>MDTB01038852.1_pt1 | contig 56896 bp, 58 predicted proteins | sample 811161 | NCBI WGS metagenome assembly MDTB01 (sample SAMN05326650, study PRJNA326480) | marine metagenome | isolation source: seawater | place: Mediterranean Sea | collected 2009 | reverse complement strand
TAGGCAGTCGTTTAAATTATAAAGTTGGAAAGAATAATTTACAAGTTGCTGCTGAATTTCTAAATCAGTCAGATCAAAGAGACAGATACCTTAATATTTTGGGTTCTCAGGGATCGATTAGTTTCTCTCAAAAAGAAAAATTTCAAAATTTAAGTTTTTCCATTTTGGATGAGCTAAAATTGGGCGAGCTATTTTTTCGCCTAAGCTTACGTTATGACGACATCCGTTTAGGCACAGATGGCTTTTCCCAAGATCAATTCTATCAGGTAATTAATCCAAGTTTAGGAGTAAGTCTTGAGCTTACACCTAACCAACATCTCTATGCCAACTTTTCTACTAGTTTTGAAACTCCAGCTTTGTCAGAGCTATCCGCAAATCCCTCAGGCACAGAAGGATTTAATTTAGAATTGAATCCTTCAGAAGCTGTCTCTTATGAATTAGGCTGGAAGTCTCAAGGACAAAAATTTAAAATAGAGTCAAATTTATTTTTAATAGAAAGTTCTAATGAGATTTTGCCTTATGAATTAGAGGAGTTTCCGGGGCGTTCATTTTATAGAAACACGGGAGCCACCCAAAGATACGGCTTTGAGCTTGCTGCCCTATACAATTATCAGCATTGGGAGTTAAAAACGAGTGTTACTCAAGCTAAATACTTATTTAAAGATGTTAATAATAATTTAGGTAATGCTCTACCAGGCATCCCAAATAGTCAAATATTTTTTCAATTAGGTTACACATTAACTAACGATTTAAACTTTCTAATATCAGCAGAACATGTTGGAGAACTGTTTGCTGACAACTCTAATTCAGTAAAAGTTGAGTCTTTTCGGAGGGTCAGATTTCAGATCGGTAAATCCTTTAACTTCAATAGGTTAGAAATTAGTTTTTCTGGAGGTATTAATAATCTCTTTAATGAACGTTATTTTGATAATATTAGACTCAACGCTTTTGGTAGAAGATACTATGAGCCAGCTCCAGGGAGAAATGCGTACTTAGGTTTCCAAATAGGGATTTAAAATTATTCTACAAACAGATTAAAAAATGGGTGCAAGAAAAAAGTGTTGTTATCTTGAAAGTGTTTGCAAGTATTTACTCATTTTTCTTGTCACTTCAAATGCTCAAAGCCAGATTATAAAAGAAAAGAAATTAAAAAAATGGATAGAAGAAATTCCTGCTTTTGATAAAGCTCATGTAGCAATAAGAGTTGAGGGCGACGTAAATATTTATGCAGATTATAATGGGTCAAAATACATGACACCAGCTTCAAATACAAAGCTCCTTACTTTTCTTGCAGCTATTCAAACTTTTGATTCATTACCAGCTCTAGAATATAAAACTGTAAATGACAGTCTTATTAAATTTAGTTCAACAGGATATCCACTGTTACTGCATCCCTTTTATCCTGATACTACATTATTTGATTTCTTATCACAAAATAAGACCTGGAAATATTCTGTGAATAATAAAAAATTAGACCCATTAGGTGCCGGATGGATGTGGGATGATTATATGTATTACTATTCTTCTGAAAAAAGTGTTTTCCCTATATATGGCAATAGTGTAAAAGCGATTAAAGGTAAAGGGTTAGTTCCTTATTTTGAGCTTCAAATTGATACTTTTCATAATGCTTTAGAAAGGGATTTTAATAATAATAAATTCTATTCTAATCCAAAAAAATGGGAAATTAAAGACACACTTTACAGGCCTTTTATTACTAATGACTCTTTGTTTTTAAAGCTTCTCTCGAATGCCACCAATAACCTTATAATTTTTGAAAAATCAAATGACGAAGTAATTTGGGATAAACTTTATACAAATCATGAGAAGGCTTTGTACAAAGCTTTATTACATGATAGTGATAATGGAATAGCAGAAAGTTTGCTTCTTATGATTTCCAAAGAAATCTTTGATGAATTTAGTACTGATAAAGCAATTAATTATTTTAAAAATAAATGGAGGGGTCAATTATCAGATTCACTTTTTTGGGTTGATGGATCAGGTGTTTCAAGATACAACATGTTTACCCCTAGAACTATAACTAGTATCCTAAAAATGATAACACTCGAGATTAGCCGGAACGAAATTGAAGAGTTTTTTCCTAAAAGTTATAATTTGAATACTTCTTCACCATATTCAGACCTAAGTGGAGTTTTTGTAAAAACGGGTTCATTAAAGCACAACCATAATTTATCGGGATATATTTTTAAACAAAATGGCGAGTTATTAACCTTTTCAATAATGGTAAATCATTATGATAAAAGTAAAATCGATACACAAAAGGGTATATCTCAGCTTCTTAAAAAGATTAAGAAAAAACTTGTAAATAAATAATCAAATAAAGAAAAATACGGGAGAGAGAATGTTGAAAATTTAAACATCTGTGTATCAATAATTTATAATATAAAAGCTGTCAATAATTATTAATTTTTAACATTTTTTTCACTTTGGCACAGAATTTGATTTGTTTGTGGTTGTGCAAAATGCACATTAATAATTATTAATTAAAATTTAATCAAATGAAAAAAGGTTTATTATCAATTTTGGCAGGAGCACTACTAGTAGTGGGGTGTCAAAATTACGATGATCAATTTGACAGCCTTGAACAACAAATTAATGCTTTAGCTGCTCAAGCTAGTGCAATAACTCAAGTTCAAAGCGATTTAAGCGCATTGGCTAGTCAAGTATCATCTTTAGCTGGATCACAACTAACTGCAGCTGACCTAGCTAGTGTTTCAACTCAAGTTGATGCTATTAAAACTCAAGTCGACAGTCTAGCGAGTGTTGGTGAAGAGGTTGACAACCTTAATGAAGAGGTTGATGAGATTCTAGAAGCTCTTGGTGAGCTATTAGAAGCTAATGCGGTTATTACGCAAAACATAAAAATAACTAATGAGGCTGAATTAGAGTATGTTGAATCTTTAATTGGTACTGAGGCCGATGACCCAACTGTTATCATTAGCGGTGCCCTTGATGTTAATAACGCTACTTTAAGTACAGATGCTCTTGCAGCTCGTGTAAACGCTGTTGTGTCAAAAATACGAACTGTAATTGGTGCTGTAACCATTACTGCTTCTGCAACTATTGACGCATCTACACTTGGATTTATAGATGGACAAGCAACTATATCTCATGGAGTTGATATTTCTAAATTAGCCACAGTAAGTAAAGAATTAAGTCTTGGACATTATGGAGATATTGATTTATCTATTTTAGTTACTGCTTCGTCTCTTACTCTGTCTAACGCTGCTAGTATTACTACTTTAAATATAGGTAACCTTACTGGTACTCTTCTAACAAGAGAATATGTTATTGCTACAGATGTATCGTTAGGAGATATTGCTCTTACAACATCTTTTAACGCTCCTAAAGCGGGGACTTTTACTTGGGGATTCGATGCTGCTCAAACAACATCTCTTGTAATCACAGTATCACCGACTGCTAAGGTCTTTGCACAAAGCTTGCCATCAACAACGGCAACTATTACTCTTAATAATTCAGGTACTGGTTCTGAAGGTCACTTTGATGCCCTTAAAACTATCGGACCAAATGTTACATTTACTAACCCTGCTAAAGCAATAGTTTTAGATGCTTTAGCAACATCTTCAGGTACGCTTGTTATAGACGGTGTAGCTTCTGCTAGTTTACCAGCACTTGTTAATCAAGGCGGTCCTATTAGTGCTGCTTTAGCTGGTACTTTTAGCGCGCCTCTTCTTATTGATGCGGCTTCTATTACGACTTCTACAACAGCGTCTATTGAAGTTAAAAGTGTAAATGATTACAACAACTATACTACATCTGGAACGTTTGAAACTTTAATTGCAAAAGGTCAGGCTAAAAGTATTGACCTAGGTTTCTTCCCAGCGCTTAAATCTGCAACCCTTACAATGGCGGGTACTAAATCAACAGCTTATGCTGTTACTGTTACTCAAAGCTCAACTGTATTGGCAGATTTAACAGTAGACGGAACTACTAATACTCTTTCTGTTTCAGGTGCTGCGAAGTTGACATCTCTAACTACAGCTGGAGAAATTACAGACTTTACTGTAGCTAGTACTCAAACTATCACTTCAATTGCATTTGGTCACACATTTATATCAGGTGATACAGCAGCTACTGTTACGGTTAGCGATGTAACTGGCATAACATCTCTTGACATGAGTTCACTTACTAAAGTTAAGACTGTTTACCTTGCCGGTAATACTAAATTGGCTAGTGTTACTCCGCCATCATCAACTGTCTTGGCAGAGCCGGTTGCAGCTATTTCTGTTATTTTAAAAGGAAATGCATTAACTGGAGAATACACCAAAGCTACTGCGGGTTCTGAGACAACACCTTATGCTCAAGCCGCTATTACATCAACTGAACTTGCAGGTTTCAAAACATTTATTGAGGCTTATGCAGCTCAAACTGATAGGACAGCTTCTGGGAGTGCTTCTGCAACTTCAGGATACCCAACTATCACATATGATATGAATGTTGATGTTGTTACCATTACCGGAGGAACTACTACAGATACATTAGCAGACGCATTATCTGTTGCTGTTGATGCTGCAGTAAACCAAGGTTTAGATGCAACTGATAATACTGTTGACGATGCTTCTAACGGAGCAAATGGTGTAGATACTAAAAACGAATTAGCACTTATTCAATAATTTCTAATTCATCGTTAGCATTATCTAACTTAAAAACCCTCTCAATTTGAGAGGGTTTTTTTATATCCAAAAAGTAAAAAATAAAAGAATTGTTCCTCCCAAAAGGACAATAAATGTAGTTTTGATATGACTGAATCCTTTTGAAATAAACCAATGGTGAATATGATTTTGATCAGCTGTGAAAGGAGATCTTCTGTTTATTATTCTAATTATAACAACCCTAGTTAAGTCTATTAAAGGATATGACAAAAGAATTGTCCCAAACAAAATTTTCTTAATGCCAATTACAATATTAACAGTGGTATTAGGATTTAAAAAATGAAAAAGGAAAACTATATTTACACCACCCAAGAATAGTGATCCCGCATCTCCTAAAAAAACCTTTTTTCGTTTCTTTAAATTAAAAAAATAAAAGGGAAAGCTGATAAAAATTAAAACATATGCCAGATTGTAAAATGAATCGTTTGGAGGTAATAGAAACAGAAAAAAACAAAGATTTTTTAATGTCTCACTTATTGCCAAACCATCAATCCCATCTATAAAATTGTATGCATTAACAATAATAATAAAAGTTAGGCCAGTAAAAAATTGTGAAATTATCCATGGGATTTCATTTATTCCTAAAAATCCATAAAGATTTGTAATTACATAGCCCTGATCGATTAGAATTTTTGCAACAATTAGTTGCATCAAAAACTTTAATTTAAAGTCTGCTTGATATAAATCGTCGTAAACACCAATTATGAAAAGAATTCCAAGTGGAACAAAAAGCGAATAATCGAAAAGCTCTATTTTTAAAAAATAATATATTAGAGATATTAAAAATAAAGAACAAAAAATACTAATTCCCCCAGATCTAGTTGCAACGGTTTTATGGGAAGTACGATGATTAAAATCATCAAAGCGTTTTAATTTGATAAATATATACTGAGTAGCTGTATGAAAAATAATGGATGAAACTAATGCAAGAAAAATAATCGATAATTCCATAGATCAAATATAAACCAAAATAAAAAAGCAATTTTTGGATTTAAAATTTCTTTCTTTGTCATAAATCAAATAAAAATGAGTGATAAGAACCAAAAAATACCTATTAAATTCTCATTTTATGAATCAATAATTTGTATTCTTTACCTATGCATTGGATTTATACCAAATCTCCAGGCAATTGATAAAATTGCACCCCAATGGCTATTTATGGGGTCTTTGAACATTATTACTGCAATTTTTATTTTAAAAAATAGAGCTCGCTTTGATGAAAAAATTTCACTTCATTTTAAGTCGTGGTTAACTGTACTATACTCCTTTTTTATTATTTGGGGTGGACTTTCGTTTTTCTACGCAATAAATCCAACCGAAGTTTTAGTTAATATTTCAAGACAGTTTAACGTTTTCTTTATGTATACTAATATGTTTATCTTATTGTCTTCCATTGATAATAAGGAAAATTTTTTCTCTTATGTTTTGACGATAATACTTGCATTAGAAACATATTTTGTTTTTGACCAGGCATTAGATATGATTAATACTTCAGGTGAAATCATTTCTGGAAATTTAAAAGGAGTTACAGCAAACAGAAATATTGCAGCATTTTCAATTGCTTTAAAAATACCTTTTGTTTTATTCCTATTAACCAAAGCAAAAAAAATAAAAATTAAAGTTTTGGGTATAATAATAATAACATTAGCAATAACTGCGCTGTCAACCATTCAATCTAGAGCATCATATTTGGCAATTGGTCTAGTAGCAATAGTGTATTTTTTGACTCCCTTTTTGTTTTATAAAGAGAAGAATAATGCATTCAAAGTAAAAATGATTTTATTAATATTTATTCCTTTAATTCTCTCCATTTCTATTAACCAACTTTTTTTCGCATCAAAAGGTGCTGATGCTGTATCTAGAGCATCTACAATTTCTTTCTCTACAAATGATGGTTCAGTAAATCAACGTTTAAGATATTATAGTCATGTATTGTCACATTTAACAGCAAATCCAATTTTGGGAGTTGGTTTAGGAAATTGGAAATTTAAATCTATAGAATATGATAAAAAAAACATGTCAGGATATGTTGTTCCTTATCATGCACATAGTGATTTTATTCAATTGGGTGCAGAACTAGGGATATTAGGATTTTGCTCATACTTAGGTGTATTCTTATTAGCTCTATTTTTTGCATTAAAAATCCTTTTTAAAATAGATATTAAAAAAGAGGAAAGGCTATTTATTTATTTTACTCTTACAAGTTTAGGTGTATATTTTATTGATGCAAATCTAAATTTTCCAATTGCAAGACCACAAGTAATAATTGTTTGGGCATTAATTATTGCACTCATAACTTACTACTATAATACAAGACTTAAAAAGATAAAAAAAAATAACAGCAAAAAATTTAATCTAATAATTCTTTGTTCAATTTTGTTAATGAGTCTACCCAGTTTATTTATCTCAATTAAAGTGTATGAATCATTAAAGAACCAAATATTTTTACTTTCAGATTTTAATACTAATAATTATAATACTAAAATTAGCCAAATAGAGACTATGGAATTAGAAATTCCAAACGTAACAGTAACTACTATTCCCTTAAAATCAATAAAAGCAAGATACTATCTTAATAACAAGCAGTATGATAAAGCTTTAAAATCACTTGAAGGAAGCAGTAAGCCAAACCCTTTTTTATATTTTACTGAAAACATGAAAAGTAGAATATTTCAAGCTAAAGGAAATACTGATAGTGCTTATCACTATTCTAAAATCGCTTTTTTTGGATTACCAAATAATAGTTTGCATGTAGCCAATTTTGTAAAATTAGCTATGGAAAAAAAAGATACTATTACTATAAAAATGGCTGCGGATCAGCTGCTTGAAAACCAGTCTCAAGCAAATTGGCAAAATATAATTACTGCTTATATAGATATCATTGGTGCGGAAAATCCGGATCTTATGAAGTTAACTAATCGTGCAGTAGAACTTTTCCCAAAAAATCAAAACTTTCTACTTCTAAGAAAGTTAGCATTTATAAAGCCTTCAAAGATTCGAAGTGGTGTAAATTTAGCAAAAGAAGCATTTCCACATTTTCAAAATAAACAATATGCAAAAGCTGCATCATATTATCTTGAAGCGGCAAAAGAAGACCCTATGGAATATTCGTATTTAGAAAATGCCGCAACATGCTTTTACCAGTTAAAAGATTATGGAAATTCTATGCTATATTCTTCTAAAGTTATAAATAGTCTTAACCCAGGCACAGGTAAGTCAGAATATCTCCATGGTATATCTAAAATTGCTATGGGTGACATACAAGGAGGGTGTAATTTCATTTCAAAGGCAGCCGAGTTAAATTATCAAGATGCCTTAGTTACTCAAAAGCAATTTTGCATAAATTAAAATTCATCAAATGAATAAAAGTTTGCAAAAATTAAATTTACTGTCAATTACTTCAGGATTGATTCTTATCTGTTATCTATGCATTGGGTTTGTACCAAATTTAAATGCGGTTGATAAAATTGCCCCACAATGGATTGCGATGACAGTTTTAAATGGAATAAGTATTCTTTATTTGGCCTACAATCTTAAATATTTTTCGTTATCAATTTCATCTACGTTAAGATCACCAATATCAATTGTGTATATTGGTTTTATTGTATGGGCTTCATTATCCTATTTTTATGCAATCAATCCAACTGAAGTTATTGTAAATATTACGAGGCAAGCAAATGTTTTAATAATGTACCTCGTCATGGGTATTTTTTTATTTCTTTTTAAAAATAAAATCAATTTTATATGCTGGGTAATCACGTTAATTCTGGGGATAGAGGTTTATGCTGTAGTCATTGAAGCTCAGTCAATGATTAACCTAACAGGGACAATTTCATCAGGAGAATTAAAAGGAGTTACTGCAAATAGAAATATCACCGCATTTTCAATTGCTATAAAAATTCCATTCTTACTTTATTTAATTCATACAAACAGTAAAAAATTATACAAAATAATTCTTACAACATTGATTTTTATGGCCTTGCTATGTTTATCAATGATACAGTCTAGAGCATCTTTTGTAGGGGTAATTTTTATTTTTGTTGGTTTTGTAGTAATGAATCTATCACTTTACATGAACGATAAGAGATATCTACATTTATTAAGGAATTTATTTTTTTTAGCACCTCTATTATTGGCAGTTTTAGTAAATCAAGTTTACCTTTCCTCAAAAGGAGCTGATGCGATATCAAGGGCAGCTACAATTTCAATAAGCACAAATGATGGTTCTGTAAATCAGAGGCTTAGATATTATGAAGATGTTTTAACACACCTTTCATCTAATCCAATCCTTGGAGTAGGTTTGGGGAATTGGAAATTAAAATCAATTGAATATGATGCAAATGATATTCTTGGTTACGTTGTACCTTATCATGCTCATAGCGATTTTATTCAGTTAGGAGCTGAACTAGGTATTATTGGCTTTATGTTGTATTTATCTATTTTTCTTTTAGCAATTTATTTTTCTTATAATATCATTAGAAATTCAAAATTATCAGAAAAAGAGAAGATTTTCATCTTTTTAATTTTATTGTCATTAGGCGTATACTCAGTTGATGCGAATTTAAATTTTCCTATAGCTAGACCGCAAGTACTAGTGGTTTGGAGTTGCGTTTTGGCTCTAATCACAGTTTACAATCAAAAACATAAAGAAATTCTTGTAAAGCCTAAATCATCAAAAGTTAAATTAAATAAGATATTTTTAATCCTTGGAATATTAATTATTGTACCAAGTGCATATGTAACGAATCTTGTATATAAGTCCTTAAAAGGACAAATGTTTTTACTTCAAGATTTTAATTCTAATCAATACAATCTTCCAATAAATCAATTAGAAAATATAGTACCTAGCATACCTAACATTACAGTCACGACAATACCAATTAAATCCATAAAAGCTAGATATTATTTTAAAGCTAAAAAATATAGAAAGGCAATTGAACTTGTAGATGAGGGCATAAAAGCCAATCCATATCTATTTTATAGTGAAATACTAAAAAGTCAAATTTATCAAGAACTTGGCAAATTAGACAGTGCAAAATATTATGCTAAAAAGGCCTTTTATGGACTTCCAAATAATGATCTTCATTCTTCGACTTATCTTAATCTCATAAGTAAGACAAGGGACAAACAAGCATTGGATGAAGCATTTGAAACTTTAATTGTGAATAATAAAGTAAATAACTGGAAAAATTATTTAATCATTGCTAGTAGTTTATATCTACCCGGAGATGAATCTTTAATTGATAAAGCAGATGTTGCAAGAAAAACTTTTCAAGGAGATCAGGAGTTTGAAGCCTTATATAGAAAAGTATATCTTGGAGAAGACAAAATTATTGAGGCTAGAAATTTTTCAAATAAAGGGTTAGAGTATTTTGATAATTTGGACTATGAAAATGCAGGCATTGAATTTGAAAATGCGATAAAAATAAACCCTCTTGATTATGCTTATTATGAAAATGCCGCTACTTCATTTTACATGACAGGGAACTTAAATAGAGCATTAGATTATATCGATAAAGTGATTAATGACTTAAATCCGTTAAATGGGAAGTGTGAATATATAAAAGCCTTGATTTTTATAAGAATGGGTGATCCGATTGGGGCATGTCCTTTATTAGATATATCAGCTGAATCCGGATTTCCTCAATCAAATTCTTTAATTGAAAAATATTGTGGTCAGGGTTTTTAGAATAAGAGGATAATTATTTCTCAACAGAAAATTCTTATTTCCTTAAAAAATAGCAAAAAAATTATCTGTTTTTTTGTTGCTATTTATAAAAATAACAAGTACATTTGTTACTTGATATTAAGCCTTTTTAAATAGTTCTTGAAAAAGTTAAGCTGCAAAAATTATTTTGCAGCTTAATGATAACATAATAAGTATAATGGATAACTGGTTTGCCTTATATACTAAATCAAATTTTGAAAAAAAGGTAGTCACAAGCCTTTTGGACAAAAATATTGAGGCTTTTTGCCCCACATTTAAAACATATAAGCAATATTCAGACAGAATAAAAAAAGTTGAAAAAGTTTTGTTACCTAATTATGTGTTTACAAGAGTTAATCCTTTAAATAGAGAAAAGGTTTTTACAGTTAACGGAGTTTTAAGATATGTTTACTGGCTTGGCAAACCAGCAAAAATCCGCCCTATTGAGATTGCTGAAATGCGAAATCACCTAAATCAATTTTATGATGATTTTACCATGGAAAAAATTGAATTAAATTCTAATTATAAAATCAAATCAGGGCCATTCAAAGGGATAACAGGAGAAGTAGTTAGTTTGGATAAAAGCAATATTAAATTGGCTTTAAATACCTTAGGTGTCTTAATAACACTTAAGAAAAATAAAGCTTAATTAAATTCCGTTGATAATCTCATTTCACCGTTTGTCGTGTGACAGACATGGCGGAGCCGTGTTAAAATGCAAAAATAAATTATGTTAGGAGAATTAATAACATCAAAAACCCGATTAAGGCTGTTAATCAAATTTTTTATTTCTCAAGCTAACAAGGGTCATTTAAATGGTCTTGCTATTGAAATGGGGGAATCAACAAATGCTATAAGAAGGGAGCTTAATCATCTTCAAGGTGCTGGTTATTTAAATAAAATAAAGGTCAATAATAAAGTTGAATACAAAGCTAATATTAAACATCCTTTATATGATGTCTTAAGAAAAGTTGTATTAAAACATCTTGGTCTTGAAGACATAGTTGATACTGTTTTAGATCGTATGGGTGAAGTAAATCAGATAATTTTGGTTGGTGATTATGCCAAGGGTATCGACTCTGGATTTATAGAGATCTTTTTGATAGGTCAAGACCTTAATATGAATTACATAGCTCAGCTAGAGGATAAAATCGAAAAGTTAATTGGAAGAAAAGTTGGATTTTATTTAGCTTCAAAATTTATATCAAATAGAGATCACATAGTACTATTTAATTCAAAAGTAAAATGAAGTCAATAGAAAAAGTAGAAAGACCATGGGGACGGTTTTTTGTAATTCATGATGAGCCAAATTATAAACTGAAAAGAATTGAAGTTGATTCTGGTGAGAGATTATCTTATCAATATCACAATAGAAGATCAGAGGTTTGGACAATCGTTGAAGGTGAAGCAATTGTAACCGTTGAAGGAAAGGTAAAAAAATACAAAACAGGAGATACAATATTAATTCCAAAAAGAGCGAAACATCGAATTCAAAATGAAAAACAAAAAAAAGTTGTTTTTATTGAAGTACAGTTAGGGTCATATTTTGGTGAAGATGATATTGTTAGAATTGATGACGATTATAATAGAATTCAATGAAATTAAAAGGGATAATTGTTTCAGGATATTTTAATCCTCTTCATAAAGGACATATTGAGCTTTTTAAAAATGCTAAAAAATTGGGTGATGAACTTATTGTAATTGTAAATAATGATTTACAGAGAGAGTTAAAGGGGTCAAAACAATTTATGGATGAAGATGAGAGAACCTTAATTATAAAGCAACTTTCAATAACTGATAAGGTTTATTTATCCATAGACAAAGATCCAACTGTAAAAATGAGCCTAGAGAAAATACATACTAATTTAGGATCAAAGTATGACCTTTATTTTGCAAATGGAGGAGATCAAAGCAATAAAAGTATTTCAGAAGTTAAAATTTGTAAAAAATTAAATATTGGTTTAATAGATGGTTTAGGAGATAAAATCCAATCTTCATCCTGGCTTCTTAAAAATTGATATGAGGATAAAAAATATTTGTTGTATAGGAGCAGGATATGTTGGAGGACCAACAATGTCTGTTATCGCATTTAAATGTCCAGAAATAAAAATCACAGTTGTAGATTCTAGTCCTGAAAAAATTAAAGCTTGGAATGGTTCTATTGATAAACTACCGGTTTATGAACCAGGACTATCTGAAGTAGTAAGAAAAGTAAGAGGTAGAAATTTATTTTTTTCAAACAATATCAAAGACTCCATACAACAGGCACAAATGATATTTGTAGCAGTCAACACACCAACAAGAACATCAGGAAAAGGTGCCGGAATGGCTGCCGATTTAAAAAATGTAGAATCTTGCGCTTTAGATATAGCCAAGTATTCAAACAATAATAAAATAATTGTTGAAAAATCAACACTACCAGTTCGTACAGCTGAAAAAATTAAAGAAATTCTTATTAATGAAAACAGCCATGTTCATTTTGAAATTCTTTCTAATCCTGAATTTTTAGCAGAAGGGACCGCAATTCAAGATTTATTTAAATCCGACAGGATATTGATAGGGGGAGATCCAACTCCTAAAGGACAAAAAGCAATTAAGGCTCTTGTTGAAATTTATACAAGATGGGTTCCAAAAGGGAAAATTTTAACAACTAATATATGGTCTTCTGAACTTTCAAAACTGGCTTCAAATGCCATGTTAGCTCAAAGAATATCTTCAATAAATAGCTTATCATCACTATGTCAAAAAACAGGGGCAAAAATTAATGAACTTTCAAAGGCAATTGGCCTTGATCACAGGATAGGGCCTCATTTTTTGGAGCCATCAGTTGGATTTGGAGGTAGTTGTTTCAAAAAAGATATTTTGAATTTAGTTTATTTATGTCAATATTATGGTCTTCACGAAGTTGCAGAATATTGGAATCAAGTAGTCCTTATTAATGATCATAAAATAAAAGATTTTGCATCTAGAATAGTAAATAAATTCTCAAATGACTTATCAAAAATTGAAATTATTATTTTGGGATGGGCATTTAAAGCAAACACAAACGATTCGAGAGAGTCCCCATCTATATATGTAGCAGAGGAATTATACTTGGCAAATGCTAGTTTATCAATTTATGACCCCTTAGTTGAAAAAGATAAAGTTATAAATGACATTAAAACATATTGGAAAAAAAATAAAAATTTCAAAAAAATAGTGTCGGATATTTCAGTACTTGGAAACAAAAAATTTGATATCCAATCCTATGATGTTTGTGTTATTTTGACAGAATGGGATGAGTTTAAAGAGATAGATTTTAAAGGTAAAGTAGTATTTGATGGAAGGAATTTACTTTTAAAAGTCCCTAACAAAAATTATGAATACTATTCTTTATGAAAAATATTCTTTTTTATGGAGGTGCAAGTCTCTTATCCTTCATGTGGGTAAATGAGTTAAAGAGTAGATATAAAATATATTTAGGATTAAATAAAAAATGGGTTGAAGGAACGGGCACAAATTCTCTTAGAATTAGTAATAATTCAAAAAGACTTAAGGAAATTTTAATATCTAGAAAAATTGACACTATTATCAATTGTTCAGGGTTAACTTCAGTAGAGGAATGCGAAAAAAACGAAATTATGGCATATGAGCTTAACACTATATTACCAAGTCAGATAGCTAGAGTAAGTAATCAACTTAATATATCCTTTGTTCATATTTCTACAGATCATTTGTTTGATGGGGGAAAATTTTTATACGAAGAAAGCCATGTTACTAATCCTTTAAATATTTATGCATCTACCAAAGAAAAAGGTGAAGTTTCTGTTTTAAACGCGAACCCAAAATCATTAATTATAAGGACAAATTTTTTTGGTAATGGCCCAGATTATAAAAATTCATTTTCGGATACAATTATAAAATCATTAGAAGATGGCAGAAGAATAAAGCTTTTTTCGGATGTTTACTACACACCTATCATAATAAATGAACTTTCGAAAGTAGTATTAAAATTAATAGAGGGTCATAGTTCTGGAATTTTTAATGTATCAAGTAATGAGAGAATTTCAAAATATGATTTTGGAATAATGATTGCAAAGAATTTTAAATTTGCAAAGAATTTGATAATAAGAGATAAATTAGTTAAAAGAAAAGACCTTGTAAAAAGGCCTTTGGATATGAGTTTATCAAATAAGAAAGTGGTTAAAACTACAGGTATTAAAATAATGCCAATAGAAAAACAAATAAGCTATTTAAAAATTAATAGATGATACCATACGGTAAACAAAATATAGATAAGTCAGACATTAAAGCTGTCGTAGATGTTCTTAATTCTGATTTTTTGACACAAGGTCCTATTACTCCTGAATTCGAAATAGCAATTTCAAACTATTGTGGATCAAAATATTCTTGCGCTGTTAATTCTGCAAGTAGTGCTCTCCACATATCATGTCTTGCTCTTGGGGTAAAAAAAGGAGACTGGGTTTGGACCTCACCAATTTCATTTGTGGCCTCATCTAATTGTGCTTTACATTGTGATGCAAATATTGATTTTGTGGATATTGATTTAGAAACGTACAATATATCTCCAATTAAATTAGAGGAAAAACTTCGTCAAGCTGAAAAGATCGGGAGATTACCAAAAGTATTAATACCTGTTCACCTTTCAGGTCAAAGTTCTGATATGAAAGAGATTTTTAAACTTTCAAAAAAGTATGGTTTTTTTATAATTGAAGACGCATCTCATGCCATCGGCGCAAAATATCGTGATCAGAAAGTGGGAAGCTGTAAATACAGTGATATTACTGTTTTTAGTTTTCATCCTGTAAAAATCATAACTACTTGTGAGGGCGGAATTTGTACAACAAATTCAGATGAAATTTACAATAAATTATGTAGATACAGGAGCCATGGTGTAACACGTCATGAAAAGGAAATGACCAAGAAACCAGACGGGTCATGGTATTATGAACAATTAGATCTAGGATTTAATTTTAGGCTAAATGATCTGATGAGTGCATTAGGAATAAGCCAGCTTAAAAAAATAAACCAATTTGTCAAAAAACGAAATGAAATTGCAAAGCATTATGATGAATTGTTTGAAAGTGTTGATGTAATTACACCAAAAATATTAAAACATAACTATTCTTCATTCCACCTATACATAATCAGAATACCGAATAAGGGAAATAAATTTTCAAGAAATGAAATATTTAAAAAACTTAAAGATAACGGTGTAGGAGTAAATATTCATTATATTCCAATTTACAGACAACCGTTTTATAAGAAGTTTAATTTCGATTATAATGAATTTATTAACTCTGAGAAATATTACTCTGAAGCTATCAGCATACCTATTTACCCTGGCCTTAAAAATGAAGAACAGAGATTTGTATTCAATACCATAATTAAACCTGAAGGATTTCAAAATCTTTTTTAATGGATAAACCTCAAAAGGGACTTTATATTCCAATATTAGAGTCTAGAAGACTAATTTTAAAGCCTCTTAATAAGGCATTTATATCAAAAGATTATGTCAATTGGATGAATGATTCTGATGTAATCAAGTTTATGAACAGCGGTGGAGATTACACATTAGAAAAGCTTAAAAAGTATTTAGGAAAAGTTGAAAATGAACCACAATATTTCTGGGCAATAGTTTTAAAAAAAAGCAATACTCACATAGGGAATATAAAAATTGATCCTGTAGATAACAAAAGCAGGTTTGGAGAGTATGGGATAATGCTTGGGGACAGAAATTTTCACGGTAAGGGATTTGCTTCTGAAGCTTCAAGGCTTGTCATAAAATTTTGTTTTGAAAAACTTTATTTACGGAAAATCAACTTAGGAGTTATGGTAAAAAATAAAAATGCAATAAATCTTTATAAGTCATTGGGGTTTTTAGTTGAGGGGAGATTTAAAAAACATATTTTTCATAGGGGGAATTTTGAGGATATAATTAGGATGGCGACTTTTAATAATAATTTAATATGAGAATTGCCTTAGGTACAGTTCAATGGGGACAAGATTATGGTATTTCAAACATAAACGGTATACCGTCAGACAAAGAATTAAGATTAATTCTTTCAAAAGCAGATCAAAATGATATTTCTGTTTTTGATACATCATCTATATACGGCAATTCTGAATTAAGATTAGGAGACAATTATTCTTATAAGAGAAAAATAGTTACAAAAGTTGGAGAGCTTAATGGGGACAGTCTTAAAACGTCACTGTTACGATCTTTGAAGAGGTTAAAAAGTTCTAACATTTACGGATATCTTTTCCATAGACCGGAAATTTTATTGAATAATAACTATTTGTGGGAAAATATGAAAACGTTAAAAGTTGAAGGAATGACAAAAAAAATTGGCTACTCAGTCTATGAACCTAATGAGTTAGAAATTCTTATTAATAAAAAAATGATCCCTGATATTGTGCAAATTCCTTACAGTTTATTAGATAGAAAGTTTGAGTCTTATTTAAATTTTTTAAAGGAAAAGAAAGTTGAAATTCATGTAAGATCAATTTTTCTGCAAGGCCTTTATTTTAAAAAAATTTCTGAATTAGGCGAAAAGTTTAAAAGTTTAAGGGCACCTTTTAAGGAGTTAGATCTAATTAAGGCTAAGTATGGTTTTTCTATTCTTGATTTGGCTTTAGGTTTTGTAAAAATGAATAAGGCCATAGACCGGATTATTATTGGAGTTGAAACACAGGAACAATTATGTTCAATTTTGAATTCATATAAATCTAATCTACCATTTAAGGTTTTTGAAGATATTAGAAAGATTAAAACAAAAGATATTTTTATTCTAAATCCAGTTAATTGGTAATGAAAAATAATGTGTATATAATAGCAGAGGTTGCTCAAGGGTTTGAAGGAAAATTTAACCAATCAAAGTTATTAATAAAAGCAGCATCCAAATCAAGTTCAAATGCAGTGAAATTTCAACTTGTTTACGCTGATGAACTTGCGACTAAAGATTATAAATATTATAATCTTTTCAAAAACTTAGAAATGAAGGAAGGGAAATGGAAACAATTAAATGATTATGCAATTTCTCTTGGATTAGATTTTATTGTAGATGTATTTGGAGCTAAGAGTCTTTGTACTGCTGAAAAAGCAGGATTAAATACTATTAAAGTTCATGGGACAGATATCACAAATATTAGCTTATTAGAATCAATTGCAAATTCTTCCATCAAAAAAGTCATACTGGGTGTAGGTGGCGCTTATTGGATGGAAATTGAAAAAGCTTTGAAAATTCTTAAATCAAAGGCTTTAGTTTTAATGTGTGGCTTTCAAGGATATCCCACAGAAATTCAAGACAATCAAATCTGTAGAATAGAAGCTATTAGGCAAATAGCTTCAAAATTGCAATTAAATTTCGAGATGGGATTTGCGGACCATGCTGTAGATGAAAAATCATCATCTATTATATCACTAGTTGCTATTGGAGCAGGGGCAAAAATAATCGAAAAACATATAACATTAGGTAGAATAATGGAATTAGAGGATTTTGAATCTGCATTAAACCCCGATGAGTTTTCATGTTTCGTAGATGAAGTGAATTTGGGTCAAAAGGCTTTAGGGATAATTAACAAAGACAATGATTTTAAGATGAGTGATTCAGAAAAAAAATATAGAGAAAATATTAGAAGAGACATAGTTGCATCAAAAGACATTTCACCAGGTGAAATGTTAACTTTCCAAAATATTACACTTAAAAGAACATCCAATATTAAATCAATAAAAAAACTTGATTTGGTTTTAGGTAAAATTGTCAAAAAAAAATTAAAATGTAATCAACCCATATTAAAAGATCATTTTAATTAATATGAGTAGAAAATTAGTAGCTGCATTAGCATGCAGAAATCAAGGTTCACGTTTGTTTGGGAAACCTATACAGAACTTGGATATAGACAAAGGAATTAGAGTAATTGATAATATAATTGATTGTTTGAAGACAATCAAATCAATTAATTCAATTGTTTTAGCTATTAGCGAGGGTATGGAAAATGACATTTTTAAAAAAATAGCAAAAGAGAAAAGAATTAAATACATAACTGGAGATGAGATAGATGTTTTATCTAGGCTTATTCTTGCATGTAAGGAGGTAGAAGGTACTGATGTTTTTAGAGTAACTAGTGAATCCCCCTTTTTATATTACAAGGCAGTAGAAAAATCATGGGTAACACATTGTAATGATGATAATGATGCAACTTTTTATGATGAAATAATTGATGGGTGTGGATTTGAATTTATCAAATTAAATGCTTTAGAAATATCACATAAAAAAGGTAATAGCAGACATCGTTCGGAAATGTGCACATTATTTATAAGGGAAAACAATCACTCATTCAAAGTAAAAAAAATTATGGCCCCAAAGCGATTAAATCGCAAAGATCTTAGATTGACTGTTGATAATCCGGAAGATCTTGTTGTTTGTAGAAAGATCTATAAGGAATTTTGTCACCAAGCCCCTAACATAATCCTAGAAGATGTAATAGGTTTTTTAGATGAAAATAAAAGCCTGAAAGAATTGGTTTATCCATTTACTATAAAAGGTTATGAAAGTATGTACAAATAAATTATTTTGATAAAATGTTTAAAGGACAAAACTTATACAATAAAGCAAAAAAATTAATACCTGGAGGAACAATGCTTTTATCTAAAAGACCTGAGATGTTTTTACCAGATTTATGGCCGTCATACTTTAATAAGGCTATTGGATGTGAAGTCTGGGACTTAGATGGGGTAAAATATTTTGATTGTTCTACAATGAGTGTGGGTACAAATTCTCTTGGGTATAGTAATAATGACATAGATACCGCAGTTAATGAAATTTTAAAACTAGGTAATATGAGCACATTAAATTGCCCAGAGGAAGTTTTATTAGCTGAGAGATTGATTGAAATTAATCCATGGGCAGACATGGTTAGATTTGCTAGAACTGGTGGAGAAGCAAACTCTGTTGCTATAAGAATTGCTAGGGCAGCTTCGGGTAATGATAAAATTGCAATATGTGGTTATCATGGATGGCATGATTGGTATCTTTCTGCAAATCATAATAATGGGAATGATCTTTCAAATCATCTATTATCAGGATTGAATCCTGTGGGTGTTCCTAAAGATCTTGAAAATACTGTTTTTCCATTCAATTATAATGATATAGATTATCTGAAAAAAATAATTGAAGAGCACAAAATTGGTATTATAAAAATGGAAGTAGTCAGAAATATCGAACCTAAGGGTAGATTTTTGGATGATGTCAGACAATTAGCTACAAAAAAAGGGATTGTTCTAATTTTTGATGAGTGTACCTCAGGATTTAGAGAAACATTTGGAGGTATTCATCAAAAGTTTAATGTTGAGCCTGACATAGCTATGTATGGAAAAGCTCTAGGTAATGGATACGCTATAACTGCTGTTGTTGGGAAAAGGAGTGTTATGGAAGCAGCTCAAAAAACATTTATAAGCAGCACTTTTTGGACTGAAAGGATAGGTCCAACAGCTGCCCTAAAAACCTTAGAGATAATGGAAAGAGAAAAGTCTTGGGAAACAATTACTGCCTTAGGTAATTACATGCAGGGAAAATGGAAATTTTCTTCAAAAAAACATGAGGTGAATATTAAGATAAGTGGCTTACCATCCATCAGTTCATTTAGTTTTGAAAATAAAGATGCTCAAAAATTTAAAACATATTTAACACAAGAATTTCTGAAAAAGGGTTATTTGGCAACTACGAGTTTTTATGCATCTACAGCACATACTCATAAAGTTATAGACAATTACTCAGAAGTTTTAGATGAAATTTTTTTTAATATAAAGAAATGTATTGTTGGAGAGTTAAATATTGACAATCTTCTAGATAGTAAAATTGCACATAATGGTTTTCAAAGATTAAATTAAAGTGAATATCCTTTATTTGGGTGAAAAGCAAAATAAAAAAATGTTCTCATTCTTATCTAAATATGGAGAGACATACTTTCATAATAATAAACTTGAACGTTTAAACTATCAAAAGTTTGATTGGACTGTATCCTATGGGTACAGGCATATAATTTCAAAAAATCATATAGACAATTTGAAAAACCCTATTATAAATTTGCACATTTCTTATTTACCATTTAATAGAGGGGCTCACCCTAATTATTGGAGTTTTAAAGAAAAGACACCTAAAGGAGTTACTATTCATTTTATGGATGAAGGGATTGATACAGGACCAATTTTAGTTCAGAAAAAACTAGTATTTACGGAAGCAGATACTTTATTATCAAGCTACATGAAATTAAAAAAAACAATTGAGGATTTATTTTATAGTTCTTTTAATAAAATTATTACAAATAAGATAGTTCCCAAACCACAAATTGGGGCGGGTTCATTTCATAAAGAAAAAGATTTACCAAAAAATATTGACTGGAACATTGAAATTAATAAAATATAAAAAAATGACAGATTTTGAGATCATAGATGCTATAGAAAAAGTTAGAACAAAAAATAATATAAATTGGATGAATATCTTGAGGCTAGCATTTAAGCATGCTCCATCTAAAGCGAGGGATATTGTTAAAAAAATCAATAAGGATGATAAAAAAATTGGTGATCTTTTAAAGAAACTTTCAGAGAACAATGATTAATTTTTTAAATTTTAATGAATTAGATAAAGTATTAATTGTCGCTGAGCTCTCAGCTAATCATAATGGTTCTTTGTCAACAGCGATAAAAACAATATGTGCAGCAAAAAGAGCAGGTGCGGATGCTGTAAAACTTCAAACATATAGACCTGATACAATTACTATAGATTCAGAAAGAAATGATTTTGTAATAAAAAACAATTCAATTTGGGATGGACAGAGTTATTACAAATTATATGAAAGTGCATTTACCCCTTGGGAATGGCATGAAGAATTGTTTAGAGTAGCAAATGAAGAAGGTTTATTATGCTTTTCATCACCTTTTGATAAAACTGCAGTCGATTTTTTAGAAGATTTAGATAATCCAATTTACAAAATTGCATCATTTGAAATTACCGACACACCATTAATTCAATACATAGCATCTAAAGGAAAGCCTACCATTATTTCAACCGGTATAGCTACAATGAATGATATTGATTTGGCACTTTCAACTTGTAAAGAAGTAGGTAATAGCAATTTGGCATTACTAAAATGCACTTCAAGTTATCCTGCACCTGTTAACGAAGCTAATTTGATCATGATTTCAGATCTTAAAAAAAGATATGGAGTTGTAACTGGTCTTTCAGATCACACGCTCGGCATTACAGCCCCAATAGTTGCTGTTAATCTGGGGGCTAAAATTATTGAAAAACATTTCATTCTAGATAAATCAATAGGGGGCCCAGATGCAAGCTTTTCATTGGATAAAAATGGATTCAGTGAAATGGTTAAATCAATTAGAGAAGCAGAGGTGTGTGTTGGTGAAATTAACTATGAGTTAACTAGTAAACAGAAAAAGGGAAGAAACTTTTCGAGATCTTTATACATCACAAAAAATGTAAAAAAGGGAGAATTAATTACTAATGAAAATGTTAGATCAATCCGCCCTGGACATGGGCTTCATCCAAAATATTTACAAGATATCTTGGGATGTACTTTTAAAAACGAATATTCAAGAGGAACAAGAATGTCTTTAGATAAATTAAATAAATAAAAAAATCATGAACTACAGAATTACAATATCAGATAGCAAAAACAAATATATACCTACTAAACACCTAATTATATTCAATAACGATTTAATAACAATTGAAGGTGATTGTGCAAATTTAGAATGGGAAGATAAAGATGGGAGCGTATGCATATTGTTAGGAGATTTACTTGGAGGAAGAGATAAAAATAAAGTTTATACCTCATTAAAAAATTATAAAAATTTAGCAGACTTTAAAAAAATATCAGAGTTTGAAGGAAGATTTGTAATTGTGAAGATATCAAAGAACAATTGTATTTCAGTTTGGACTGATAATTTTGGAAGGGCAAATGTTTATTGGGTTTTAGAAAAAGAAATTTACTTTATAACATCTGGAAAAGAAATGATTCCCCGCGATGCTGATTTAGGTTCTGTTGACCAAAATGGATTGGCTCAAGTATTATCAATTTATGGAAGTAGACCTCTTAAGAAACATACTCTAAACAAAAAATTAAACAGATTAGGTATAAATGAAAAACTTACAATAAATGACAATAAACTTTCAGTTGATAAAACACGATTTGTTCCGAAAGTTGTATTCAAAAAAGATGATTATTCCAAATTAAAGGATTACTCAAATTTATTCATAGAAGCAGTTAGGGCTAGGGCATCTGATATCCAAAATATTGTTTTGTTATCCTCAGGATGGGACTCTACATCTATATTAGCTACTTTGTGTCATTTATTCAGTTCAGATAAAATTGAATGTGTTATTGGAAGGATGAGATATTCAAAAAGAAGCAAAATAATTAATCAATTTGAATTAGATAGAGCCCAAAAATTTGCTGATTATTACAATGTTAAATTGCACGTAATAGATTTAGACTATACTAAAGATGCAAATAAAATCAGGGATGAAGTCTTAACATTATTTAGATCGCATGAGTTTTTTAACCTTACAGGTTATAATCATTGGCAACTTGCAAAAGGAGCGTCAAAAATTTCTAAACAAGGGGCAGTTGTATTTGCAGGAGAAATTAGTGATGGAGCTCATAATTTGGGATTTAGCCAATATTTTTCCTTGTATCATCCTGAGTCAATAGCTTTCAGAGAGTATAGCGATAAAATGGCTACTTACTTATTTGGGCCAACATTTTTAAAACAATTAATTGAAGGGAAATATGCAGATGATCCAGTTTGGAAAATTTTTATGTCCTACAATACAAAAACAAAATTTGATCAACTTAAGAAAGGAGATGTTGAAATAAAATTACAAATACTTGAATCTTTTTTTCTAAGTGGTGGTAGAATCCCACTCTATTCAAAGTTTAATAATCAACTTTTAACTGAAAATGGTATAAAAAAGTTTTTAATAAATGCATCAGAAACTTATTTGAGTATGTTTAAGGATAAAATAGAATATGATAATTTGTATTCTCATTATCTACATTTATATCATTCTTTTCATTGGCAAGGGGGAACAGTCGCAACTCTTGAACATACATGTGAGTCTTTTGGATTAAAATGCAGACTCCCATTTCTTGACAAAGGAGTCATAGATTTTTTATCTCAAATGCCTGAAAGCTGGGGCAGGGGCCTAGATATAAATAATACCAAGTACCCTTTAAAATGGATGTTAATTAATAAAATTGATTATCCGATAGATTATCAATCAGGCCCTCATTCTTATTTGTATGACATAAATCCAACATTTTCGCATACTGATGAGATAGTCAATGCCTCTTCATTTAAGAAATTATTTAAAGACGCTTTCCAACGAAAAAACTATTTAGATTCATTTAGCCCAGAATATTTTGATTTAAATTACATTGAAAGAATTGTAAAAAAATATTGCGAAGGTGAAAATGTTTATGGCCAAGAAATGACAGACATATTGAACATAGGGAATTATTTGATTATTAGTCAACCCGTTTGATGAAAAATACTTAGCCAAATGACAAAGGCTTATTTAGACGATCTAAATTTGTTCTCATTACTAAAAATTCTATTTAGACACCCCACAGTAGAACATTTTATAATACTTAATGATTTGAGTTGGAGGGGGAAAATAATTCTATCCATTTTAGATTTGATGGGAATTTGTATAACCAGCCCTACTTTTTTTTACGGAAGTATTAGAAACAAACATGGGGAGTCACTTTATATGAGTTCGAGAAGGGAAGCCTCATCAGAAGCCTTTAGGTATTCAGAAATCTTGATGAAAGGACTTAATTTAAACTATTGCGGAGAAAATCAACTAAATGGAATAAACGTTGTTAAGTTATTTATTGCGAAAAGGACTTGGGATGAAATGGAATATTACATAAAGATCTTCAATTATATAAAAAATAAAGAGGGCGTTTCAAAAAAATTTATCGTAGTCTTAAGATCAAGTAATACAATTAAAGAAGAATTTTTAAGATCAAAATATAACCAGTTTGAAATTTATTTTAGAAAAAATATTTCATTTAAAAGATTAAAAATTTGGACAAAAAAAATAATAAAGTTTTTTTTAGGCCTTAAAATTAAAAACAAAGTAAATTTAAAAAATCATCAATCAACCACAGTTCTTGTTGCGTCGCATGCAATTTCATTAGATAAAAATGATAACCCTTTTCCAAATTGGTTTAAGAAAAGCCTTTTTAAAAATTTTCATATTATAAATACAAGTAGACAAAAGCTTAAGACAACAAAAAAAAAATTATATGAAAATGGAATAACATTAGAAGAAAATTTTTTTAACATATATTCTAGTATAAATTATTCAAGATTTACACTTTCTGACTCACAAAATATCCCATATGTTTTAAAACACCAATTAAATGATTTTTTTAAACTTGCTTGTGGCTTAAAGAATTATTTAATGAAAATTAAATGTGATCTATTCTTATTTATAGATGCACAAGAACCAATTACTGATGCTGTACAATTAATATCTAAAATGATAAATGTTGAAACAAGGTGTATACAATATACAAACATGGGAATAAGAGTACCACTTATGATTACATCAGCAGATGTATTTTTTTCTGTTTCAGAAAAATTTAAAAATCTTTTTTATTGGAAAAATATAGGACCAAAAAATTTTTATCCGTTGGGTTATATTTTCAAAAACGAATCACAAATAGAGTTTCAATCAATCAAGAAAAAACTAAAAGAAAATGGAGTTGATAAGATAATAGTTTATTTTGATGAATCTGTTCAAAAAGATAAATGGGGATGTTTTAGCCAAAAAGAAATATTAGATGAAATTGAATTATTAGCAAAAACTGTAATTAATAATAGAAATATAGCAATCATTTTAAAGCCACAATTTGTTTTTAATACTGTCAAGAATTATAATTCAAAAACAATAAATCAGGCCTTTTCTACACAAAGATTTTTTGAAATAAGTCGAGGAGAATATAGAAATGATATAACCCCTTGGTCAATTTCAAAGTATGCTGATTATTGTATTGGAAACTTGGTAGGTGCTACTGCTGCATTAGAATGTGCTTTGAGAAATAAAAAAGTCATACTTATTAATTCTAAAGGATACATTCATGATCACAACTCAATTTATAAAAAAGCAGAAGTTATTTTTCCTTCACTTGAAATAGGAATTAATAAAATTCTAGAAGGGGATAAAAAAATTGGGGATTGGTCAAGTATTATAAATGAATTAGTGGGAGAAAATTCAAATATTGATTTAAGTAAAATTGATGGAAACTTAAAGTAAATTAGTGAAAAAGAACAACTTTATAAATAAATTTCTAATACTTCAATTACCATATGCTGTAACTAGTTTAATACCTATTTTGAGCTTGCCTATCTTTACTAAATTTCTCTCAACTGAAGATTATGGAATTCTTGCTCTGGCTAATGTTTATGGAATATTATTTGGAGGTTTATCAAATTTGGGTTTGACTGTAGCTTTTGAAAGAAATTTTTTTCAGTTAACAAAAAAAATTAATCAAATCAATTTAATGTGGAGTTGTTTAATTTTATCAATGTTAATATTGGGTTTTTTCTCCAGCTTAACGTTTTTTTTTCATAATGCATTAACAAACCTTTTTTTTAACACAAATTTTAAAGGGAAAATTTTATTTTATGCTTTACTATTTACTGGGCTAAAAAACTCAATCCAATTTTTTTATGTTTTTATGATTAATAATAAGTTGATAACAAAATTTGCATTTATTTCAATGATAGAGACAATAATTGTAACTACATGTTCAATTATTTTTGTTTCAAAGTTTAATTTAGGTGTCTCTGGTTACATTTCCGGTCAAGTGACTGGTGTAAGTTTAATTTTAATATTCTTATCTATCTTGTACATTTTAAAAAATGGATTTTCAATTAATATTTTGTTACTTAAAAATGCCCTTATTTTTGGGCTCCCTTTAACTCCGAGAGTCTTTTTTAATTCTTTAAGTACCCAGTTTGACAAGTATCTTCTGGGATACTTTAATTCACTTGGTGTTACAGGATTACTAAATATTGCTCAAAAAATTTCTTATTCGTCAAATAATTTTTTGAGTTCACTTCAAAATTTATATGGCCCTGAACTATACAATTTATATTACAAAAAAAAAGGTTGTGATTTTAAAAAAGAATCAAACAAATTATTATATCCATATTTTAACTTTTATATTCTTATATGTTTATCTATTGGCTTGTTTTCAGAGGAATTACTATTAATATTAACAACTGAAGGTTTTCATAAAGCTTATCCTATTATAATTCCTCTTGTAATGTTTTATGTAGTCAATTTTTTTGGGACTACTAAACAACTTTTAATTGCTAATAAAAGCTATCTAATTAGTAAACTGTCTATAATAACATTAGTTATAAATATTATTATAAATCTACCTGTTATTTATTACTTTGGACTTTATGGAGCCGCTTGGGGAACTTTTTTTAGTGGTATAATAAGTTCTTATTTGAATTTTTATTATTCTCAAAAATTTCTAAAAATAGATTTCTCATTAAAATTTTTAAGAAATTTATTGTTTGTCCTATTACTATTACTTGTTTCGTTTATTCTATATGAGACAAATATTAATTACGTTTTAAGACTGTCTTATAAGATCTTATCTGTGATATCAATTTTAATTTTGACTAGGACATATATATATCTAAAATCATTTTCAAATATTATTTTTAAAAATGGTAATTAATGAAATTTCTGATTGGGTTAAATACTTACTTTCAGTAATTCCAGGAAGAACAGGAAAGTATTTGAGAACATTATATGTTTCAATTTCAATGAAGAAACTAGTAAAAGTTAATATTTCCCATGGGACAATTTTGCACGGCTTAAAAAATATAAAATTTGGTACTAACGTTAATTTTGGTCCCAATTCGTTCATATCTGCAATTGAAGGATCAATAAAAATTGGAAATAATTTTTTTGCAAATAATAATATTCACTTGAATGGTGATTTGGGAGGAGAGATAATCATAGGGGATGACGTTTTAATTGGACCTAATGTTGTTTTTAGATCCTCGAATCATAATTGGAATTCAAAAGAAGTTCCAATTAGGAAACAAGGGAATAAAATTGGAGATATTATAATAGAAAATGATGTTTGGATTGGTGCAAATTGTGTCGTACTACCAAATGTAAGAATCGGTAAAGGAGCAGTGATTGCTGCGGGTTCAATTGTTAACAAAAATATTACACCATTTTCTTTGTATGGTGGTGTGCCAGCAAAGTTTATAAAAAAAAGGTAATATGCTGAATTTAATCAAGTGCCCATTATGTAACTCAGATTCTAATGAGTTGATAAAGGAATATTTATACAAAAATGATATTTTCAGTAATTGTAAAATTGTTAAATGTAATTCATGTCAATTGTATTTTGCCAACCCAACTCCAAAAGAATCAGAGCTTAATAATTATAATAATTCTTATCACCAAAGTGCACACGGAGGAATAATAACTGATGCCAAGACAAAAGGATTCTTCTATGGTTTATCTAAATTAAGATTAAATATGATAAAGGATAATATTAATATCCTAAATGAAAGTAAAATAAATGTCCTCGAAGTTGGTCCAGGGCCAGGATATTTCGCTTCTTTATGGTTAAGCGAGTTTCCAGATTCAAAATACTTTGCAATAGAATCTGACAAAAGTTGTTACAAATCTCTGAAGGATTTAAATATTGAAATAATTGAAAGCAAAAATCTAATAAATTTGAAATTTGATTTAATTGTAATTTCTCATGTTTTGGAACATGTATCTTCACCTGTAGAATTTCTAAATCAGTACGTGAAATGTTTAGAATCCAAAGGGAATTTGTTTATCGAAGTACCCTGTAATGATTGGAAGCACAAAAAAATTTGTGAGCCACATCTTTTATTTTTTTCAAAAAAACCGATGGAAAAGTTATCAGAAGTATTAGGATTAGAAATTCTCTCAATGAACTATTATGGCACATCCATAAAAAAAACAAAAAATCTTCTATTTAAATTTATAAATAGATTAAGAGTCTTTTTCTACTACAAGTTCGATATTAAACTATATCATAGAAAAAGGAAAAAAATTAGTGAGCTTTTAAATGATAAGTATGCAACCGAAGCACTCTTAAACTTTGATGCTCACTTAATTAAAAAAAAAGAGTCACTTTGGTTACGATCAATCTTTAAGAAATAATATGTCTTTTTTTCCTCTTTTTAATATCCTAGAAGCAAAAGGTTTTTGTACGGTTCATAATTTTTCTCCTAATAATTGGGAAAAATCTCACAAAAAAACTAAAAAACTTTGGTTATTTTTTCTTGAGGATAATCTCTGGAACTCAAAAAAAATAGGTGAAATAAAATATGGTGACTCATTCAACGTCAAAATGGAGAATCTAAAATTTTTTAATGAAAATATTGATTCTACTTTAGTAATTCTTCAACTTAGAAAAGATGATAATGTTCCAAAAAAAATGAATTTTCTTCCTAAATCTCAATTTATTTTCACAAAGACCCCAGAATGGAGAGCAACTGTTGGATTTAGTCTAGGATTATCTCAAACTAGCTATCAAGGTGAAATTAATCCATTTCCAGAAAAAGGTAGCTTACTCACTTTTCATCCTTTTATTCAGCAAATTAATATTGAAAATTATTTTGTTTTTGTGAACTTGGAAACTTCTCCAATCCGGAGATACTCAATAATTGAAATCTATTTACCACACAAGAAAAAATTTGTTGACAGAGTAAAAGTTTATAACAATCATGCAAACATTATATCGTTAGATAAATATGAATTCAGTAAAAATGAGTTACCTACATTTATTTGTAGAAATATGGCAGGAATCCCATTTGGGTTTGGAATTAACAGAACTTCACCAATGCTATCATTAGAGCATACTCACCCCCCAGCTAGCTTTACATTACATGGATCAAGATTCCAAGTTCAAAAAAGAATTAAAACCAGTTGGTTTAATAAATTAAAGCTTTAATGAATTTCTACAAAAAAATCAAAAATTCAGCTGTAAGAAATATAAATCCAAAATATTTGGAATTAATTTCCAAAAGAGGCATTGTACTGTCTAAAATTCCAAAGCACTCTTCAACCGTTACAAGTGACTTATTTTTGTATAGAATAGAAAATAATTGGTCCACTTTTTTTGAATTATTAAATGTTAATCATCTGATAGATAATGATAATTTAAACTATAAAATTTTTGAAGTTGAAATAATCTTTTTTAATAATTCTGGTGACCTTGTTGAAAGATTTGAAATCAAAAATATTCGGGATATAAAACATAGAATAAATATTAATGAAATCACAAGCAATTTGAATATTAAACATGATGGTACATTTGCTGTAATACACAAAAATCCACCTATTTGGTTAAAAGATTATGACTGTTTTTTATCTGAAAGAGGTTATACAGGCTACGAAAATAATTTCTGTGGGCCTATAAAAAGTTATGTTCATGGTAATTTAGACGCTATTTATAAGGAGTCAAGAGGTAATATTAAACAACTTGGAAATTTTAGCTTTCTCAAAAAAAAATATTTTGTTCAACATAGGTTATTAACAAGGTATTCATATGATTTCTATTGGGTTAATCCCACTAACAGAAAACAAAAGTTGATTATTGAGGAATTAAGTGAATCAAATACAATTATAACTAGAATCCAAATGGAGCCTATGGGACTTTATAAGTATTCATATAAAAGAAACTCAAATAAAACTGATTCAGTGATTAAAATTCAAAGTAGACTTTATATGGCTAGACCAATTGTGTTTAAGTATATGGAAAATTCGTTTGATGTCTTTCATGGATAGAAAAATGGTAGGTTTGTAAAGGATTAACACTATAGAAATAAATAAGTTTAATTTTTTAAATAAATGAATAAAAAAATTGTTAACGTAGGATATGGAGATGTTGAAAAAATAAAAATAGGAGGTCAAAATCCACTTGTTTTTGTTGGTGGGCCATGTGCTATTGAAAATAGAGACCATGCTTTATTTATGGCAGGTGCTATTAAAAAAATTTGTGACAAATTACAAATTCAGTGGATTTATAAATCTTGTTATGACAAGGATTGTAGGTCATCTCCAAAAAGTTTTCATGGTGTAGGTATCGAAAAGGGACTGGAAATTTTATCTGAAGTTAGACGCTTTTATAAAGTTCCTGTCGTGTCAGACTTCTCTGATCCTTCTTGGGCTGATTTAACGGGAGAGGTTTGTGATTTAGTTCAAGTGCCAGCTTATTTATGTAGACAAACCTCAATTTTGAGAGCTGCTGCAAGAACTAAGAGGCCAATTCTATTAAAAAAAGGACAATTTATGAGTCCTTGGAATATGAAAAATTCTTGTAGAAAACTCGAATCTTTTGGTAATGAAAAAATTATTTTAACTGAGAGAGGAACTTTTATGGGTTACAATATGCTAGTGAATGATATGACATCTTTTCCTATAATGGCTTCTACAGGTTATCCGGTTTGTTATGATGCAACTCATTCAATTCAGCTTCCAACATCTATGGGCAACATATCAGGAGGACAAAGAGAATTTATACCCTATTTGGTTAGATCTGCTGTTGCTAATGGCATAAATTTATTATTTATGGAAGTTCATGACAATCCAGCCAAGGCTTTATCTGATTCAAATACAGTTTTAGATCTAAAATACTTGGAAAATATTTTATATCAAGCAAAAAAGCTTCATCAAATGCGTATTGAAATTTTAAATAAATTAGGGGATGATAATATCCATCCTACAAATCCTTAAGTTATGACAGTAAATGATATAATGATTCCTTTTGGTGATTTTCCAGTAGTAAGTAAAAAAATGATTCTTAAAGAAGCCCTAACTGAAATGGATATGGCTAATTTGGGTCTTGTTTGCATTATTAATGATAATAAAGAATTGATTGGTATTATAACTGACGGAGATTTAAGAAGAAAATTATTAAAAGTCCAGAAACCGTTTTCAAGCTTTTTAGTAGACGATGTTTTAATACACTCAAAACGAGATCCAGTAACATGTTCATCTAATGATGATTTAAAGTATGTTGTTGAGAAAATGGGTAGAATTCAAATATGGGATTTACCTGTGTTAGATAATGAAAAAAAATTAATAGGATTACTTCATTTACACCCTGCAGTAAAGAAACTTTTGGAATAATTTTATGAAAAATATTTATAAGACTAGATTGAAATTAAAAATAGCATTAAGACAAAGAGAAGTTTTATTTGCGGCATGGGTTTCATATTCGCATCCCTCTATAACTGAAACTTTTGCTATGGCCGGCTTTGATTTTATTGCAATTGATATGGAACATTCAACCATTAACCTTTCAGAAGCACAAAGGATTATTTCTGCGAGCCAGTCATATGATGTCCCCTGCTTACCAAGGCCGGTATCACATTCAAATAATTATATAAAACCTTTACTCGAATCTGGTGCTGATGGCATGTTATTTCAAATGGTAAACACTCCTGATCAACTTAAAAAATTGATAAATCATTTTAAATTCCCTCCTATTGGTAAAAGAAGCTATGGAGTAAATAGAGCTCAAGGATATGGATTTGAATTTAATAATTACATCACAGATTGGAATAATTCTTCATCATTAATTCTTCAAATAGAAACAATTGAGGCTGTAGAAAACATTGAGAGTTTGTTAAAATTTGATGAAGTTGATGCGGTAATGATTGGGCCTTATGATATTTCTGGATCTTTAGGTGTCCCAGGGAAACTTGATCATCCAAAAGTTATAAAAGCATCTAAAAAAGTTATTAATGCCTGCAAGAAGTTTGGGAAAAGTTGTGGGACACAATTGAATGATCCTAACAAAGAGAATATTAAAAAGATGTTTGAACTAGGCTACACCTATATTATATTAGGTTCTGACTTGTTTGTTTTGTGGAAATGGGCAGATCAAATGAAAGGAACCATGGCCAACTTTAAGTAACCCTTTGTATAAATAAAATTTTAAACAACTCATATTATAAAAAAAAGTTAAGTATAATTAATAACAACTAAATCATGAAGAACATAAACTCCGATAACTTAATAAATGAATCTTATAATAGATCAAAGTTGGCAGATACCTGGAGCGAAGAGAACTATAACAAATATGAATTTTCAAATTGGAATTTCCATGACTATCCATTGTTTAATGGTAGACAAACATTTGATAATTTAAATCAAAAAATTGATGGAAGTATTTTAGAAATAGGGTCTGCTATGGGAGGAGCGTATAGGTATCTTTATCATAATAAAACCTTGGATAAAAATTCAGATTATACAGGAATGGATATTTCAAAAAAAGGTATTGATTTTTGCAAAAAAAAATATCAGGAAGCAAATTGGATCCAATCCGATTTAACTAAGCATACTTTCACAAAAAAATATGATTATGTTTTTGAAAGAATTGCTGTTCACCACATGGAGTCACCTCTAAAAGTTTTTTCAAAACTTTTAGAGGTGACAAATAAATCATTTTCTTGCCAATTTGTGTCATGTTTAAAAGGAAAGACTATTAGTGATTTGAAAATTGCTAGGTATAGGCATGAGGCAGGACAGCTTGTTTTCTTTAATATCATAAATCTTTTTGAAGTTATTGAAATTGCCATTGAGAAAGGTTTTAATAAAATTAATATTATTTATCACGGAGCACATGAAAAGGTTGGGCACAATCCCGTTACTCATCAATATTTATCCCCCGACATTAATATAAAAAAAAGGATGTTTGGAAGATGTACATTGAATATTTCAAAACTAAATCAAGATAAAATTGAAATTGCGCTTCTTAACAAAAGATCCAAAAATGACAGCACTCTAAAATTAAAAAAACTACTTTTCATGGCAGATAATTCTCATAGAAACTATATTAATTATATAATTAATAGAATAACTAGTAGGGGAGATTTGGGTGGTATATTATTTACAACTAATTTAAAAGGTGAGAAATATGCTTAATCCATTTAGAGTTTATAATTATTTGGGAGAAGTGTATAATAAATTGAACAAAAACATTGTCTCAAATAAAAAAGATAATAAGGAAAATTTTCTTGTTAAAGAGGGCTTTAGGATTTCAAAAAATATAATTTCATTAGAATCGATTGATCATATAATTAGTCGCTATCATTTGAAAGAAAAAAATTTTAAAAAAACAAAATCAAACTTATCATTACCACTAATTAATTCTGAATTTGTCAATAAAATAATGTGTAATCAAGAAATTCAAAATACACTTGGGTTTTTTTATGAAAATCTTTTAAAAAGAAAATGTTTTTTACAAGTTCCACCATCAATTGTTATAACTAATCCTGAAATAAAAGAAAATACTAAGTATAATATTCCGTGTAGCTGGCATACCGATTATTTCCAAGAATTCACCTTTCATATCCCGTTATCTACAATAGATAAGACTTCCACAAGAACCTTATATGCCTCAAAATCACATAAAGATATTTTTATTTCTTCACAAGGCTTATATGACATAAGTAAATTTAATTATCAGGTAGAAGAAATGTATTCCAATCCTGGTGATGTAATTTTTTTAGATGTATCAGGTTTACACAGAGCAGAACTTGGAAATTTCAGAATGATGATTCAGTTTAAATTTACTTCAGGAAATAATTTACTAAATGATATAGTTCAGAAAGAAACATATAAAAAAATGGCAGTAATTTTCAAAGAAAACTTTATTGGAGATATAGGGGGAGTCATTAATAACTTTAAAGAAGATTTGGAAAATTTAAAATTTATAAATGATAAAGAAAATTGGGAGATTTTGAAAAATTCATTGCCTTATTATAAATCTTATTTGGAAGGGCTTGTTTGAAGTCATTTATAATTTAATTTTTCAATTCAAAATGTATATAGATAAATTATTTAATTTAAAAAATAAAGTTGTAGTAGCAATTGGTTCAGGAGGGCATTTGTGTTCAGAAATGGCCATGTCTTTTGCAAGGTGCGGATGTAAAGTAATCCTAGTCGATAAAAAAATAGAAAAAGTTAAAAAAATCGAAAATGAAATAAATAATAAAGGATTCAACGAAACATTATCCTTATCCATGGATGTTTCAATTAAAAAAGAGCATTTGAGAGTTTTAGAAATTATTTTAACAAACTTTAAAAAAATAGATGTACTGATAAATGGTGCTGGCATAAATGGAGCAACACCTTTTTTTAATATTTCAGAAGAAGAGTGGGACGAAATTATGGATTCTCAAATTAAAGGTACTTTTTTTGGATGTCAAGTTTTTGGTGAACACATGGTAAGAAATAAAAGTGGGTGTATAATAAATATATCTTCAGCTTCAGCTGGACCCCCGCTTTCAAAAGCATTTGCTTACTCAGCCTCAAAAGCAGCAATAAAAAATTTAACTCAAAATCTAGCCAGAGAATGGGGAACACTGGGCGTAAGAGTAAATGCTATAAGACCTGGTTTTTTCCCAACAAAATGGAATTTAGAAAACTTTATCGATGAAAATAGAAAAAAAGCAATTTTTGGGCATACGCCGATGAAAAGATTTGGAAGCCCAAACGAATTAACAGGAGCTATTTTGTGGTTAGCTTCTGATGCATCAAGTTTCGTGACGGGAGCTGAAATATGTGTTGACGGAGGTTATTCTTGTATGACAATTTAAAATTTATGAATAACAAAAAGGTTGTTATTGTTACTGGAGGAAGTAGAGGTATTGGCTATGGGATAACAAAGGCATTTATTGATAATAATTATATAGTAGTTGTCGGGTCAAGACAAGACAGAGATTTAAGTAAACAATTTGGTGACAATGTGAGGTTTATATATACAGATGTAAGGTATGAGAAATACCACTTAAATTTGGTTGAAACAACAATTCATGAATTTGGAAGATTGGATTGTTTCATAAATAATGCTGGATATTCAAAGTGGAAGCCAATTGAAGAAATAAATGAAGAATTTTTAACTGACATTATTGATACAAATCTGAAAGGAGCGTTTTGGGGTTCAAAGATTGCCTCAAAATACTTAAATAAAGAAGGAACTATTATAAATGTGTCAAGTTTAGCAGGTAAAAGGGGTAGCAGTAATAATTCAGCATATGTGGCTTCAAAATTTGGCATGAATGGCTTGACACAATCTCTTTCAAAAGAATTAGGTCCTAAAGGAATAAGAGTTAATGCAGTTTGCCCTGTATTAATTAATACAGAAGGTTTAAATGAGGCTCTAATGGACAAAAGCTCACCAGGAAATGGAGATCCCAAAAAATTTATAAATGAATTCACGAGGTTAAATTCACCACTATTGAGAATGCCTACTTCTTTAGAAGTAGGAAAAACATGTGTGTTTTTAGCATCTGAAAGTGCTAGTGCCATAACGGGACAGTGTATTAATGTTGATTGTGGAGTATTACCACAATAATATTATGTTAATAAAAGTAATTATACCATGTCATTTGGATTCTTTAAGATTAAAAAGAAAAGTCCTCATTAATATTGAAGGTCTTCCTATGATTGAGCACGTCAGAAGGCGCGTCTTATTAGCAGAGGAAATAGATGAAGTTTTAATTGCCACAGGAGATTCTGAAATCAAAGATATAGTAGAGTCATTTGGGGGTAAAGTAATTTTCACGAATAACTTACATCAAAATGGTACATCTAGGGTTTTTGAAGCAATTTCTAAAATTAATTGTAGCCATGTTTTACTAGTTCAAGGAGATGAGCCTTTGCTAATTCCAAGTTATTTAGATTTTTTTATCAAGTCAATAAAAGAGTCTAAAGACGAAATGATGTGGAATGCTATTTCAGAGATAAATAACCCTGATGACATAAACGATGAAAATAAAGTTAAATGTATTTTAAATATTAAAAATCAAATCATTTTTTGCTTTAGAAAATCACCAGTTTCTAATTCTAATTACAATAAAAACATATACAAAATTCAAGGATTAATCGCATTTAAAAAGGAGACATTAGCTGAAATTGTAACTTCAAAAAACACAAATTTTTCATATTTAGAGTCTATTGAGCAAATGAAAGCCATTGAGAACGGAATAAAAATTAAGGCAGTTAAACTCGCAGAGAGTCTCCCGTCGGTAAACGATATTGATGAATTAAGATTGGTAAAAAAAATACTTTTAGAAGATCAAAATCAAATATCCTTGTTAAAAACAATATCCAATGAAAGTTTTAAAAAAAATTAAAGAGTCTTTAAAGGACTTATATCAAATTATTTTAAGAATTTTTCCTGGTAAATTTCAAAATGATGAGAAAAATAATATTAATTTTTCACAAATTTATCCTTTTGGTAGTAATATAGATAAATTACTTAAAATTGAATCTAAAAACTTACTTAAAGATTTAAATTACAAAAGTGAATTTAGAATTTCATCAATTGGAACATGTTTTGCTGAAGAGGTCTCTAAATTTTTCAATTCAGAAACTAAGTACAATTATTTAAACTTAGAAAAAAACTTGTTTGACTACTCAGCGAATTGGGGTAGGGTTTTCACAACTAAAAATTTGGAACAAGTTTTATTATATTCATTAACTAACAAGATCCCAATTTATAAAGAACTTTATAAAGGAAATTATTTTGACCCGCTAAGAGAATGGATTGTAGGTCTCTATAGAAGCGAAAAGGAGCTTGTAAATGAAATTATATCTCATAGGGCTAATAGTAAAAAGGTATTCATGAATACAGATTTGCTAATAATTACCGTAGGTCAAAATGAAACTTGGTATGATTTTAATAAGGATATTGTCTGGGGTAGAATTCCTCCATTTGAGATGAGAAAAAAATTCAAAAGCTTAAAGCCTATTGAATTTTCTTTAGAAGAAAATATTATTTTTTTGAACAACTCAATTGATCTTTTGAAAAAATTCAATAAAAATTTAAAAATTATTTTTACCGTAAGTCCAGTTTTTCAAAACGCAACATTTTTAAGTGACAATATAATTTCTAAATCTTTCTCAGCTAAGTGCCTATTAAAAACAGCTGTGGATAAGGTTGTAAATTCACACGAAAATGTTTTTTATTTCCCCTCTTTTGAGGCAGTTCTGACTGACAATCCACATTCTTTTAATGCTGACAACATGCATATAAAGAGGAAGAAAGTTAATCAAATAATGAGTTTGATTGACAATTCGTTACCTTAATAGTCTAATATAAAAATGATTATCAAAAAGGAGCTTTCAGAAATTTTGTCATTATTGTCGAATCTGAATATTAGTAACCACTCAATTATTTGGTGGGCATTTAATTTCACCTCAAAAAATCCTTTAAGTTCAGGCTTCTTTGATACTTACTTTCACAAAAAAAAATCAACTTTTCAAAGCCCGCATCTTAAACTAATAAAAAATATAATTTGGTTTTTTTTAAACCTTATAAAGTCCATGTACCTATTAATTCAAACTTATTTTTTCTTCATCTCACTAGAAAACGAAAAATCAAAAATCAACGTCCACTTGTTTTCATTTGTTGATGGAAGAAAAAGGGGGAATATGGACACATATTTTAGAGACTTGATTACGGAAATTATAAAATCAAATCCGAAATTAAAAGTGAGTTATTTATTTTACGTTTACAGGCCTTATTTTAGAAATAATAGTGCTTTGAAATTTGAAAAAAATAAAAAAATAAATCTTTTGTCTTACCTAAGTATAAAAGATTTTTTTTGGTGTTTTTTTCAACTATTTAGAATTCCATTCTTAAAAATTAACTTTTCTAATCTAAGATTTAAAAATTCAAAAAAGGAATTAAATTATATCATACGATCACAAATGATTTCTGAGATGACCACTGGATTTATAGATAACCTAATAATTTTCAGAGCATTTAGGAGAATATCAAAATTAGGCCAAATTGAAAAAATCATTTATCCTTTTGAAAACAAATCATTAGAAAAATTGATGCTTTTGGCATTAGATAATATAAAATCAGTAGGTTATCAACACTCTAGTGTATCACCTCGTCATTTCTCTTTAATTTTATCTAAAGATGAAATTAAAATTAATCCTTTGCCAGAAAAAATTGTAACTATAGGGGAGATAACAAAAAATTGGTTAATTAATGTAGGTAATTTTCCTGAAGAAATAATAGAGACAGGCGTTTATTTAAGAGGTAATAGAACACTAAAACTTAGAAAAAGATCCTTTGATAAAAAAAATCCAAAATTGTTGTTTGTTTTTTCTTCAGGTTATGATGAAGTAAAAAAAACTATCAACTTTCTAGATAAAGGTAATGAAGTTTTGGATAGTTATAAAATAAAGTTCAGATTTCATCCTGATTTTCCCATTTATGGATTAAATAAATATTATAATAATTGGATTACAAATAACGTAGATTCAATTTCAAAAAAAAGTTTAAATGAGGAGTTAAAATGGTGTGATATTTTGGTATATATATCTTCCTCCGTAGTAATCGAAGCAATTTTAGCTAAAATACCTGTTATTAATCTTAGTATTGATATCTATAATTCGGATCCACTCTTAAATAAAAAATTATCTCTAAAAAAAGTAGTCACAAATAACAAGGATTTCAAAAAAGCAATAAATTATTTTTCTGAAATTAGTAGTAAAGATAATATTAGATTATACAGTGAGTCTATCAATTATATTGATAAGTATGCAATAAGTAAGACTAAACTAGACGTCAAAACATTTTTATAATATGAGAATCATAAATCCAAAATATTTCAATTTGTTAAATGAAAAGGAAACGTTTTTTATGAATAAGCCATTTCCTCATTTAATTTTAGATGATTTCCTAGAAGAAAATTTCTATGCAGAAATAACAAAAAAAATGTCCGGAAAAAAATATTTTCTTAAAAAGGGGAAATCATTTAATTCAGAAATTGAATCTAATAAAAAAATTAGCCTAAACGAATCTCTTCCAGAATATATTTCTAAAATCACCAAAGTCTTAAATTCATCTGAATGGATTGAAATTTTAAAAAAATTAACAGGAATAACCTCATTGAAACCAACTAATGTTGGGAACACACTTTTAGCCAATTATCATGAAATGGGGACAAATGGATTTTTGGGTTCTCATGTAGATCATTCAACAGATCCAAGTAATGGTCTTCCTCATGTATTGAATATAATTTTGTACTTATCATCAGATTGGAAAGAAAATTTTGGAGGTGCAACACTTTTATTCGATAAAAAAGGAAAAAAAATAGTTTCAAAGATAAAATACAAAAAAAATAGAGCTATAGTTTTTCTGCACACACCCTATAGCTTTCATGGTGTAGAAAGGTTAAAAAATAATAAAAGTCTTAAAAGAAAAACTTTATATGTTGATTATTATTCTGAATCGATGAAACCTTTCGAAAATTTTGATTTAGACTTTCCGAATAAATGGTTTAAACATGGAACAACATTTGTTCTTCCAAAAAGGACAGATTATTTAAAATACAAAAATTGGTCTTACACCAAGTCCCTCATAAAATATAAAATTGAGCATCTAAAAAGTAAACTATAATTAAAATTAAAGGTTTGGAAATTTCAGTTGTAATTCCTACGATTGGAGAGAGAGATATTTCACCAACAATAGACTCATTAAATAACTCGACACTAATTCCAACAGAAATAATAATAGTATCTCTTAAAGCCAATACTCATAAACATATAAATAAAAAGTACAAAAATGTAGTATTTGTTAAAGCCAATAAAAAAGGCCAAGTAAATCAAAGAATTCAGGGCTTTAAAATAGCGAAAAGCAAATTTGTAATGCAATTGGATGATGATATAACTTTACATAAATCATGTCTAGAGGTTCTCACAAAAAATTTGTGTCTGAATAATAATTACTCAGTATCACCAAACTTTTTTGAAAATGAATCAAAGAGATCTATTTATGATTATAAAATGAACTTAAAAAAAATCCTTTTTAACATTATTTCGGGTTTTAGCATCTTTTGTAAAGAAGGTAAAATAGGTTTATCTGGATTTGAATCATATCCACTAGTTTCAGAAATTTCTCCTGAACTTGTAAAATCAGAATGGCTTGTAGGAGGATGTATTATGCACCATAAAAAAAACTTAATAAAAGAATATTTTTTTGATTTTGAAGGTAAAGCTTATTGTGAAGATTTATTTCACTCTATTGAATTAAGAAAGAAAAAAATTGAACTTTATATTAATAAAAGTGCCATTGCATATTTAGAGCTAAATAAAAAGCCAAAAAAAATTAAAGATTTTATAAGAGAAAATTTAAGAGATTTGAAGATTAGAAAAAACTTCGTAATAATAAATGATCTGAGCACTTTTAGGATGTACACTGTATATGTGCTGAAGTTTTTTAATTATTTTTTTTCAAAAAAATGATTTTAGTAGATACAATCTATATTCATTCTTACGGAGGTAGGATTTTGCTAGAATATTTGATAGAGTCAATAACAGAAAGAAAATTTTTAAAAAAATTCATGTTTTTTTTTGACGAAAGATTAGAATTTGAAGAAAATTTTGTGTTGCCAAGGCATGTAAAGGTAAAACCAAATCATTTTTCTAGAAAAAAGGCTTATCAAAACCTCAAAGCCAATGTGGATACAATTTTTTGCTTAGCAAATGTTCCACCACCAATTAAACTTGATAAGAAGGTTTATATTTATTTTCACAATTTACTTCTTCTAAAAAAAACAAGTTTTAATTCACTTCTGAGATATTATTATTTAAGATTTTTTAATAATTCAGATTATATATGGATTGTTCAAACCGAATATTTGAAAAATATGTTATCTAAAAGACTAAAAATTAGACATATTGATATTTTAAAAATACCATTTTTTAAAACAAACGATATCAAAACATCAAAAAAAGACTTCAATGACAAAAATTTAAATTTCATATGTGTTACAAGTAATTTAAAACATAAAAATGTAAATAACTTAATTAAGGCATTTATGAATGTCAAATCAAAAAAAAACATAAAGCTTTTCATAACAATGTATGGGAGTAATTTGACTAAAGGCGGTATAGAAATAATTTTTACTGGTATTATTAATAGGATAAAATTAATGGACCTTTATTCTAAAGCACATTTTTTGATTTTCCCTTCAACCCACGAAAGTTTGGGCTTACCTATAATAGAGGCTATAAAATCTGGCTCAAAAGTTATTGTATCTAAAATCCCTACATTTAAAGAAATTTGTAAAACTGAATATTTTTTCAATCCCCATAATAACAACGAAATGAAGGCTTCAATTGAAAAAGCATGTTCTGATAAAAATGAAAGTATGCCTCATTTGTTAATAGATGATAAAGTAAACGATTTAATTAATAAACTTGTTGAAAATGTTTAAAACTAAAAAATTACTAATTACAGGTGGTACAGGATCATTTGGGAATGCTGTTTTAAATAAATTTTTGGATTCTGAAATAGATGAAATAAGGATTTTCTCTCGTGATGAAAAAAAACAGCACGATATGCGGATTAAGTATAACAACCCAAAAATTAAATTTTACATAGGCGACGTTAGAGATTATCATAGTATTTTAGAGGCTTCTCGAGAGATTGATTATATTTTTCATTCTGCTGCACTTAAGCAAGTACCTTCTTGCGAGTTTTATCCAATACAGGCAGTTCAAACTAATGTCTTAGGAACAGAAAATGTTTTAAATGCTGCTATCGCGAATAAGGTCAAGAAGGTAATATGCTTGAGTACAGACAAGGCAGTTTATCCTATTAATGCTATGGGTGTTTCAAAAGCAATGATGGAAAAAGTTTTTGTTGCTAAATCAAGAACTACTAATACTACAGTAATTTGTGGAACTAGGTATGGTAATGTTATGGCTTCAAGAGGATCTGTAATTCCACATTTTCATAGCCAAATTATGTCAGGTAATAGTATTACAGTAACCACCCCTGAGATGACTCGGTTTATGATGACACTACACGATGCGGTTAATCTTGTTTTGTTTGCATTTGAAAATGGTAAGTCTGGAGATATTTTTGTTCAAAAATCTCCTTCCACGACTATTGGAGAATTAGCAAACACCATGAAAAAAATATACAATTCGTCTGCAGAGATAAAAAAAATTGGTATTAGGCACTCTGAAAAAATTCATGAAACACTTTTGTCAAAAGAAGAAAAAATGGGAGCTCACGATTTAGGGAATTATTTTAAAGTATCTGCTGATAATAGAGACTTAAACTATGATAACTATTTTTCAAAGGGCAGCAATTTTGAGGCTGAAGCTCAAGAATACAGTTCATTTAATACCCATCGCCTTTCTGAAAAAGAATTAATCAAATTATTAGCAAGCATTGGGTTTACTGGAAAATAGATAAATATGAAAAAATTAAAACTAGTTACAGTTGTAGGGACCAGGCCCGAATTGATAAGACTTTCAATAATTATCAAAAAATGTGATAATTTTTTTGATCATAACTTAATTCATACGGGACAAAATTATGATTATGAATTAAATGAAATTTTTTTCGAAGATCTTAAGTTAAGGAAACCAAATTATTTTTTGGGAGTTGCAGGGAAAAATTTGGGTGAAACTCTTGGAAAAATAATATCAAAATCTTACTCTTTGTTCTTGGATCTTAAGCCAGATGCAATATTAGTTTTAGGAGATACAAATAGCGCATTATCAATAATATCAGCAAAAAGATTAAAAATTCCAATTTTTCATATGGAAGCTGGAAATAGATGCTTTGATCAAAACGTTCCTGAGGAAATTAATAGAAAAATTGCAGACCACCTAGCAGACATAAATTTAACATATACAGAGAATAGTAGGAGATATATCTTAGCTGAAGGTATCAAAAAAGACTTTGTTTTCACTACAGGCTCACCACTTTGGGAAGTATTGTCAAATTTTAAGAAAGAAATAGATAATAGTAATATTTTAGAACATTTAAACTTAGAGCCAAAAAAATATATAGTTGCAAGTATACATAGGGAGGAGAATCTTGAAATTTTTAATAATTTTAAATCAATAATTTCTGGGATAATAGAAATTGCTGATAAATACAAATGCCAAGTCATTTTTTCTACACATCCAAGAACGAGGAAAAAACTAGAATCATTAAAGATTGAGTCTGATTTAATAAATTTCATAAATCCTTTAGGTTTTTTCGATTATGTAAAACTTCAATCAAAAGCATTAATTACTTTATCAGATAGTGGAACAATTTCAGAAGAAAGTGCTATGATGAACTTTCCTGCAATTAGTGTAAGAAACTCGACAGAGCGCCCAGAAGCAATTGATTTTGGGACTATTGTTTTAGGAAATATTGATAAAAATTCAATGGTTCAAGCGGTTGAAGTTGTTTTAAACACATATTCAAAATCCAAATTTGAAATTCAAATCGAATACAAAAGTCTTAATGTTTCAACAAAAGTTATCAGAATCATTCAAAGCTATACCCATATTGTGAAAAGAGAAATATGGAGAATGTAGTTTTAAAAAAAAAAGATCCTCATTTTAGGAAGTACAGGAATGCTTGGGCATGTTTTGTACAGAACATTACAAGCGAAATCAAATTTTGAATTATTTGACATTTCATTCAGAAAAAAATTAAATGATAGTAGCATAATATGTGATGTTAGAAATGTTTTAGACCTAGAAAAAAAAATAACCAAAATTCAACCAAGCGTAATAATTAATTGCATTGGAATTCTATTGAGGAGTAGTAAAATTGATCCTTCAAATACAATTTTTATTAATTCCTATCTGCCACATAGATTAAAAAATATTGCAGATAAAATTAATGCTAGGATTATTCAGGTTAGTACTGATTGTGTTTTTAATGGAAATAAAGGCTTTTATAGCGAAATTGATATCCCAGACGCTAGAGACATCTATGGAAGATCTAAGTATTTGGGAGAACTTGACAATAAAAGAGATTTAACAATTAGGACTTCAATTATTGGACCAGAACTCAAACAGAATGGGCAAGGTCTTTTTTGCTGGTTTTTGAGTCAAAAAAAAGAAATCTATGGATACAATAATGTTTTTTGGGGAGGTGTAACAACAATAATATTATCTAAGGCCATAGAAAAATTTATTCAAAATGATAATATTGTTGGAATAAAACATTTAACAAATGGTAAGAAAATTAGCAAGTATAACTTGTTAAAACTGTTTTTAGATTTTTTCCCCAAAGAAAATTTTAAATTAAAAAAAATTAATGTTGATAAATCAGATAAAAGTTTAATTTCCGTTAGGAAAGATGGTTTAATTTTAGTTCCAGATTATTCCACTATGATCAAAGAGATGAGAGATTTTATCAAAATTAAAGGAAAAGATTTTTACCAAAAATGAAAAAAGCATTTATAACTGGAATCACTGGACAAGATGGAGCATATTTAGCTGAGTTTCTGTTAGGTAAAAACTATGAAGTACATGGTCTTAAAAGAAGAACGTCAAGGTTTATCACCGACAGAATAGATCATTTGCTAAAATCCCACCAAGACAAGAATAAAAAATTATTTCTTCATTATGGAGATCTGTCTGATACAAGTAATTTAATCGATCTAATAAATCAAATTAAGCCTCAAGAGATATATAATTTAGGGGCAATGAGCCATGTCCATGTAAGTTTTGAAACACCCGAATACACGGCAAATATTGATGCAATTGGTGTTTTAAGAATTTTAGAGGCAATAAGAATACTTAATTTAAAAGACAAAACAAAATTATATCAGGCATCGACAAGTGAGTTGTATGGAAAAGTTTTAGAAACCCCTCAAAACGAACAAACACCTTTTAACCCAATTTCACCCTATGCAGTTTCAAAACTTTATGCTTATTACATAATAAAAAATTATAGGGAATCATATAATATTTTTGCTAGTAATGGAATTCTATTTAATCATGAATCTCCATTAAGGGGAGAAACTTTCGTGACAAGAAAAATAACAATTGCATTAGCTAAAATATATTATGGTCTCGAAAATGAAGTTTTTTTGGGAAATTTGGATGCAAAACGTGATTGGGGGCATGCGCGAGATTATGTAAATGGTATGTGGAAAATTTTACAGCACAATAAGCCAGATGACTTTGTATTAGCTACTGGGAAATCAATCTCAGTAAGAGAATTTATTTTATTAGCATTAAAGAAATTAGGGATTGAAATAGAATTTCAAGGCAAAGGAGTAAATGAAAAAGGAGTAGTTGTAGAAAACAAAAAATCAGCAAAAGTTAAAATTGGACAAGAGATAATTAAAATTGATTCTCGCTATTACAGGCCATCAGAAGTAGAAAATTTATTAGGAGACTCTTCTTACGCAAGAAATGAATTAGGATGGGAACCTAATTATTCTATTGATCAGATTGTAGATGAAATGCTAGAAAATGATCTGAATCTTCATAAACCAATTTCTTGAAAAAAATTTTATTAATAGGTGCCTCAGGCTTTCTAGGTAGTTATTTTTATAACAGACTTAAGCTTTCTAAAGACTATTTTGTTTGTGGAACTTTTTTTAATAACTATAATAAAAATCTTGTAAAACTAGATTATACAGATTTTAGTAATTTCAAATTATTTTTAAACAAAATTAATCCTGACATAATAGTATGGTCAGCTGGGCAAAAAAATGTTAAACTTTTAGAACAAGATTTTTCAATAGCAGAGAAAAATAATCTTAAACCAATCAAAACAATAATTAATTTCCAACAGACTATAAATAAAAATGTACAATTTATTTTTATTTCCAGTGATTATGTTTTTAATGGTTATAAAGGTAACTACAGTGATATAGAACAACCTAAACCAGATACTAATTATGGAAAATCTAAATATATTGCTGAACAACTTATTCAAGAAAAAAGTAAACTCTATTCAATAATTAGAGTTGGTTCAATTCTAGGGAGAGGGAGCAAATTTTTTGATTGGTTGGTGGAGGGACTAAATACTAAATTAAGTATTGATCTTTATGATGAAATTGTTTCACCAACTCCCCTAGAAATGGTATACCTAGCATTAGAAAGATGTATTGAAAAAAACTTAATTGGCATTTTTCATATCTCAGGAAATAGAAATATTTCTAAATTTCAAATAGGTTTAGAACTCAAAGAATCTCTTTCAGATTGTAAAACATCAATAAAAGAAATAAAGAAAAATAAGTCTAGAATAATCAATAGGTCTTTGAAAAGATCTAAAGAGTTTTCCGATTTCAAAAATCTTGAACTTAAAGAGTTACTTAATTAAAATGATAAAATTCTTAAAAAACTATTTTTCAATTAACGATGATAGAGGATCTATTAAAGGACTTGTAAACACCGGTAATTGGAGAGAATTGAATTTTTTTGAAACGATAGCTAATCAGAAAAGAGGGGCACATTATCATAAACTAACAGATGAATTATTTATAATTTTAAAAGGTAAAATCAAAATACATCTTTCTAGGGTCAATGAGGAAGGTAAGTTAGTTGGCGAAAAAGAGGATCATGTTGTTTCAAAAGGAGATGTATTTATCATCCCAAAACTGACTTTTCATGCCTTTGAAATATTAGAAGATACAAAATGGATTAATGGTCTTTCTGTTAAATTTGATGATTTAAAACCAGATATTTACAAGGTTATTTGATATCAATGATTAAAAAAATAAGAATAAAGATTATAAGTTTATTATTATCAATTAATGAATCAATTTTTTTCTATCCAAAATTAAAAGAAGCATATAGGAAAATTTTCAATTCTAAAAATCTAGATTTTGCAATTGACGTGGGAGTAAATATTGGGCAAAGTATTTTTTTTTTCAAAAAAATTAATCCAAATGTTTCCATTATTGGTTTTGAACCAAATAAAACTATTTATTCATCACTTATAGAGAATAAAAAATTAAAAAATTGTCAATTTTTCAATTTAGGATGTTCTAATAAAAATGGCGAATTAGTATTTAATGAAAATGTGCTAAGCGAATCTTCAACTTTTGAAGATGTAAATGAAAATTCAAAATGGCTCAAAAAGAAAATGTCAATTTTAGGATATAATAAAAATGAGTTAATTAAAAATAGGTATAAGGTAAAGACGATAAAACTTAAAGATTACATTCATAAAAATTTTAAAAATATAATAATAGATATTATAAAAATTGATGTTGAGGGACATGAAAAAAAAGTTTTAGAAGGTTTACTTCCATTATATTCTAAAAAAATTATTAGATATATTCAGATAGAAAACCATCACGATGATATGTATAAAGACTATACTGAAGAAATAGAAATCCTCCTAAACAATAATGGTTTTGAAAAAGAAGCAGAAATTAAGCATGGGTTTGGAAATATTGTTGATATAATATATAAAAACATCAATTTTGAATAATAAATTATCTATAGTAATCCCAACTTTTAAAGAAGGAAAGATAATTGAATCATCGGTTAATGAAATAATTACTAGGCTTAAAACCGAAATGATTGATTTTGAAATTCTAGTTATTGACGATCACTCAAATGACCAAACTATCCAAAAAATTAAAAAAATATCATCCATAAATAAAAATGTCAGTATATATTTAAATTCTAAATCAAAAGGTTTTGGCAATTCTCTAATTGAAGGAATAAAAAAATCAACAGGTAAATATGTCTGTTTTGTAATGGCAGACCAATCTGACTCGCCCGAGGACATAATTGCATATTATAAGGAAATAGTAGGTTCAAATTTTGACTGTGTCTTTGGAAATAGATGGGAAGACAAAGGTTTAGTTGAGGATTATCCTTTTTTTAAATATTATCTAAACCGTATAGGCAATATTTTTTTAGCAATTATATTTAGAACCAAATATTCAGACATCACAAATTCATTTAAAATATATAAGAAAACTGTTTTGTCTGATCTTTTTCCCTTAGTTTCTAATCATTTTAGTATAACTGTAGAAATCCCTCTAAAAGTAATTTGTAGGGGATATAAATTTTCTGTTATTCCTAACTCATGGAGAAATAATGAACATACAGTTTCAAATCTGAATATTGGGAATATTTTAATTACTTATTCTTTAGTAATTGTATATTGTTTGATAGAAAGGTTTTTTCAAAAAGAAGAACAATTGAAATTAAATAAATTAGATAAATAGAAGTATTGTAAACAGGCATATGAAAAGCAAAAAGGCTAATACTAATTTGATAAATTATGAGGAGATAAGATAAAGATATAATTGGACAAAGAAATTTTGTCCCTGCATACTTTGAGAGCCTTATAATGGTCAATGCGAGGAAAAATATAAAAGTAAAAACTCCAATTATTTTTGTTAAAATAGTAATAATCATCTGAAATATTTCTTTGACTGAAAATGACCATTTTGTTTTTATAATTATTTCAGTTGCTGATTTAAAATCAAAATTATAGACATATTTTTCTAGAGATCTAATTTCATCAATATTGGAAACTTCATTTTTTTGAAAATTAGCTACATTCCCTACATAAAACGGATCTAGAAAAATTAGTCTAAGTGAAAAAAAACATTTCTTTATCCATTCACTAGGGTTTAGTATAACTAATTTTCTAAACTCATTTAAAAGAAATTTATTTGCTTTAAAATCTACAGTTGAAATATTTTCATCATTAAATTGCTTTTTTATCATTTCAGCCATTAATTTATCGTCATCCATAGGAGTAATTCCCCACGCATTATTAGGTAATTGTCCAAGACCAATGAAAAACGTGTGCCCTGTATTTGTAGAATTTAAAAAAAAATGATTTGTTTTTGAGAAAGTGTAAAATCCCCAAGGGCAAAGGAATAAAAAAACAATAAATGGCATAATAAATATCTTCAAACAATTAAGTTTTGTTAAATTTTTATTGAGATATTCAAAAATTATGATAAAAAACGGTAAAGAAAATATAACAAAAAGATAATCAGATCTGAGATTGCAAACTAACCCCATTAATATTCCGGAATATATAAGATTCGATGTTTTTTTGTATTCCATAAAATAAAATAATTGTAAAATTCCAAGAATCAATAAGCTAGAAGAAACGCTTTTCGGCCACATTTGCGTGTGGAAGAAAAAACAAGGTAAAGCAAGAAGCATCAAGGTCCTTGAGAATTTCACCGAGGTTATTTTTTTAATTTTGACTAAAAATTGATCTATTTTAATAATTGAAATTAAACATAGCAACTGTTGAAAAATCAAAATATAAAGTTTACTCTTTAAAAATAAGTGTACAACCCCATATCCCCAAATCGGGAAAGTTCCAAGATTCTCATATGTTCTATTTTTATAGCCATTCATTAAATCACGAAAAAAACGAGAATACTCTATATATTTGTAGTTAAAGTATAAGTCAAAACTAATGTTTTCATAACTAATCAGACTACACAGACAAATTAGTAGAAATAAAAAAGAATAAAAAAGGTAGTCATTATTTAAGCTTATTTTCATAAATATGAATCAAGAAACTTTATTTAAAATTGTTAAAAATTGCAGTAATAAAATTACTGATAATGATTTAAATAATTCGTCATCAATTCCCTTTGAACACATATATGTAGACAATTTTTTTGATCTTAACTTTGCAAATCAAGTTCTAAATAGTTTTCCTCATTTAAAAAGTAATCAATGGGAAAAAACAAACGATAAAAATATTGAGGTTAAAATGAGGTCAAAATGGTCTTCAGAATTTGATATACCAGATCACATTATTGATGCCGTGAGAATTATGAATTCAGCACCTTTTCTTAAGGCTTTATCTAAGGCTTTGCATATCCCAAAATTAATTCCAGACCCATATTTTACTGGTGGAGGACTAAATGTCACGGTTAGTGGCGGATTATTAGATGTTCACATTGATGGAAATTACCATGATGCAACGGGTCTCCATAGGAGAGTTAATGCAATTCTTTATTTAAATCCGGGGTGGAAGGAAAGTTGGGGTGGAGAGTTTGGTCTTTATAATAATAGTGGCGATAGGCTGGTAAAAAAAATAGCACCTATACATAATAGATTTATGGCATTCGACACTAATGATTATAGTTACCATGGTCTTCCCGATCCCTTAAACTTTCCAAGTGGTCATGCAAGGAGATCAATTATACTTTACTACTATACTAAGGATCCAAGGCCTAATAATAAAACTGCTATTAAAGAACCACATTCAGCATTGTGGAAGAAAAAAGGTTTGACTGATAAAAGAGGAAATAAAACTAGAAATTTTCATTAAATGAAAATACTAGTTATTACTCAGTATTTCTATCCTGAAAATTTAAGAATTAATGATATTGTATTCTCTTTACAGAAAAGAGGTCACTCAGTAGAAGTACTTACGGGGAAACCAAATTATCCTAGTGGTCAGTATTTTAAGGGATATTCTTGGAAAGGACCTAATGAAGAATATTTAAACAAAGTAAAAATTAATAGAGCAAATCTTTTGTTAAGAAAAAAAGGGAAAGGATTCAACCTTTTTTTAAACTATTTGTCATTTGTAATTTTTGGAGCACTAAAAATATTCAGTCTTAAAAATAAGTTTGATAATATTTTTATTTATGCACCATCACCTATAACAGTTGGTATTTTAGGAGTTATTGCGGCAAAAAAGTTTAAGTGCAAATCTAATTTATGGGTACACGATCTTTGGCCAGAATCAGTTAAGGTAGCTGGTGGTATAAATAACAAACTCATTTTGGGTATAATCGACATAATGACAAGATTAATTTATAGATTTTCAGATCAAATTTTAATTCAATCCCCATTTTTTAAATTCTATCTGCAAAAGCAAAAAGTTGATTTGAGAAAAGTCAAATATTATCCATATTATGCTGAAAAATTTTATAAGCCTGTACCTAAAAGACATGGTATCTCAAAAAAATTTCCATCAGGTTTCAATTTAGTTTTTGCTGGTAACATTGGTGTTTCTCAAGATTTTGATACAATCATAGAAACATTTGAAAAATTAAGAAATAAAAAAATAAACTTAATTATTCTAGGAGAAGGAAGAGATAAGAAACGTGTACAAAATTTAATATCAAAAAAAGGATTAGAAAACAAATTTCTTTTTTTTGGAGCATATTCTCCAAGAGAAATGCCAGATTATTTTTCTTGTGCAGATGCATTACTTATTACTTTAAAAAAAGCAGAGATATTTTCTTATACACTTCCTGGAAAATTGCAATCTTATTTAGCGTGTGGGAAGCCAATAATTGGTGCAATAGATGGAATTGGCAGGAAAGTAATAGACGATTCTGGGGCGGGGCTATGTTCAGAAACTGCAAATCCTACTGAATTAGCAAAGCAAATTTTAAAAATGTCTAGATCATCGCTTCAACAAAGAAATAAATTTTCAAAAAATGCATTGGATTATTTTAAAAATAATTTCGAAAAAGAAAAATTACTAAAAAAACTTGAACTTATTTTAGTATAATTACGTTATGAAAGCCATTCTTCTTGCCGGTGGGAAAGGATCTCGGTTATTTCCAATAACATTCGGAGTGTCAAAACAACTTCTTCCAATTTACGATAAGCCAATGGTTTACTATCCCCTTTCAGTATTAATACTAGCAGGAATAAAGGATATATTATTAATTTGTACTTCTAAGGATATTGATTCTTACAAAAGTTTGTTAGAAAATGGCAGTAAATGGGGAATAAATATTCAATATAAAATTCAAAAATCTCCGAGAGGTATAGCAGATGCGTTTATCTTAGGAGAAAAATTTATTAATGGAGATTCAATATGCTTAATACTAGGAGACAATATTTTTTATGGTCTGGATTTTTCTCACCAATTAAACAATGTTGTTGAACGAACAACTTATGGTTCTGAAGCAACAATCTTCGGGTATACTGTCAAAGATCCACACCGATACGGGGTTATTGAATTTGATGAAAAGGGAAATCCAATTTCAATTGAAGAAAAACCAAAAAACCCAAAAAGCAAGCAGGCTGTGGTAGGATTATATTTTTATCCTAATTCAGTAATTCAAGTAGCAAAATTAATATCACCTTCTGAAAGAGGTGAGCTAGAAATATCTGACATTAATAACTATTTTTTGAAAAAGAAAAAACTTATAGTTGAGACTCTTGGACGAGGATTTGCCTGGTTAGATACCGGAACTCCTGAATCTTTATTAAAAGCAGGTCAATTTATTGAAACTATAGAGAAAAGACAAGGAGTAAAGGTTGGGTGTATAGAAGAAATAGCGTTCAAAAAAGGATTTATAACCAAAAAGCAACTGATAAAGCAGGCTGAAGCTCTTAAAGGAACGAGTTATGGTGATTATTTGTTAAATGATTACAGATAAAATGTTATGGAAATAATCCCAACCTTATTTGAAGATGTATTACTTTTTAGAAATCAAATCTTTAAAGATGAAAGAGGTTCCTTTTCAGAACATTTTAATCAGAGTCAAAGTAAATTTTTTTCACAAAAAGAAATTCATTTTTGTCAAGATAATATAGCCCACTCAAAAAAGGGTGTTTTAAGGGGTTTACATTATCAATTACCACCATTTTCACAATCTAAATTAGTTAGTGTTATTGAAGGCAGTGTATTAGATGTTGTAGTTGATATACGTTGGGGATCACCTACATTTGGACAATACTTTAGTCAAGAATTAAATAATGAAAATAGATTTCAAATGTTTATACCAAGAGGCTTTGCTCATGGATTTATAACACTTAGTCAGAAATCTATTTTTTACTACAAAGTTGATAATTTTTTTAATTCTAAATACGAAAGAAGCCTGTCTCCTGATGATCCGGAATTAGATATTAATTGGAGATTATCCAAAGATGAATGGATTCAATCTAAAAAAGATAAAAATAGTTCTAAACTGGCAAATTTGTCATTATTTGATTTTAATCAAGATTTGTATGCCTAGCTACTTAGTTACTGGAGCAGAAGGGCAATTAGGGAAGTGCTTTAATAAAGTAGCGAATGAGTTTCCAATTCATAAGCTGATCTTTGCTTCTAAAAATAAAGTAGATATTACTAGACCTAAAACATTAAAAATTTTTTTTGATGATCACCCTTTAGATGGAATCATAAATTGTGCTGCATATACTCAAGTAGATCAGGCTGAGGAAAGTCCTGAAAAAGCCTACCAAATAAATGTAGATGGGATTAAAAACTTAATAGCCTTTGCAGAGGAGAAGACTCTTTCAATAGTAAATTTCTCAACAGATTATATTTTTGACGGGACTAGTAAATCAAATTATTTGGAAGATCACATTCCAAATCCATTAAATGTATATGGGAAAACAAAATATAAAGCTGAAATTCTACTCAAAAATGCAAAATGCATTAATACTACATTTAGAATTTCTTGGATGTTTAGCCCCTTTGGTTCAAATTTTGTGAAAACTGTACTAGATAATATCAATAAAAAAAGAAAACTGAGTGTTGTTGATGATCAGAAAGGAAGGTTAACTTATGGAATTGATTTGGCAAGGGTTGTATTATCAAATATTGATCAAAATCATTTTTTTGATTATGATTGTTACAATTATGCTCTTATGGGCGAAACAACATGGTTTGATCTAGCAAAAGAAATTAAATTAATAAAAAACAGTAATTGTGAAATAATTCCCTGCTCTTCTAAACAGTATTTTACTCGTGCATTAAGACCTAAAAACTCTATTTTAGATACAAGCAGAATTGAAAATCACTTGTCATTGAAAATTTTAGATTGGACTAATGCTTTGGATGATTGTTTAAAAAGAATAGAGGGGAAAAATATGATATGAGTAAAAGTAAATCAATATTAATTACTGGAGGGGCAGGCTTTATAGGCTCTCACTTAGTTAAAAAATTAATCAAAGATTATCCCAATTACAGAATTGTAAATCTAGATTCATTAACATATGCCTCAAACTTAAAAAATCTTGAAAACTGTAAATCATTCCCAAATTATAAATTTATAAAGGGCGATATTAGGAAATTAGAATTTCTCCAAGAACTATTTAAATCTAATAATTTTGATATTGTTATCCATCTTGCAGCTGAGTCACATGTTGATAATTCTATTAATAATCCTTTTCAATTTATATCAACTAATATTCAAGGAACACATAACCTTCTTGAAACAGCTAGGGACCTTTGGGGCAAAAACAAAAAAGATAAACTTTTCTACCATATTTCTACAGATGAGGTATTTGGAAGTTTAGCAAAAGGTGGGAAATTTTCAGAAAAGAGTAATTATGATCCAAGATCACCTTACTCTGCCTCAAAAGCTTCATCAGACCATTTAGTTAGAGCTTATTATCATACTTATGGTCTTCCTATAGTAATATCTAATTGTTCTAATAATTATGGGCCCGCGCAACATTTTGAAAAGCTTATTCCTTTGATGATTAAAAATATTGTTGACAAAAAATCACTTCCTGTGTATGGAGAAGGTAAAAATATAAGAGATTGGTTATATGTAGAAGATCATGTAGAAGCAATTGATTTGATACTACATAAGGGTAAAATTGGTGAAACTTATCTTATTGGAGGAGATAACGAAAAAAGAAATATTGATTTAGTTTTTAAATTAATTAAGATGACAGATTCTGTATTGGGACGTTCTGAGGGATTTTCAAAAAAGCTAATTCATTTTATACCTGATCGTCCTGGTCACGACTATAGATATGCAATTGATGATTCAAAAATTAAAGAGGAATTGGGGTGGAAACCAAAAATGCCATTTGAATTAGGTCTTGATAAAACAATTAGATATTATTTGGGTTTGTAACTTTTAGTAATCTAATATTAGAATGAAATATACTGGATTAGGTCAAGGATTATTTTTCCTCAGGGTTAGTTGTTCGAGCCTTTTTTTTACTCATGGATATAGTAAGTTTTTAAAAATTATTAATGGAGATTTTACATTTAGTGATCCAATTGGAATAGGACCTATCCCTTCATTGATACTTACAGCTTTTGCTGAATTTATTGTCCCAATTTTTATAATAATTGGATGGAAAACAAGATTTTTCTGCATCTTTCCAATTATAACAATGTTCGTTGCTTTTATATTCAAACATGATGGTGACCCATTTTCAAAAAAAGAAAAATCTCTTTTGTACCTAATATTATTTATTTCTTTAATTATTACTGGACCTGGGAAGTATTCTATTGACAATAAATTGTAATTAGCACTAAATTGTTTTATTATTAAAAAGCACTATATTTGCCGACCGTAATGGTATATTAATGTATGCAATTGTAGAAATAGCAGGTAAACAGTTTAAGGTTAATCAAAATCAGAAACTTTTTGTTAATCGATTGTCTGAAAAAGAGGGATCTAAAGTATCTTTTGATAAAGTTTTTTTGTACGATGAGGGAGGGAAAGTTTCTATTGGAGAACCTTCAATTTCTGGAGCTTCAGTGGAGGCTAAAGTCTTAAGTCATTTGAAAGACGACAAAATAATCGTTTTCAAGAAAAAAAGACGTAAAGGGTATCGTGTCAAAAACGGACATCGCCAAGCATTAACTGAACTGTTAATCGAAAAAATTCTGGTAAATGGATCTAAGCCTAAAGCTTCTAGGCAAGAAAAACCTGATGTTAAAACAAAATCATTACCTAAGAAGGAAATCAAGGTGAAAACATCCGCTAAAGAAAAAAAGCTTTCTAGTGAAGTTAAGACAAAGAATCTAAATAGTATGACATTATTAGAGTTAAAAAAAGAAGCAAAATCTAATGAGATTAGTGGTATATCATCTATGAAAAAATCTGATTTGATTGCTGCATTATCAAAGAAATAACAATTAAAATTTTTTATAATGGCTCACAAAAAAGGGGTAGGAAGTTCTAAAAACGGCAGAGAATCAGAATCTAAAAGATTAGGTGTTAAAATTTTTGGTGGCCAAACCGCCCGTGCCGGAAATATTATAATCCGACAAAGGGGTACAGCTCATAATGCTGGGGAAAATGTTTACCTCGGTAAAGACCATACTCTGCATGCTAGAGTTGATGGAGTTGTTACATTCACAAAAAAGAAAAACAACAAGTCTTTTGTTTCTGTTACACCTTTTAAAAATTAAAACTTAGTATTCACAAAAAAAAGCTCGTCATTTAGGCGAGCTTTTTTATTTAGATTGATATTATAAATTTAACTAATATCGATAATATTCTGGTTTGAAAGGCCCTTCTGTTTTTACACCAATATAACTCGCCTGATCTTTTGAAAGCTCCTCTAATTCTATTCCAAGATGGTCTAAATGAAGCAAAGCGACTTTTTCATCTAGTGTTTTAGGTAACATATAGACCTTATTTTCATATGAATCAGAATTTTTCCACAATTCTATCTGAGCTAGAACTTGATTAGTAAAAGAGTTACTCATCACAAAACTTGGATGTCCAGTTGCACAACCAAGATTTACTAACCTGCCTTCAGCTAAGACTATTATTTGTTTATTTTTTTCTAGAGTATATAAGTCAACTTGAGGTTTAATTTCAGTTTTTGTATGGCCATAATTTTCGTTTAACCAACTCATATCGATTTCATTATCAAAATGACCTATATTACATATGATAGCTTTGTCTTTCATTGCAAGAAAATGATCATCG
>MDTB01187701.1_pt1 | contig 56924 bp, 41 predicted proteins | sample 811161 | NCBI WGS metagenome assembly MDTB01 (sample SAMN05326650, study PRJNA326480) | marine metagenome | isolation source: seawater | place: Mediterranean Sea | collected 2009 | reverse complement strand
TTGGTCCTGGGTTCGAGTCCCAGTCTGCGTACCACTTTCACGACCCGCTTCGTCCCAATGGATAAGCGGGTTTCTTGTTTTCCGGCCGCTTATGATAAGCGGGCCATATGCTAGCATTTTATAAAGTTTGAAGAGGTGTGATGAGATCTTTTGACAGCATCGGATCGATATCTTTTCGTTTCGATGAGTATTGGTCGTACCCTCTGATAGAATTCCATCCTCATCAATGTGATTTGACGACTCGCCATGGAATAGGGCTATCTTGAATTTCAGTTTTGTCGTGGCGATAATGAATACGAGTCCATTGTTCTTGAATAGGTAGGCAAATTTCCATCCAGTCCCAAGCTTTGGGTAGTGCTGGCCTTACGGTAAGCATTTGATTTGGGATTGAAAGATTGAGACCTCCCATCCCTTCTAGATAAAGCAGGATTTTTCCGGCGTTGAAGTTGGAGTATTGATCACCAAAAAGGGTTCGATCTCTTTTGTAAGCTTCAGGCGCGATGGGTGTTTTCCAATCGGGGTGGTAATTGTAATTTAAGAGATGGTTTAGGGTGAGCTCTGTGGCCTCTGGTAAGAGGTTCTGACAAAAGATACCGTCGAGGGTAAAGTAAGCGGTGTCGGGAGTGTAACCGAAAGAGTGATCTACGTCGGTCGCGAAAGCCTGCATCGATTGTTTCGACATCGCGAGAGGGAAGAATTCTCCGTAAAAACCTTCTTTCCGATTTAGGGCCCAGTTTCGGACCATGGTGACGGCATATTCCCTTGGGAAATGGGGAGAACGCATCGCCCAAAATCCATTGGTCATGAGCATTTTGTTTTTAGGAGCGGCAAAGTAATCGGGCACGCCGTTTGATTCCCAACGTTGGTCAAACATAAGGCGGATATGTTCTGGATCGCGACGGACTAACTTTCGCCAGTGCTCTTCATCCTCCTTCTTGCCAAGAACGTTAGCCATTTTTTCGAGGATTTCAGCTACCTCGAACTCGTTCATTGCGAATCCACTGATCCGTTTGTGAAAAAGCGTATCAAAATGATCTTCGTATGCGTCTCGAAGGAAGTTGAGATCGCCCGTGTGTTCATAAATTTGCCAGGCTCCCAAAACGTGTTCTGAGGTTTCGGGGCCGTAGGCGCCACTGTGCCAGCCGATGCCTTTATTATCTGAGATTAAACGGGTGCCGTTTAGCGATTCTCGGAAGTGCTTGTTCTTCGTGAGATGTTTCCAAGTGAGAACGTTACCATAAGCAAACTTGGATTTATTGCGCGTCCACGCTCCAACCTTGATTTGGAAGGCAGCGTCGTAGCGATGGAGCCCAAGGAAGTTATTGACTGCGGTTTGGGTATGACCTTCAAGTTCCCATCCTCTTCCAACCTCGATGTGATACATGAGGTAGAGGGACCAGAGGTAGTAGTAAATATCGACGAACCTCTCATCTGGGCAGCGGAAGTGGGGGATTTCATCGTTGAGTAGCCGATTCATTTGGGCTGTTTTTTGCTTGAGAAAAGATTGCTGATTTTGAATGAGCTCTGTTGCCGCTTGAAGGGCAAGATCCTCCTCATCGTTCATCGCCCAAGAAACAACAGTGCCTTTTTTGTCGCAAGGAATAGAGAAGGTGTAATGCTGAATACCTTTTATATCTCTCTTGGTGAGCAAGGTTTTTGAGAATTTTCGAGAGGCGCTTATTACCGTGCTCATGTCGGTATAGATGGAAGGTCCGATACGTTCGGGACCCTTGGGATCGGGACGGGCTTTCATTGTGCCGCCTTCTGAGATTACGAGAGCCTTATTTTTCTCATCGTGTCTGATCGTCGCGGAAGATGAGACGCTGTTTCTCGTGTAAAAGCTATGCCCGGAGAACTGGAGGGTCAATGGTTTCGACGATGTGATGATAGATGCAGCAGCATCGTTGGCTGCGATAAATTTTTCCTCGGTCAGCTTTACTCCTGCGACCTCATACTCGCAGATTATCTTGTCGGGACGCCATCGCATACTCGTAGGCTTGGGCTGTTTATAGGTTTTTCCATCCACGATTACGCTGCCGTAGAGGACCCGCGTGTCTTTATAGAATTCCCAACTCAGGAAGTCGTTTCCTTTTCCGGTGTTTTGATTGCCGCTAATTTCGCTTTCTAAGAGCGAGGCTCCTCTGCCTCGTAGATCGTGATAGAAGGGGTGGGTTAGGCCGAGCGTTTCATCCTCAAACAACTCCCAGCTAGCGTGAAATCCACCGACATAGTAGGATAGATTTCCGGCAAGAAAACCGTGCTTTCGTCCCTGAATTTCTTGTTCAATCCGTTTGCAGTAGTCGGTAAACTCGGGTTTTTGGTCTGCGTGGACAAAAGGGCAGAAAGATAGAATGATAATAAAAGTAATTATAGTTTCCATTTTACGAAGGAGCATAGGTTCTAAGAAACGGGTCCAGACATTTTTGGTCTTTCGTGAGAAATAGAAATTTAGGATTCTTTCTTTGTGAGTTCTGGAAGAAGGATCTTCCAGACGTTATCTGCGACAATTCTTTGTCCCTCTGCAGTTGGGTGGATTCCGTCTGCTTGGTTCAGATTTTCGTTTCCACCGACGCCTTCGATAAGAAATGGAATTAGGCGCGAGTTTGAGGCCTTGGCGATTTCAGGGAAGAGTTTTTTGAAACGTTCGGTGAACTTGGGGCCCATATTATCGGGCATTTGCATTCCGGCAATGAGAGTCTTCATCATGGGGTTTTTAGTCCGGGCCTTTTTTACAATTCCAAGGAGATTTTTTTTGGTTACATCAGGGGAAATCCCTCGAAGCCCGTCATTACCCCCCAGGGCGATGATAAGGATATCGGCGCCTTTACTCAGCGTCCAGGCTACTCTGCGCAGGCCCCCGGCCGAGGTGTCACCGCTAACGCCGGCATTTACCACTACGAAGGGAAGCTTTGCTTGCGCGATTTTTTGCTGAATGAGGGCAGGATAAGCTTGGCTTAGTTCCAATCCGTAGCCAGCAGTGATGCTGTCGCCTAGGATCACAATTCGCTTTTTGGTATCATTTGCTTTCGCGGTGTTTCCGGAGAATAATAATCCGATACCGGCAGCCAATAGCCCTACCCAAAATCTCTTTAGCAATGATTTCTCCATCTGTTTCAAAACTAGAACCGCCATCAAGTGCTGTCAAACCACCCATCCTCAAGGTTTCTAATTTACGGAAGATTCATCAGACTGCTTCACAGGAATTGACGGTTTTAAAAGATGTTAATCTAAACTTAGAAGAAGGCGATACTTTGGCCATTGTTGGTCCATCAGGAAGCGGTAAAACCACGTTGCTAGGACTTTGTGCAGGGTTGGATGATGCGACGGTGGGTTCGATCGTATTGGATGGGCTGGCGATCGAGACTCTCGATCAGGATGAACGGGCTGCGTTGCGAAATCGACTGGTCGGGTTCGTATTTCAGAGTTTCCAATTGATTCCAACTTTGACGGCAATCGAGAACGTTTTAGTTCCCTTGGAATTACGTGGGGAGTCCGGAAAACAGGATGAAGCGGAAAAGTTGCTTGTGGAGGTAGGACTTGGTGACCGGATGGATCACTACCCTTTGCAACTCTCAGGAGGTGAGCAACAGCGGGTAGCGCTGGCCCGGGCTTTTATTCATCGCCCCAAAATCTTGTTTGCAGATGAACCGACAGGAAATTTGGATTCGGGGACTAGTGAGCCTATTGTAGAGATGCTTTTTCGTTTGAACCGTGAAGCGGAAACGGCACTCGTTTTGGTGACCCATGATCCGAAACTTGCAGCAAAAGCACGGCGGATTGTTACGATGAGTGGCGGAAGTATTGTCTCGGAGGAGGAAAATGAGACTTCCTAAAGATAAGCCTCTTCCAACGAGTCTTTGGCGGTCTTTATTTTGCCGTTGGGTCTGGAAAATGGCTTGGCGTGATAGCCGGTCGCAGCGCTTACGATTGGTTGTTTTTTCGCTGGCCATTGTTTCCGGCGTTGCTGCCTTGACGGCCATTCATTCTTTAAAGACAAGCGTGGAACGTGGGATCGAATCCGAGGCGAAGTCACTTCTTGGTTCTGATTTGCGTGTGTCTTCCCGGAAAGAGCTTAAATCTGACGAGATTGAAGGTTTGGCGAAACGGGCTGAGCGCGTGAGTCGGGAGGTAAGTTTCCCTTCGATGCTTCGGTTTTTGCCGGATCTAGGGGCGCGCTTGATGCAGGTTCGCGGGATGGATGGCGCTTATCCTTTTTATGGTGAGGTTGAGACGCAACCAGTAGACGCGTGGAACCAGTTACATCAAGGTGGTGGGATCTTATTAGACCCGGCGGTTCTTGACCAATTTTCAGCGGAGATTGGCGATAGGGTTGAACTGGGCGGGATCCCTCTAACCATCCTTGGTGTCATCAAGAAACCAGCACCTCGGGGAAATCGCTTCAGTGGATTTGCTCCTGAGGTTTATGTTCAGCTGGGCGATGTCCAGCGTAGTGGTCTTCTGGGGAAAAATAGTATGGCGTCCTATCAGTTGCATCTCAAAACCAAAGAGGCTCGTGATGAACGTAAATTAAAAGAAGAGATTCGAGAGGAGTTTCCCAAGAGTCGTTGGAGAATGGAGACCCCGGAAAACCGTAGAGAGAACTTGGGAGATGCATTAGAAAATTTTCAAAAGTTTTTAGGGCTCATAGCATTGGCTTCCCTTGCGCTTGGAGCGATCGGGGTTGCGGGTGCGGTTCATGCTCATGTGACGAGGCGGATCGCGACAATTTCGGTGCTACGTTGTTTGGGGTGTCCTGGAAACGTGGCATTTGGGATCTATTTCGCGCAAGCGATTGCTCTGGGCTTACTTGGGGCACTGCTCGGAGGTGGACTTGGGGTTGGGATTCAAATGGGACTGCTCGAAGTGCTTGGCGATGAATTACCTGTTACGGTGAATCCATCACCAGAGTGGAAGGTTGTCGCTCAGACAACAGCCACGGGATTCTTAGTTTGTTGTGGGTTTGCACTTTTACCCTTGTTGAAAATTCAGGGAATCTCACCAGCGATTACGCTGAGGAGTGGTTCTTGTTTAAAGGGTAGATTTTGGCAGGCATTTCCGATTTATCTTCTGTTGGTGGCGCTACTCTTAATGGTTGCTCGCTCTAACGGATCTGATTGGAAACGCGCACTGGCTTTGGTTGGAGGAATGGTGGTTGCTTTTTTGATGCTGGCGAGCGTCGCAAAAATACTAATGGCAGTGACACGTCGCATAGTGGGCAAACGGTGGCCATATCTTCTGCGGCAGGGTGTTTCCAATCTACATCGCCCTGGAAATCAAACACTCCTTTTTCTGCTCTCATTGGGATTAGGTGCCTTTTTGTTGGTGACGATTCTTTCTGCTGGCAATCTTTTGAATGATCGTTTGACACTTCAACAATCGGATGAAAATCCAAATCTCTACCTCATTGATGTCCAGCCGGATCAGGTTTCTGAAGTGAAATCGGTTTTAAGGAAAAAAGATCTACCTGTTCTTGAAAGCGTGCCGATGGTGACAATGAGAGTTCAGTCTATTGGCGGGGTTGAGGTTGATAAGATCGAAGGTGTCCCAGGTTGGGTGGGGAGGCGGGAGTTTCGATCAACTTACAGGGATCGCTTGAACTTTACTGAAACGATTATCGAGGGCGAGTTTGCGACCAAGAGAGCGGACCCTGCCGGGATCGTGCCGATCTCGTTGGAGGAAAAGATTGCTCGAGACATGAAGGTTGGGATCGGTGATAAGATCACCATAGACGTTCAGGGATTCGCTCTTGAAACTCAGGTTACCAGTATTCGTAAAGTGGATTGGAGTCGTTTTAATCTGAACTTTTTTATGGTTTTTCCTCCTGGAGTTTTGGAGGACGCGCCTGGATTCAACGTTGTCACGACTCGGACCCCATCTGCTCAAGCTTCGGGTGACTTGCAGCGTGAACTGGCAGAAAAATTTGCGAATGTAACCGCGATCGATTTGACTCAGATCCTCAAGGAGGTTCGAGATATATTAGGTGATATTTCGACAGTTATCACAGTTTTAGCCGGTTTTACGGTGCTGGCTGGATTACCTATTCTTGTAGGAACTTTGATGAACGGGCGTGATGTTCGTTTGAAAGAAAGTGTCCTTCTTCGGACGCTTGGAGCATCATCTAAACAAGTGCGTGTGATTTTGGTGATTGAGTATGCGACTCTTGGAGTGCTGACAGCACTGACTGGAGTGCTATTGGCTATCGGCGCAAATTACGCGTTAGCGGTCTTTGTTTTCAAGGCTTCGCCATGGCCAGACTTGATGCTTATTTTTTCAGCCTTGGGATTGGTGTCCTTCGTGTCTGTGCTTGGGGGTCTTGTGTTGAGTCGAGGAGTGTGCGGACATTCGCCGCTTGAAATTCTTCGCGGTGGAAGTTGAGCCCGATTAAGCTCGGCGCCGTCTGCGACGGTTGCCCCCCGAGGGATTATTCGAGCGTCTTTGGCCTTGCCCTTGAGGCTTTCGATTTTGCCCACCTTGGCGACCACGGCCACCGCCGCTTCCTCCCTTGCGGGTTTTGCCTCCATTATCGCGGGTTGATTCTGGTGACTTGATGCCGCGGGTGTGGAGGGCAGCAAGCTCTTCGTGGTGGTAATTATGGTTTATATCCACCGGGATTGTTTGCTGGATGAGCTTTTCAATATCCATGAAGAACTCGTGTTCTTCAGGAGAGCAATATGAGATGGCATGGCCTATAGCACCGGCTCGTCCGGTCCGGCCGATGCGATGGACGTAAGCTTCTGCTTCATTTGGAAGGTCCATGTTGATGACAAGCGTGACATCTTTCACGTCAACTCCTCGAGCGGCAACATCGGTAGCCACAAGGATAGGAAGAGTTCCTTTTTTGAATTTTGTCAGGGTGCGTTCGCGTTGCGGTTGGGAGCGATTTCCATGGATTGCTTCGGCTTCAAACCCGTGTGAGTTGATCGATTTGCAGAGTTTGTTAGCGCCGTGCTTAGTTCGTGAGAAGACGATAGTGAGCCCTTTGTCTTGTTGCTCTCCAAGGTGAGTGAGCAAAAGGTCTTTTTTCGACTCCTTGTCGACGAAGCAAACAGCTTGAGCAACCTTTTCAGCTGTTGTTTTTTCGGGTGCAATGGAAACCGAGGCAGGGTTCCTAAGAATGGTATGAGCTAATTCTTTAATCTGAGGAGCAAGAGTAGCGGAGAAAAAAAGCGACTGCTTTTTCTTCGGCAGCGCTGCGACGATCTTTTTTACGTCTCGGAAGAATCCCATGTCGAGCATGCGATCGACTTCATCGAGGACGAAGTATTCGACTCCAGAGAGCTCTATGTCTCCTTCGTTCATGTGATCTAGGAGGCGTCCGGGGCAGGCTACGAGAACGTCGACACCAGCTTGCATGGCGCGGATTTGTGGATTTTTTCCCACCCCGCCAAAGACAAGTGTTTTTTTAAATCGGAGGTGGCGGCCGTAACTGTCAAAGCTTTGCGAAATTTGCGTGGCAAGCTCACGGGTGGGGGTAAGAACAAGGACTCGGGCGGACTTGCGGCGGGGGCGCTGAGGATTGTTGTGAAGTGCGTCAAGAATGGGAAGAGAGAACGCAGCCGTCTTTCCTGTACCAGTTTGAGCGATACCGAGAAGGTCCCGTCCCTTAAGAAGAATAGGAATGGATTGCGCCTGAATAGGTGAAGGGGTCGAATAGTTTTGTTCGACGAGCGCACGTTTAATGGGAGCCGCTAATGCGAGCTCCTCGAATGAGGTTTGGGTCATATTTTTGAGAGTGCCGGTTGGCAAGAATGCTTTCGGGCTGGGTTCGACGAGGTTGTTATAAAAACCCGGAACCAGTCTCTCATCGATCAAGATTGGAAAAGGACTAAAGGATCCGTTCCTTTAAATGGGTTGAGAAGAAAAAGCGCAGTTATCACTAAATAGCAAGTCTTCCTCTTCAATCATCATCGATATTTTTATTGGCTTGTGGCACGATAATAGTAAAAATAGTTTCGATTGTTGGAAGTGAAGTTGCGGTAATTGTTCCTCCATGAGCTTCAACGGCTCGCTTTACAATAGAGAGACCAAGTCCAGTTCCCTTAATTTGCGATTGGGAGTGGTGCTTTTCAACGCGATAAAATCTTTTGAAGATGAATGGAAGATCGTTTATTGGGATTCCAACTCCGTTGTCAGAGATTTGGATCTTAAAATTATCATCCTTATCTATATCGGCATTGATATGGATTTTGAGTGTTCTGTCTGGGTTTTGCTTTAGGGCGTTTTCGACAAGATTGAAAAGGATTTGAGTCCAGTAAAATTGATCGCCAATGATGTTAATTTCAGGGATCTTCATTTCAATCGAAGATCCTTGTTTTTTGATGACAAGTTCCAGCCTTTCGATGACGTCCCTAACACAAGTTGTAATACAAAAGGGTGCTAGATTGAGTGGAACAGAATCATCTGATTCGAGCTTAGAAATTAAAAGCATGTCGTCGACGATTCGGTTGATGCGGACTACGTGGCGATCCATTGTCTCGAGCATTTTTTGAGCAGTCTCCTTATGATCAAGACCTTCTTTTTCAGTAAGGTGCTCAAGGTAGCCCGAGATCACAGAAAGGGGTGTGCGAAGTTCGTGGGAGGCATTGGCAACAAAGTCTTTTCTCACCTGATCTGAATGGACGCTTGCTGTGATATCTCTCATCGTGAGTTGGATTTCACGGTTGTTGCCCTGAAGTGAGAGCGGGCAAATATCAATTTCCCAGTGGGTATCCTTATCAAGGCCATGCAAGGAAAAAGCTGAATCGGGTGGGAATCGTAAAATCTTTTGATAAGGCTTGAGCTTTGAAAGTGATTTGGAAATCAACGATCTTAGTTTCAAATCCAGAAAGACATGTTCAATATTGCGATCAAGGATATTACGACCGCCGAAAATTTTACTGGCTTGGGAGTTGACCCGGTCCAAAACTCCGTCTCCATTTATTGAAAAGAAGGGGTAGGGAAGTGCATCAAGAAGGGCTTGCAGGTCGTCAGGGCTGTGAGCCTTGTTTTCGTTTAGCTCATCTCGGACCATATTTTCTTTGAGGCGACCTAATTCCTTTTCTGCTCCCCGTTGTTTTTTCCTAAATATAAAGAGGAGGTAAGATAAGGCAATAACACAACTAAAGGCAAAGTAAGTCATTCGATTTGGCGAATCTGATAGCCGATTCCTCGGATGGTTTCAAGAAATGTGCCTTCTTGACCAAGTTTTTGACGAAGTCTTTTCATGTGCGTATCGAGTGTTCTACTGTGAATATCGTCACTGTATCCCCAGATCACCTTGAGGAGATCATTCCGGTCTTGGGGTTGTCCTGGGCGTTGGCAGAGGTAAAGTAATAACTTATATTCTATTAAGGAGAGGGTGAGGGGTTCATCATTGAGAAAGAAACCGAGAGTATCTTTGTCGAAATGGAAAGGTCCATGGGAGAAGGTCGACGAGCCAGGGGTAATGCGATTCCGTTTTAAAATAGCTTTGACTCTGAGAATAAGTTCCTTAGGGCTAAAAGGTTTGGTGAGGTAGTCATCGGCTCCGAGTTCAAGACCCCTCAGACGGTCATCGATTTGGCTTTTTGCGGTTAGCATCAGGACTGGAATGGAATGTGAGCGGGGATCACGCTGCATCTTCTTGAGAATCTTATAACCGTCCAATCCGGGGAGCATGAGGTCAAGAATGACGAGATCGGGTTGATCTTTTAGGATTTTTTCTAGTCCTTCTCGGCCATCGTGAACTTGATCGACGAGATATCCGTTTCTCTGGAGGTTGAACGCGACGAGTTGGGCAATATCGACCTCGTCTTCAATGATCAAAACCTTTTCCACCACAGAACAGGCTAACCTGAGTTCTTATCAGAAGCAAAGCTTTCAATATGTGACGCTTTTGTCACATATTTGGTCGATGATATAAAATGAAGGTGTAACATTAGAATTTTCTTTCGTGTAATGTAATACGATTACGTCAAACTTTTGCCACATGAGCGCAGCTGCAGATCAAAAAAAAGACACCCGCGCGGGGAATTATTTTATTTCGAACTATCCTCCGTTTTCTTTTTGGTCCGATGACCAGAATAAGCAAGTTGAAGAAATCTACAATCAACAGGCGAAGGAAGGAGTTCCCTTAGGGCTCTATCACCATATTCCATTTTGCCGGAAGAGGTGTCATTTTTGCTATTTTCGCGTTTATACCGACAAGAGCGCAGACGATATTAAGAATTACTTGGATTCGACATTAGTCGAGCTTGAGATGATGGCCCGTAAGCCTCTCATTGAAGGGCGGAAGCCCCATTTCATCTATTTTGGGGGCGGAACGCCATCATATTTGTCTGCAAAGCAGCTGGCCCACCTGACTGATCAGATGAAATCTATTCTTCCTTGGGATGCTGCTGAAGAAGTGGCTTTTGAGTGTGAGCCTGGCACCCTTAACCCGGGCAAGTTGTCCGCAATCAAAGACATTGGAGTGACTCGTCTTAGTTTGGGGATTGAGAATTTTGACGACCACATTCTGGAGATTAATGGTCGGGCGCATCGTTCCAAGGAGGTTGGCCGGGCCTATGAGCGGGCTCAGGCTGAAGGCTTTGATCAGATTAACATTGATCTAATCTCGGGGATGATTGAGGAAACCGAGGAAAATTGGCAGCGCAATATTGAAAAAACCATCGAGTTGGCTCCAGATAGCGTCACAATTTATCAAATGGAGATTCCTTATAACACGACCATTTATCGTGAAATGAAGGATACCGGGAAACTGATTGCACCGGTTGCTGATTGGCAGACCAAGCGTCGTTGGGTAAAAGAAGCTTTTGCCGCGCTTGAGAGTGCAGGTTATACCGTGGGGTCGGGTTACACGGCCGTTAAGGATCCGTCCAAGAGCAAGTTTATCTACCGAGATGCACTTTGGGGTGGGGCCGATCTCCTGGGTCTTGGCGTGGCTTCTTTCTCCCATGCCGCTGGGGTTCATTATCAGAATCTCACGGAGATCGATGATTATACTGCTGCCATCAAGGCTGGCGAAATGCCAACTAAGCGGAGTTTTCGTACTACCGAGGAACAGCGTATGATCCGTGAGTTCATTCTTCGAATGAAACTCGGGCGGGTAGATGCTGGCCACTTTGGCTCAAAATATGGGGTCGATGTCTTAGCGAGGTGGGAAGATGAATTAAATGAATTAACTGAAGAGGGGCTATTGACAGTCGTTGGTAAAGACATCGTCCTAGAACGCGACGGTTTGCTCTGCGTAGACAATATCCTTCACGATTTTTTCTTACCCGAACATCGTACGAACAAATTGGTTTAACCGATGGAGGAAAAAAAAGAATTTCGGGACTTGTTGGTTCATGAACACCTTCGCGGCCTTAGTTTTTTATGGGTGAAACCAGATGAGGTCGAACAACCTTACCGGGACCTTCTTTGTCATGAAAATGACATGACTTCTACTTTGTCAGATTTCCATGGTGGTGAAGTCGAATTACAGATTTTCGAGGAGGGGTTCGATTCAGATTGTTATTTCAGAGAAGTTCTACTGAAAGTTGGGGCAAAGCCCGTAGAATATGGGGTAATTCGTATTTTTCTTGGGAATTTGTCCCAGGAGCTCGGGTCCGCTATTACCGAAGGGAGAAAGCCTCTGGGGGCGATTTTAAATGAAAGTGGATTGGGTTATGTTAGTCGTCCGGGAGGCTTTTTGAAAATCTCAGGCAAAACCTTTCAGCCCGATTTTTTCCCTTCATTAGGTGGCGGATTTTTATTTGGGCGCTATAATGAGTTGGTTGGAGCGGACGAGAGAGTTCTCGCTAGAATTATCGAAATTTTACCAAAAGAAAATTCATGATCACAAATTTGTCTTATGACTGTGACGTTATCATCATTGGAGCAGGTCCTGCAGGGTGCACGGCAGCAACAATTCTGGCCGAAGAGAAGGGTCGGAAGGTGATTGTCTTAGAGAAGGAATTCTTTCCTCGCTACCATGTCGGTGAATCTTTAATTCCCCATTGTTGGGACACACTTAATCGTATTGGAATGACCGATCGCCTTGATGAGAAAGGGTTTCAGGTTAAGCAGAGTGTTCAGTTTGTAGATCCAGGGGGTGAGCTTTCTACCCCATTTTATTTTTCTGAGCACACAGATCACCCCCGGGCGAAAACATGGCAAGTTGACCGAGAGACCTTCGACACCATGATGATGGAGAGGGCGCGGGAAGCTGGAGCACAGGTGAGGGAAGGTATCAAGGTTCTCGATTTCATTGAACAAGATGGGGTTGTGGTAGGTGTCCGGGCCGAAGATGCGGAGGGAAACGGCTTTGAATTAAGAGCTCCGGTTACGATGGATGCATCAGGACGAGACGCTCTCTTTCAGCGTAAAAAGAAGTTGCGTAAGCGTGATCCCAAATTAAATAAAATCGCAATTTGGACTCTTTACAAGGGTGCGAAGCGGGATCCGGGTATTGACGAGGGCGCTACAACGGTTGCCTATGTAAAAGGGAAAGGATGGTTTTGGAATATTCCGCTCAAGGACGATATTGTGAGTACCGGAATTGTGGCCGAACGGGATTATCTTTATCGAGACGGTCGTGACTTAGCCCAAATTTACGAGCGCGAGATTAAGGAGAACAAGTGGGTTGAGGAGCATCTCTCAGAGGGTGAGCAGTTTGGTGAATATTGGGTGACCGGAGAATATTCCTATCGGGCGGAGAATTGCGCGACGGATGGATTAGTTCTCATTGGTGATGCTTTTGCATTTCTTGACCCTGTTTTTTCATCGGGCGTTTATCTTGCGTTGACAACTGGCTCGCTTGGCGCGGACGCGGTTGAAAAGGCTCTTGCTGATGGTAATACCGGCGGGGAACAATTTTCTGACTACGGCGAGCGGGTTTGTCAGGGGATCGAGTGGATGAGGAAATTGGTCTATGCATTCTACGACGAGGACTTCAGTTTTAAGGATGTTGTGACAAAGTATGCTGAAGTTAGGCGAGATCTAACCGATTGTCTGATTGGTGATTTGATCGATAAAGATTACACGGAACTTTTCGATCGAGTTTCGGAATTTGCAGAACTACCCAACGAGTTGCCCCATGGCAGGGTCGCTAGGGGCAGAGCCTTGGTTTAGCTTTGAAAATCACTATTCTCACAGCAGGCACCGGCAGTTACTTCTGTGGGGCATGTATGCGGGATAACTCTCTTGCTCGTGGACTTATTGCAAGGGGCCATGAGGCGCATTTGGTTCCGATGTATTTGCCATTGCAACTCGACGAAGAGAGAGCTGACGAATCGGCCCCTGTTTTTTTTGGAGGAATCAATGTTTATCTTCAGCAGAAATATCGTTTTTTTCGCAGTCTGCCTCGTTGGATAGATCGGGCTTTTAACGGCCGAGGATTATTGCGAAGGGTAGCGAAACGGAGTCATTTAACTTCAGCGAAAGAACAGGGTGAAATGACCTGCTTGATGCTTCGTTTAGAGGAAAGTAATTTGGGAAAGGAAGTCGATAAATTGATTGATTGGTTGAAACGGGACGGCAAGCCGGACGTTATTCTTCTTTCAAATGCACTTCTTGTTGGGTTAGTGGGGGAACTTAAAAAGCGGCTAAGAGTTCCGATAGTTTGTAGCTTTCAGGGGGAGGATTCATTTTTGGATAGCCTTCCTGAACCTTGGCGTGATGTTGCATGGAAGGAGCTTTCGGTGCGTGTTCAAGATGCCGATATTTTGGTTTCACCAAGCCAATATTACGGGAAACTAATGGAAAGCCGGTTGGGGCTCGAGCCTGGTTCGGTGCAAGTGGTCCCAAATGGGATTGATCTTTCCGGTTGGAAGGAAAGCGAAGGGGGTAAGGATAAGCGAATTGGTTATTTAGCTCGCATGTGTCACTCCAAGGGGCTTGGGCTCCTCGTTGAGGCCTTTATTCTCCTAAATGACTCGTCCCTCACACTTGCAATTGCAGGAACGATGGGTGGTGGTGACGATGTTTATATTGAAGGCTTAAAAAAAGAATTGGAGAGCGCTGGGCTTGGTGACTGTGTGGAATGGTCGCCTGATTTGAACAGACAGGAGAAAGTTGATTTTTTACGGAATCTCTCAGTTTTTTCAGTTCCTGTAATTTACCCCGAGGCATTTGGTCTTTATTTGATTGAGGCCATGGCTTCTGGGGTTCCGGTGGTGATGCCAAATGCTTCGGCATTCCCGGAGATAGTGAATTCGGCCGCTTGTGGGGTTTTGTTTGTACCGGGGTCGGCGGAAGATCTTGCTCGAGGTCTTCAAGAAATGCTTGATAACCCGGAAAGGGAAGTTGTTGGAAAAAAGGGTCGGCGTGCCGTTGAAGACCGCTATCATGTCGGTGCGATGGCATTAGATTTTGAAAAGATTTTTTGGAAGGTGGTTCCAAAATGAAGGGCCAGTTCGAATGGTCCCGTTTGGTTGAGTTCTATGAGACTGATCTCGCGGGCATTACTCACTTTTCAAATTTTTATCGATGGATGGAATCGGCCGAGCATGATTTTCTTCGGTTGCGTGGGGTGGCGCTCCATCAAGGTGGAGTGGGTTGGCCCCGCGTCAATGCGAGTGCTGACTTTAAGAAGCCCATAAAGTTTGGAGATTTGATCAGGGTGTCTGTCTCAATTGCTGAACTTCGGACACGGTCGATTCGCTATACTTTTGAGTTCCGTGTCAATGAGAGCGATGAAATTCACGCGACAGGTGAAATGGTTTCGGTTTGTGTTGATTTAGCGACGATGAAAGCGATCGAGATCCCGTCCAAGATTCGATGTCTGCTCGAGTGAAATTACTCTATTCTGAATTTCGCGATGGTCAGATAGGGAAGTTCGGCGATACTGGGTTGAGCTGAGAAAATCATGGCGGCACAAAAAAATATGAATTGGTTAGGGTTTGCACTTATGACGGTTGCTTTTTGGGGGCTTTACGGGGTGTTTCTTCACAAGGGAACAATCGGAATGAAGGATCCAGAATTTGGACGTTATAAGGCTTTTTTGGTGGTAGGGATTGCTTACTTCTTGGTGGCGGTAATAGCGCCTTTGATTCTCCTTAAGCTTTCGGGGTCCAACTTTAAATTCACGGCAGTTGGCTTTAAATGGTCTCTCATTGCTGGCACCGTTGGAGCGATTGGGGCTTTGGGAGTTCTTCTTGCGTTCGGTGCGAAGGGGCAGCCAGCGGCCGTGATGTCCATCATATTTGCTGGTGCTCCTATTGTGAATGCTTTAGTCGCACTTTGGATGCATCCTCCCGAAGGGGGGATGGGTGGGATTCGTTGGCAGTTTTATGCTGGGATCGGTTTGGCGGCAGTCGGCGGTTTTCTGGTGACAAAATTTAAGCCAGATCCACCGAAAAAGCCATCGATTGAGAAAGCTATTGATTAGCGTTTGCCCGGGTAACGTGGTCCTCCCCCCGTATAAGCGGGCTTCGCAAAATCGAATTTTGGGCCGCCATGACGCGGGTCTCCAGAGTTTCCAAGCTCTGATTCAAGAAATTTGCGATATTTAGCGGAAAGCTCTGGAAGTTCTTTCGCTAGGTTATTGAGTTGCTCAGGATCCTTGTTGAGATCGTAGAGTTCTTCGCCCGGTCGTTTGCCGAAACTCCATTGGTAGAATTTTGAGCGCAGTCCCAAGCCAATGATGACCGACTTGGTCGGGCCATTATCGGTGTCTCCATACCATGTGTTCGGAATTGTCGCTTTTTGCCAGTTAGGGGTGCCATTTGGCCAAAGGCTTGGGGAATAGTTGCGAATGTAGAGGAATTCGTGATCGCGGTATGATCGCGATGGATATCCTTCCATACTAGGCGACTCTTGACTTGGAACGTGTCGTTCTTTTCCGGTGAGAATAAATTTTCGCAGTTCACCTTTTCCGGTTAAGGCGGGAAGAAGGCTTTTTCCGGTCATTTCGATAGGAATCGTTACGCTTGCTGCTTGAAGAAAAGTAGGGGCGAGATCGGTGAGAGAAACAAAGTCCTTAAATTCTAGGCCTTTTTTAATTTTCTGGCCCCATCGGATTGCGAGGGGAACACGAGTTCCAGAATCGTAGAGGTTAGATTTACATCGGGGAAAGGGCATTCCGTGATCACCAGTAATTACGATGATAGTATTTTCTAGTTCGCCAATTGCTTCAAGGCGAGCAATGGCTTTGGAGACATCGGAGTCGAAGCGTTGGACCTCAAAGTAGTAGTCGGCTACATCGCTACGAACTTCCGGATCATCGGGGAAAAAGGAGAAAAGTTTAATTTTTGAGAGGTCCATCCCGGATTGCTTTCCTGACCCTTTTTTGTAGCCCCGATGAGGGTCGGAGGCTCCCAACCAAAAGCAAAACGGAGTATCTTCCGATGGCCGCTGAGCGAGGAAATCTGAGAACCCTTTTCGATAAGGTCTTCCGGCAGGATGCTCTTTGAGAAACTTTCCTTCGAGTTTGCCAGGGCCAAAAGACTTACGCCATGAACCGGTATGGTAGCCTGATTTTTTAAGGATTCTCGAGTAAGTCTCTACCTCCTGTGAAAGAGTTCCGTAGAGATTTGCGCCTTCTTTTAAGCGCCAGTGCCACTGTCCAGTCATAATGGAGTTCCGGCAGGGGGTACAAGAAGGGGAGGAAACGTAGGCGTTATGGAAGAGTGCACCTTCGCGAGCAATTCTGTCAAAGGTCGGAGTTTCTACGACGTCATCATTTTTGTAGATAGAGGCGTGGGGGGCACCCCAATCATCAGCGATACAAAAGAGAATATTTGGCCGCTTCTTTCCCTCAAGTTGCGAAATGGCCAAAATGAAAAGAAACAATCGAATGATCATAGAGATGATCCTGATTGCTTCCTGAAGTTTTGCCAAGATCAAGAATTATGAGACGACGATCGACTTTTCGTTAGCGTCAGTCAGAACGCCAATTTCGGCAACGATATTGGCTCCATTTTCGTGGAGGACATCTTGGGCTTGCTTTAGATCATCTCGATTGACGGCGATAAGAAGCCCGCCAGAAGTTTGAGCATCGGCAAGAAGAATTTGTATTTCCTCCGAAAGATTGCTGGCGAAGGATGTAAACTCCTTGGCTAGTCGGAGGTTTTCGCGAGTTCCCCCGGGAACACATCCTTGCTTAATGAATTCAGGGACGTTTGGATCGATCGCAGGCACTGCGGTGGAGTCGATTTGAGCTGTGACTCCAGATTCTCGGCAAAGATGACTAAGGTGGCCCAAGAGGCCAAACCCAGTGACATCAGTTCCGGCCTTTGTTAGGCCAATCGTTGCGATCACGGAGCCCGGGGTGTTGAGTTTTGCCATCTGTTTGGAGGCCTTTTCTTCAAGCTCAGCTGAACAGATCCCCTTCTTGATTGCGGTTGAAATAATTCCAGTACCTAGAGGTTTGGTGAGAAGAAGATGATCTCCCGGCTGAGCACCAGCGTTTGAAATCACTCGATTCGGGTTTACCAGTCCGGTCACCGAGAGTCCATAGAGGGGTTCAGGGTTTTGCACGGTGTGACCACCTGACAGTGAGCACTCAGCCTCAGCAACCTTGTCAGCGCCTCCTCTGAGAATCATATTGATCGTGTCGAGATCGAGATGATCAGTCGGCACCGCAACAATATTCATGGCGGTGATTGGTTTTCCTCCCATGGCGTAGACATCAGAGAGAGAGTTTGCAGCTGCGATCTGTCCAAAAAGATAGGGGTCATCGACAATGGGGGTAAAGAAATCTAGAGTTTGGACAAGCGCGATCTCATCTGAGATACGGTAAACTGCAGCATCGTCTGAACTCGCGGAGCCAATGAGGAGGTTTGGGTCTGAGATGTTATTAAGTCCACGCAAAACTTGCGTGAGTTCGGCTTGGCCGAGCTTAGAAGCTCATCCTCCACAAGAGGCAAGTTCTGTCAGGCGTTTGATGTTTTCGCGGCTCATGAGACTATGGTAACCAACGATCCCTATTTGAAAACCCTTTCCCTTTTGTGATGGTTGTTTATTTATTGATGCGATTCAAAACAATCATGGCTCCAAACCCGACCCCTTATAAAATTGACGGTGTGAAACGACGAACTCCAAATTCCTTCCCATGGGTTACGGTATTTTTTGCAGTTTCAGCCCTTGTTCTTGGAATCACCATTCTTACTCCTATTCCAGAAAAAATTCGTAGGCGACTTGGTCTGGAGCGCAAAGTTACGCCGCCCAGCCGGAAAGATGCACCAAAGCCCGATGTGATTTATAAAGATAGGGTTGTTGAAAAGAAGATCTTGGTGCGACCTCCATATTACGAAGTTAAGAAAGGGACAGATGTTTCCAAAACCTCTAGGGGGTTTGATTATAAATACGAAATTCAAGAAAAGGCGGGTCGATCGGCATCGAGTGAGAGAGAAACAGATGGAACTTATGAAGCATCGCTCACCTTCTCGATTGTTCGACCGGAAGCTGCGAGGCGTTTAGATGAGTTGATCAAGCAAAACCCAGATCTCCCCCAGATCCTTCCCGGGCTTGAGAACCTCGTTGAGAAATCAAGAGTCTCTCCATTTTTCAAAAATTTGTATGATAATAAGAAATCCCGCTTGAAGCTTTACGCTAACCGATTTGACCGAGTTCTCACTAAGCGTAACTATTTTGACTGTGAGACGATGCTTGAGCTGGAGCATTCGCAGTCTAAACGAAAGGTATTTCTATTTCAGACCGATATGGATGTGGTTTCCGATGGTTCGGATGGTGACCGTGTCCCGAGAATGCCCGATAAGATTGTTAACTCAGCGAATTATCAGCCATTTACGAGTTACGGATGGAAAAAGACTGGGAAAGTCGAGAATCCAATGATCACAGGCTGGAATAAGATGCTAGCTGAAGCAAAGGCAAAGGGTGACTCCAGCGAGGTAAAGCGTCTCTCTGCTGGTATTGCCGATCTTAGACGTCGGAGTTTTTTGATCGCTGAATATGACCCTTTCGTCGTGATTCCGGTATTTATCCTACAGGATCGGGAGAGTGCGTGGGCGCCAAATGTCGGTGATTATGTTGCGGTTATTCACGGTAAAAAAGTTTACCCGGCAATTGTTGGTGATGGAGGGCCAAATTTCAAAATCGGAGAGGCTAGTCTACGGATGGCGAAAGCGCTTAATCCCAAATCTACTCCATATACCGCGCCGGTATCTGGTCTTGGTGTGACCTATATTGTATTTCCACGGACTTCCGGAACTTGGAAGGTTCCGGATTATTCATCTTGGAAAACAGAATGTGCCAAGTTAATTGATGAAATCGGGGGGCTAGGCGAGGGGTATGAACTCCATGAATGGAGCAACACGCTTCCGAAAATCAGTAAAGAAAAGTGATTGGATTCAACAGGTTCGCTGAGGTGATTTAATTGTCTAATGCTTCGGTCCGAAGCTTTTCGATCACGCGATCAAGTTTCAAAGTTGGAATCGCAAGTGATCGGTGTCTCATCGCCCTCGCGATATTGATTCCAACAACCTCGCCCTGAAGGTTGACCAAAGGTGTTCCAGTCAAGCGCGGGCTTAAGGGTTGGTCATGGTAAAGAACGTAAGGAAAGTTGTCCCGCCGTTGACTCAGATCGCCACCACGCGCGCTTAGCTCGCTTAGCCGGCCATCACGTTGGGACGCTTGGCGGTCGAAAGATCCAGCCGCAGTCGCTGGGCGGACGTCTAAGATTGGTTTGACTTTCACCTCTTCATTTCCTCTCTTTATTAGGATCTCGACCTTCTCACCCGGTGAACGCTTTGTTAGCAATTCGGCGAGTGCCTCTACGGTTGAGACAGGAAATCCCTCAAATTGAATGATCTGGTCTCCTTCTAGAATCCCAATTTTGTCGGCAGGGCTTCCGAGTTCAATAGTTTCAATAACCGGTGTTGAAGTTTCGGCAGAAAAAGTGACACCAAGATAGGCAGATGGCCTCTCTGATGTGTGATTGAGCTCATAACCTTTCTTTGGGGCATTTCGGGCTGGTTGTGTAATCACTCCGACCAAAATTGTCTTGCCTCCCGGAGTGATAAGAAGTTGTCCAACCTTAGGTTCCTTAGGCTCCCAACTTACAGGCGCCAAGCCTTTGACATCAATATTGATAAGTGCGAGATCTGTAATTTCGTCGATGGCCATAATAGTTACTGGATAGTCCTTTCCATTTACGGTTGCGTTGAGATCTTCGATATCTGCTATTTCTGAAGCTTTGGTGATGAGTTGGCCGATTTCGTGAATTACAGTTGCTGAAACTAGCGTTTTTCCCCGCTCGTTTTTGAGGGGGATAATAGAATTTTTGAACTTCTCCTGAATCAATTCTAGAGCTCCAGTGAAGTCTTTTTTAGGCATTTGATCTGGCCCTTTATCGCCATCAGTAGGTTCGATGACAATCATGTCAATCACGCCTGCAACTGGTTGGGGGAAGTGCTTGCGCGCTATTACCTCCATAGGTTTAAGTTCCACGGTTTTCCCCCTGTTGATCGTAAGCGAAACTTTACCACCTTGTCGAAGAACGAGAGCGAGATCCGTAGTCCTTGAAACTAGTTTCCCGTTGACTTCAGTGATTACGTCACCGGGTATGAGTTCACTTTTAGCTGCTGGACTATTGGGAACAATTGAGGTGATTCGGGGAGCGCGACCTTCCAGCTGTAAACCATATTGAGGCGATTTCGGTGCTTCGGGATCTGGTTCCCAACGATCTATGAATTTCTGCATGTGGTGGGGATCCAAAAGCCGTGGTTTTTTGAGTAATGCCATAGCCTCTGGATCATTTTCACTATGTTTACTGAGAGCATCTTCAAAGCGTTCTCTGAGCTTTGCGTAGGGTTCATTAAAAAGATCTTCGGCTTCTTGTTGAGGCTGCATAGGTCTGCCAAATGCTTCCCCGGCAATAAGTGCATCCCAACGCGCAACAATGGAGGGGAGGGGGACATGTTTGTTGATCCGCCAGGAACCACTGATGTTGCTATTGATCCCGATGACTTCGCCCTTGAGGTTATAGAGTGGGCCCCCAGAGTCGCCCGAGATCACCATCGCCGAGCTTGTGATGGCGTCACTGAAGCCACTCTTGGTACCGGCTTCGCTAATTCTGCCTAATCGAACCGGAGCGGGACGACCTACGACTGGACCTCCGGGGTGGCCGGTCGCGATGACCCAATCATCGACCTTATAGGTTTTGGTTTCGACGTAAGGCCGAAAGGGGAATGGTCCTGGTGCGTTGATCTGTAAGAGTGCGCCGTCAGTTTCGTGATCAACTCCAAGACTGGTTGCTGGAAGTTCTCGTCCGTCGGAAAGAAGGACTTTCATCTGCTTTTTGGGATCATTTGTAACGTGCGCAGCAGTGATTACCAATCCCTCCGGGCTTACAATTACACCGGAACCAGAGCCCCCGTTGACTATGATCGCAACAGTTGCATCAACTAAGTCTGGGGCGAGTTTACGAACGATTCGATCTAAATCCTTTGGAGTTTGGCAAAAGACAGTTCCAATTAAGCTGAGGAAGAAAAGTAAAGTTTTCATTGGGACTAAAATGCGCGGGTTTTGGTGAGAAGGCGCTCGATTGCTGCGCGAATCTCTTTGGGTTTCAGAGCGATCGTTCGTGCTGGAGAGACTGCGGCGATATTGAGCCCTAAAGCATTCCCATTGATGTCGAAGACTGGAGCTCCGCAATCCCAGGCATTAATTGGTGTAGTGTGGATAATCACGTCGGGAAAAGGAGCTCGCCTAATGCTCGGAACCATGGAGATGCCCCTCGAAAGATTGATGCCGGTGGCTGGAGGAATCATAAGCGGTGAAATGAGTTTAACCTCATGGGACCTCTTAGACCCACCACGCACAATTTGAGCAGTAACCTTCTCTCCAACCTCGCAACGGTTTAAAAATGCTGTCAAATCGGCACGGGTATTGATCGGTTGGTTATTGACTTTTTTGATGAGGTCCCCGGGGGAGAGGCCAGATTCAAACGCAGGAGTATCAGGTTTGATTGCTGCGATTCTTAATCCTGAATCAAGTTGTTCAGTAGTGAGCCCCAAGCTGGTGACCTGGCTTGTTGCATGGACGGACGGGAGCCCCACTTTTAGGACGTGACTAAAATTTCCTACGCGGGAAGTCGCTTCTGCAACCATTTCATCGGTGGATTCCTGCAACAATAGTGGAGAGGCAACGACTGAGCCGGCCTTGGGAAGTTCATCGCTCCAACGAACGACTGGCATTCCTAATTCGGAAATTCCAACCAATGCAAGATCGGTGTTCTCGTCAGTCGAAAGAAGCACCGCCGGATAGTTTTGTCCCTTGTAACGAACCACAAGGGAAGGGCCAAGGTCACTTGCCTTTGTGAGGATGAGTCCCTCTGCGTGAATGATAGTTCCAATTACGGAGTGAGTTGCTTGGGCCCCTTCGTTAGAAACAAGGACACAGGGGAGTGGATTTGGGTGTGAGCTTTGAATGAAACGTTGCCTTGCTCGTGTGAGGGGTGAGACAACTATCTCCTTTGCCTCTTCTTTGGTGGTCTTTGGCACGAGTGGTAGGTTCTCGAGGTCTGAGACCGATTCGTCCGCGATGATGGTATCAAGTTCAGGAAAGTCTGCGATTAACCATTGGATCATAAGGGCTGGAGTATTTGTTTCGCGACCTTTTAAAGTGGTCGCGATCAATGCGCCGGAGAGGTCAAAAACTGGAGCCCCTCGGGTGTAGAGCGTACTATCTAATCGAAGTGCTTTGGCTTGTTCTGGAGGAGCGAACTCAAGATGATCTACAAAGAGGCTTGGGGGCTCTCCGATTGAAGTGATGGGCGCTGTGGTGGGTACGATGACGGTGTGATCCACGGGTTTTGAAATCCGTACTGGAATGAGGTTCGCTGGTGGTTTTTTTATTTTGAGTAAGGAAACGAAGCGCTTTGAATTTTCAGCAACTGTCTCGAGTTCGATGCGAGAGCCATCGATCTGATAAAGAAGATAGGGGGCATCTTCACCGTCAATGCTTGGTAGGAATGGAGAGAGGATATGACCGCCATTGCTAATAACGACAGCTGGTCTGGTTTCAGATAAACCAAGTCGCCCAATAATGACCATTTGGTTCGAGAGTTTTGAAGCAAATTGAGTTGTTCTTTCTTGAACAAAAATTTCGTGGTCTTTGGTCCACGTGATCGTCTGGGCGGGAAGAAGAGAAGCTAGGACGGAAGCAATGAGCATAGATTTCATTTACCAGACTTGTTTAAGTTCATTTATGGGAAGCCAAAAGCTACTTTCGGATGATTGAACGAGGGCGTGAGTTTCGTTGACCTCGGAGATTTGAATGATTTGACCCGCTCTAAGTGCGGGATAGTTCCAATCGGGTGTGCCGGCTTTGGGTTCCCGGGGAAGTTCATCGGCAAGAACCATGAATTGATCGGAAGAGTAATGTTGACTCTGTCGCCAAGCGGCTGTTCCCAAAAAGAAAATAGCGACGGCTCCGAGAGCGAAACCTGGCCAGCGGGGGAGTGAAACAAATTTTCGGATTCCAAAAAACAAGTAGGCTATAACCCAGATCACAGAGGCCACGACGACCCATTGATCCGGACGAAGATCGAAAAATCGGTTTCGGGAAACAGTTAGGTCACCCTGACGCTCACGAATGTCACTCATTAAGGCCCGCGCTTCTTGGTCTAGCGGATTAAGTAGAAGAGCAGTGTGGCACGATGCTCGTGCGCGAGAGGGGTCATTTGCGGAAAGATGGGCTTGAGCAAGGTTGTAGTGCAGAGACGCGCGGTTAGGACTCTCTTCGATTAGATGATCGTAGATGCTGATTGCTTTGGTGAAGTTTGCTTCGTTAAAAGCTTGGTTGGCCTCATCGAGGGTTGATCCCTTTAGTGATGTCATGGTGATCAACAGCAGGAGCGAAATCTTTGTGAGCTCGCGCCCCAATGCTATGAAGTCGAACGGCTTTTCCTGCCCTGAGAAGGAAACTTCGGCATGGACTTCAAGAATCTTAGCGAGCTCGTGATCATCAAGAGCGCTTGCGATTTCTCTTACAGTTGAGCCTGAAGGGAGGTGGAGTTTGTGTCGAAGGATGGGTAGTAATTCGTTGTCAATTTCTTCTGCTGTTCCTTTTCCTGATTTGAAGCTTATGATCAAACGTTTAAGGGTCCGTTCCCGTTTCTTCTGTTCAGGATCACGCGAGTCTAGTCGTTTCTTGGCTAGGCCGAAAAGAAAAGGGAGCAAAGGGGCAAGGGCGAATGCTCCAAAAGTGGCAACCGGCAAGTTTAGTAAAACCGGACGTGTTGTGATACTACCAGCGTCGTTTCTAGGAGTCATTAATGCAGTGATGTCACTGGTCCCTGGAAGGTTTAGGGTTGGTGTGATTTTGTGAAAACGCCATTTATCGTCAACAGTGTCGAAAGAGGCGAGGGAGATGGCGGGGAGAGTCCCTACTTTGCCGGTTGGAAGGAGAGTTTGTGTAAAGTCTGCCTCCCAAAAATCATAGTTGCTGCCGACTTTTGGGTAGAGGTCGCTTTCCACGGACGGAAAGCCTTCGCTTGAAAAATCGAAATCATTCCGGAGATTTGGGTTTCCTTGGCCAGTGATCGAAATGTCGATGATAAAGGGACGAGAGGCTGCGGGTTGAAGAGGGCGGTAGTCGATTTGGAATTCCCAGTCTCCAACGAGGCCTGAATCGATCGCCTGATTGTTAGGAATGGGAGGGATTGGAAGCACTTCAATTTCGAACGGAATGACGTGAGTCCTATGTCTGGACCGAATCCGCGAAGTCCCAAGGGTCGCGCTAAGGTGTCCAGTCGATTTTCCAATCTTAGTAAAATACAACCGAGCTTTATATGCTCGGAGGTTATAATCAACCCCATCGATTTCCTGTGCCATCTCGCTATAATTTTCGGGACTTCCATAGCGACTGAAGAACCCACCTTGGGAATAGGTGTAAAAGTAGTCACTGGGAACTGGCTTGCGTCCTGAGTACCGCAGATATTGATGCCACTGCGCTCCTTCGATCCGGTTTGAGGGCTGGGAGAAATATGAACTGCCCCGAAATCTATTGTTTTTGTTTTCAACAAGCTCGATGAACTGAACTTCCACTGCTTCACCTAAATGAACCTGTTTTGGAATTTCAGCACTTCCGTTCCAGAGAACCTCTAACCGAGTGTCAGTTTTTGAAGTGGTATTTTCCGTCACTTTGATCTCCCCAATTCGAATGAAAAACTCCTTGTTTTCGAGGACGATTGGAACTGGAGGAAAATCGATCAAGCCAGGTGAGGTGGCGATAAATGAGATTCGGTTGTCGGTCTGCATGTTGCCATAGGCATCATTAGGAAGCCGAATGCTGGAGTAGCCGAGCCAGGTGATTTTTGGGTGCTTAGGAAGTTTGCCGAGTTCCATTTCAGCTCTGGTCACAATGCTGATGTATTCAATCCGGTTCTCAGTGATAATATTTGGTGGCCGGGAAACGCGGTAATCCTGTGCCCAGGAAACCGTAGCCGAAAAGAAACTGAAGATGAGAACGAGTCGGAACATTTTGGTTTCGAAAACTAGTGGCTCTTACTACGAGGAATCCGTCGACCATTTCGGAGATATTCCTGTTGCTGCTTCCTCAGAAGGCGTGAGCGGAGATCGCCTCCTTCTTTTTCGGCCCTCTTGAGATCATTATCATCTGGCTCGCCCTTTCCCTCGTCTTCGCCCTCATCTCCGGTTTCAGGTTCATCGCCCTCGGGGCGATCACCTTGCGGATTTTCCTGATTGTCTTGGCGGCCCCCTTCTCCATCCGGCTCCTCGCTTTCACCATTTTCGCCCTCTTCGGGCTCACCTTCCCCTTCGCCTTGAGATGGTTGCTGTTGCTGCTGTTGCTGGGGATCAATCAGATGGTCCAGGGCATCTTGAATATGTTGAGCTGCTTGCTCCAGCCGGCGTTCACGATGGGGTGAGGGTGCTAGAACGATATCCTCTTCAGCTAGACGGTAATCTTTTAAACCTTCTTCCGGAAGGATAGTCGGCGAATCTTTGATTGCTTCTGCTTTGGTGATGAGATTTTGAATCGAGTTTACTGCGCTTTTGATTGCCTTCTTATTCACTTCAGTGAGTGTATTCACCTCGCGCTTAAGGCTTTCGACAAAACGGTTTTCCTGATCGAGGGCGTTTTGGGTATCCTGAGTGGCAGTTTGAAAAGCCGCCAGAAAATCAAGGTAATCCTGAACTCGCGAGATGTTTTTGTAGACAAGAGCAAGGTTGTCGCTGAGTTCTTCGTCTGCTGGCTTGAGTGGTGCGGCACCCTTGTAAATCTCGAGAGCTTTTTGGAAGGAGCCTTTAGCACGCTTGAGAAGCTTTACCGGATCTGAACGTTCCTGCATCGCCATCATCAAGATTTCCTGTTCCGATTTGGGGACGTTTGATTGCCCTTTGCGATGATGCAGGAGTCCGCGTTTGTGAAGAGCGGCGAATTTCAAATCGTTTCGGAGCATTGGTGCCGCGTCAGCAGCCTTACTGTAAAGATCAAGCAGTAACTTGAAGCGATCGGTAGATTTTAAGGTGAGTTCAGGTTCAGATTTCTCCAGCTCTAGAGCTTTGTTATAGTAACGGATACTTCGCTGAGTCTCGGTGAGAGCAGGATCTTCGAGGCTTTTTCGGATCTCTTCAGGGAGGTAATCTGTTGAAGCAGCGGTGTCGGCCTCTGCAATTTCGCCCTTCAAGATTGCATCTGCGCGCTCGATCCAAGAACTGGGTCCTTTTGGATCGTGGGTTAGGGAGCCCATGGGGTTCTTGTTAACGTCTAAAAAAACCGCCATTGGAAAGGTTTCGACCCCTAGTTCTTCTACGAGGGAACGGCGGGCACGCCTTTCCACATCGGTGAGCCCAACACGGGGAAGGTCGATGAGCGTCCATATAACTTTAGTTTCTGCCCAATTTTTGAAAATTTGGTGCGTGAGGATTTCTTGTTCGAAAGTAATCGAGAGCTTTGACCAATCTGACCCGGTAAATATCACCATGACGGGTAGCTCCTCTGTTTTGGCAACCTCTAATGCTTCTTCATAAGAATCGACCTCTTCGCCGTAATGGCTCGGAGAGAGGGGTAGGAGGAAGACGACTGCGGTTGTGAGGGGATGCCAGTGTTTGATTTTGAGAGGGAGTAAGATGTGAATCATGAGACAAAAAAGTGCTAAGCTAAGAGGCCAGACAAAGATATCTTGGGGGCGTTCGTAGAGTTCACCAGCAATGTTTTTGCCATCCAACTCAATAGTATCGACTCGCGTATTGAGTTTGGCAATTTGACTATCTACCTCCTTAGGTGAAGCGCTGAGAAATAGTCCGTTGGTTGACTCGGAGAGTTGCTTGACTGTATTATGGTTAGACTGTGTAAACATTTCCGTTCGGGGCACGTTGGCTGGCACGCCGTCTTTTCCAAAGGCAACCGCTATAATGGGCACTTGGGATTTCTTAAGTTGGCCGAGAACAGTTTTTGGGTCTCCTCCGGTTACATTGTCTCCATCGGAAAGAACAATAATCGCTGATCCCGGAGGGGGCTCTTCGGTAAGAAGGTTTTGAGCTTCCTCGAGAGCAGCGGTAATATCGGTGCCGGGGACTAAGAAATCACCGGGTTGGATTTGATTGACTCGTTTGAGGAGGGTAGCGCGGCTCCGAGTGACAGGCGTTTCGATGAAGGTATCTCCTGCGAAGGAGATGAGACCAATACGATCAGTCGGGCGGGAATTGATAAATTCACGCAAGAGAAGCTTTGCGGCATCGTTTCGACTGATCCCTTCGGTGTCTGTGGCTGTCATCGATTTAGAAATATCAAATAGGATAACCAGATTTTTCGAAGGGCGTTTGAACTCGGTTCTGACGAATCCGCTGATCGGGCGAAGGGCGGAGATTCCGGCAAATACAAGAGAGCTGAGAAGAGCAATCCCGAGGATCCGACGGCGGACCGGAGAGGCATTTGACTTCAGGTTACAGTGTCCAGAGTTTTGAGTTAGAAGGGAGATGACTTTATTCCGCTGATGGTAAGACCACGCAGCGAGACCAATTGCCAAGATGATAATGGGTAGAACCCAGAAGAGATTTTTGAGAGCGAGGAATTCCATTTGGATTACGGAGTCTAAGAGATTTCTCGAAGGACGGTGTGACGAAGAAAGATGGCAAGGCCGAGGGCGATGATTCCTCCAATCAAAAGAGTGGGATATAGATCGCGCTGATAAATTAGAGCTGGACGTTGTTTTGACGTCTTTTCAAGTGAGTCGATGGTGTCCATGACATCTTCAAAACCTTTGTTATCCTTTGCCCGGAAAAACTGGCCGCCGGTGATGGAGGCTATTTTTTCGAGGTTCCTTGTGTCGAAGCGAATTGTCGCGCCCATGCGTGAAAGTGGTCCCAGGAGAAAAGGATCGTCACTTCCAATGCCGACTGTGTGAATGGTGATGTCTTGTTTTTTTGCTGCCTCCGCAGCTGTGACCGGAGTGTAAACGGGATCAGGAACTGTATGATCACCATCGGTTATCAAAACGATGGTGCGTCTAGTTTCATTGTAGTCCTTCAAGGCGATGATTCCTTGACTGATTCCACCAGCGATATTGGTGCCACGCTCACTCTGAGAAAGAAGCGAATTCTCAAGCTGATTGACATAGCCAATGAGGTGATCGTGATCGATTGTTGGGTCTACCGCGAGGTTGCCAAGGTGGCCAAAAATAACGAGGCCGATTCGATCGCCTGAACGTCTCGAAACGAAGCGGTTGATCTGATCCTTCGCAACACCTAGCCGATCTTTTATTCTTCCTTGGGCAATGCCTTTTCGAACTGCGGAGTCATCCATGTCGGATGGGGGGTCGAAGGCATCCATACTGTTGGAGTAATCAAGCACCAGCATGATGTCTGTTCCTTCCTTGGTCACCGGAACGATCTCCATGTCAGACTGGGGACGAGAGAGTGCACAAACAAAGGCTGCTGCAGCAAAAACTTCTAGCAAGAGAAGAAATTGCCTGGGCGCAAAATGCTTCCTCGGCGCAGTCTTGGTGTAGTGCTCGGTAGAAGAGACGGCAATCGAAGCAGGAACGCTGAACCAACGCCAAATAAGTCCGCCGATGAGAGGGATGAGGAGCCACAGAAAGTGGGGATTGGCAAAGGTAATATCAAGCATCGGGATTCAAGCAATCAGAAGACATCATCGTTTCACCGGGAAAGCGAAGTTAAGCATGGAGTTTACTCAAAATTTCCGACCTCCAGATCTTAACATCGTCTGTTAAAAGAGCGACCGTGCTTTTAAGAAAAAAACGAGCCTGGAATCCTCCTGTTTTGGAGGTTCTTTAGGCTAGGAGGTCTTCGGAATGATGAGGGAGTCCGAAGTAGGCTTCAGCGTTATGATAGCATATATTTCCTACCATCGTGCTGATAAGGCGTTCGTCATTTGGAAGCTTGCCGTCTTCCACATCTTGTCCTACGAGATTACAAAGTAAACGGCGGAAATATTCGTGTCTTGGGAAGGACAAAAAGGATCTTGAATCGGTAAGCATTCCTACAAAGTGGGAAAGAAGGCCGATTGCCGATAGTGTGTTGATCTGAGACTCCATTCCTTGGAGCGTGTCGTTGAACCACCATCCGGAGCCAAATTGAATTTTGCCACGAATTGGAGCCTCCTGAAAAGAGCCGCAGGCGGCGGCGAGGACGGCATTATCGCGCGGATTAAGGTTGTAAACGATTGTCTTTGGTAGCTTGTTGATTTTGCTAAGGGAATCGAGGAAGGATAGAAGTGCTTCGCCCTGAGGCCAGTCACCGATGGTATCAAATCCTGAATCTGGACCTATTTTTTGAAAGAGTCTTGTGTTAGGGTTTCTCCTTGGTCCCAGATGGAGTTGCATTGTCCAGTCCGTTTCGGAGACCCACTGACCAAGGTGATACATGATAAGCGCGCCGAAAGCATCGGTTTCTTCTGGATTGGCGGCTTGGCCTTCACGAACTTTAGCGAGAATCTGATCTGCTTCACTTTCCTTACATGGATTAGATAAAGCATAGCGCATCCCGTGGTCGGTCAAGCGGCAGCCTTTCTCGTGGAAGTAATCATGACGAGCCTTTAATGCCGAAAGAAAATCAGCGAAAGTAATAATGTTTTCACCAAGCTGGTTGAGCCAAGGGTTTAAGAGGGAAGGTCGGTCAACGAAGAATGCTTTGTCAGGCCGGAAGGTTGGATAAATCTTAGTGGGGCAATCTGAGGCATTTGCTGTTTCGTGATGTGAGAGGTTATCGGTAGGGTCATCAGTGGTGCCAACAGCATCAACTCGAAATTTAGAAAGGAGACCTTGTGCTGAGAAATCCTCATCTTTAAGGCGTTCGTTACAGCCCTCCCAGATTTCGTCTGCCGTTTGTGGGCTCAAGAGAGTATCGATCCCGAAACAGCGGCGGAGCTCGAGGTGAGTCCAGTCGTAGAGGGGATTGCGAAGGCTGTTCGGGATGGTCTCGGCCCAGGCACGAAATTTTTCTTTGGGAGAAGCGCTTCCGGTGATGTGGGATTCTGGAATTCCATTGGCTCGCATAGCCCGCCACTTGTAGTGGTCATGACCAAGCCAGAGATCGGTTATGTTTTCCCAGCGTTGGTTAGTGGCCACCTCCTCTGGAGGGAGATGAGTGTGATAGTCGATAATAGGAAGATCTTTCGCCGTATCGTGAAAAAGCTTGCGGGCTGTCTCAGAGAAGAGAAGGAAATTGTCATCAAGATATACTCTAGCCACGGCAAGAGGCTAGGCTATGAGGTGAACCAAGTCCAAGCGAGAATTAGTTGATGAGGCGAGTTTCCAAAGGTGGTCGGGCGGCACCACCCTTCGCAAGGTAGCGTTGGTAATATTTTCGGGCCTTGTCCTTTTGTCCCTTCCGGAGGGAGATGATGGAAAGATTGACGTAGGGTTCCAATAAATTGGGGTCCTGAGCGATCGCTTCTTGAAAGTGGAATTCAGCATCGTCAAAGCGGTTGGTTTTGCCAGCAATATTGCCAAGAAGAATGTGAGCCAAGGCATTTTGAGGTTCAAAGGAAAGCGAGCGGCGGATTTCCTGCTCGGCTTCTTCGAAGCGCTCAACGCGATAAAGCGAATCCCCGAGCATAAAGTGAGCGTAGGGGATTTTTCGGTCACCGGCTACAAGGATTGATTGTTCAAATTGCTTTGTAGCTGCTGTTGGGTCGTCGAGCCGAAGTTGGACAATGCCAAGGTTAATCATGGCCTCCCAAGCTCCGGGATCCTGATCCACGATGAGTTCGAGTGCTCCCCGTGAGGCTTGGAAGTCTCCCTTTGCAAAGAGTCGTCGTGCCACGGTGTTTAGGTTTTTATTGGCGGCTCTCAGTTGTGAAGTTCCGGCAGCGAGTTCCTCTGGGCTCGGAGTGATATTACTTTCAAGGCTTGGGCTGAGCGGGGAGGTTTTTTCGATTAATTCCATCTCCTCAACCGTGAGTTCGATTTTTTCATCTCCATTGATACGGGAAAGTGCATCTTTCCAATTTTGATCATTCGCTCCCAATTTCTCACCCTGTTTCAGAAGGAGTTCGGCGGCGCCTTGCTGGGCTTGTATCTTTGCTTTGAGCTTGTCGATTACTCCTCGAAGAAGAGCGACTTCCTCCTTCCCTCTTTTATTAAGTGTTCCTCCGTTGAGCTGTGCGAGCAGGTCATTTTCAGCCTGCTGGAGGCGTTTTTGCAGTCGGTCCATGCGCAGTTTACTTTGCATGTCACTTTTTTGTAGATTTTGAATCTTTGCCTTGGCAACCACAAGAGTCTGCTTAGCGATGAGGATCTTATCCTTTGAAGCATTGGCATCTTGTTGGACAAGTTTGAGATTTGCTTTGGCCTCATTAAGCTCTTTACTGAGACTGACGTTTTGTGTGATGAGGTTTTGGATTCGGTCGGTTTCGTCCATTCCAAGAAGAGCCTTCATTTGGTCGCGTTCTTCGATTAGGCCGAGCCGTTCTTGACGGAGTTCAGTCACCATCTTTTCCGATTGGTTCAGCCGGGTTTCCAGTGCAGCTTTAACGCGATTGGATTCGTTTAAGAGTCGGTCTTTTTCTTTGATTGTTGTCTTTAGGGCATCGATCTGTCCCTGCTGTCCCTCCGAGACCCTATTGTTAATTTTGGTCTGTTTGGCAATGATGGCTTTGAGACGCTCCTCTTCATTTCTTGCTGCAAGGAGAGCTTTTTGAGTTGAGGCAAGTTGCTGTAAAGTGAGCCGCTGATCGGCTAGTGCTTTGTCTCGAGCCGCAGCCATGGCATCACGCTCTTGTCGAAGTTGTTCGATTTGCTGATTGAGCTCAGCTACTTGATTTCTGAGTGGGGATGCGGCAAGGCGGGTGAGCTGGGTTTGGCGTTCTTGGATTTGTCGTCGAATCCTAGCGCTTTCAGCATCACGCATATTGGCTCGACGGCGGAGATCGGCATTAAGGCTTTTGATTTCAGCCTGCAGATCTCGGATCGTCTTGCTTGCGAGTCCGTCCGGGTCAACATTTCCTGGAATAGTTAGTCTGGCTTTTGCCTCGCCAGGCACCTCTAAAAGAGGCGTTTTCCCAGCGTCTTGTCGTTCCTTTTGCTGGGCAAGGGCACTGGCGTGGATTCGCTGCATGGCCTCGGTTGTGGACTTTGTCCGCCATTTAAGTCCCTCCTTCTGTTTGAAGTTTGGATGAGCGATCGTGATAAGGTCAAAGAATGACCTAGCCTTACGGTATTTTGTAAATGATTCGACGAAATCTTCTTCTTTTTCGAGTTCCTCAGCCTGTTTGACAAGTGACCACGCTTGATAATAGAGGCCACCGGGATCGAGTCTTGCAAGCTCTTCTGGTGTTTGAGCCTGTAATGGAGCAGTGAGAAGGGCTAGGAAAACCAGCCCAATGAGATGACGTAGGTGTGTCATTGAGGGAGAAGGTTATCAAACGGGCGATTGGTGGAAAAGAGCAGATTTCGGCCCTAAGCAGCAAGAATGAGCCTTTCAGGCATCAGGGTGTTGACAGGTGCTGGCAGGGAGATTAGATCTTCGCGAGAGGGCGGAGTAGCCAAGTGGTAAGGCGCGGGTTTGCAAAACCTGTATTCGCGAGTTCGATTCTCGCCTCCGCCTCCAAGTTCTCTAAAAGCCGTGCCGGATTTGTTTCCGGTGCGGTTTTCCTTTAGCGGAAGTTGACTCGCATGGATGAACCAGCGACTAATTCTGGTGTGATCAAGATTCGCGGGGCAAGCCAACATAACCTCAAGGGGATTGATGTCGATTTGCCGCGTGGAAAAATGATCGCCATAACTGGGGTAAGTGGGAGTGGTAAGTCGAGCTTAGCATTTCATACACTCTATGCAGAAGGACAGCGTCGGTATGTAGAATCACTTTCGGTTTATGCGCGGCAATTTCTTGATCAGCTAGAGAAGCCGGAGGTTGATTTAATCGAGGGTCTAAGTCCTGCAATTGCTATTGAGCAGCGAACCGGAGCGGGTAACCCCCGATCTACGATTGCGACAGTGACCGAAATCCACGATTTTCTTCGTATCTTCTATGCAGCAGCTGGAGTGCCTCATGATCCGGAGACTGGTGAGGAGCTGTCGCGGATGTCGACCGCTGATATTGTGAAAAGTCTCTCCAATCGTCCCGAAGGGAGTCGGTTGATATTGTTGGCTCCGATAACGACTGAAGGGGATGCCAAGGGGATGATTGGCGATCTCCAACGACAGGGGTTCGTGAGGGTGCGTATTAAGGAGGAAATCATCGAGTTGGAGGCCGCAGAAGAAGCTTGGCCTGAAGATGGCGGGGAGGTTGAAATCGTCGTGGATCGCTTAGTTGTGAAAGAGGGCGTGGATTCTCGGATGGCGGATAGCGTTGAAATTGCGATACGGATTTGTGGGCTTGAGGTCCGTGCTTTGATGCAGAACCGCGGTGCTGAACGTTGGGAGGAATTGGCTTTCGCTACAAGTTACCGGAATCCTAAAACTGGATTTGAACTGCCACTACTTACTCCAAAACATTTTTCTTTTAATTCTCATTTAGGGGCATGCGAAGTCTGTCATGGACTAGGAACTGAGGCTTTTTGTGATCCGTTTTTAGTTGTTCCTGACCCTAGTAAATCCTTGTCCGCGGGCGCGGTGGTTGTTTGGAGTAAGGTCTCGAAAAAAAAGAAAGGTTGGAACCAATTACATATCGAAGCTTTAGCCGGATTTTTTGGAGTAAGTTTAAATGAGCGATTTGATAATTTACCTGATAATTTCAAACAGGCTTTGTTTTATGGGACTGGGGATACGAAAATTGAAGTTCCGTGGGAAAAAGATGGGACGATAGTCTTGTGGAAGAAGGAATTTGAGGGAGTTTGTAAGCAGGTCGAGCGTCTCTACCGCGAGACGGAAAGTGATGGGGTTAAAAGGGCTATGGGGAGATTTATGACTTCGCGTGAGTGCAAGGCGTGTGAAGGAAAGAGGCTAAAAAAAGAGTATCTGGCGGTAAGTCTAAGGGGGGAAGGTGGAGCAAAGGGAATCGACGAACTTTGTTCAACTCCCATTGATGAGGCTCTTGATTGGGTCAGGACGGTAGAAATTCTTGATGACCGGAAGGAGGCTATGAAGGGGGTGCTAGCTGAGTTAGAAAAGCGTTTGTCGTTTCTTGATGAGGTTGGCTTAGGGTATCTGACGCTTGATCGTGCGAGCGGAACTTTGTCTGGAGGCGAATTTCAAAGGGTAAGGCTCGCGACACAGCTGGGTGCGGGGTTAGCTGGGGTTTTGTATGTTTTGGATGAACCTAGTATCGGGCTGCATCCACTGGATAATGAACGCTTGATTCAGGCGTTACAGCGTTTGCGTGATGCTGGTAATACGGTAGTTGTGGTAGAGCACGACGAGGCAATGGTGATGGCGGCTGACCAAGTGGTAGAGATTGGTCCGGCAGCAGGGAAGTACGGTGGAGAGTTGGTGGCACAAGGGACTCCGGCCGAAATCTCGAAGCTTGATACTCCGACGGGGCGCTGGCTTCAAAGAGGGGTGTCGAAGGTGAATTCGAGAAAAAGAAAATCGGCGTTTGAGTTAACGATTAAAGGACCTCGTGAGAATAACTTAAAGGGTGAGGATGTCATTATTCCTCTGGGGCAGTTGGTCGGTGTGACAGGGCCAAGCGGGAGTGGCAAATCGACTTTAGTAGATGGGGTTTTACGTCGAGCTTTGGCTAGGAGGTTTCATCGAGCTAAGGATGAGCCAGGAAAGCACGATGGCATTGAGGGGTTGGAGTATCTCGAGAAAGTGGTCATTGTAGATCAAAGCCCCCTTGGCAAAAGTCCGAGATCCAATCCGGCAACCTATACTGGTGCTTTTGATTTGGTTCGCGATCTGTTTGCACAGCTCCCTCTGTCTAGGCAGAGGGGCTATAAAGCGGGTCGCTTCAGTTTTAATGTTAAAGGTGGACGCTGCGAGAAATGTCAGGGCGGAGGGGCAATCCGGATTGATATGCACTTTTTACCGGATGTCTGGATCGAATGTGAGGCTTGTCAAGGATCCCGTTATAATCGCGAGACCCTCGATGTGCGTTATCGAGGGAAGAGCATTGCTGACATACTTGAAATGACGATTGAGGAGGGGAGGGAGTTTTTTGGAGCAGTTCCGAGATTGAGTGTGATTATGAATACACTGTTTGATGTCGGGTTAGGTTACGTGCGGCTTGGGCAGGCTGCTAACACGCTTTCGGGTGGTGAGGCTCAGAGGGTTAAATTGGCTTGTGAGTTATCTAAATCAGCGCCGGGGCATACGCTCTACCTTTTGGATGAACCCACGACTGGCTTGCACTATCAGGATGTGCAGGTGCTCCTCAAAGCTCTTTTAAGGCTTCGTGATGCCGGGCATTCTTTGATTGTTGTTGAGCACAATCTTGATGTGATATCGGTTTGTGATCATCTCATCGATCTCGGTCCCGGTGGAGGCGTGAGGGGTGGAAATATTGTGGCAACTGGGACACCAGCAGAAGTTAGAAAATGTGAGATGTCTCTTACTGGAAAAGCTTTGCAGGATTATACTAGCTAAACGTCCCGCCAGCGGGCGATTTGTGCGCGTATATTCTTTATGGAGGGGGCGCCTGGATTGGTCCGGGCCTCAAGGGCTGTCTTGAGAGAGAAAACAGCGGAGGCCTCTGATGTGAAGGCCGGGTCAACCTCGGTGAGATCGAGTTTGTCGAGTGGTATGCTTGATTGAATGGAAGTTGCAACGGCTTTCCCTACGAGCTCGTGAGCCGAACGGAACGGAATTCCCTGTTTAACAAGCCAGTCTGCAAGGTCTGTGGCAAGTAGAAGCGGGTCGTCCGAGGCTGCGGCGCACGCATCTTCATTGATCTCCATTTCGGAGATCATTTCGGTGTTTACCTTGAGTGCGAGGGTAAGGGTATCGATGGAATCGAAAAGAGGTTCCTTGTCTTCCTGGAGATCACGATTGTATGTGAGCGGAAGCCCTTTAATCGAGGTGAGAATTGAGGTCAGGTTACCATAAAGTCGACCAGTCTTACCACGTGTGAGTTCGCAAACATCAGGGTTTTTTTTCTGAGGCATCAAAGATGATCCGGTAGTGTGGGCATCGGACAAGGTGACGAATCCAAATTCGCTGGAACACCAGAGGATTAGGTCCTCAGAGAGTCGAGAAAGGTGAGCGCCGATGAGGGCAAAGTTGAAAAGGAGTTCTGCAACGTAGTCACGATCGGAGATGGCATCCATCGAATTCGTGGTGACGGAGTCAAAACCGAGTTCTGCTGCGATTGCTTCGCGATCAAGATTGATAGTTGAGCCAGCAAGGGCACCGGAGCCTAGTGGAGAAACGTTGACCCTACGGCGGGTCTCTGTAAGTCGGCCCTTATCCCGGGCTAGCATTTCGACGTAGGCGAGAAGGTGGTGGCCAACGGTCACCGGCTGGCCACGCTGTAAGTGGGTGTATCCTGGAAGGATTGTTTCGGCGTAACGGCTTGCCTGGTTGAGGAGCGCATCCTGAAGCTCACCAAGAAGAGCAAGAAGAGCATCAATGGCATCTCGACAATAGAGGCGAGTGTCGGTAGCAACTTGATCATTTCGGGAACGTGCGGTATGAAGCTTAGCTCCGGGTGCCCCGATCCTTTCGGTGAGAGCCGCCTCGATATTCATATGAATGTCCTCGTTTTCGATCGAGAAATCAAAGTGACCTTCCGAAATTTCATTTTCGATTTCGCGAAGTCCACTTTCGATTTGGGAGAATTCATCCTCGGACAAAATTCCAGCCCTGACCTGGCCCCTGGCGTGGGCGATTGATCCTAGTATATCATAGGGGTATAAGCGCCAATCATAGGAGATGGATTCTCCGTATTGTTGCACAAGATCGGCGGTTGCTTTAGAAAATCGGCCCTTCCACATAATGAAGAGAGTCTTGGGGGAGTGGTCGTCGCATTCAAGTCCGGACCGAAAAGAAAATCCCGATGGCCGAAAGGCTCACCGGGATCGTGAACGAGGTAAAAGGCTTCGAGCCTAGAATTCAAGATCTCTAGTGGTCGATCTGAGGATAGCTCGGTTATTTCCACAAGCGATCTGAATTTCTTCCATGAAGTCAGAAATTTGAACATCGTTCTTGAGGACTATTCCGTAGCGAAGTTCGCTCATCATTCCAGCTTGAACTGACTCGACGCTGATCATCTCGGTGGCATCTGTGAATTTATCAAATATATCGTTGAATGCTTTGGAGAAATCGACGTCGTTATTGACGCGGATTCGAAGTTGATGGGACGCGCGCTTTGGTGCGAAAGCATCCCGCTTGGAGATAAACCAAATGGCGAGTCCAACGATAATTGTGGTGACTAAAACAATTTCGTATTCGCGGGCTCCAACCCCCATGCCGGTCGCCATTGCAAAAAAGATAAAGGCAAGGTCGCGTGACTGCCCCAGATTACGTCTGAAACGAATCATGGAAAATGCGGCGAACATGCCGAAGGCGACAGCTTGGTTTCCGTTGACGACCATAATGAGGATAGTCGTTACCGTTCCAATGATAACTAAAGTATGGACGTAATCTTGTGAGTAGCGCGTTCCCTTGTAAGTGCTCTTGTAGAGAAGCCCGACCAACATGTTGAGAAAGAAGCTCAGGGCCATGGCTCCTAGAACCTCTAGAGGCTTAGGGTCGGTTTTCCTGATGGTTTCGAGGGAGTTGATGATACTGTCCAAAGAAAATGCAATAACGGGATCCATAGAGTGGTGTGTTTTCGGTGTGGAAAAATCTGGGTTCTTTTTGGGCTCGATCAGGCGGCCGGGTTCTTAGTTCTTCCAATCTGTGAACGAAGAATGGGATCGACTTGCTTCATGGCCGTGCAGAATTTACTAAAACTTCTTCGCACAAGTCCTTCATCACCTCCGTATTCACGGAACCAAAAAGGGACAGGGCCGATTGATTTCACTTCAAAAATTGATTTGTCAGGAGGGATGATGTAATCCTCAAATCTTTGGTCATCAGCCTCAAGTGGCAGGATATTTGAACGGCACATCAAGCGGGTGTCGAAAGTGATACGAAGCTGACCATCAGGGGTCATTAGTGCTTTACGATCATATCGAAGTTGAATCGCAGGACTATATTTACGCCGTTCAATGAGGTCGAAGAGTTCCTTGATGATCATGCGCTCAGTCCTCGTCCACTCACGTTTAATGGTTCTCAGTATATCGTAATTACCATTAGCAAACTCAATCGCTTCTTCGACGGGAAGAAACAGTCTTCGTTTAGCTCCAAAGCCGAAGTGTTTGTGCTTAATCTCGATAAATCCGGTGGGTGGAATTTTTCCGCCCTCGCAGCCATAAATTCTCACTCTAATCTTCCGCCGGCTGGCGAGTCGTCGCTCCTTCTCCCAATAGCACTCTCGGCCAGGAGTTTCAAAATATTCGGTGACGATGGGATAGCAGCCGTCCTCTGATGCTAGGCTGTCAACCACCAGGCGATCGTCCAAGTCTTTCTGAATTTTCTCCATTTGATCGAGTGTAATCAGATACTTGTATTCTGTGCGGTTAAAGCTCAATAGGAATCAGAATTATAAAAGTGGCTTGGAAAGATAACTGGTAAGACAATCATCGCGGGCGGAAAGCTAAGGGTGAAAATCGGATTCTGACCAGCCTAACTTTTCAGTTGATAGGCAGTTTCCCCATTTTTTTTGAGAATCAGGTCTTTTTCATCACCCGAGAGGGAGGAGCTTAGGATAATTACGGTGTCAGCCCATTGCCTGTAAGAATCTAATCTCAAAAGGCATACGGGCCAGTCGGTTCCGAACATAACGCGTTCAGCGCCGAAAATCTCAAGAGTTTCCTCAAAGTAGGCTCTGATTGTATCTGGATCAATCTCATCTCCTTTAGGGAATTCGGTTGCAAGGCCTGAGAATTTAACCCCAAGAATATTTTCCCTTTTCGCGAGTTCCTTCATGCCACTTCGCCATTCGTGTTCAACGCGGCCTTTTTGAGCTTTTGGCTTAGCGATGTGATCGATGATCATTCCCAACTCTGGCTGGCGATCGACCAGTTTTGTAGCAACCGGAATCTGATGCTGGTAAAGAAGAATATCGTAGCGCAGATCATGAGCCGGCAATTTAGAGAGCCCGCGGTGGAAATCGTCTCTTAGGAAATATGCGTCGGGTTCGTCTTGTAGGACATGACGAATGCCAACGAATTTCGGATTATCGGAAAAGAGTTCTAGGTCTTCGTCGACGTTTTCAGAAACTAGGGGGATCCAGCCCACGACGCCCCGGATGAGATCACTTTGGTGCGCGATTTTTAGAAGAGAGGCAGATTCCTCGGTGGTTTGGCGGGCTTGTACGGCTATTGTTCCGGTGACCCCTGCTAGTGAAGTTGCCTCTTCAAGTTCGACGAGCAGATGGTTTTGAGCGAGAGGAGTATTGGCTGGGATCCAAGGATAATCGTCGGCGTTATAGGACCAGAGATGGTGGTGTGTATCGAGCATGGGATCTGAATTTAAAAGTAAGAATAGTGAGTGTCAGTTTTGCAAGGTGCTTGTCAGTAAGCTCGCACTGATCGATCACTCTGGTAAAAGATCGGTGGAGCATCACCTGTGGATTCGAATAAACTTAGGATGTTTTGTCGAATGGAAGATTTGGGCAAGTCGTTGGACTAATAATGGTCTGAACTACTCGACTTCCTTGCGCGGAACTTGGTGAAAGAGCCGATCGAGCGCTTCCGCGGGCGGAACATTTTCATAGAGCACGGCGTGCACGACATCTAGGATTGGAGTTCGAGTGCCCGCGCGCCGGGCCGCTTCATAAATCGAGCGCGTATTTGGAACACCTTCGGCAACCATACCGAGTTCAGTGACGATTTCCTCCAGAGATCGGTTCTGCCCAAGAGCTAGACCTACCTTGTGATTTCGAGAATGAACCGAAAAGCAGGTCGCGATGAGGTCACCGAGGCCAGAGAGTCCGGCGAAGGTTTCGGTTTTGCCCCCGAGATCAGTGCCGAGGCGGGTCATTTCGGCCAGAGCCCGTGTGACAAGTGCGGAGATGGCATTGTCACCCAATTTAAGCCCCATCGTCACTCCAGCTGCGATGGCGTAAACATTTTTAATCGCTCCTCCGAGTTCAATGCCAGCGATATCGTGGTTCGTGTATGAGCGAAAGCGATCTGTAGCGAAGATATCCTGAAGTGCCAATCCTACTTCTTCATTCGAGCATCCGATAGTGGCTGCTGCAGGTAGACCTTCTGCGATCTCCTCGGCATGGTTAGGTCCCGAAAGAACCGCTATCTGATTCCTGGGGAAATAATCACCGATGATTTGTGACATGCGCTTTCCGGTTTCTAGTTCGATCCCTTTTGCGCAGGAAAGGATTACTGCAGATTCCGGAATGTTCAGGGAAACGAGCTTTTTCGCGGTGGAGCGGGTGGCTCGAGTTGGAACGACAAAGAGTAAAAGATCAGCTTTGGTGACTAAGGACAGATCAGTCGTGGCGATTAGATTCTCTGGAAGGGTGGAGTCTGGCAGGTAGCGCTCGTTACAGTGTGTCGTATTGATTGCAGTCGCCACTTTTTCGTCTCGGCCGACCAAGTGAACCTCAGGGCATTTGTTGGCCAGAAAAACGGAGAGTGCGGTTCCCCAAGAGCCCGAGCCCACCACAACGGGATGTTGAAATTTCATGATTTGGTTGTCTCTTCCTTTCGCCCGATTTTATTTTCCGTTCCGGCTCGCAAGCGGGTGATATTGGGACGGTGTTTCCAAATAGCGAGAGCACCTGCGACGATCGTAAAAAGAAAGAGTGGTTTATTCCAGGTTCCATCGGCAATTTTACCGTGATGCCAAGAGCCATAGATTGTAACAATAGGAAGAGCAAATCCGGTCGCAATACTTCCGATCGACACATATTTTGTGGTGAAGGTGAAGATGGTAAAGATGATAATTAAGAGGACTACGGCTGCAGGCATCAGGGCGAGAAGCGCTCCTCCGGTAGTGGCGATACCTTTGCCTCCTTTAAATCCAATCCATGGCGAATAGTTATGACCGAGGATGGAGGCTAGTGCCGTTAGGACTTCGATAGTGTTACCGGTAGTATCATCTGGAACAAAGTGGCGAGCTAAAAAAACGGGGAAGAAGCCTTTTAGGATATCTAGCAGGAGACAGACGAGGCCTGACTTTTTGCCAAGAGTTCGGAAAACGTTGGTGGAGCCAATATTTCCGGAACCATGTTCGCGGATATCGATGCCCTTAACTTTTCCAAGCAAGAGACCAAATGGGATGGACCCCAGAAGGAATGCAAGAGGAATGAAAAGCCAGAGCATGATGAATGTGTCAGGATTTTGGTTCCCGCCGGATCGATTTGATTACCACGGGGTCGATGAGAGGGACGTTTTGGTGTGGCCCGGAGGCGACTCGTCCGTCGGGTCTCAAGGAGTTCAAGTACCCAGTTCCGACCTCGACCATCTTGATTTTATTGACGACCTCCATACCATCGATGACTTCTCCAAAGACCGCGTAACCGTGGCCATCAGTTGTGTCTGGATGGTCGAGACTTGGATTGTCCACAACATTGATGAAGAATTGAGCTGTTGCGGAGTGCGGATCACTTGTCCGTGCCATCGCGAGAGTTCCTCGCAAATTTTTCTTGGTTCGGGCGCTTTCGTTTTGGATCCCGTCTCCTGTCTCTTTCTCTGTGGGGACGTCATTCTTTAGTTCGAAGCCTCCACCTTGAATCATAAAGTTGGACATGACGCGGTGGAAAATAGTTCCGTCGAAGTGTTTCTGATCAACGTAATCTAGAAAATTGGCAACTGTAATAGGTGCCGTTTCGGGATGAAGTTCAACCTTGATCTCTCCCATGTCCGTTTCGATGACAATCTTTGAGCTGATATCGACGGAGTTGTGATCGACGGAGTCGTTATCATCAGATTTGTTTTCATTGGGTTCACCCTTACAGGAGAGCAGGAGTAGTGAAGCTGAGAGAATGAGAAGTGTTTTCATAATTAGTTTTTCAGGTTATTACTTCACTCGCTTCATCGACTTGATAGTGACGGTTTCAGTGGGAACGTTTGCCATGCCGTTTTTGGAAGCGGTCTTTAAGGATTTCATTTTGTCTACTACTTTGATGCCCTTTACAACTTTTCCGAAGGTGGCATATCCACTGCCATTATTAGGGTAGTCGAGGAAGGGGTTGTCCACCACGTTGATAAAGAATTGAGCAGTCGCGCTATTTGGTGCCGAAGTCCGAGCCATGGCAATAGTGCCGCGCTTATTACTTGGAGTTTTCTCGCTTTCATTTTTGATAGGCGGGCGGGTCGATTGCTTTCTGAATGAGCCATCTTTTTCTTTAAATCCGCCACCTTGAACCATGAAATTATCGATAATTCGGTGGAAGATAGTTCCGTCATAATGTTTCGCATCGACGTATTTCAAGAAGTTTTCGACCGTGATTGGAGCGTTTTTGGAATCTAGTTCAATATGAATATCACCTAAAGAGGTGGACATAATCACGGTGGCTTCTTTGCCAAGTGCTGGTTTGGCGGGCTTTTCTTCTTCAACGGTTTTCTTGGCGGCGTCTTGTCCAAGGGCGAAAGAAGTAAGGAATCCGATCAGGGCGATTTTGCAGAATGATTTCATAAACAGAGGGTATCTTAGAGAAGACTAATGGGCTTGCAACCAGTTGTCGCCAAATCCTAGATCAATTTTTATCGGGACCTCGTTAGGTAAACAAATAGCGGCTTCCATCGCTTCTAAGATTTGTGTTGGAAGTTCGTCTTGTTCGTCTTGATGAAGATCGAAAAGAAGTTCGTCATGGACTTGTAGAATCATCCTCGATTTGTGCCCCTGCATGATTTTGTGGATATTGACCATAGCTAATTTGATCATATCGGCTGCTGTTCCTTGAATGGGGCTGTTTATAGCAGCGCGCTCAGCATTGGACCGAATACTGGCGTTTCCGGATTTAATGTCTTTGAAGTAACGTCGGCGTCCAGAAATTGTTTGGGTGTATCCTTTTTCGCGAGCACTCTCGGTGGTGTCCATCATGAATTGGTGAATGGCGGGATATTGTTCAAAGTAAGTTTGGATTATTTCGCTAGCTTCGCCGCGGGGAATCCCAAGGCGCTGTGATAGTCCGAAAGCTGAAATTCCATAAATGATGCCGAAATTGACCATTTTTGCGGTACGTCGCATTTCCGGAACGACTTCATCAGTTTCAATGCCAAAGACCCGGGCTGCAGTGGCCGTGTGTATGTCGAGATCGTTTTTGAAGGCCTTGATCATGGCAGGGTCGCCAGAGAGCGCGGCCATTACACGAAGTTCAATTTGAGAGTAGTCGGCTGCCATTAAGGTGTAATCCAAGCCTCGAGGGATAAAGGCGCGGCGCAGTTCACGCCCCATCTCTGAGCGAACAGGAATGTTCTGAAGGTTGGGGTCCGATGAAGCGAGACGTCCGGTTGAAGTTACGAGTTGATGAAGATGAGTGTGAACGCGTTGAGAGTGCTTGGCACGATGATTAGGGAGTGCGTCAACGTATGTTGACTTCAGTTTACTAGCTTCTCGGTAGCTAAGAATGTTTGCGACAATCGAATGTTTGGAAGCAAGCGAAGCGAGGGTTTGTTCGTCTGTTTTAAATTGCCCAGTTTTTGTTTTCTTTGGCTTTTCGACGAGTTTCATTTCACCGAAGAGAATTTCTCCGAGCTGCTTCGGTGAGTTAAGGTTAAATGATCGCCCAACAGATTCTTCGATCTCCTTGCTGAGCGTTTCAATCTTCCCGGTAAGAACTCTCCCGACCTCATCGAGAACCGATTGATCCATCGAGATACCTTCGTTTTCCATCGCTACTAAAACTGGAAGAAGGGGGGCCTCAATATCCTCCATGACTGGGAGAACATTGAGACCTTTAAGCTCGGGAATAAGTTTGTGGTAGAGCTGAAGAGTGACATCGGCATCCTCTGCCGCGTATTCAGCGAGGATTTCAATGGGGAGCTCGGAAGGATCTAGCTCGCCCTTGGAAGCTTTCTTTTTTGCAGCTGCAGCAAAAAGATCATCTGCTTCGTCCCTTTCCCCCGAAAAGAGATCTACGAGCTTGATGGGTGAATATCCAAGGAGGTTTTCGGACAAGGAATCCATGCTGTGTTTTTGCTCCGGAGCGACTAAGGTATGCGCGAGCATAGTATCAAAAAAGGGCCCGATAACCTGAACTCCGTGTGAGAGCATAATGGCAAGGTCGAATTTTAAGTTATGACCAATTTTCAGCGCGGAAGACTCGAAAACTGGAAGAAGCTTTTCACGAAGAGCGGGCCAATCGGTGATAGGAAGATAGAAGGCCTCACAGGATTTTAGAGAAAACGCGATTCCAAGGAGTTTCGAGGTGAAGCGGTCGAGCGAGTTGGTTTCAACGTCGAAGCAAAATGCTTCAGCTGCGAGGAGATCCTTGACGAGAGAATCCAGAGCGTTTTCAGATTGGATTAGATGATAGTCATGAGGAATATCCTCTAGTGTTTTGAGGCTCTCAAAAACGGGATCTATTGTCGGTTGATTCTTTGCTGTAGTATTACCAAATAGGCGTTTCGTGAGAGTCCGAAATTCCCAGGTTTCGAAGAGGCGCTTGAGGGTCTTCCCATCCGGTTCTTCGAGCTTAAAGTCATCGAACGTTTCCTTGACGGGGACGTCGGTGATGATGGTCGCTAGTTCTTTAGAAAGACGAGCTTGATCGGAGAAATTAATGACATTTTCCTTCTGTTTGCCTTTGAGTTTTTCGGTGTTTTCGAGCAGTCCTTCGACAGAGCCATATTGAGCAATGAGTTTTTTTGCGGTTTTTTCACCAATTCCTGGCACGCCAGGGATATTGTCGGAGGCGTCACCCCAGAGGCCTAGGATATCGATGACTTGCTTGGGATCCTCGATCTCCCAGTTTTCGAGAATTTTTTCGTAGGTGAGAACCTCATGATCCGAACCTTGTCGTCCTGGTTTCCACATGGCGGTGTGAGGTGCTACCAACTGGGCGAAATCCTTGTCGGGCGTGACCATGAAGGTTTCAATCCCACCAGCTTCTTCAGCGCGACGGGCGACCGTGCCAATAATATCATCGGCCTCGAAGCCATCTATCACCAAGACAGGAATTTTGAAGGCAGCACAGACCTTTTTTACCTCAGGGATAGCGGCAGCGAGCTCTTCAGGCATGGCTTCGCGCTGGGCTTTGTATTCTGGGTAGAGAATGTGCCGGCTGGTTGGCGCTGAAGTGTCAAAGGCAACGGCGAGGTGGGTCGGGTCTTCTTTTTCAATGATTGTGAGTAAAGTATTCGTGAAACCGTAAATTGCGGAGGTATTCATTCCTTGCGAATTCGTAATTGGATTGCGAATGAAGGCAAAGTGAGCTCGGTAGACTAGAGCCATACCATCAAGTAGGAATAAACGAGTTTCTGCCATGAGGAGAGAGTTTCCCCTCAGACGAGAAAGGTCAAATGCTGACTTTGACTGCGTGACAATCTGGTAATTTTGTTTTAGTTTCTCAAAAGATTTTCTTCTGATTATGAAATACGCCAAATTCGCTGCAGTTGTCTTCGTTCTTTACTTTCTGGGATATCTTCTCAGTGGAACCATAACTCCCGCTTTGGTAGACGTGAGAGAAGAGACCAGTGGGACGGTTGTTATTGTGAAATACAAGGGGGCAAGTTATTCAATAAATCTGGACGAGGTTCGTGATAATGAACTGCCCGAGACCGTCACCATCGAAAATCCAACTATTATTCCGACTTCTGGTGGAGAGGGGCAGGTGAGGTTGAGAAAGGGAGATGTAGTAACCCTTTTGAATCGTAAGGATGATTCTTTGATTGTTGAGAAGCCGGACTCAAACGGCAAAGGTAAGATTTCGCCAAAGGACACCGATCTTTTCCAACAATTGGTTAAAAGAATTTACGAGAGGGAAGCTGGAGGTGCCATAGCGGCCGCAACTCCACCTGCGACGGTTGCTGCACCTGCCCCCGCACCTGCACCTGCACCCGCACCCGCACCCGCACCCGCACCTGTCGCCAAAATTGACCCGGTCGTTTCTAATCCGGAGCCAATGCCGGTTGTTGAACCAACTCCGGCCCCCGCTCCTGTCGAGGATACAAAGCTTGGTGACGATGAGATCATTGCTCTGATGAAAGACAGTATCGCTGGAGGGGCAGTGAAAGAGTTTACTAGTGATCAGGTTAAGGGGTGGAAAACGAATGGAGAAGAGACAATTGATGGAACGGAGTACCAAACTGGCTTGGCTGCCTATGAAGCCGCTACAATTTTTGGTGTTCGGCCGGTTCAAGCCAAGGCTCTGATCAAGGATGGAAAAATCGAGCGTTGGGTTTACGCCAAAAGCGGAATGGAAATCCAATAAGGGAATCTCAAGACTGTAAAAAAAGCGATCGAAATGATCGCCTTTTTGATGTGATTAAATTTCCGTCACCGTAACTTCTAGCGCATGGAAGCGAAGCGCTGACGGAGGAGGTCTCGTTCGCTGAGGTCACCGACCTTGCTGCGGGCGTCGGTAAGCCATTCGCGCTCTAGTTCATTTTTAGTAGGCCTCTTGGTTTCATAATATACGCCAAATTTTCCTGGAGAAAGATCTTGTGAAAGGTCCATCGCTGCCGCGATAGACTCTAGATCCTGGTCTTCCTCGTTGACGAGATCAAAGACTCCACCTTTGCGTGGAATACTGTCGTCAAAAGAACCAGGATTGAACATGGTGCATTCAGAGAGAGTTTCTACGACGGCGAAACCGGGGTGAAGAATGGCTCGCTCGAACATTTCGTTCATATGCTTTACTTGCGCTGCGTGAGTGCGGGCAATGAAGGTTGCGCCGCTAGAAACCAGTTGGGCCATCGGGTTGATTGGGCGGTCAATTGCTCCTCGAGGGTCAGTTTTGGAGCGCTGCCCAATGGGAGTCGTTGGGGAGGTCTGGTTTTTTGTAAGACCATAAACGAAGTTATCCATTACGACGTAGGAAAGGTTGACGTTCTTCCGTGCGGCATGGTTGAGATGGTTTCCTCCGATGGAGAATCCGTCACCATCACCGCCAAAAACGAAGACGTGAAGATCAGGTCGAGAAAGTGAAATCCCGGTAGCGAGAGGAAGAGCCCTACCGTGAATAAAGTGAATTCCGTGAGTATTTACAAAATAGGGAAAGCGTGAAGAACATCCAATTCCAGCGACGCAGACGATTTTCTCGTGTGGAATACCGAGTTTTTGGACGACATTAAAAAACGAGGCAAGCACTGCGAAATCGCCACAAGCAGGACACCAAGTAGGGTGATCTGCTTTTAGTTGCTTCTTTGTAAGCTTTTCTGCGGGAGCGGCTGAGGTGGTATCTGACATGATAAAAGTCGGGTTTAGGTTGGGGGGATTTTTTAGCTTTTAATGAGTGCTTCCGCAGCGTCTGTGATTTCAAGAACACGGAAACTAATACCTTGTACTTTGTTCACGGATTCGATCTTGGGATTGCAAGTCTTACCTCTCAGAAGAGTAGCAAGCTGGCCGTAACCATAAACCCCGGAATCATTCATTTCGGGTACGAGGACGTGATCGTATTTTTCGAAGAGTTCGCCCAAACCAACTGGAAGTGGATGGACATGGCGGATATTAATTGAGCCAACCTTATGACCTAGTGCGTTGAGTCGGTCGGTGGCTTCCTTAATAGGACCGTATGTAGATCCCCAACCGACTAGAAGAAGGGAGCCGTCGTTCTCGCCATGAACCTCCGGAAGAGGGAGGGATTTAGAAAGTTTGACGAGCTTGTTGCGCCGCTTCTCTGTCATCTTCTCGTGGTTGATCGGGTTGCCCGAAGGGTGTCCCCATTCGTCGTGCTCAAGGCCGGTGACGACTGGGTATTTTCCTTCGCTGGATCGAGCTCCCGGAGGTGAGTGACGAGTTAACTGATCTAGTGGATATGGCTTAAAATCTGCTCCTCGCTCCGAGAGATCGAGTTCCGGATCCCGCCAATGGGCTTCAAGATCGGGCTCTTCGAAGGCTTCAAGGCGTGTTGCGATCGCTTGATCGGAGAGAATGAAAACAGGAGTCGAATATTCCTTGGCAAGGCGGCAAGCTTCGAGGGCTGTGTAGAAGCAGTCTTCGACATTTTTTGGGGCCAAGACGATCCGAGGTGCATCACCATGAGATCCGTAAATGGCTTGTAGTAAATCGGACTGTTCGACAGAAGTTGGAAGACCAGTGGAAGGCCCTCCACGTTGGATGTTGACTACAATGAGGGGAAGCTCGGCCATGCTGGCATAGCCGAGGGCCTCTGCCTTAAGGGCTAGACCGGGTCCGGAAGAGCCGGTGATGGCGAGGTGTCCTGAATAAGAGGCTCCAAGGGCGAGAGAAACAGCAGCTAGCTCGTCCTCACACTGAATAAACATGCCATTATACTTTGGAAGTTCAGTGCGGAGAAACTCCATGATAGTGGTCCAGGGAGTAATGGGGTATCCAGCACCGAAGCGGCAACCACCGGCAATTAAGCCAAGCGCAATCATGGTGTTGCCATCAGTAGAGATACGATTGGCTGCATCGTTTTCACCAGGCGCCATAGGCATATGCTCTATATCGTGCACGGGCCAGGCGTAGCCGGCGTCGAAAGCGAGCATTGCATTACGGAGAATGTCCTCTGATTTTTTACCGAACTTCTTGGCGATGATTCCATTCATTTTCTCGCGGTCTAATTGGTAGACCGCGCAGATCAGGCCGAGGACGAAGATGTTTTTCCCTCTTGATTTAGCGCTGCCGCCAATAGCTTCGATAGTGGCTGAAGTGAAGGGGACTCCGATATGAATAATTCCCCGCTCATCTTTCAATTCTTCGACATTATCGCTATCGTAAAAGCATATTCCTCCATCTTTGAGAGTGTCGAGATGACCGTCATACGAATGTTGGTAAAATGCCACGAGTGTATCAGCGCGATCTCCGGGGTGGAGAACTTCTCCCGAGCCGAGGTGGACTTGGAAAATGGAAGGCCCGCCGGAGATAGTGCTGGGAATCGTCATGTAGGTCATGACCTCTTGAGCAGTGGTGCCGGCGAGTTGACCAAGGAAAGCTCCCACCGATTGAATACCATCCTGAGAGTTGCCTGCTAGCCGGATCACAGCATTACGAAGATCTGAAGAGGCGGCGGGCGGGGAAGCTGTTTGCGACATGATCGTGAAGAGTGATAAGATAGGGTGCGGCGGAATAACCCTTGGGCCTCCTAAACTAAAGGAAAAAATGTATTTTTGGTGACCTTATGTCCACAAAGTGCGGACGGGGTCGAACGGCTACTTCTTTGGGGAAGTTTTTTCAACAGGCGTTTGGCGGCCACGATAGATGAAATGTTCTAGGCCGATGCGTTCGGCTATCTTACGGGCGTCCTCCGCGCGCGGGCTTCCACTCCTCCCAATTTGTTCAGCAAGTTGAATAGCAGCCTCCCACCGTTTCTCTCTTTCCAGAAGGGAAAGGGCCCCCTCAATGCCACATTTATCATACCATTTCCATTCGAGAGAAGAAGTGGATTCGGGGGAGAAATCACGATTAATCACTCGAAAGTAGGATTCTAGGGCTTGCGCATTCTTGCCTAGTTTTTCTAGGGCTTGTCCGCTAATATAATGGGCTCGATTTTGGGTGGAAGCCGGTAGGTTTTTGAGTTTGAGAAGTCTATCGTAAAATTCTAAGGCAATTTCATGTTGCCCGATTTGGTTGGAGGCATCAGCTCCAAGAATGAGAAAACGTCGTTGATCGCTTTCGGAATTATTTTTATTTTTAAGAAAAGTTACAATTTCTCCCAGCGCCCGTTCTTGTTGGTTTCGGGCGATTAAAAGACTGCAGAGATTGATGGCGGCTTCATTAGCAAGGACTCCTTTTTTATCGATCAGTTCCCGAAATCGAAGAATAGCATTCTTGTCCGCAGAGTCGGTTTTGAGAGCGGTAGATGTCAGAGCACTGTAGTAGCGGGCTGGGTCTGCGAATTCGCTTGCTGGATATTTTTCGATAAGAAGCTCAAATTGGTAGTTTGCTTTACCAATCTCCTTATCCCTTTCCTCCGATGGTTTGCGATAGGTCTGCCCAAGTTGAAAGAGGACTCGGGGGGCTAATGGGTGAGAAGGAGCCTTAGTTAGAAATTCCTGAGCTTGCTGTATCCCTTTGTTTAGAGCGAGCAATACGAGAACTCGTCTCGCTTCGAGATCAGGGTTACTCTTGATGTCGAATTTAAGAGGGGTGATGTTTTTATGAGCAAGTTCGCGATCGAAAGGCACACTGAAGATTGCGCTTTCGGCAAGAGCTAGAGCAGCTTCGGGTCTACGGGGATTGTCGGGGAAATTTGTAAGGAAGCCTATGAGAAGGTCCCGGGCTTCGATGTCTCTTTTTGAAGAAAGGAACAAGCCACGTTCTAGAACGAGAAATGAGCGGGCTTCCGGGCTGTCGAGGTTGCGTGTAATTTCATCGATCTCCTTTGAACGCGTTGAGGTCAGTAGTGTTATCCCGGCATTCAAAGCCGCAAGTGAACCAAGATCATCTCTTTTGATTTCCCGAGCAATTTCCTCGGCTTCAAGGAAGAGTTGGCTCGCCTTAGTCCGTTCTTCGATGGCGAATGCTGCTTTTGCTGAGAGAGCTTTAGCATAGCCTTTGGTTGCAGGTGCAGCTTTTTCATCATCGAGCAGAGAAAAGATGGCTAGTGCTTGTTCAAAATTATTCTCTTCAAATTTGACAACGCCGAGTTCGAGTAATGAGCGGTTTACTAATGCTGAGCCACTTGGGCAGATGAGTTGAAGTTGTGCGGCTCTTTTCCGACCCTCTCTTCTTTGCGCAGGGTCGTCAGATTGAAGTTGAATACTCACGAGAAATGAAAGTGAGTAAAGGCTCCTCAGGTCAGGCAAGGTGGTGCCAGGAATGGCGTTGGGAAGAGTGGGAGTGATGGTTTGAGCGGAATTGAAATCTTTAACCAAGGGGTTTTTGAGGGATACTGGTAGAGGAGGAGTCCATTTTGAAATGTTCAAAATGAGTGCGGCAGAGTCAGTCTTATCGGCCCAAATTCTCAAGCGTGCAAAAATAGCTTCCAAGTTCGTGGGGGCCGGATTCTTGTTGAGGGTCTGAAGGAGCGAATCAATTGCTGAGGATTCATTTCCCTCAAGGGAAAGGCTATCGGCAAGAGCTATAGTCGATTCGTGGTAAAGTGCGGCAGGGAGATTTTTTCGAATTTCAGGATCATTGAGTAAGGTCTGGAATGTTCCCACTGCTGAGAGCCGGTCACCTCTCGCTAGCTGGAGCCTTCCGTTTAGATAACGAATGAGACTTTCTTCGCCAGGATTAGCAGGCCTTGAATTTTTGAGGAGGGAGCTGGCTTCATCGAGTTGATTCAGTGAAAGGGAGACCGAGATGAGTTGAAGCGTGGCTTCCTTTTGGATCGAAGTGTCTTTTGACTTTAAAAGAGGGGTCAATATTGGCTGCGCGTCTTTGGGATTACCAAGTGCAAGTAAAAGTTTTCCAGTTTGGAGATCCGCGTTGTCTCGCATATTGATTCGGTCAATTTTTTTGAGTTCACCGATAGCATCCCGATACCTACCCATCTTGACTAGTGAGTAGCTCCTCCAGAGATGGGCGGGGCTGAATTCTCTCAAAAGCGGATCGTCGAGCGTTTTGAGTGCAATGCCAGGTGTGCCAGCTCGAATCTGAGCTTCCCCAAGAAGGGTGAGAAGGGTTGCGCGTGCGCTCTCGTTAAGATCTTCCCGCGCTAAAATTTTTTCAATTCTTGGAATTGCAAGATCGGGTAGGTAATCGGAGATATACTTTTTAGCCGCCTGATATTCCGATGACTGTTGGATCTCGCTCAAAGTGACACACGCTCCGAACAAGGAGGATGAAAAGTAGAAGAGGAAGACGAATCCTAGTAATCGCACGGGGGAAGAATAAGCCTAAGTCGGGCAAAGCGCCATCTTATAAGGTGCCGAAGATTCGATCGCCGGCGTCACCTAAACCGGGAACAATATATCCTTGTTGATCGAGCCCCTCGTCGATCGCGGCGCAAGTGATGTTTACATCGGCATGACTTTCTTTCAGAGACTTTAAACCTTCGGGGCTGGCAACGAGGCACACAAAATGGAGATGTTTGGCTCCTCGTTCCTTAAGACCGTTGATCGCAGCTTTGGCGCTTCCTCCAGTTGCTAGCATCGGGTCTAAAACAAAGACTTCTGAATCCGCGATATGGTCGGGAATTCGTTCGAGATAGACTTCGGGTTGTAGGCTTTCCTCGTTTCGCCTCATCCCATAGTGCGCCACGGTTGCTTCAGGGAGCATTTGAAGAAAAGGCTCACTAAACCCAAGCCCTGCTCTGAGTATGGGAACAAGCACAATTGGACGCTCTAATTCTTGACCGATCATGGAAGTAAGCGGTGTCGTAATTTCTTTTTCCTTCGTGGCTAAATTAGCGGTTGCAGGCAAAATTAACAGCCGGGCAATGTCGGAAAGAAAGTGCCGGAAATCTTTTGGAGCGCAAGCGGTAGAACGAAGTCGGGCAAGTCGGTCAGCCACTAGCGGGTGATTTTGAAGATCAGGCATTTTTTACAGTAGGAATAACTTTTTTCAAGTCAGCTTGGGTCATGCCAAGTAGATGAGAAGCCTCCTTAAGATCATGATTAGATTGTTCTAGGGTATGACGGATAAGCTCACCTTGGGCGAAATCTAGTGCATTTCGTCCATTGTCTTCAGAGAGTTCCAGAATCAGAGCAAGGGCATCTTTTAAAGTTCCCCCCGTATTGGCGGGTCCTCTGCCAATTGGGATGTCTTCAGGTAATAGAATATCGTTTAGAGCAAGAGCGCATGCTCGGGCCATTGTGTTTTCTAATTCACGAACATTACCGGGCCAGCGATGTCCTTGGAGGTGTTCGATAGCTTCTCCGGTCAGTCGCATGCGGGCTGTCCCGTTTCTACGAGCAATCTGATCGAGGAAAAATTCGGCAAGAATTGCGATGTCTTCCTGACGGTCACGAAGTGGCGGGAGTTCTATTTCAACCACATTCAAACGATAATAAAGATCTTCTCGGAAACGGCCCTCGCTGACCTCTTGGGCGAGGTTTTTGTTTGTTGCGGTGACAATGCGGACGTCGGTTTTTTGAACCTCGTTGCTTCCGACTCTTGAAAAAGTGCCATCCTGGAGGACTCGAAGAAGCTTTACTTGAACGCTCGGGGGGAGATCTCCAATTTCATCTAGGAAAAGCGTGCTTTCGTGAGAGTCTTCAAAGCGCCCAGTTCGAAGAGCGATGGCACCGGTAAATGAGCCTTTTTCGTGGCCGAAGAGTTCCGATTCAAGAAGATTCTCAGGAATGGCGCCACAGTTGATCACTAGCATCTCTTTTTTGCGTCGTGCACTGTAAGCATGAACTGAGCGAGCAATCAGCTCCTTTCCAGTGCCACTCTCGCCAGTGACAAGGACGGGAGCATCTGATTGAGCCACGCGTCCAACGACCTTCATGACATCTTGTAGAGGCCGAGAAATCCCAATGATCGTGGTTTTCCCGGTCAGTCCGGGTCGTTGATCTGAAAGCGGTCCTAAATCTCGACGCTGGTCGACAGTCTGGAGAGCGGACTCGACAACCTGACGAAGTTCAAATGCTAGCGATTCTTTACGAAGGACATCAAGCGCACCCTTTTGGGTAGCTTCTATTATCTGGCTAGTTGCGGGCGAGACCGCAGTGAGGATAGTGATTGTTTCTGGAGAAGAGGCCCGGATGAGTTGGAGTAATTCAACCCCATCGAAGGGATCAAGTTTGATGTCGCAGATTACGACATCAATGGGAATCTTCTTGATTACTTGGGATGCCTTGTCAGCGCTATCGCAACGCAAGATTTTGAGGCCCTCAGCACAGAGATGTTTTGTGGCCCAGTCGAGGTAGTCGAGGTCCTGATCGACAAGTAAAAGATGATGTTCTGGTTCCTTGCTCACAACTAATCTAGGTCTTTAGAGTCTACCGAAGCGCCTTCGTCTACGAGAATAAATTTCGAGAGCTTCATGAAAATCGGACTTTCTAAAATCCGGCCAATTCTTTTCGGTGATAAAAATCTCGGCGTAGCTCAGCTGCCAGAGAAGAAAATTCGAGAGTCGTAACTCGCCAGAAGTGCGAATCAGGAAGTCAGGATCTGGGAATTCAGATGTGTCGAGATGTTCCACTATTGTGTTTTCATGGATTTGCTTTGGATCAATTTCTCCCTGTGCAGCTTTCTCGGCAATACGCCTTGTAGCGTCAGTAATTTCCTCTCGACTGCCGTAAGAAAGGGCCAGAACTACGGTCAGTTTAGTATTGGAAGATGTTTCTTTGATGACTTTAGCTAGCTCTTGCCGGCATGAGTTTGGAAGGAGGTGGGTCCGGCCTATCGTCTTGAGACGGACATTTTTTTTGCGGAACTCTTTCCCTTTCGTTTTCAGAAATTGCTCAAGGAGCTTCATAAGTGAATCAATCTCCTTTTGAGGACGGTTCCAGTTTTCCGAGGAAAACGCGTAAAGAGTTAGGAATTCAATTCCTTTCTCTAGGCAGGCGTCAACCGCCTCCCGGGCAGATTCCGCGCCAGCTCGGTGTCCGGCCTTCCGAGGTAGGCCTCGCCCTTCAGCCCAACGACCGTTACCATCCATAATCACGGCGACATGTCTTGGAACTGAATTTAGTGGGGCGTTGCCCATGATGTTGAACTAACGGATGATGGTTTGTTCCCGGTCGGGCCCAACCCCCACGTATGAGACTGGAGCGCCGGTGAGTTCCTCGATACGGGCCAGATAGTCTTTGGCTAGTTGAGGGAGATCATCGTATGAGCGGCACGCAGTTGTGGATTCTTGCCAACCCGGGACCTCTTGGTAAATTGGAACAATATCATTCCAGTGATCACGTTCGGCTGGTGGAAATTCGTGAATCTCTCCGTTGATGTTGTAGCCAACGCAAATTTTGATGGTCTTGCGGTCATCGAGTCCATCAAGAATAGTGACGGCGAGATCGGTGACGCCGTTAACCATAACAGCGTAGCGAATAAGGACGGTGTCAAGCCATCCACATCGACGAGGACGTCCCGTGGTGGCGCCAAACTCTAAGCCGCGAGAATGAAAGAATTCGGCGATTTCGTCATTTTGCGCAGGAAAAGGGCCTGAGCCAACACGGGTCGTGTAGGCTTTGCAAACTCCAACGACCCGGTCGATCGCGTGCGGTGGCATTCCTGAGCCGGTACAAGCCCCGCCGGAGGTGGTGTTGGACGAGGTGACAAATGGATAAGTTCCAAAATCTATATCGAGGAAGGTGCCTTGCGCGCCCTCGAAGAGAACGGTTTCGCCTTTTTTCCATGAGGTATGGACGATGGGTATGACGTTAGCAAAGTGAGGTCGCAGACGATCAATTGCTCCCTCGACTTCATGGAAGACATGTTCAGTCTGGAAGGTGGGAAGATTAAAATGGGCGAGGGTTCGGTTCGCTTCCTCGAGTCGAGTGGAGATCAGTTTCTTGGCTTTTTCTGGATCGCGAAAGTCAGCTAAACGAAGGCCAATCCGGTTTGCTTTATCGGCGTAGGTGGGGCCGATACCCCGCTTGGTTGTGCCAATCTTTTTATCGCCAAGCGAAATCTCGCGAGCAGCATCAAGCTCGCGATGATATGGAAGGACTACGTGAGCGCGGTCCGATATCAGAAGCTTCTCAGGGTTAATGGCAATTCCTTCAGCTTCTAGGCCCTCAATCTCCTTGCATAGGCCGACTGGGTCCATGACGACCCCGTTACCAATGACGCATTGTTTGTCCCAGAGAATTCCGGAAGGGATTAGGTGGAGGATATATTTTTTCCCCTTTGCAATTACGGTGTGACCGGCGTTGTTTCCGCCTTGCCCACGAACCACAAGGTCAGCATCTTCAGTTAGGAAATCTACTATTTTGCCTTTTCCTTCGTCGCCCCACTGGAGGCCGCAAATGATGGTGTTCATTTTTTAAAGTAGTTAGTTCGAGGATTCGATCAGTTCGATAAATTCATCGAAAAACCCTTTGTCATCATTAGGGCCAGGAGCGGCCTCTGGGTGATGTTGGACCGAGAAAACGGGATCTTTGGTGCTCCGCATGCCCTCTACTGTTTGATCGTTGAGGTTAATGTGGGTGACCTCGACGAAATCGGGTAGTGATTTATCGTCCGTTGCAAATCCGTGGTTTTGTGCGGTTATGGCTACTCTACCAGTCCGGAGGGCTTTGACAGGATGGTTTCCTCCACGATGGCCAAATTTGAGTTTGTAGGTGGTGCCACCGAAACAGTGGGTCAGAATTTGATGTCCGAGGCATATTCCAAAAACAGGGACTTGTCCGATGAGTTGTTTTACTTCCTTGTGGATATAAGTAAGTGCGGCTGGATCTCCTGGTCCGTTTGACAGAAAGACTCCGTCGGGATTCTTGGCGAGAACTTCACTTGCAGGTGTTCGGGAATTCACGACCTCAACCTTGAAGCCAGATTGTCGGAGTGAGCGTAGAATGTTGTACTTTATGCCAAAATCGTAAGCAACGATACGGTATTTAACGGGAGGAAGGTCGATGTAATTGGTTTCCTGTTTTGTGGTGACGCTTGGAATTGTCCAAAGCCGGGATTCACCTTCCCAAAGATAGGGTTCTTCTGTCGAAACTTCTTTGACAAAATCGCTACC
>MDTB01201520.1_pt1 | contig 56979 bp, 46 predicted proteins | sample 811161 | NCBI WGS metagenome assembly MDTB01 (sample SAMN05326650, study PRJNA326480) | marine metagenome | isolation source: seawater | place: Mediterranean Sea | collected 2009 | reverse complement strand
GCCTGAGCTTGATGAGCTAAGAGTTTTAAGATGACTTTCGTCCGCATATTTGCCTGTTGAAGAGACCAATGACATCGCATATCCAAGTTCGTTTATGTGGCGGCGACCCCAATTTTCGTTGTTAATGTTACTACTGTCGAGTTATAAAGAGCAACAGTTTCCGAGTTAGAGATTTTTCTTGTAAGTCTATACACTCTAACGTTCGTGAATATATTAGGATAGGAAAGAAGGGAGAGTTTTTTTGAATACACAAGCGGATAAGGACAACAAAATATTTATCGTTATAATTAGTATAGTCGCTACGATTGGTGGCTTTCTTTTTGGTTTCGATAGTGGGGTAATTAACGGTACGATTGATGGTTTACAAGCCTCATTCGACTCAGACAATGCGGGTACCGGTTTCAATGTGGCTAGCATGCTATTGGGCTGTGCCGTTGGTGCGTTTTTTGCGGGTAGGTTAGCCGATCGACATGGTCGCCGTTCTTTACTTATTTGCTCGGCCATCTTTTTTATTGTCAGCGCCTGGGGTTCTGGCGTTGCATCAGGCTCTATCGAATTTGTTTTTTATCGTATTATAGGCGGTCTTGCTGTTGGCGCGGCCTCAGTGATGTCCCCGGCATATATTAGCGAAGTAGCTCCTGCTCGCTATCGGGGTCGATTAACCACGGTTCAGCAGATTGCAATAATAAGTGGTTTGTTTACGGCTTTTGTGAGTAATTATTTGCTAGCTGATCTTGCGGGTATCTCTACTGCTGAACTTTGGATGGGTTTTTCTGCGTGGCGATGGATGTTTTGGATAGAGCTAGTGCCTGCTGTGATATTTCTATTGGCATTACTCTTTATCCCAGAGAGTCCTCGGTTTTTAATTGCGTCGGGTCAACAGGAGGCTGGAAAAAAAGTTCTGATGAAACTTTATGGTGAGACATTGGGGTTGAGTAAAGTTAATGAAATTAAAAAGTCTCTTCAGGAGGATCACCAACCTCGGTTGGGAGATCTTATCGACTCATCTACTGGAAAAATAAGAGGTATCCTGTGGATTGGCGTCGGGCTCGCTGTTTTTCAACAGTTAGTGGGTATAAATGTAGTTTTTTATTATGGTGCGGTATTGTGGCAGGCGGTGGGTTTTTCTGAGGCAGATGCGCTCCTTATTAACGTGATAAGTGGTGCCGTTAGCATTGCTGCATGTCTAATCACGATTGTTTTAGTAGATCGAATCGGGAGAAAACCACTGTTACTGTGGGGCTCCGTGGGTATGGCAATAACTCTAGGCATGATGGTATTTGCATTCGCTAATGGTATGGTGCTGGACTCAGGCGAGCTTGATGTGGGTCCTTGGGGTCCCTTAGCACTCGTTTCCGCGAATGCCTATGTGTTTATATTTAATATGTCATGGGGCCCTGTCATGTGGGTAATGCTGGGAGAAATGTTTCCCAACCAGTTGCGTGGATCAGGTCTTGCGGTAAGTGGCATGTTTCAGTGGACTGCCAATTTTGTAATTACTATGACCTTTCCAATTCTTCTGGTTGGTATTGGGCTGGCTGGCGCTTATGGTTTTTACGCTTTGAGTGCAGCTGTTTCGGCGGTTTTTGTGATCAGCTTCGTCCGGGAAACTAAGGGTATTGAACTCGAAAAAATGGTCGGTTAGTGTTTCGAAGATTGGCGTTGATAAGTAATGTTATCTCAAAAAGTTGAGTGAAAAGTGAGGCTCACTGTTCCTAGACGCGGTTAATGGGTGGTGCTAGATGGAAGGCTGGGTTTATGTGATGTCGAATGAAAGCCTGCGACCGGGATTAGTAAAAATTGGCCGCAGTAATGACCTACGTCAACACGTGAAAGATCTATATGGGAGTGGTGTTGCCGCACCATTCAAAATCGCGTACCGGGGCTTAGTGGAGGACTATGAGGAAGTTGAAAAAAAAGTACATCGTGCATTGGAGGATTGCCGACTAAGGTCTGAACGCGATTTCTTTGAGTGCTCGATAGCAAGAGCCATTCTGACGATTCAAGAAACAAGTCACATAATGAATGAGGATGTTTATGTCAAAGATGAGCACCAACTTGAGAAAGAAAAAGAAGCAAAAAAACAAGGTAAGTTACTGCTGCAACATAATGAAAAAACTAAGAAAAATCGAAAGCAATATATTGAAGATGAGGGAATTTGGTTAGATAAACCAAGCTTTTATATAACCATATTTCTCGGGCTGTTAGCATTTATTTTGTTTCCGCAGATGGATGAATACTTTCGTGATAACAGCGCTATAAAATGGTTTTTAGTGGCTATCCCTCCTTATATCTATTGGCACTTTGCGTCAAAGAAATATTCTCGGAATTATCGAGAACTGGAAATTAAGGCCGAAAAACTTTATCCACTGGCCACCAGTTATGACTTTATAGCGACTTTAGGAAGTGGTGGTAGCAGCCCCGAGGTTGATGAAGCTGGGAAGTTTGCTGAATCTGAGAAACCGACAATACAAGACTTAACGTTTTCTGAAGGAAAAAGCACTGATGAAGCTGCTAATATCACGGTCAATGAATCTGAGGAGATGGTTGCTCAAGTAACTCAGGCGACAATCAGTTGGGTCTGTCATTATTGTGCGACAGATAATACCTCTGAGCCTGCGAATCAGGTGGTTTGTATCCGATGTAATCGGGCTTCATCCATGGAGGATATTTGGTGATGGTATAAATACCTAATGTCTAAATTTATGTAAGATTAGATCGCTAAGCTCTGAACCGCTTTTGCTTGAGCATAAAAACTTTTATAGCGTCCACATGGACGCTCAGCCAGCCACTCTCCGTGTCCATAGAGATTGTCTCTCGGGCATTGTTATCCCAATAGGTAAGGTATATTGCATCAGCATTGGACTCGCGTATATAAACTCTGAGACTCATCGAGAGGTTTGCCTCAAAATTGAGTCGCAAAAATGCTGAGAAGTCGGTGGCAACCATGCTCTCTATGAAAAAGCCAAGCTGTGTGGATTCGATCAGCATTTTCTCAAAACGATCATTCATGTTTCTAGCTTCGCTGTAAGCACTGACTGTGTTCATAAACTCTCACTGAGGATGTTGGACCTTGGAAACTATTACTACGATATTGGTCTATGTTTTTTTAAAATCCAAGTGTTATTTAATACAGTAGAAGATAGGCCAAAGAGCTGACTAAAAACCTACGACATTTACATAAACTTATGTTACGTCTAATGTAATCGACACATAAGCACTTTATTTTAGGTTGTGTGAGCACTGTAATTTTATTTTAGTAACTTCTTTTCTATGGATAATATATTGAGTTTTTTTCGAGCCGTTTACTGAAAATTTGGACTTTGTCAGGACTATGCTGATTTTTTAATTCAGCATGTATTAATTATATGAAGAAAAGTAATTTAAGTATGATTTGTTGTGATCGTTTTTTATCGTGTCGCAATGATTTGTTGGCAATTATCTGCCATTGTGCCGCTTGTAATTTGCATTGAGGATAGTTTTTTGTCGTTGCTAAATCTCGGTCTGATCATGAGCTGGGTAACTCACCTGACTTATTGGTGCATGGGACAATTTTTGGTTTCTATACAATTTGTTGAGACCGATTTCCTTCTTTTTAAAACTAATATGCCCATAGAATTTTTTTTTCGGCAAAAAGTTGCCACGTGCCTAAACTTTGGAAAAGTGGTGACGTTCTCTTGAATATCGAAATTAAAAAGATCTTTCGGGGAAATTTTAAATGGATGTAAACACGAATATTTCTGCTCAGCGCTCTGCTGGTCATGCTGCAAAAAATGAGCGTGTCGCAACAGAAGTCATGCGCAGGCTATCAACTGGAATTAAGATTAACTCGGCTGTCGATGACCCAGCTGGATGGACGATTTCGTCAAAAATGACTTCCACACTTATGAGTATGAAACAAGCGCTGAGAAATGCTTATGACGGGATATCAATGTTAGAGACAGCGTCGGGAGCAACAACCGAAATGGGTAATATGGTTCAGCGCATTCGAGAATTAACATTACAGGGAATAAGTGATAGCTCAACTTCCGCTCAAAGAGCCATGATGCAAAATGAGGCAGCCGAGTTAATTTCGGAGATTGAGAATATTGCGAAAGATACTCAGTTCAATAGTCGAAACTTACTGGATGGGAGCAGTGAAAATATTAAGATCCAAATCGGAGATGTTGCGGGTCAAACCTTTGACGTTTCTATTTCTTCCCTCACCGTCAAGGATCTTCAACTTGAGGGTTTAGACATCATTTCAAATCCGTCAGAAGCCTTATCCAAGGTTGATTCGGCCGTCACACAAGTTGTTGGTGCCCAAGCGAAATTTGGGGTCAATGTTGCTTTGCTCAACCAGGCTATCGAGAGTCTATTAAATAGTTCGCTGAGCTTTGAGGCAGCGCGCGGACGCATTGTAGACACAAATTATGCTCACGATACGACAACCTTAGCGAGTAAAACGATTATGGGCCAAGCTGCTATGGCTATGGTGTCACAGGCAAATCAACAACCAAAAGCCGTACATCATCTGTTGAAAGTAGAGTCCAACAAAAGCTTTTGAGAAATGACAAGGACTTACTCAGGTCAATGATAATTCCAATTTCCCGGGACTTATGTCCGATAGAGTGGGAGAAATTCAAATGGAATCGATTCGTACGGATGGGAGTTTTTAATAGCGCTCTCGACCTTTTCGGCGACGGAGATTGGACACAACATTTCAATCCGGTATTCTACAACGTGATTTATGTTATTGTTGTTACCACAAAATGGGTTGGCGTCTGAAGATGGATAGAACTGGCCGCGACCTTCCGTTTCCCAACAGCATTGCTGGTATTCTCCCTGACTGCCAGCGCCTGCGGCGAATACGGAGCGCTTTACCGAATCCTTGTACGATTCAGGAACGAAAAAAACCAACTTTACGGTATCGGGATCTAAATACAAAAAAATAGTCTCTTTAGTAATAATTTTCATCTAGTTTGCTGTTTAAACACATTATGTCAAGAGTTTGTATTAAGGTATGGTTGCCTCTGGAGGAGTCAGATCGGTTTTTTGAGATATTTTTTGTTGATGTTAAAGACAAAAATACATCGACAATGCCCATGGATTGTTTGCATATCTACGACGATTTTGACACCATGATTTACTTAAACAATTAGAGGCTTCGCGTCATGGGCTTTTTTAATCGCACAGATTTAAAACTAAATTTTGGTTTTATACTTACTGTTTTTTTTGTTTTGACCACTGTGTCTTGTAGCGGTCCGATAGAGTTATTGAAAGCGCCGGAGGTTGCAGAAAAAAAAGTACATCCGAAAGATCGCTTGTATGCATACGACAAAAAGATTGGTCGCGTTTTGTCCGTTGGTAGATGTATGGCAAATGGATCTCGATCCATTCAGCGGTCTTTGGAGTACACGTCCGTCGACCTTCCGTTACTTAAAAGACAATTTGAGGAGTTACGTAAGAGGCAAGAGACGCTCAATATGGATCGGCAGAGAATTCGCGATGTGGTATACAACACAACGGCTAGTCCACAAAAATTTATGCAACCTTATTCGTATTTGTCACCATATGCTGAGCTGTGGTATGAAAGTATTACGTCAAACGACTGGCGTTCAATTGATAAGCGTTATGATGAACATATTACCTTTCTCTACAAGACGGCAGCGATGGTTATAGATTTTCATGACGACATATTTTTGCAGGAGCCAGATTTGGATCGTAGCAGTCTTCTCAGGCCTATGTTTTGTAGCACAGCACTTGAGACATTGCTATACGAAAATAAACTCGATCATCCAGCATTTTTTGAGCAGAAGTTGTTACACAATACTCTTGATAATGATATTAAAACGACACGGTGGAAAAAATATGTTCCAAACCTTTTTTCCGCCTTTAATTCTAAAATAGGCTTGGCGGGTGATTCTCACGTCAGATGGGTTAACCGGCTTGGAGCTTACAAAGATTCGTGTGACTGTTATGGACAAGTTCAACAAAAATACAAAAGATCTGGGGCCCGCTTCTTTAGTCAAAATCAAGTTTTTGGTGACCTTCTGTGTGGGTCTCTAGAAGAACAAGAGCTAAATAATCTTGAAAAATATAAGCGAGAACATATAAGTGCAGTTAACGAAGAAAAATATAAGTCCATCAGTAAGCAAAGTGACCTACTGGATTTGTTCAAGACGGTAAAACCCGACCGCATTCAAGAGGAGCAAGCTCTCCGCCATCAAGAGCATTTGCAGAGGCAATATATCTCGTTGTTAAATGTGGCGCGTGCTCAGTTTGCAGACTCCCAGAAAAATAGGGAGCAGAGTTCCCTACAACATTCTCGAGACGCGTTGGTGTGTTTGTATGATGCACGTGCAAAGATGCGTGGGAATCAATATTTAGCAGCTGATTTTATCAAGGAAAACGAGTGAACACGGTATCGGCATTCAGCAATGCTGACGCAGTAAGTTAGTTATTTGATAAGCAATAGAATAAGTTGTTTGCGAATCGCCTATGTTTTTGTTCGGTCTGAAAACGTAAAATAGATTTGCCGAATATCGCCAGTCATAATACTATCTTCACGTGTGCATTCGTAAATTCTTCGAAAAGTGTACCCAGCATTATAAATAGGCTGAAAAGTGTTTCATGTTGGTGATAAAGAATTGTTACTAATTGATGTTCGTTCCCCTATGGAATGGTCACAGGGTTATTTGGAGTCTGCTGTCAGAGTAGAATGGCAGGACATTTCTGGCGCTATATTATCGCTCGCAGAAGCGTTAGACCAGCCTATTGTACTCTATTGTCGGAGTGGACATCGTTCGGGCAAGGCGAAAATGATATTGGAAAATATGGGATTTACGCGAGTTGTGAACGGTGGTTCTTTGGCCGAAACTGAAGAGTTTCTTAACTGAGCGTGCTGCATATAGAATCTAGTATCAGCTATCTTTTGCGGGGTGATGTAGTATGTTACATAGTTTTTTGTTGTTACTTCTTGTTGCTATTGTTCTGATGATTGCGAGTTTATTGGTGCTCGTACACAAGGTAAAAGATGTAGAGCAGCGAATAAATAGCGGCGAAATCCAACATTGGACCGATCGTTCGGAGGATAGACAAGAATGATTGTCTGTTGGGGACGTGAAGAAATTTGGCTCAAAAAAAATATAAACCTTTTGTGCTTTCCTAGATAGTTTAGGCGAAATAAGAGACCGGATATTTTAATGTTAACGTGTAAATGAGTATTAAATGCGCGACAGTCACGGATATTAAACTCGACAACAAAGTAATAATTTAGACTTTATGTCTGAACGCTACTAGGTAAGAAGCTGTGTGTTTTGGCAGGAGCTTGTATAAATAATGTTTAAAAAAAGATATTTTGTTGTTGTTTCAGCACTCTTCATTGTGGCCTTGATGACCACGATTGCAACAATGGAGTCGCCAAATCATGGATCTGTGGTTCATCTTTCTTGTGATCGGATCGACAGGGAGGCTGATGGGACATTAAAAACGGTTATTACTATAAATTCAAAGAACAATACTATGACTTGGAATGGCGGCACATTTGACGATCTCATTGTAAATGAACACCAGTATCAGATCAGAGCGGTGCCCCGCGATCAATGTAAAAGTAAATTAAGTTGTCCAGATGCTACCATGATTGTCAACAGAATCACGTTGGTGGCCAGTAAAGACCGATATCAAGGATTACAGCAAGATAGAAATCGGCGATACCAATGCACAAAATCTGAACGCGTTTGACCTTGATTACTCGGGGTGTGAGACCGTGCTGAGCGGTCCCAGTGCATGCATAATTTTCTAGGGAGTATTCGGCTACTCCCCGAGTCGAGTCATGACTGAATGAGAGCAAATATCGTATAGTTTTCCTAATTTGTCACCACTAAACAAAATTTTCGAGAAAACATAGCGATCGCCGATTTCTTTGACAAATAAGCAGCATTGACCAGTTCCAGCATAAATTTTAATGTTGGCTTCAGCGAAGGGGTAACAAATATCCTTTCCCTGTGACCAAACGCCAACCACTTTTTGAGAATTTGAACTTCCTTTGTATACATTTTTGCTCAAAAAATCATGCATCCTTACAGGAGTTGTAGAAGCATATTTTCCGCCAAGCTCTGCGTGTGCTATACCAGCAGTAAGAAGTAGTAGGATTGTTTTTTTTAACATAATCGAAGCGTCCTCCTTTCACAATTTTTGTCATGTCTGCGGTATCGTAAGATAAAATTTTCTGGTCCTTTTGAAAAATCCAGATCATTAGCTGTGATAGAGTATGCGCTCTAATTTATGGACCAACAAGATTATTTTTGATTGGGTGTTGAAAATACCCACTGAATTATATAATGGTTTTTTTGCCATGAATCTTGAGTTCGTGTCACATAAGATTTTCACAAAAAGATCCCGAAGAGGTTGTGTCTACTCACAAAAATGTTTATAACAGCGGCTGGCTAGTAAATATTGCACAATTCAAATGAAAATCAACTATAGGTTACTAAATAATGTAAACCAATTACCGCTTGACAAATTCGAGGTGAAGCCTGATGCGAGTATTTTCGAGAGCTGGGAGTTTCTTCAATTGGGGGATGGAGATTGCAGCAAATACTTCAGTCGAGGTAAGCCAGGAAATCCCAATGCTCGGGGTAAGCAGTTAAAAATTAAAATAGACCTATCAGCTTGGCAAAATCAGGATCGGTCTAAAACATATCTTGCGATTGCTCATAAGCTAGATTTTACACGCCAATCGGAGTATGTCGGCAAAATAACTAAATGCGATGTTCTTTTCCCGGCTGAGCAGTATAATTTTGTCGCAGATAACTCTGGTAATGTTGCATGGAATCGTGAAGTAAGCACTGACACGACCGATGACGCAGCTGTGACAGTAGAAATATGCCATGTGCAAGATCATGAGTTGAACGCTACTGCAAGTGTTAAGTGTGGGTGGCAGGGTAAGTTCTTTGTAGTCTCCCGAATCTTGGTTGATAAGGGTCTCATGGAGACGATCTCCGGGGACATAAACTCAGGAAATTTTCGATGGTTGACTGTGAGCGTCCTTATAAGCCCATGGAGACTTCTTGAAGGCACTTTTAAGAATTTGGTGCCGACTGAAGATCTAATTGATGATGAAACTGGATATGATTTTCCCCAGATATCCGAAACCTATTGTAGTGATATGTTTCGGTTTACTTTGGAGCCCTCGATGGAAGATAAAGAGGTTGAGGACCAAACGTTTCAGCTATCTAATCAAATCAATGAATTAGTGAAGATCATCAAACATCTGAGAACCTTTGTTGTCTTAAACTCTGCGCTTCTCCTCATTCTGGTTGTCGGCAATTTTATTCAGTAGGTGGCGGGCTGATAGCTTCTCTTATGCTAACGAATCTAAGCATTGAGAGGGCTTTTGGGGTGAGTGGATTTAGGCATTGTGAAAATACACAAACTTTTTCAACGGCTAGTCTCTTTTCTAGTCTGCGTTGAGTGCTAGATATAAATCCAATCACGGAATTAATTCGAATCAGTTAGGGCGTAAAGCGTGAATGCGACGCACCATCCGCTCCGTTGGAGGCTGAAGAACTTTTTGCGAAATAGCGGTCCGCGCATCGGAAAATTGTTTAAGACTTGTGCGTAACTCCGTTGTTTAGCAAGATATCGCCTTGTCTAACCTACCTCAATTATGTGGATTCAAGGTCCTATAGCAAAACGAAGCACTTTTACATAAAAAAGAGATCAATTAATTGAATAATATAACATTATGCTGGTTTTTCATCATCACAATTTTCATCCAAGGTTGCACATTGTCCTTGCGGGAGTCATCTATTATTTTGATTCAAACTTCTGGTGGATTGGTTTCTGGTTACGAGTCAAGCATTGGTGGAAAACCCCTTAAAACGTGGGTAGATATCCCTTATGCGCAGCCGCCCACAAATGACTTGCGATGGCGAGCCCCGCGTGCGTTGGCTGAAACTTCGAATAGAATTATTCCGCCCGAGGTAACGTTTTGTGTGCAAGAGTCCAGCACTTATGGTGCTGTTCAAGGGGATGGCATAGTCGGGAGCGAGGATTGTTTGTACCTAGATATTCGATCACCTATGAATGTGTCAAATGAACTGCTTCCTGTCATGGTCTGGATTCATGGAGGAGGAAATGTTACGGGGTCAAAAGATTACTATGATTTCTCTCGCTTGGTTGTCGAGGAGAAGGTGGTCGTAGTGAGTATTAATTACCGGCTCGGCGGTCTTGGGTGGTTTACTCACCCAGCGATTCAAAAGTTCCAGACAGGGGATGATCAGTCTTCGAACTTTGGTACTCTAGACATAATTCAGGCACTTAACTGGATAAAGCAAAACATCGATAAATTTGGAGGAAACTCTGAAAATGTGACGATTTTCGGAGAATCGGCGGGCGCACATAATGTGTTAACTTTACTTGTTGCCCCTAACGCCAAAGGGTTGTTCCACAAAGCGATTGTGCAATCTGGTTACACTAGCAGTGCTTCATTAGAGAGCGCCTATAATAAGCATGCTTTTGACCCATTTGTTTATCGTGGATCTTGGCAGATGGTTCGCAACCTATTTCCACACAGTCAATCTATTTTACTTGATTCTCAAGAGGGTCGAGAACATTTAAGTGTCATCCGAAATAGTTTGAGAGCGTTGGATGCTAGAGATTTTATTGGTGCATATGTCGAGTATCGAGATGAGGACTACATGCCTCTCACCACATCTGATGGAATTGTAATTCCAATGGAGGGTCTGGAAAAAGCTCTCAAGAATCCAAAGTACAAAAAGGATGTGTCTGTGATCATAGGCAGCACCAAAGACGAGCTCTCATTCTGGCTTGGAACTCACAGATATTTTGTCGAAGAGTATCATCCCTACACGAGGTTACTTCCGAAAGGCTTGAGATTGAAAGATAAAAATCTTTATAACTTTTGGCGCAACATTCGGTCGCATGCATGGAAGTTGCGGGGCGTCGATCATGTTTTAAGTGCGCTAGAGATTGCTGGCTACAAATCGTTATATGCTTATCGATTTGATTGGGATGATCAAAAAAGTTCCATGTTTGCAAATATCCCGGAAATCATGGGAGCGGCACATGCTACAGATGTAGCATTTCTAACTGGGCGGTATATTTATGGCCCTATCGGAAGCTATATTTACCCTAAGGGTCGGTCTCGCGATCAAATGGAAAGAACGATGATGATGGCTTGGAGTGATTTCGCACGTTTTGGAAGCCCTGATAAAAGGCTACCGTTGAATTGGGAGAAATATAATCAAGATCGGGGCAAATTCTTGAAGCTAGACAAAGATGAAGATCTAAAAATGGGCTTTGAGACAGAAACTATGGATTCTTTATTAAAAAAGGTTGCGGATTCGGTTTTTTTAGGACCGATTCAAAAATGTCTTCTTGTTTGGGAGTCACTTGTGAATATCGGTGACCCAGACATCGATCGTTACAACGTTTGGGAAGATAGTGTTTGCTCGGCCTATGATATTACATTAGAGAGAAAAAGAATTTCAGCGCAATTAAAACGTGAACACGGCGGCACCTCGGTTTTTGAGTAATATTGCGCTGGGCATTTAAGCAGAACTTTTTGTATTGTAGACGAATGTCTACTGGTGATAGTGTCGAAGTCAATTGGCTATTGTAATCAGTCGGAAGTTTGGATCTTGCTACGGCGCCTGAAATAATTGGAGACTCTTATGGATAAATATCGAGCGCCTCAAAGAGACATTACTTTTCTTTTGGAGGAATTGGTTGGCTATGAGGAGCATTGCAAGTTGCCGGGTTTCGAGCACGCAACGACTGATGTTGTAAATGCGGTTTTGACTCAAGGTGCAAAGTTCTTTGAGGATGTTGTTGCCCCAACTAATTCCGTTGCGGACGAGGAGGGTGCCACTCTACTCAAGCAGGGGGTCAGAGCAGCACCGATATTTCAAGAGGTGTATAAGCGAATGATCGATGAGGGATGGCATTGTCTGAATGGCGATGTTGATTTTGGTGGTGCCGGATTACCGAGTGTTGTCGATCTTGCGAATCAAGAGATGCTGCAATCCTCTAATATGTCGCTTAGTCTTTTGCCCATGCTTTCACGCGGTGTTATTCATGCACTTACTTTGTTTGGCTCTGAAGCACAAAAGAAGAAGTATCTGGAAAAATTGATTAATGGGTGCTGGACAGGAACGATGAACCTCACTGAATCTCAGGCGGGTAGTGATCTGTCGCTAATCCAAACTAAGGCTAGGCAATGCGGAGATCATTACTTGGTTACTGGCCAAAAAGTGTATATAACATGGGGCGATCATGATCTATCAGAGAACATAATTCATCTTGTGCTAGCAAGGGTGACAGGTGCCCCTGCGGGAAATGATGGAATCTCACTATTTATTGTCCCAAAGTTTTTGGTTGGTGACGACGGCAGCCTTGGGTTACGTAACGATGTATTTTGTCTGGGCCTTGAAAAAAAACTAGGAATCAATGCAAGTCCTACCTGTACGATGTCGTTTGGAGAAACAGATGGGGCAGTTGGATACTTGGTTGGCAAGGAAAATCAAGGGTTAATGTGTATGTTTGCGATGATGAATAATGCGCGGTTGTCCGTCGGTCATCAGGGAGTAGCTATTGGAGAACGTGCATTTCAGAAGGCGGTACAGTATGCCCTTGGCAGAGTTCAAGGTGCGTTATCTGGTGGGATTGCTCCAGTTCCGATCATTAATCATCCGGATGTAAAGCGGATGCTACTGTTAATGCGTGCATTGACTGATGCTGGTCGAGCATTATCCTTTTTCACTGTGGCCGCCGAAGACAGGAGTACCCGTCACCCAAATGAATCAGTAAGAGAAAGAGATTCTAGATGGGTAGAAATATTGACTCCATTGGTCAAAGGATGGTGCACTGAGATCTCGATGGAGGTCACATCTTTAGGGGTTCAAGTTCATGGAGGCATGGGTTTTATAGAGTCGACAGGTGTTTCTCAACTTATGCGTGACTCTAGAATCTTGCCGATTTATGAGGGTACTAATGGCATTCAGGCTCTTGATTTTATTGGTAGGAAGTGTTTGCGTGATGGAGGCAGTGGGTTGTCCTCTATAGTCGATGAGATGCACAAAACTGTTGACGCTACGAAGTCAGGGAGTGAAAGGGTAATAGTGCTGATTGAATCTTTAAAATGTGCTGCGAATCAATGCACAGATGCCATTAATGAGGTTCTGACCCGACCAAGGCGAAGTCCTGAAATAGCGTATAACTTTTTGATGGTTTTTGGAAACTCTATAAGTTTTTGGCTGCTTGTTAGGTTGGCTATCTCGGCGCAGCGTTGTATTGATGAGGGAGCTCAAGATACGCTATATGAGCAAAAGATTGTCACTGCCCAGTTTTTCACGGATCATATTCTCAGCCGGAATGATGGGTTCCTGAAAATTATACTCTCAGAAAAGAGTACATTGAATCGAATAAGTAGCGACCATTTTATTCGGCCGTGACCATTAAATAAGAGCGTCGGAGTGCTAATTCGGGCAAAGCAACAACAAACATTTTTTCGAACCATGTGATAGACTCACAAGCGAGAAAAAATATCCAATGTATTGAGACAATACATTTGACATATTGATTGGGAATCAGCAATGCAAATTGTAATAATTACAGAGGCCGCTCAGGAGTATTTAGCTAGTCTGCTAGACAAACAGGATTGTGAAGACATAGGTATCAGGATGTTTATTAGTGATCCTGGAACGCCAAAAGCTGAGACTTGTATCGCTTACAGCCGACCAGGTGAGCATAATGAAGATGACCTTGTTGTTGAGTATGGTGCATTTAATGCTTATTTTGAGCAGCGTAGTATCCCATTTTTAGAAGATGCCAAGGTAGACTATTCAGCCGATAAATTTGGCGGTCAACTTACCATAAGGGCGCCCAATTCTCGTCTGCCAAATGTCAGTGATGATAGTCCTGTTGAGGATCGAGTTAATTACTTGTTATATAGTGAGATCAATCCTAGCTTGGCCGCTCATGGAGGCGAGGTATCACTCGAAAGAATAGATGATGGATTTGCAGTATTAAGGTTTGGCGGTGGTTGTCAGGGGTGTGCAGCGGTTGATATGACGCTGAAGGAGGGCGTTGAAAAAAATTTGTTAGAAAAAATACCAGAACTAAAAGGTGTGAGAGACGCTACAGATCATAGCGACAGCACAAATGCCTACTTTAGGTAGACTTTCTTGCTCGTGGATGTTGATGCCTCGGGCTCAAAATCAACTTTAAATCGCCTCGATTGGCTTAATACTCTGGGTCTTAAACTGTTACGATCTGATTCGCGGCGATGAGTTGTCCCTTGGCAGCGGCTTTTTGAAACGACTCAATTTGATTGAAATTCATGTAATTGTAAATTTCTTTTGCCATCGGATCAATTTGAGATGCAAAAGTAAAATATTCCGCTGGGGTAGGTATTCGTCCCAGAATACCCCCGACTGACGCTAACTCGGCAGAGGCAAGATAAACGTTTGCGCCATCACCGAGACGATTTGGAAAATTACGCGTTGATGTTGAGAGCACGGTCGCTCCCGCTAAAACTCTAGCTTGATTGCCCATACATAATGAACATCCTGGCATTTCAGTACGGGCACCGACTTTTCCGAAAATATTATAGTAACCCTCTTGCATGAGGGTATGTGCGTCCATCCTTGTCGGTGGGCATATCCAGAATCTCGAATTCACTTCTGTGGCGTTATCAAGCAACTTTCCTGTTGCTCTGAAGTGCCCAATATTCGTCATGCAAGAACCGATAAAAATCTCATCAACAATATCGCCTGCCACGTCAGATAAAAGTCGAGCATCATCTGGATCATTTGGGCAGCAGACAATTGGTTCCGTAATCTCAGACAAGTTTATCTCAATTACGTTAGTGTACTCAGCGGTGTCGTCAGCTCTTAGGAGAGTTGGATTTTGTAACCACTCTTCCATTTTTTGTACTCGTCGCTCAAGAGTTCTTACGTCACCATAACCCTCAGATATCATCCAGCGAAGAAGCACTACATTTGATGTTAGGTATTCAGTAACAGATTTCTCACTTAATGAAATTGTGCAACCTGCTGCAGATCGTTCCGCGGAGGCATCAGAGAGCTCAAATGCTTGCTCAACCGTGAGCGATTCTAAACCTTCAATTTCTAAAATTCTGCCAGAAAAAATGTTCTTTTTGCCTTTTTTATCAACAGTAAGGAGGCCATTCTTTATCGCATAATAGGGAATTGCATGTACCAGATCCCTCAATGTTATCCCCGATTGCATCACACCCTTAAAACGCACGAGAACTGATTCTGGCATATCCAGAGGCATTACACCGGTTGCTGCGGCAAAAGCGACAAGACCTGAACCCCCGGGAAAAGAGATGCCCATTGGAAATCGTGTATGAGAGTCTCCTCCTGTTCCAACTGTATCCGGAAGTAACATTCGATTTAACCAGCTGTGAATGATTCCATCGCCGGGCCGGAGCGAGACGCCTCCTCTATTAATAATGAAGTCAGGTAGAGTGTGTTGAGTATCAATATCTACGGGTTTTGGATAAGCGGCGGTGTGACAAAATGACTGCATTACAAGGTCACTTGAAAAACCGAGACAAGCAAGATCTTTCAATTCATCTCGAGTCATCGGACCTGTGGTGTCTTGAGAACCAACCGTGGTCATTTTAGGCTCACAGTACGTTCCTGGTCGCACACCTTTTGTACCACATGCTTTGCCAACAATTTTTTGGGCTAGCGTGTATCCTTGATTGGAATCTTGAGTTTCGACTGGTTTTCTGAAAATATCGGATACTGGAAGCCTTAGATATTCCCTCGCACTGTGTGTGAGACCTCTTCCAATTATTAGGTTAATCCTGCCCTGTGCACGCACTTCATCCAGAATCACTTCTGATTTGTGTTCGAATTGAGCGAGTAGATCACCATTTTCATTAAAAATTAGACCTTCATATGGACGAATCTCAATAATATCCCCGTAGTGTATGTTGTCCACTGGCGCCTCAATGGCCAATGCTCCCGCATCCTCCATGGTATTGAAAAAAATAGGAGCGATTTTGCTTCCTATGCAAATTCCGCCTGATCGCTTATTAGGCACTCCAGGCATGTCATCACCAAAAAACCAAAGCATAGAATTTGTTGCAGATTTCCTGGATGACCCTGTCCCAACTACATCGCCGACAAAGGCGACCGGTAATCCTTTGTTAAGTATTTCTTGTATTTGTGATAACGGGCCAGTTTCTCCGGGTTCATCTGGATTCAATCCATCTCGGGACATCTTGTACATAGCGCGTGCGTGAAGAGGAATATCTGGTCGTGACCATGCGTCTTGCGCTGGGGATAAATCATCGGTGTTGGTTTCTCCAGCGCATTTAAATACGACGGCTTTTATGCTCTCGGGTAAAGGTTTTTTGCTTGTGAACCACTCAGCATTAGCCCAAGACTGGATTACGTCCGCAGCATAGACATTTCCTAGGTCTGCTTTTGATGCAACATCATGGAATGCATCGAAAATCAACAAGGTTGATTTTAATTGTTCGGCGGCGAGCTCAGCTAGTTGATTATCACCCAACAGATTTATAAGTGTTTCTACATTATAACCTCCATGCATCTGACCTAGAAGGACTACCGCCTCCTCTCGGTTGATGATAGGACAAAGCGTTTCTCCGTGGGCTATCGCAGTCAGAAATCCCGCCTTTACGTAAGCAGATTCATCAACGCCAGGCGGAACTCGGTTGGTGATAAGATCAATTAAATATTCTTCTTCCCCGGTAGGCGGATTTTTGAGCAATTCTACTAATTGAGATGTCCATTCAGGACTTAGAGGTTTCGGTGGAATACCTAAGCCTCTTCTTTCTGTGATATGCGCACGGTAAGCTTCTAGCAAAATAGTAACCTCTTATTTGTCGGAGCTGGTCGATTTAACAATATGAAACTGACGTTGTGGCAGGTAATGTTTGAGAAGTATATCTAATCTTTCCTATGGTTAACAGAGCCTTATATCTGTGATGTATAAAATTAGACGCTGTTACTATCCTCCATCGATACTTTGCGATAATACTCGCGTTCAAAAAAAAATTTTTGAACGCAAATTCATTCAGTGTATCGTCAGTGGGCTTGCTAGATTATCGATTGGGTGCATCATGAGCCCATTAACGAACTTTTTTTAACTTTCACATGCTGGATGACCGATAGTAAAACAATTTGTTAGCGCAAAACTACACGGGGAGATGTTAGACTTCATTACATTTGTAAAGTTTTGTGAGAGTTGCATGACACCGGATCTATCAGAAATTTTGACTTTTTTGCCTTGTTGCACGCCGAAAACCTGGGTTAAAAACGCAGTGGAAAATCAAGAGCTTCTCTTGATAGATCATGCTAATTGTGAAAAAAAAGCCGCAATGAACGCTATTCAACTCACTTTTCGTCACAATAGCGACTTCGGGTTCCTCAACAAAATGTCTCGACTTGCTCGGGAGGAGATGAGACATTTCGAGCAAGTAATTGCTATTATGGCAAAGCGAAAGATTACATACCGGCACTTATCCGCATCTCGTTATGCCTCTAACTTGCATAGTATGATTCGAGATGGACATACAGAAAGGTTGGTTGATCTGCTCATTATAGGAGCTTTCATAGAAGCGCGTTCGTGTGAACGCTTTGCAAGAATTGCCCCTGAACTCGATAGTGAGTTATGTAACTTTTACTTATCCTTACTAAAATCAGAGGCACGTCATTACCAAGATTATCTCAGGCTTGCGCGACGATTGACTTGTGAATCAATGTTGAATGAGAGAATTACTATTTTCAGACATCTCGAGCAAGAGATGATCGAAACGCCGGATGAAGCGTTCCGATTTCACTCGGGCCCTGTTTTAACTTGATTGAGTTCGCGTGATCAACCTCAATTTGACCCACTAGGTTTACGACGGTGAACTATATCGAAAACTAGTTTAATCTGGTTCTCTGAAAGTATTGTCCTAAGGGACTAAACCTCTGGGAATTCTCGAGTTTTTGCGCCCGTGTATAGTTGCCTTGGCCTACCTATTCTATACGGATTACTAATCATTTCATTCCAGTGAGAAATCCATCCGACCGTTCGCCCCGTTGCAAATATTACGGTAAACATTTCGACTGGAATACCAATTGCTTTAAGAATAATACCTGAGTAAAAGTCAACATTTGGATATAGTTTTTTCTCGACGAAATAATCGTCTTCGAGGGCTATTTGTTCTAGTTTTTTGGCGAGTTTAAAGAGCGGATCATTCTCTAGACCTAGGACAGATAGAACCTCATCACAGCTCTCTCTCATAACGGTTGCCCGAGGATCATGATTTTTGTATACCCTGTGACCGAACCCCATGAGACGAAATGGATCTTGTTTATCTTTTGCTCGTTTGAGATATTTTGGAATGTTTTTTTCGTCACCAATTTCGTTTAACATGTTTAGAACTGCCTCATTAGCCCCACCATGAGCTGGACCCCAAAGCGCTGCTATGCCGGCCGCTATACATGCAAAAGGGTTAGCTCCTGAAGATCCGGCTAATCTGACCGTTGAGGTCGAGGCATTTTGCTCATGGTCTGCGTGCAAAAGGAAAATACGATCCATTGCCTTCGTCAATGCTGGATGAACTTCGTACTCTTCACATGGTGTTCCAAACATCATATGTAAAAAGTTTTCTGCATAAGATAACGAATTGTCCGGGTAGACATAAGGTTGTCCAATATAATGCTTGTGGCACATTGCAGCCATTGTTGGCATCTTGGCTATTAGCCGATGCGCTGATATTGTTCTTTGTTGTTGGTCGGTTATATCGAGAGAATCATGATAAAAAGAGGACATCGCGCCCACCAGTCCGCAAAGCATAGCCATTGGATGAGCATCATAGCGAAACCCGCTAATGAAAAGCTCGATCGACCGATTGACCATGGTGTGATATCGGATTGTTCTTTCAAAATCTACTTTTTGGTCCGCGGTTGGTAAATTCCCTTCGAAAAGTAGGTAGCAAACCTCGAGGTAATCCGATTTTTCGGCCAAAACTTCAATGGGATATCCGCGATGTAACAAGACGCCGTTTTCACCATCGATATACGTGATGTCAGATTGGCACGCTGCGGTAGAGGAAAATCCTGGGTCATATGTAAAGAGCCCATTACCACCGAGCCGCCCAATATCAATCACGTCGTAACCCAATGATCCCTCATGTATTGGTAGCTCAATGACCGCTTTCCCATCAACAGAAAGTTTTGCGGATCGCTTTGTCATACATCTTATCTCCATCTTTAAATTCGCATTATTTTAACATCTGGAGCCACAACTATAGATACTCCGATTGGATTGTCAACTGGGGTGCATTTTTTCGTAGCTGTTGTTTGGAGTAGTATATTGCTCGTACAATAGGTTGTATTGTCCAGTCACGGTGGTGATTATTTTTTATGTTGTTATTTCCTAGAAATTTGAGTCAGGCGTAATTTTAGATAATTGAAATCCTACAATGCCGCAACTATACTCGGCGCTCATTGGGAAAGTGGTCACTGATGTGTTTAATTTGGTAAAAGTGTGCAGGACACTTTTTTCAACTTTCCTTTTTTTGCATTTTTTCTCAACAGCTATACGAGGCTTTTCTTGTGGAAAAAAAGAGACCAATGAATCTTGATCTTGGTTCGATTAGGCTACCTATAACATCTTATGTTTCTATTTTACACCGTGTTTCTGGCGTCTTTTTGTTCTTTGCGGTTGCAGCATTAATTTGGCTATTTGATACGAGCTTGTCTTCCGAAGAAGGATATTTATTTGTGGCGGACCTCTTTAATTATCCTTTAGCTCAAATAGTAATTTTTAGCTTACTTTCAGCACTCGCATACCATATAGCCATGGGTATTCGGCATCTCGTAATGGACTTTGGTTTTGCTGAAGATTTTCGAGCAGGTCAGATTTCTGCGCTGGCCGCACTCTTAGTTACTGGCTTTTTGATTTTTTTAACATCTTGGTGGATATACATATGAATGGATTAACTCTATTTTTTTTGCGTAGCGGGTCAAATAAGTGGCTCTTGCAAAGATTTGCAGCGGTTATTGTGTTGTCTTACATAGTATTCCTAATTTGCGTCTTGATAATTCGCCCTGAAATGGATTACTCCGACTGGGTTAATTTAAATAAAGCAATTCCAATGCGCTTTTTTAGTTTCTTGACAGTGCTTTCGTTGTCTGTGCATGCATGGATCGGCATGTGGTGCGTTTTTACTGATTATATAACAGTCAGGTTGATTGGCCCAAAGGCCGATTTTATTCGTAAAGGCTGTATATTGTTGTTAACCCTGACAGCTGCTTTTTATGTCCTTTGGGTTTTTAAGATCCTGTGGAGTATCTAAATATATGAGAACACTCAGTTTCGACGCGGTTATCGTTGGTGGGGGTGGGTCAGGCATGCGAGCGGCTCTTCAACTGTCCCAGTCTGGTTATAATGCGGCGGTGATCACTAAGGTGTTCCCCACCAGATCCCACACCGTCTCAGCGCAGGGAGGTATCACTTGTGCGATAGCGAGTGACGACCCTGATGATCAATGGCAGTGGCACATGTATGACACAGTGAAAGGATCGGATTTTATTGGAGATCAAGAAGCGATAGAGTACATGTGTTCGACCGGGCCTGAGGCAGTATTCGAGCTTGAGCACATGGGTCTCCCGTTCTCTCGCACTGAATCAGGTAGGATATACCAGCGACCGTTCGGAGGGCAGTCAAAAGATTTTGGCAAAGGTGGTCAAGCAGCTAGAACATGTGCGGCGGCTGATAGGACTGGTCACGCGCTGCTACACACTTTGTACCAAGGGAATCTTAAAAATAAAACTGTATTTCTTAACGAGTGGTTTGCCGTTGACCTCGTGAAAAATGATGATAGCGCTGTAGTGGGTGTAATAGCGATCGATATAGAAAGTGGTGAAGTTGTGTTCGTAAAGAGCAAGGCAACTGTATTTGCCACTGGAGGGGCTGGGCGCATTTATGCGTCTACCACCAATGCACATATCTGTACTGGTGATGGTATCGGTATGGCGCTTCGCGCAGGCTTTCCGGTCCAAGATATCGAGATGTGGCAGTTCCATCCAACGGGTATTGCAGGTGCAGGAACTCTTGTGACTGAGGGTTGTCGAGGAGAAGGTGGATACCTCATAAATAAACATGGCGAGAGGTTTATGGAGAGATACGCTCCAAATGCGAAAGATTTAGCTGGGAGGGATGTTGTTGCGAGGTCTATGGTGATGGAAATCCTCGAAGGCAGAGGATGTGGAGAAGCCGGTGATCATGTATTTCTGAAGTTGGACCACCTAGGGAAAGACATCCTGAATGCAAAACTACCCGGCATATTAGAGTTGTCCCGCACTTTCGCGCATGCAGACCCAGTTGTAGAACCTATTCCCGTTGTGCCGACTTGCCATTACATGATGGGTGGAATTCCAACTAACGTAAACGGACAGGCTTTGACAGCCGCCGGTGACGGGTCTGACAAAATTATTGAAGGTTTTTATGCGTGTGGAGAGGCGGCATGTGTGTCAGTGCATGGAGCCAACAGGCTAGGAGGAAACTCCCTACTTGATTTAATAGTCTTTGGGAGAGCCTCAGGTTTGTTTATTGAGAACGCCCTCCGTGACGGCGTAGAGCTACGTGAGCCGACAAAAGAGAATATCGAATCAGCTGTAGCTGGCCTTAATGAGCTTAATTCGTCAGTTGGCCAAGAACAGGCGTCGACGCTGAGGGCCGAATTACAAACTATCATGCAGAATTTCTTTGGGGTATTTCGGAGGGGTGACCTGATGCGTGACGGAATTGTAGCGTTGCAGTCACTAAAGCAGCGGATCGATAATGTAGCTCTTGATGACAAAAGCATGGTGTTTAACACAGCAAGAATTGAGGCCCTTGAATTAAGAAATCTATACGCGGTGGCAGAGGCAACGGCAATATCGGCAGAGGCCCGCACGGAAAGTCGAGGTGCGCACGCACGTGACGATTTTCAGGAGCGCGATGATACAAATTGGTTGTGCCACTCAATGTTCTATCCAGACGAAAAGCGCGTGGGTAAACGAAATGTTAACTTTTCGTTGAAGTCGCGAAAGCCTTTTGAGCCAGCGGTCAGAACCTACTGATGCTGATTGGGTAATGTAAGGGGATTATTTTTATGATCACTGTAAGTATATATCGTTTTAATCCAGAAACCGATGAACACCCTCACATGCAGGACTTTGAGTTCGATACGGTTGGGAAAGACCTTATGGTGCTGGATGTTTTGGAAAAGTTAAAGGTTGAAGATCCAAGCTTAGTATTTCGCCGCTCTTGTAGAGAGGGAGTGTGCGGTTCAGATGGTATGAATATATCAGGTAAGAATGGTTTAGCATGCATCACGCCATTGTCTGAGGCTGTCAGAAACAACAAAATTATCATTAGGCCACTGCCCGGACTTCCGGTGATTAGGGATCTTGTGATCGATATGCAGCAGTTTTATGCGCAGTATGAAAAAATCGAGCCATACATGGTTAACGATAGCCCTGCTCCTCAAATCGAGCGGCTGCAATCCCAAGAAGAAAGGGCTAAGCTCGACGGCCTGTATGAATGTATATTGTGTGCTTGCTGTTCGACAGCCTGCCCATCGTTTTGGTGGAATCCTGAGAAATTTATTGGTCCATCGGGCCTACTTCAGGCATATCGATTTCTGGCCGACAGTCGCGATACTTCCGCAGAGGAGAGACTATCTAAATTAAATGACCCATTCAGTGTTTTTCGTTGTCATGGAATCATGAATTGTGTTCAGGTGTGCCCCAAGGGGCTCAACCCCACGCGAGCGATCGGCCACATACGTAATATGTTGATTAGAGGAGCTACTTAGGGTTTAATTTCTCATCTTCCACACCCGCTGGTGATGCGTTAGGGTTATTTTACCCCAGGGGAAAGTCTTCAAATGTCTGAAAGCCTTATGGCCCAATTTCTCAGCTCATCCCATTTTTCGGGAGGAAATGCTGCATATGTAGAAGATCTCTACGATGACTATCTGCACGAACCGGCTGCAGTCTCTGAAGAGTGGCGAAGGTTCTTTGATCATCTTCCCAAGACTAATGGTTCATCTAGGTCTGATGTCTCTCATGCTACAATCGTTCAGCATTTTGAGTTGCTTGGTCGACGGAAAGCTCGGCCAACCCCCGCTCCCGGTTCGGGTGGCATATATCTTCAGCACGAGCGAAAGCAGGTTCGTGTAGTGCAATTGATAAGCTCTTACAGGTTTCGTGGTCATCAAAAGGCAAATTTGGACCCATTGGGCTTGATGGTGCGGCAAAAAGTTCGCGATCTTGAATTAAATTTCCATGGGCTCACTCCTGCGGATTTGGACACCACGTTTCAGACATCCCCCTTATATATTGGTAAGGAAGAAGCTCCCCTTCGGGAGATAATCGAGACGCTCGAGGAGACGTATTGCCGAAATTTGGGCCCAGAGTTTATGCACATCACCTCCTTCGAAGAAAAGCAGTGGCTCGCTCGTCGTTTTGAAAGCGTTAGGTCAAAACCCAACTACGATAATTCCGCTAGAATCGACGTACTCAGTCGACTCACTGCGGCGGAGGGTTTAGAGAAACACTTGGACTCTAAATATCCTGGAACCAAGCGTTTTGGCCTCGAAGGCGGAGAAAGTTTGATTCCAATGCTTGATTGCTTAGTGAGAAGATCGGGTCAATATGGATGTAAAGAAATAGTCATGGCCATGGCCCACAGGGGGAGATTGAATGTTTTGGTAAATATCTTGGGCAAAAATCCTGCCGAAATGTTTGAAGAATTTGAAGGGAAAAGACTCGTGAATACATCTGGTGATGTAAAGTATCACCAAGGCTTTTCCTCTAATGTTATGACCCCTGGGGGCGAGATTCATCTTGCACTAGGGTTCAATCCATCTCACCTTGAGATTTCATGCCCCGTTGTGGTTGGATCAGCGAGGGCTCGGCAAGATAGACGTCAGGATGCTGAAGGGGAGCAAGTTATTCCTATTTTGATCCATGGCGATGCTGCATTCGCCGGTCAAGGGGTGGTTATGGAGACGTTTCAACTATCGCAGACTAGAGCTTATAAGACCGGTGGCACAATTCATGTTGTGATAAACAATCAGGTTGGATTTACGACCAGCCGTCAGGATGATGCTCGCTCGACCGAGTATTGTACTGATGTTGCGAAGATGGTTCAGGCTCCCATTTTGCATGTTAATGGCGATAATCCAGATTCAGTTATGTTTGCAGCTATGCTGGCAATGGATTATCGATATGAGTTTGGGAAAGATATTGTTATTGATCTCATGTGTTATCGTCGTCGCGGCCATAACGAGACCGATGAGCCGTCTTCTACTCAGCCAATAATGTACAAGGCGGTCCGAAACCATCCTACAACACGGACATTATATGCACAAAAGCTGATTCAGGAGGGTGTGTTGAGCTTGGAAAAGGCAGATGAGATGAGTAGTCATTATCGCTCTAGTCTAGATCGTGGAGAGTTTGTTGTTCATAACTTGGTTCGTGAACCTGATCATAGTTTGTTTGTTGATTGGAATCCTTATTTGGGGCATCAATGGCGAGCAGCGGGGGATACAACTTTTCCGCTAAAAAAATTGAAGAAAGTAGGAGATGTTGTCAATCGGATACCAGATGAGATCCATGTTCAAAGGCAGGTATCGAGGGTTTATGAGGATCGGGTAAAAATGTTGGCCGGAAAAGCTCCGCTTAACTGGGGTATGGCTGAGCTTTTAAGTTATGGCTCGTTGATAGAACAGGGGTACCCGATTAGGTTCACAGGTCAGGATGTCAGACGGGGTACATTTTCTCATAGACATGCGGTGGTCGTTTGCCAGGCCGACGGGACAGATCATATTCCCTTGCAACACATGAGTGACGATCAAGTAAAATTTGATTTGTTTGATTCGCTTCTATCTGAAGAAGCTGTTCTAGCATTCGAGTACGGATATTCCACCACAATGCCGAATGGATTGGTTATTTGGGAGGCCCAGTTTGGTGACTTTGCCAATGGCGCTCAGGTAGTAATAGATCAATTCATCGCTAGTGGAGAACATAAGTGGGGTCGCCTATCCGGCTTGATCATGCTTTTGCCACATGGGTTTGAGGGTCAGGGCCCTGAACATTCTTCGGCTCGTCTGGAAAGATTTTTGCAGCTGTGCGCTGAGCATAATATACAAATCTGTATACCCACAACACCGGCTCAGATCTTCCATTTATTGCGTCGTCAGGCGATTCGACCGATGAGAAGACCTCTTATGATTATGAGTCCAAAGTGGATTTTACGTCACAAACAGGCTATTTCGAGTTTAGAGGAACTGGCGTCTGGTCGTTTCGAAAATGTGCTTTCAGATCATAATGTCGAGGCGGCAAAGACAAAGCGACTAGTTCTATGCGCAGGCAAGGTCTACTATCATTTGCTTGAAGAGCGAGACAAACGGAATATTGATAATATTGCTTTAGTTAGGTTGGAGCAATTATACCCATTTCCCAATGTTGAGTTAGATGAAATTTTGGCCTCGATGTGTGACCTCGAGCAGGCAGTGTGGTGTCAGGAGGAACCAATGAACCAAGGAGCGTGGTATAGTAGTCAGCACCATATGCGTAATGCCTTAAAACGGCATAAGACCAACTTAGTATTGGACTATGTTGGTCGCAAGAGTTCAGCTGCTCCTGCATCTGGATATATGTCAGTCCATCTTGAGGAACAAGCCCAATTTATTGATCAAGCGTTGACAATTAATTAGAAACAACAGGAAGAGAATAATGGCTACAGAGATAAAGGCGCCGAGCTATCCAGAATCTGTTCAGGAGGGGACACTTTCACACTGGCATGTGAAAGCTGGAGATTTTGTGACCCGAGATGACCTTGTAGTGGATATTGAGACCGATAAGGTAGTGTTGGAAGTTGTAGCACCTGTCACGGGTACATTAATTGAAGTATTTAAACAGGAGGGTGACATAGTTCTAAGTAATGAGTTGGTGGGAAGAATGGAGGAGGGTACAACAACTGATTTCCCTGTAGACGTCTCAAAACAAGAGCAGCTGGCAAGTAAAAAAGATAATGATGGGTTGGTGAATCCTGCTGCGAGGAAATTGGCGGAAGAACGAGGTATAGATTTGCTTCATATCACAGGAACTGGGCGGGGGGGTCGAATTACAAAAGAGGATGTCGTCAATCATGACGTTAAACAGGATACCTCGGTTAAAGAACAGATCGAGGAAGAATCTCAAGAATCAAATTTAGTAGCTTTTGACGGCGGTGAGCGCGTGCAGCGTCGCGTTGCTATGACTCGAATGCGGTCGCGAATTTCAGAGCGTTTGCTAGAAGTTACCCAGACGACAGCTTCATTAACCACTTTCAATGAAGTGGACATGAGTGCTTTAATTAATTTGCGTAAGCAATATCAAGAAGAATTTACCAGGATGCATAACGGCACTCGGCTGGGGGACATGGGTTTTTTTGTGAAGGCCGCTGTAGAGGCTTTGAAAAGGTTTCCCTTGGTAAACGCATCGATCGATGATAATCATATCGTGTACCATGGCTATCAAGATATAGGTGTTGCCGTGTCTACCGATCGTGGTTTAGTAGTTCCGGTATTGAGAAATGCGGAAAATATGAGCATTGCGTCTGTTGAGAATGGTATCTTTGAATTTGCCGCGAAAGCTCGGGATAGTAAATTAACGATAGATGAAATGACCGGTGGAACCTTCACTATCACTAATGGGGGTGTCTATGGGTCTCTCTTATCCACGCCAATCATTAATCCGCCGCAGACAGCTATTCTTGGAATGCATAAGATACAGGAGCGTCCCATTGCGCATCAGGGGCAAGTAATTATTCGTCCTATGATGTACCTAGCATTGTCTTATGACCACCGACTTATAGATGGAAAGGAGGCAGTTCGTTTTCTTGTTACATGTAAAGAGCTTCTTGAGGATCCCGCTAAAATTTTATTAGAAATTTAAAATTGGATATTGGATAAGGAAAGCAAATGCTTGAAAAGTATGATGTTATAGTAATTGGTAGTGGCCCAGCTGGTTATGTTGCCGCCATTCGAGCGGCTCAACTTGGGATGTCCGTAGCTTGTATTGAGAAATGGCGAACGCCAGAAGGTAAAGGTGTCAACGGTGGAACGTGCTTAAATGTTGGTTGTATTCCGTCAAAAGCGTTACTCGATAGCTCGCAAAGATATTATGAAACAAAAAAAGGCCTCGCAATACATGGAATAAGTGCGAGTGGAATCGCGATCGATATCCCAGCAATGATGCAGCGTAAGACTAAGATTGTCTCGCAATTAACCGGAGGTATAGAACAGTTGTTCAAGGTGAACGGTGTTGATGGACTTTTCGGAACAGGCAAATTATTGGTAGGCCACAACGTCGAATTTACCAGTCATGAGGGTATAACCGCTGTACTCAAGGCAGATCATGTTATTTTGGCAGCTGGATCTTTGCCGATAGAAATCCCTGTCGCGCCTGTGGATGGGAGGTTGATTGTAGATTCTACAGGAGCTCTTGATCTTGACTCTGTCCCGAAGCGTCTCGGAGTGATCGGGGCCGGTGTGATTGGTTTGGAGTTGGGTTCAGTTTGGGGGCGGCTTGGTTCAAAAGTTGTGTTGTTGGAGGCCATGAACGAGTTTTTGCCAATTATGGACAGCGGAATAGCAAAGGAAACTCACAAAATCTTTAAAAAACAGGGGCTGGATGTCCGGTTAGGTGCGCGGGTAATAGGGACTGAGCTAAGGGCGGACGAGGTACATGTTCGCTACACCTCGGCCGATCAATCGGAGCACTCAGAAATATTCGATAAATTAATTGTGTGTGTTGGTAGGAAGCCCTTCACGGATGGTTTACTCGCTGACGGAGCGGGAATCGAGCTAGATTCTCGAGGAGCTATTATTGTAAATGCGCAATGTGAGACTAATATTCCTCGAGTTTATGCGGTTGGTGATGTAGTTCGAGGTCCGATGCTTGCACATAAAGGTTCGGAAGAGGGAGTCATGGTGGCTGAGCGTATTGCAGGGCACAGTGCTCAGATTAACTACGAGATTGTTCCAAATGTTATATATACCCACCCAGAGGTAGCATCTGTGGGGCGTACCGAAGAGCAGGTCAAGGAGGCAGGTGAGCCGTACCGCGTGGGAACCTTTCCTTTTGCTGCTAGCGGCAGGGCTTTAGCGGCGAATGATTCGGATGGTATGGTGAAGCTAATCGCAAATGCTGATACAGACCGGATTTTGGGTTGTCACATAGTTGGTCCGAGTGCCGCAGATCTTGTTCAACAAGTTGCCATCGCCATGGAATTTGGATCGAGCTCCGAAGACCTAGGTATGACAGTTTTCGGTCATCCGACGTTGTCAGAGACTGTTCATGAGGCAGCTCTAGCAGTGAATGGACATGCTATCCACAAGGTAAATCGCAAGGTTAGATAACTTCAATTTATAAGGTAAAAGCGAGCATCATCCGGTAGCTTAAATTTTCTTATTAGGATTACAAAGTATGAATTTGCACGAATATCAAAGTAAGCAGCTTTTTGCCCAGTATGGATTGCCAGTCTCAGAGGGAATTACTGCACGAACGATTGAAGAAGCGCTTGGCGCTTTGGATACCATAGGAGGTGATTGCTGGGTGGTGAAGACACAGGTTCACGCCGGAGGACGAGGTAAGGCTGGCGGCGTTAAATTAGTACGGTCTGGCGTAGAGATGGAGAATTTTGCTAAAAATTGGCTCGGGAAAAAATTGGTTACTTATCAAACAGATTCTATGGGACAACCTGTTAACACGATATTGGTTGAGCCTTTCGTTGATATCTCAAATGAGATTTATCTCGGCGCGGTTATTGACCGATCAACCCAACGTGTTGTTTTCATGGCTTCTTCGGAGGGCGGCGTAGAAATTGAAAAAGTGGCTCATGAGACTCCTGAAAAAATATTGAGGGTCAGCATAGATCCAACAACTGGTGCACAACCTTATCAAGGTCGGCAGCTCGCATTCAATCTCGGGCTTGTCGGTGTTCAAGTAAGGCAGTTTGTTAATATTTTTTTGGGTCTAGCGAAAATGTTTATCGACTGCGATATGGCGCTTTTGGAAATTAATCCACTTATCATAAATGGTGAGGGAAACTTACACTGTTTGGATGCAAAAGTAGTCATTGATAGTAATGCGCTTTACCGACAGCCCGCGCTCAAAGCAATGTATGATCCTACTCAAGAGGACGCTAGGGAGTCCCTAGCCACCGAATGGGATCTTAATTATGTGGCGTTAGAGGGTAGTATTGGATGCATGGTGAATGGAGCAGGTTTGGCAATGGGTACTATGGATATAGTTCAATTGCATGGTGGTTCTCCCGCTAACTTTCTTGATGTCGGTGGCGGTGCAACCAAACAGAGGGTTGTTGAGGCGTTTAAAATCATTCTTTCTGATGATCGGGTAAAAGCGGTTTTGATTAATATATTTGGTGGCATTGTTAGGTGTGACTTAATTGCCGACGGTGTGATTGGAGCAGTTGAGGAGGTCGGAGTCAAGGTGCCTGTGGTGGTTCGTCTCGAAGGTAACAACGCAAACTCGGGAATACAAATGCTTGAGGATTCTGGTCTTGACATTATTGCAGCGACGAGCCTATCGGATGCAGCCTCAAAAGTAGTAAAAGCGTCGGGAGCGAAATAAAATGGCGATTCTCATTGATGGCGAAACAAAAGTTATATGTCAGGGCTTTACTGGTGGACAGGGCACTTTTCACTCAAAACAGGCCATTGATTACGGCACCAAAATGGTTGGTGGGGTAACTCCGGGGAAGGGTCGGATAGAGCATCTTGGACTGCCCGTGTTCAATACGGTTGAGGAAGCGGTTTCAGAAACGTCAGCGGAAGCCTCTGTGATATATGTTCCCGCACCGTTTTGCAAGGATTCCATTTTAGAGGCGGCTAATGCTGGAATAAAGCTTATTGTTTGCATTACCGAAGGCATTCCTACACTTGATATGTTGGAATGTAAGGTTGCATGCGATTACCTTGGAGTGCGGCTTGTAGGACCAAATTGCCCGGGAGGGATAACCCCTGGGCAATGCAAAATAGGTATCATGCCAGGGCATATCCACCTACCAGGTAAGGTCGGTATTGTCTCTCGCTCGGGAACTTTAACATATGAGGCGGTGAAACAAACCACGGACTATGGCTTTGGGCAATCCACCTGTGTTGGCATTGGTGGTGATCCAATTCCTGGATCTAGTTTTACCGATATTTTAGCTCTGTTTGAGCAGGACCCTCTGACTGAAGCGATTGTAATGATTGGTGAAATTGGTGGTACGGCAGAGGAGGAGGCGGCCATGTTCATAAAGGCTAATATCGCCAAGCCAGTAGTTTCCTACATCGCTGGTGTTACTGCCCCTTCAGGAAAGAGGATGGGTCACGCTGGGGCTATTATCTCAGGGGGTAAGGGTACTGCCGAAGAAAAGTTTGCCGCTTTGCAAGATGCTGGCGTGAAAACCGTTCGAAGCCTAGCAGATATCGGTAGCGGGTTGGAAGAAGTAGCTGGTTGGTAAAACATTAAGAGTCTTCTCAAGTATGCTATGTGATATGACTCGAGTTAACTGCACTAATGACTAACGGAAATCTCTACTGCGAATTTTAGTTTTATAAAGTAAATCACTGTGGTCTGTGAGTTCTTGAGCCACTACATGTATTACAGCTCCTTCAGTTTCTGTTACACCCTTTACTTCAAGTAGTTGTCCTCTTAATAAAGCCTGATGGCAACGTTTTTGAACGGTTTTCCAAACAATAACACTGCTATTGCCTGTCTCATCTTCTAGTGTTAGAAAAATCACACCAGATGCAGTACCTGGACGTTGGCGACCTGTCACAAGTCCTGCTATACGTACGAAGCGTTGGTGCCCAAGAAGAGCTAGATCAGCGTGCCGTTTGCAGTGTATGAATGTCTCGAATTGTTCTCTTAGCAAGCTCATTGGGTGGCGTCCTAGGGTTAAACCAATGCTCTCATAGTCGGCATGTAGTTCTTCTACTTCGCTTAATTTTTTTAGACTTTGAGCACTATCATCGTTGAACTTTATAACATGCTTTTTCGCATTTATATCTGTATTATTTTCTAAAAGCGGGCCGCCAGCTCCTGAATCAAGAATTTGCCAGTGCGCTTTTCGTCGGTCTCCTGCCAGTGTATTAAGAGCGCCTGCTGTACCTAATAAAGTTAGTTGAGATTTAGGTACCGAAGCTCGTTGGACAAGTTCCGGAATGGTAGTAAAAAAGAGTTCTTTAGAGTTATCTTGATTTCTTGCTTTTACAATTCGTTCGGCGACTGTCTTTGACATACCAATGATCAGTCGATATCCCAATCGAAGTATTGGAGTATCTCCATTAGACGGTTCTTTTTCTAGGCTATGGTCCCAATTGCTCCGATTTATATCGATTGGTGCGACTTTTATTCCTTTACGGCGTGCGTCTTGAACTAATTGAGAGGGGCTATAGAACCCCATTGGCTGACTGTTAAGAAGTGCACAGTAAAATGCTTCCGGGTAATGGCATTTTAACCAGGCTGATACATATGCTAATAATGCAAAACTAGCTGAGTGTGATTCCGGAAATCCATATACGCCAAAACCTTGAATTTGTTTATAGAGACGCTGAGCGAAGTCTAATGTATAACCTCGTTCTAACATTCCATCGACTAATTTTTTTTCAAAGTGATTTAGATAGCTATTCTTACCCCAGCTACCCATCGCTCTACGTAGCTGATCTGCTTCGCCTCCAGAAAAACCTGCAGCAACCATTGCTAAACGAATCACTTGCTCCTGAAAAATTGGAATACCCAGAGTTCTTTCGAGAACTTCTTTGATTTCTGCATTGGGATAATCGATATCTTCTAAGCCTTGTCGTCGACGTAAATATGGGTGCACCATTCCGCCCTGAATGGGACCTGGGCGAACAATAGCGATTTCAATTACCAAATCATAAAAGCTGCGTGGCTTTAAGCGGGGTAACATAGCCATCTGTGCTCGGGATTCTATTTGAAAAACACCGATACTATCCGCGGCGCAGAGCATGTCATATGTTGCCTTATCATTTGAGGGGATTTTTTGCATTGATAGAGCTTGTCCATGATGTTCTTGAATTAATTTGAGACAACGATGGATTGCGCTTAGCATACCCAAAGCTAAAATATCAATCTTTAGGAGACCGAGTGCTTCAATATCTTCCTTATCCCATTGAATGACTGTTCGATCAGGCATACTTGCATTCTCCACCGGCACCAGAGAACTGATTGGACTATCAGTAATTATAAATCCTCCGACATGTTGAGAAAGGTGTCGAGGTGTACCGATTATGGATTGCAACAGTAAGTAAAATTTTTTTGATAAGAGGCCACTCTGGTCTATTCCTTTTTTACTAAAGCGTTTTGTAAAATCCTCGCTCCTCTCCCACCAAGATATAGATTGGCTAAGTTGTTGGATGAAATGTGGGTCAAGTCCGAGTGCCTTTCCGACATCGCGAATTGCGCTGCGTGGCTTATAGGTGATAACTGTTGCGGCAATGGCGGCACGTTCACGACTATATTTCTTATAGATGTATTGAATGACTTCTTCTCGACGTTCGTGCTCAAAGTCTACATCTATGTCAGGTGGTTCGTTACGTTCTTTTGAAATAAAGCGTTCAAATAACAGTGAAACTTGGTCTGGGGATACTTCAGTAATAAATAGGCAGTAACACACGATAGAATTAGCCGCGGAACCTCTCCCTTGGCAAAAGATATTACGATTCCGAGCAAAATCGACGATATCATGAACGGTTAAAAAGTAATATTCATATCGTAGTTCAACAATAATATTTAACTCATATTCAATTTTTTCTTTTATACTCGGATGTATTCCTTGCGGCCAGCGTTTGCATATACCTATCTCAATAAGATGTCTTAGTTGTTGTATCGGTGAAACATTTCCTGGAACTACTTCTTTGGGATATTCATAACGTAATTCTTCCAAGCTAAAGTTGCATTGCATAGTAATTTTTAAGGTTTCCAATAATAGCGCTGCCGGATAAATTTTTTTTAATTTTTCTAGGCTTCGCAAATGTCGTTCTTCATTAGAAAAACGTTTTTCTCCTAACTCCATGACTGAACAATTATAGCGAATAGCGGTCAGGGTATCTTGTAAGGGACGAGACTGCTTTTCATGCATATGAACATCTCCACAGGCGACAAGAGGGATCTGCCATAATGCTGAAAGATTACGTAGATAACGATAATTATCTATTTCATGGCCATCAAGTAGATGCTCTACACCTATCCACAAACGACCATCGCTCCACTTTAGTAACTCTTGTACCTTGATGGTATCGCAATCTAGATTTTTGGATGGTAGCCAGATTATAAGACCAGAGTGTAAATTATGCTCTAGATCCGACCAATTTAGGATATATTCGCCTTTTATACTTCGTCTGCGTGCTAGTGTAATAAGCGTTGACAACTCAGAATAAGCGGGTCGGTCTGTGACAAGTACGATTAGCCTTTGATTATCTAGTTCGAATTCGCTACCGATAATCAGTTTTAAACCGCATGCTTTAGCTGCGGTATGTGCTTTAACAACACCTGCTAATGAACACTCATCCGTAATAGCTAGGGCGCTATAACCTAGGACTTTTGCAGTATTCACTAATTCTGCCGGATGCGAAGCTCCACGTAAGAAGCTATAGTGACTCAGGCAATGTAATTCAGCATATGACATCTAGGTAACATACCATAAATACTGTGTATATATACAGTATTTATGGTATGTTACCTCTACTTTTTGTCCTGAAGTAGTAATCTATTTGTTTGTTGATCAATATGGAAATTAAACATAGATAAAAAATTCATCCCAAGAAGTCCATCGAAAGGACCGCTTGAGTGTGGATTGACGGCAACCTCAATATTTTTCACCAGGTGATTTCCTAGTTGCAGACTGGGAAACCGATATAGTTCGACTAAAACTATGCCTCCTGCAGTATTCAGAGGTATGTCGCCGATATTTTCTGCGTAAATGGATGATTTTATAAGTTCAAAAACTTCTTTTGACAGTGAACAGATGCTGGCTCCAGTATCGACTAGCAATGATACCTCGGTTGTGCCGGCAATCAGGATATTAGCTACATATTGCTGGCCTATTTTTTTGAGTTCGATTTGGCTTGTATTTTGTTTTTTAGCCAAAATCTCAGCTAAAAGTTGTTCTCCGGCTCGATTCCATTTTGGTTCATCAAGGAGGCGAGAGGCCTCTACGCTGGCACTCACATATTTTTCCTGTTTTAAAAGAGCCTCTGCTAGGCGGAACTGGGCATATCTAAAGTCTTGGTCCATAGAGAGAACAAGCATGGTTAGTTCGGAGACATCTGACCAGTCGCCTTTGTTTAACAGTTGATCTATACATCGTCGACTTAAACTTCTTGCATCCTGTAGCGCCAGTTGTTTTTCGTATGAGTCATAGGTTCGATATTGAATTTCGTAGATTAGACGGACTGCGGACTCGAAGTCTTCAATTAGTTCAAATGTTATTGATTTCAATTTGAGAAATTGAATCTCATTAGGGAAGTTTGAGAGTAGTTCATTAAGTAATTCAATTGCCGAACCCACATCCCCTTCATTTAGTTGGTATTGGGCATGTTTTAGCATCAAATATTTTAGAGAATAAGTAATTTTAGGATCATTTAAATCTGCATTGATCAATAATTTTACACTTTCGTGGTATTGCCTTAATGATAGCATTTTCAATATGTTATTTTCGATATCCCGCGAGGTGGGTGAGGTTAAAGTTCTTGTAGTTGATTTAGAGATGTAAGATGTATCGTTTTTAACCTTTGTGGTTGATTCAATATCCTCACTGCACTTCGAGAGGAAACAGATATTTAGGACGACTGAGATTAATGAAATTACCAAATAGATAGGATTCACTGCACATCCTCACTTAATAATTCAAGATTATAATCAAACAGGAGGTCCATATGGCTTAATTTTGTAATGCCTTGAGATTTAGTATCAAAAACTAACTGATGGTAACTTCTCTAATAAAGGACTAGTTAGGATAATGAGCCCCTTTAAAAAAATGTAGTTATGGAATATTGGCTATAAGCTATGCGGGTCCCCAAAACTATTGCTTATCCAGATTGTTTGATAGGGTGTCAAGGTGACGAATGAGTCGCCATCACTGAAGTTCTCACCACTAATTAGATCACACCAATTTTGGTTATCGATTAGATTAATTTCAGCCAAAAACAATTTCTGTTTTGAATTACTTATGTTGCTCACACAAAAAATACTTTGCTCTCGGTCAATACTTTGCCTCCAGTAGCCAAAGATATTATCTCCCAGATGTAATGTGAACTGGGTTGCATTTGGGTGAAACGCAACCTGATTGCGACGGATGTCTAGTAGTTTGCCCAATTCAGTATATACCTCATACTCAGTCTTGTTCTCATCGGTGATTCGCTTGATAAGCTCGTCATACTGCCACTGATGTCTGTTAATAGCACGGTTATGACCACTATTATTCAACCTATTGTAGTCATTACGCGTCCCAACGAGGCTGTGAATATATATTGCAGGGATACCCTCAAGTCCTAACATGATAGCGTGTGCACAGATGAATCTTTTCACAGCATAATTGTCTCTACCATCGAGCGTTCCACACAAAGCATCGAAGAGTGATATATTAATCTCATAGGCCTTACGAGTACCATCGTCCTGTGATCTCCATGATATTTTGCCTCCAAAAGCCTCCATTGTTTCGATAAGACGCTTTATTTCGATCTCGCTAAGTAACCCTTCTGCAGGACGAAGACCGATACCATCGTGAGACGCAATGAAATTGAAGTAGGCCGTACCCATTCTAGCCGGAGGCATACTCATCATCCATTGCTTTAAATATTCGCAATTTCCCGTCACGAGTGTGTTAATGAGTAAGGGTGGTAGAGAAAAGTTATATACCCAATGCGCTTCATTAGCGTTTCCAAAGTACGCTAGGTTCTCTCGGTTAGGAATATTTGTTTCTGTAATGATAACTGCGCCTGGTGCAGCGCACTCAATAAGGCCCCGTAGAAGCCTAATAACACAGTGTGTCTCCTCAAGATTGATACATTTGGTTCCCACTTTTTTCCAGAGATATGCCACCGCATCAAGTCTAAATATACGCACCCCCATTTCGAGATATAGTTTGATGATCTTAACGAATTGTTTTAACACCTCTGGATTAGAGAAATTCAGGTCCACTTGATCATGACTGAATGTGCACCAGACGTGTTTTAGGCCGCGAATGGTTGAAACTGGCTTTAGCAAAGAATTAGCGCGTGGACGTGTCACATTACTCAGATCAATATTTGGATCAATCGAAATAAAATAATCTCTACCGGGATTACGATCAGCAATATAGTTCTCGAACCAACGACTACGGGCAGAACAATGATTGATTACTAGGTCTGCCATTAAGCGATAGTCATCAGCGATTTTAGACACATCTTTCCATTCTCCAAGAGTTTCGTTAACGCTGGAATAGTCCAGCACTGAGAAACCATCATCAGAAGTAAATGGATAGAATGGTAAAATGTGTATAGTGTTGATTTTGGATTTGAGAAATTTATCGAAGAAAGTCTTCAGCGCAACTAGTGGCGCCATAGTTCTGCTTAAAACACTATCACCATATGTGATGACCACTGTATCACGTTCATCCCAATAGTTTTTGTGAGGTTCAGGGAACCGAGATGAATCGCTGATTTCCATTATGCTTAAGAAATCAGTCGAAAGCACCTTGGCTTGCGCATCATTAAGATCCGGATACAAAAAGCAAAGCTGTTCGGCAATACGTCGATTTAAACGCTCAGATGGCAGACTCTTCATTTAATACGTTCCATATATTCTTTATTGTCTGCTTCGACAGCCGCTAAGAGTTGCTCAAAAATGTCTGGAACTGCACTAATAACTCGGTTCCAACTTGCGATAAATGGCCGGTCACTAGGTCTCTCTAAAAATACTTCTCCCGCTTTCATGATATTTTCGGCAAAGAGTTCTACCGCCTTTTCCTCGCTATGAACATCTAGGGTAAGTCCATTCATTATCGCATCATTGTGAGAATTTTCTACAGCGTCAAGAGCAATTCGGTAATAAGTGGCTTTAATCGATCTGAATGTTCCTCGCTCGAATACAACACCTTGAGTCGCCAGTTTTCGAAACAGTGCCTTGGCAATATCGATTGACATTTTTGAAAGGCCATTTTTTGCATCTTCCGGAGAGAGAGGCTGATGTTTGTGATCATAGCTGTTAGCAATATCCACCTGACAAACGCGACTTTTCGCGTAATTCCGATACATTTCCGATAACACACCTATCTCAAGCCCCCAATCGCTGGGAATTCTTATGTCTCTAAGTACATCCCGTCTAAATGAAAATTCTCCTGCTAATGCATACCGGAAACTTGTCATATAATCCAGATAATCCATTTGACCTAGAATCTTTTTCAACGCGCCCAATAAAGGCGTCACCAATAACCTGCACGCTCGGCCATGCATTTTGCCATGTGCTGTGCGAGCATAATAGCCTTTACAAAACTCATAACTGAAGCTCGGATGGGCTACTGGATATATGAGCCGTGCGAGGAGCGATCGATCATACGTCGTGATGTCGCAATCATGGAGGGCAATCGACTCTGTCTTTCCTGATGCTAGAACATACCCCATGCAATACCAAACGTTCCTTCCTTTTCCTAGCTCCTTGGGAGCTAGATCAAGATCTCTTAAGTTATCATCAATCGCCTTTAACCTTGGTCCGTCGTTCCATAGAACCTTGTGCTCTTGTGGCATTCGAGAAAAAAAATTCAGTGCATGACGATAATCTTTCTCAGCTGCCCTATCGAGTCCAATGACAATTTGGTCTAGGTAAGGTACCGTAGATAACTCACTAACAATATTTGAAAGCGCAGGGCCCTGCAATTCAGAGTACAGCGAGGGCAATATGAGACCCATGGGTCTTTGTACAGCGAAATTAGTTAATTCGTCCTCTAATTCGCTAGTTGGCCTATTTTGTAAATTGTGGAGTGTAGTTATAATTCCATTTTGATAGAAGTCCGCCATTTGTATTTCCTAATCTGTAAGTTAGTAATGATTACTGGTGACGTTAGTCATTATTGTCGTTTCCAAGCTCATACTTTATTTGCCGAAGCCATTTCCGAACTCCTTGGTCCCATCCTTTTGGTCCCTCATGCTCACTGATGAGTACATTTCTCTCACGCCTCAGTGATGGAAGAGCCCTATCTTTTGCCCTAATAAGTAATGCCCAACTGGCAACATCAAGCATGCTCACGTCGTTGGCACTGTCCCCAACTGCCAGAGAGATAATTGGTAGCTCAAGGATTGACTTATAAAAACTACTGAGTTTCTTTAACGCGCTTCCTTTGTCAAAATCACCGCCAACGGTTAGAAACCTCCCTCCTTGAAGCGGATTGGCACCGACATTCCTCAATTCTTGTATAAACTGAATTTTCCTTTCTTCGTTTCCCTCCCAGATAAGGGGCTCCGTATAATCTCGTTTGTTTGCATTTTTTGCCGACTGGAGGCTTAATCCCGTGACCTCACGAATACCGGCGGCACCATCCCGATTATAAATATCAGAAAAACCCCTAAACTCATTTTGGTATCTTTGATCAAAATCATGCAAAATCTTACGCCAATAGTCTCGGGATGGAGCTTCAGAAATCCTGATATACTCGTCGACTGTATCACAATTTTTTACAACTAAATTTTTTGAAAAATATTCCTTGGGAATATAAATAGCTGCCCCGTTTTCAATTATAAATGGGTGTTTATTTTCGAGATCTTCCCGGAGTGGAATAACCTCTGAGGCGGTTTTACTAGTAACAGCTATCACTGGCAATTTAGAGATTTCTAGAAGCTTTAATAGTTGCGAAGCGGGACCACTATTATAGGTATTATGATCCAATAAACTGCCATCGAGGTCAGTGAAGATCAATGCGTAAGGGTCGCCTTGAGCATGGCGATATTTCTCGTTTATGATATAGTTATTCAAGATTAGGTTTGCCCTTAAAAATATACTAGCCTCATGTTGCACTATTCCAGTGCGAGCTCTTGATTTAAGCCCCGATGGATGTTAGCAAATCTGTTATGGATGTAAATTTCAGGAGATTATTTTGTTGCCTTCTAAAATCTCAGTAAATCAGAGGTGAAATAAAGCATATTTCGTGCCATATCAAATAATGCCGATCCTTGGCTTGATATAGCATTTTGACAAGTTTGCAAATGAATGCCTATTTAGTTATAACCTTATCAGAAAAATTTCAAAGAAGTTGCCAAACCATTTGGGGGTAGAAATGCATATGGCTAAAAGTCCAGACATTGGTCTAGGACAAACTATATTAAAACGAGCTGAGATTTCGCCACTGGAAAGGGCCATTACATTTGAGGGTCATTCGTTAACTTATTATGAGCTTTCACTAAGAGTTCGCAAGATTTCAGCAGTGCTGAAGGATATGGATATCAATAAGGGAGATCGTGTTGGTTATATTGGACTTAATCATCCGTCATTCCTTGAGGTTCTTTATGCGTGTGGATGCTTAGGAGCTATATTCGTTCCAATTAATTTCCGCTTGACTGGATCAGAGATAAGATTTATCGCAAATGACGCCGGTTTAAAGGTAATGTTTGCGGATCAAACTATGACTTCACTGGTCGACGATGAGCGCTCATATCTTCAATGTGGTCGGTATCTGAGTGTTGAGTCAAAAGCGTCAAATTGGGAGTTTTTTCCAGAGTTAATAGATAATAAAGATCCACTCGAACATTTTGGGCAAGTCTCGGCAGATGACATTGCACTGATAATGTATACATCTGGCACAACAGGTCTACCTAAAGGAGCGATGTTGACCCATGGTAATCTCTTTTGGAATGCTGTTAATGTTGCTTTTAGTGAAAATAATATGCAAACAGCAACGTTGACTTGTGCACCATTGTTTCATATCGGTGGTTTAAATGTGACGACACTGATTTCTTTGGCGTGTGGGATAGAGGTAATTCTTCATCGTAATTTTGAGCCCGGACAAGTATTGAAGGACTTGGAGAAATATCGTGTTTCGACAATGTTTGGTGCGCCGACTATGTTCCTGCTGATGTCGCAGCATGAAAACTTTGCCACTACTGATTTAAGTCACATTTTGTCAGTCACGGTCGGTGGTGCCCCTGTACCAGTTCCCTTGATTGAAACTTATGGAGCCCGAGGAATAAGTTTTTGTCAAGGATATGGGCTTACTGAGACCGCGCCATATGCAAGTATCCTTGCCAGCCATCTGACTAGTGAAAAAATAGGATCTGCCGGTCGTTCTCCACTCTATACCGACATTTGTATAGTAGATTCTGAAAATAATCCTTTATCTGCTGGTGAGCGAGGAGAGGTATGCATTAGAGGACCAAATGTGATGAAGGGTTATTGGAATCGACCTGAAGCAACTGCTGAGGCAATTGATGAAAACGGGTGGCTTCACAGCGGAGACATAGGGTACCTGGATAACGATGGCTTTTTATACCTTTGTGATCGTCTTAAAGATATGATTATCTCAGGAGGAGAGAATGTTTATCCTGCTGAAGTTGAGAATATTCTATATGCGCATGAAGCCATTGTCGAAGTTGCCATTGTCGGTCAGCCTGATCCAAAGTGGGGGGAGGCTGTGGTTGCTGTGGTGGTGCTTCAACCAGATGCAGATTTGCAATTAGAAGAATTGCGTGACTTTGCAAGTTCGCAACTCGCTCGATTTAAGTTGCCAACGCGATTATACTTTGTTGATGTTTTACCGCGCAATCCTGCTGGAAAAGTGCAGAAGTTTGTCCTCAGAAAGCAATTGGTTAAGTAGAGCTTTTTTATAATTACTCTTTAGGCAAATATTCCATGTAGGTGCCATCTCTTGCTCTGTTTTTCCCAATATAACCAGTAACGTGATCCTTGAGAATCATGCGCGATATAATAATCGCGCTGTTGCTCACCTTGCCACCAGTTGTCAGATAAGCGTTCAGGCCCACGTAACAGCGTCAAGGGTTTGTTCCAGTAAGGTTGATTATCGAGGTTTTGTAATCGTAAAGGTGTATTTGTCAGCCACAGTGGTTGTAATGGCAAATGTCTACCACTTGATGTTTTGGGAGAGCATATGTCGGCAGCTAGATTAGCTTTTTCTGGTAAGTACTCTGCCTGAAAGCAGGGTTGATATATAGTATCAGCTCCTAACTTAGCTGTGACCTGATCTAAAAAATGAACTTTCTTTATATATTTTTTAGTAAGAAAAAAATCTAAGTTTTCATTAGTATTAATAATGAATTCCTTGCTAGATAAAACAATTCTTTCGATACTATTTGGTAAATTAATTCGTTCAAGTTGCAAACGACTGAGAGTGAAAAAAATGTCAGAGCCATGACATGGATGTGATAATTTAATGACCATAGATTTTGGTTGTCCTTGCATTGGAGAGAATTGCCAATAAATCTTTTTGCAGTTTACCTGATGAGTGCGGAGATGCTTTTGGAGTCGTGCCAACAATATTTTCATTGGTTTATATAAATCTTCTTTGCTATAAAATCCGCTAGGATTTTCTAGCATATCTTTGAATTTTTTAGGTGCTATATATCGTTCTTGCAAATCATTTTGAGCAGTTAAGAGACTTATTTTGGAGAGTATTTTATTATCAAATCGACGGCATATTGAGGTGCTTGGTAGAGTTAGAAAATCACCTACAGTGATTATGCCTAGATGCTTAAGGCTATTTTTTTGAGAGTGTTTAAGGGTTAGTTGATCTAACTTTATGGAATATAGTCGGCGAATTAACTCTTTATTCTTAGGTATTTGAGTATGAAATTCGTGTTTTATTGATAAGCGCGCTGCTAAGGAGTTGTGTCCAACTCCTGTGAAGACTTGGCTGCATTTCTCCTTTAATTGCTCTTCTAGTTGATTGAGTAATTTAGAATAACTACCATAAAGCTTTTTACAGTTAGATAATTCTATACTGAGGCCAATATTTTGATGGATGATTAGTTCGGGACTAAAATTGTAGGCAATAAGAGTTAGTTGCTCGAAATAGAGCCTTTCTTCTTTACTATTTCGAATTTTTGTATGTAACTCAGGACAGAGAGTTATTGCAGTCGAAAAGGACATTTGTGCTTGGATACCAAGCTGCTTTGCAGCATCGTTGCAACAATATATATATTGTGTCTTTTGACCTTGAGTTATAACTGCTTGCGGATATTGTGAGGGTTGTTTTTTAGATTCTTTAAATTGAGCATCTATAGCCAATAAAGGAAAGTGCAGATAGAGCCAGATTTCTTGTGTTTTAATTGTTTGGGGCATATGGGCTATATCTGTTGTAGATTTTCATATTAAAATTAAGTGTTAAGTATGTAGTCTTGGGTCTCATTAGGGTTGAAAGGTAAACCAGTATTCTTATGATTATTGTGTATCGGCACGGGTAGTTGGTGCAGTAAAATACGTTTCGTGTCATTTATATATGTTTTCAACCGTACTTGCGAAGAAGAATTTAACCCATTGAATTTAATTACTTTTATTTTTATTTCATGTAGCTTCGAATTGTTAATTTCCAGTCTTAATGCGGCAGGAGAGTACAGTGAAATACGTTTTAAATGGTTGTATAAAAAAGCCGGTTGATAATTTTCAGTTGCAGCTAATTGTATTCGTCTTAAATTACTATAGTTAAACTTATATTGTCCTATCCATGCGACCAGCATGACTTCACTTCTTATGCTATGTTCGGCACTCCATAGCCATTCATTACGACACTTGCTGTGTATGACGAAAAGATTTTCAAGTTTTATACCAGCTGACGCCCAGGAAGGAGCATAAGGTTGATAAGGCGGATCGAGAAGGACGCATAGCCCTTCTTCCTGCGTATGCTTGACTAATGTCGGCAAAATTAGACTCAACTCACCAATGCCATGACGACTAAAATTTGCTTCGACTAATGCTTGTCGCGGCCAACCGCCACATAATAGATCATCTAATTCTGGATATTGGGTTGTCAAGGAATCTTTTATGATCGAGCGACTATGACCACGCCAAATATCATGGCGTGTTAGAAGTGACTCTAGATTTGAAAATTTTTGCATTAGCCCACCTTTTATACTGTTAATATATACAGTATTTATAGAAAAGTCATCCACTTTATTATTTTTATAGACAGGAGTATGGTTTTTGATAGTTATATGAATGCTAGCCTGTCGAGTAGAATTTTATAAGATGCGTATGCCGGACGATAAGATTTGTTTGCAGAGTCTTTTGTGCATATAGACAATATCTCATTTAACGGAACTGGTACTTTCTAGATAGGCACGCCCTCAATAAGAAATGATGTTCTGTCGGAAAGCCCCCGGATACGTCAGCTACTGAGAGGTCTGTCAAGCAACTTTCTTTTTAATCTAAAGGGAAAAAGTATCATATTGAGATTGGACTTGGATGGAAAACTAAGACTTGATTTATCAGATGAGCATGGCGCATATCACATCGTAACAAGTGCTTATGAGAGGGAAGGTAAATAATTTATCGGAAGTTTGAGAATGTCGACTCTTGATAAGCTAATACTTTACAGGAATGCTGACTACACCAATTTTAGGGTGCTTTGATTAGCCTGCCTGGCTATTGAGACAGGCTAATCCCCACATCATTTTTATTTTCTTTACTGACCTTTATTACGCTAACATCGGGCCTAATTTCATTGCTATACCCATATCGCCTTGGATTTTGAGCTTACCGGACATAAAAGCCGCAGTGCCATCAAGTTCTCCCGCGGCCATCGACATGAAATTCTCCATACTTAAGACCATGGTGCACTGAGCATCGGCGTCATCATTATTAATAATATTAGGCGTTTGTGTAGCATCAAGGAAGAGTTTTCCGTTATCCCCAAAATCAAACTTTACCGTTGCTCCAAGTCCGCAGTCTTCGCCGATTTTTTCTTTTAAACCGGCGGTTACTAGTTCAAGTGACATACAAGTTTTCTCCTATTAAAGTTAAATAATCGAATATATTTATCATGGATTAAGGGTAATACTTTAGAAATCTGAAGAGCTAAAAGCAAGGCATAAATGTGGCACTGTAAGTTACAGCGACACTTTTTTTAACGCATCTGAGCTTAGCTTATGTAAAAATCTATTCCTCGCGGTTAGTGATTGAATATTCCGAGGGGAAGCTTATTATGAGAAAAATTGCACTGTTCGTTGATGTCCAAAATATATTTTACACTGTTAAAGAAAGATATGGATGCTATTTTAATTATAGAAGACTTTTGAGTGAGCTTGAAAATGAGGGTGACATTGTTATTGCTCAAGCCTATGCGATTGACCGTGGGGACCGGAAACAGATGATATTTCAAAATTTTTTAAGGGAGTCAGGATTCAACGTAAAGTTAAAACCTTACATTAGCCGCGCCGATGGTACGAGGAAAGGTGATTGGGATGTTGGGATCACTATCGACATATTAGATACGGTTTTTCACAACAATAACAATATCGATTGCATCGTGTTGCTATCAGGTGATGGTGATTTTGATTTGTTATTGCGCAGACTTGGCGGCTGGCCAGAATTGTCGTCAATTGTTTATGCTGTTCGTGAACACACAGCGCGATCTCTTATCGAGGCGGCCTCGGAGTTTCGACCAATTTGCGGACCCTTGTTATTAAAAAGTTCTCCATAGCAAGCTTTGAGAATTTTAAAGGACATTTTTATAAAGACCCCCGTCGTTTGAGATATTTTGCCCAGTAATGTAGCTGGCGGATTTGCTAAATAAAAAGTCACAAGTCTGCCCAACTTGCTTAGGCTTGCCAAGACGTTTTTCTGGGACTTGATAAACTATCGTATCCGAAATTTCGTCCTCTGGTACTCCATTTTTTCTGCTTTAACTTTAAATCCCTCTCTCAATAGTTCTGTTAAAAAATATCCCAGCAATAGCTGGTTAATAGTTGCACCTTTGTGGGCTAAAGAATGTGAAACTCCCACTAAAAAAGAGGAGAGGCATGCTTATGCTCCGCTAGAAAGATTTAAACCTTAGATCCACAATTCTACTGATACGGATGTAATTTTATAGCTCAGCGAAATCCCTTGATAGCCATAGAATTAAAAATTCTTTGTATCATTCTGATCGGCGTTATCATATTCATTTCAAGACCTTTTTCTAAATCACTCCTGCTAAGGGACTTGAATTCAACAAAAGGAGGGCCACCGTTGTTATAAATTAATATATCGGGTTTTAGATATTTTGCTACCACAATATCTTGTCCTTGCTCGGTTCCAATATCGATGACTGCTATTTGAACTCCTTTGTTAAGCCCTTCACGAATTTGCTCCGCTGCTGCCAAAAGGGTTTGTTGATTTCGTCCATTTAAAGTTGCTTCAACCCCCAAATTTTTCAAGAGCCAAGGCGCATGCAAAGTCCAACCCTCCAGACGAGCCACATACCATTGCTTTTTCCCCTGCAATACCCAAATACATCGGTCACACCCTTATCTTTATTTGTTACCTAAACTGTCTTTTCTTTATTGGGATGTTTTAATTTTCACTATCCTGACATGTTTTTGCCTTGATGTGCCATACTCTTACTTAAAAGTTGAGTGACCGTTGGCAATGGCATCTAGAACCTATATCTTCTGGTTTTTATTTTGTTGCAAAAGCGTAAAGGACGATTAAAACGCTATTTATTGGCTGGGTAATTTTAAATTGTCGTTAAGGAGGATAGATGAGTCAATTAATTAAGACTAAGGGCGCGTTCTCCTACCTGATGGTGGTGTTTTTAAACGCGTTCTTAGATCTTGGGCATAAGATCACGATCCAGAACACAATTCTGAAAGTCTATGATGGTGAGAACCAAATCATCCTCACTGCAATACTGAACGCACTGATCCTTCTTCCATTTATTCTATTATTTACACCTGCGGGATTTGCCGGCGATAGATTCCCAAAAAATGTGGTGATGCGTCTTTCGGCGGCCCTCGCAGTTGGAATAACGCTTGGAATAACTTTTTGCTATTACACCGGACAGTTTTGGACTGCCTTTGTAATGACCTTTATTTTAGCTATGCAAAGTGCTATCTATTCGCCGGCTAAATCTGGATACATAAAATCGTTGTTCGGAAAAGACCGTCTTGCAGAGGGAAATGGGCTAGCGCAGGCTACTGTTATTTGCGCGATTTTAGTTAGCACTTTTCTTTTTTCACAGGTGTTCGAACACCTATACCCTAGTGACGCGATCACAGAGGCAGATGTTTTGGTAGCAGTTGCACCAATCGGTTGGCTTCTGGTGGTAACGAGTTTCCTAGAGGCGCTACTCTGCTATCGACTACCGCAGCTCGATTTCGGGACCAAAATCGAATTAAGACCAGTTGAACATCTTTCAGGGCGTGCGGCTATCAGGGCATTAAGGCCATTAATTTCCAACGAAATCATTCGACTATCTGTTTTAGGCCTAGCGGTGTTTTGGGCTGTGGGTCAGGTGCAGTTGGCGGCCTTTGGTAATTTTGCTGAACAGGTCCTTGGAATAACCGACACTCGAGTTATTAATGGAACGATGGCAGCGAGTGGAATCGGCATCGCATTGGGCTCTTTTCTTGCAGTACGCTGGTCCAGGGGTTACATCGAAACTGGACTAATACCCATTGGTGCAATGGGTATCTGCACTGGACTTTTCTTAGTGGTCCATCTTGAAGTAATTTGGTTGCATACGGTTAATTTTTTCATTATGGGAATAGCAGGTGGGTTGTTTATCGTTCCGCTTAATGCCTTGATTCAATTTAATGCACGCTCGGAAGAATTGGGTACCGTAATAGCTGGAAACAATTTCCTCCAAAATATAGCTATGATAACTTTTTTAGCGTTGACTTGTGCGCTCACTATTATGGGAGTGTCCGCTTATTTGTTTCCGATTATAGCTGTAGTTGCGCTGGCGGGCTGTGTTTTTACTGTGTTAAAACTACCCCAGAGCTTGATTAGATTTATCGTAACCTCTACGATAAAACGACATTATAAAATTAAAGTTTCGGGCTTGAGTTCCATCCCTGAGCAAGGAGGGGTACTCCTTTTAGGAAATCACATCAGCTGGATAGACTGGGCTATTCTTCAGATCGCGGCCCCTAGACCTATTCGCTTCGTGATGGAGCGATCGATTTATGATCGATGGTACATAAATTGGATTGTCAAGATTTTTGGTGCTGTTCCGATTGAGCTTGGCGATGGTGGTAAGGATGCCCTTCTTGAGGTTTCGAAGCTGCTAGATATGGGAGAAGTTGTTTGTATTTTCCCTGAGGGCACAATTTCTAGAACAGGGCATCTTGTCCAGTTTCGCAAAGGTTTTGAGAGAGTGCCGGCCCTAGCAAAAAATACTTATGTTATTATTCCATTTTATCTTCAGGGTCTTAGGGGTAGTCAATTTTCGATGTCTTCGACTCGATTAAGAAAGAGTTACTCGTATAGTTCATTAAGAAATCTTGTGGTCGCCTTTGGATTACCCCTTGCGAATGATGTTTCGGCTGGGATAGTTAAGCGTCAGATTTTACGACTGTCCATGGCCTCATGGCAATCCTATGTGGAGACGCTGCCAACTCTTCAAAACGCTTGGATCACTAGTGTCAAAAGATCAAAAAATCTTCCCAGTTTGGTGGATGAGGGATCGGCGCCTCTTGCCGCTATTCGGGCTTTATGCGCTGCGATTGCGATTTCTGTAAGAATCTCCAAGAAAGTGGCTAATCAAAATATCGGTTTATTGCTACCCTCCAGTGGTGGGGCAGCATTAGCAAATATGGGAAGTCTATTGGCGGGAAAAACGGTGGTAAATCTAAATTATACCTCTAATCTTTCGGATATCACGTCAGCTTGCGAGACTGCAGAAATTAAAGTTATCGTTACGTCGAATACTTTTCTAAAAAAACTTAAGGCGCGCGGGGTTGATATCCGGGTAGCCTTCCATGGCCAGGAGCTGATACATTTAGAGGAGTTGGTAGCGGAAATCCCAAAAATAGAATTGGGTTTGTATTGGCTACTTGTTAAGTTTCTCCCCGAGAGTTTATTGAGACTAATTTATAGTCGTAATAATGATACGAATAAAATCGCCGCAGTCCTGTTCTCTAGTGGGAGTGAGGGATCGCCCAAAGGGATCTCACTTACTCATAAAAACATTATGTCGAATATTAAGCAGGTAGCAGAGATTGTTAATGCTCAGCCTGACGATGTAATGATGGGTTCATTGCCGTTATTTCATGCGTTCGGACTTACTGTTACAACTTTTCTTCCGCTAATCGAGGGGATTCCTCTGGTTTGCCAGCCTGACCCAACAGACGCTCTCTCGACCGCAAAATCAATTTCACGGCATGGAGTAAGCATCATGTGCGGCACGTCATCATTATTGAGGCTCTACACCCATAATCAAAAGATTCATCCTCTACTACTAGCTAGCCTTCGTCTAGTTGTTTCTGGGGCTGAAAAACTCGACGATAGAGTGCGTCAGGATTTTCAGACTAAGTTTGGTAAAACGATTCTCGAGGGGTACGGAACTACCGAAACTGCACCAGTCGTCTCGTGCAATCTGCCGGACCAACTGGAACCGAGCAGGCTAAAAATTCAAAAGGGTAGCCAACTTGGGACTGTGGGAATGCCCGTACCCGGTACTAGTTGCATCATCGTGGATCCGGAAACATTCGAGGAGCTATCCATTGGTGACGCCGGCATGGTGTTGATTGGCGGGCCACAAGTGATGCATGGGTACCTTGGAGAGCCTGAAAAAACAAAAGGCGTAATCAAGGAGATCGATGGTTTTAAGTGGTATGTTAGCGGAGATAAAGGAATTATCGACGAAGATGGTTTCCTTACTATCATAGATCGCTATTCGCGATTTGTAAAAATAAGAGGTGAAATGATTAGCTTGACGGCTGTCGAGCGAGCTTTAAAAGGTGTCATATCAGAGGAAGTTGGAATAATTGCGGTCGGGTTGCCTGACGCTATAAGAGGCGAAAAAATTGTTCTAGTATGTGATTTAGAACTTGACCTTACCTCTATTCGCAAAAAAATGTTGGATCTCGGTTGTCCGGCGTTAATGCTCCCATCTGAATATCAGGTTGTCAATTCAATTCCTTTGCTTGGTAGTGGAAAAGCTGATGTGCGAAGAGCACGTGCCATGGCGGTCGAGTTGCAATAGTGTGAGGTTTTTAAGAGCTAACAGATGGAAATTTATCTGTAGAAAAACTTTTTACCCAGATATTTTAAACGTTAGAGTTTATAGGGTCTCTCTGAGCAAAAGACCGGCCTCTACGCTGAGTATTCATGATGTTCCTTCATTCCTTAGACTACTGCTACTGGGCTCTAGGGAAATAAGTTCAACCAAGTCCCGAGAAAAGTTGGCCAATAGATTGATTATCTTTGTACCTTATTGAAAGGACAGTGTAATAATTTTCATTAGATCTGCATTACAGGTAGAGGGATAAGGGCATGCTTTAGGTACAAGAAAAGGATTTAGCATAACACTTCGATGGCTAGTCTGACGCATTTAATACCTCTGGCGGCATTACGAACTTCGGGATGATTGATCCGAGACATGCCAGATTTATGCTCGGTTTTTTACTCGGAACTTTGATCGAGTGCGCCACTGAAAGCTGCGACGAAACAGCTTGGACATTACAAGGATTTGGTTCGACAAAAATTTATGGAGGAGATGATGACACAGATTATTAAAAGTCAGCTTGCGGGCATGGACACGTTGATTCTTGAACGAAAGGGCAGTGTTTTAACTATCTGGCTCAATCGGCCTGAGGTCAAAAATGCCCTCTCAATTGAGATGACCGATGGGTTGTATGGTGCCCTCAAACGAGTTGAAGATGACCGTACTATCAGGACGATTGTGTTGAGGGGAAAGGGAGGATTTTTCTGCGCTGGAGCAGATTTAAAGAGCTTTCAATCTTTAGCGCAAAGGGGAAGCTCTATTAAAGTTGCAAAAGGCAATCGGTCGTTCGGTTTTCTGATGAGTCAGCTTAATGAACAGCCACAGGTGGTTATTGTACTAGTAGAGGGTGCCGCGATCGGCGGAGGCCTTGGCCTTGCTTGTGTTGCCGATGTGACGCTCGTTATGAGTGATGCTCGTTTCCGTCTAAGTGAGACTAGCCTCGGAATTCCTCCCGCACAGATAGCTCCATTTGTAACAGAGCGTATAGGGCTCACGCAGGCACGCCGGTTGATGCTGACGGGTGCTCGATTTAGGGGGGATGATGCGGTTTCGCTAGGAATTGCGCATGATTATGCTGAGAATTTAGATGAACTCGAGGCCAAGTGTGAGGCGGTATTACAACAAATTTCGGTATGCGCGCCCGGAGCGAATGCGATAACAAAGTCAATTCTTTTCGAGACCTTACGAAAATCGAGAAGTGAAGCTCTTGACTTTGCTGCAGAAGGTTTCGCTAGATGTATGCTCGGGCAAGAAGGGCGAGAAGGAGTCGCAGCCTTTGTCGAAAAGCGTACACCATATTGGGTGTCTAATCCGGATGGAGACAAAGTTGTTTAAATCGATTTAATAGCATTTGTGTAGCCAATTGCAGCGGGTGTGCTTGCAGAGTTCTTTGGATGGCAAATGCTTTTGGTTATAATATGGTTGTAGCCTATGTTGGCAGGCACTCGCTGCGAGGCCGTTCATTTAGGACATGCGAATTAGGTGATTCGTCAGCGTCCTGATTCTATCAGCGAGTGTTATTTATCAGTTGATCTGATTGGTAGGGCGGCGAAATTTAGCCGCACTGACGTGGCGCACCACTGTGCCGGTTTCTGAGTGAAAATGAGTCCTTTTACAAATCCTGTCAAGATGGAGAATCACCTCCATTCGACCGAGGCTAGAGGCTGTTGAGGTCATGGGAAATAAGGCACATGCAGCACGCATGATATCAGGCAAAGCGTGCCTTGGATTCCCAGCCATGAGGGTGCCGATCAATCGGATTTGCGTTTGTGTTAGGAGGGTGCCAATATCATATTGCTTTTGGTGGTCAAGGCTGCTGCCGGTGGAGTGATCGGTGATTTGCATGCTAACGCCGGTTTAGGTGGCGGCCGATAATGTTTTATTTGAAATAGCGGCTGGCTAGTAACTAATGAATCCTTTTATGGGAGGTTAAGGTTATAGATGGCTTTGAAGTTATGGCATTGCAGTTTATCTCGATCGATTAGGCCGCTGTGGACGATGGAGGAGATGGGGCTTGACTATGAGTTGGTTTGCATGAAATTTCCCCCTCGTTTTCTTCATCCTGGGTACACCGATATAAATCCTATTGGCACAGTGCCTTTTTTTACTGACGGTTTTGTCGAGATGACTGAGTCGTCTGGTATCAGCCAGTATCTTGTAGACCGATATGGCCCTACCTCACTCTCAGTTCGTCCGGATGAGCGAGACTATGGCCTCTATTTGAATTGGCTGCACCGAAGCGATGCAACTCTTACTTTTCCACAGACATTGGTGTTACGTTATTCACAATTGGAGCCGGAAGAGCGGCGCCATAAGCAGGTAGTACAGGATTATTCTCAGTGGTTTTATTCTCGATTACGATCTCTAGAGAGCATGGTGAGTAAGCGAGAGTTTTTATGTTCGGATCGATTTACCATTGCCGATATAAGTGTCGGTTTCGCGCTTTTGATGGCGGAAACTTTGGGACTCCATGAGGGATTCAAACAGCACACCTCGGCCTATTATGCACGCCTTAAGATACGTCCTGCATACATTAAAGCATGTTCGTTGTGATCATCCTCATCAATTTCTTCAATTGATTATGAATTTTCCGTAGCTAATGAACGCTTCTTATTTCGGAATATCCCTTTTAAACGCGCGCGAAATCCGTGGGCCAACTATTTGTAAATTTGATGTTCGGTATTGCACTATATGGATCCCTGTTTGTACCAGTTAAGCCCAAAACTCGCGTGACGATCGAGCCTGGTACTCTGATCGGTGCCAATAGTGGCGGTGCTCAGGCAATAAGTGGTATCCCATCTGCTACGCAAGCGATCAGAGAATTATCATTCACTTCAGCCATACAAGCACCCTAGTCGAAGTGGGAAAATGTTGACTGTTGAATTTGGTGCCAGCTGCTTGTGGAGCGTTTACCCAAAATTTTCGCCCTCGCTGAGAATGATGTCATATCGATCGAAGAACTGTCTATCCAATATTATCTGGACTCCCAAACTTTATAAAGATCAGCTTATGCCGGTCACTATTCATATCCGTTGTGTAAGCTTTAAAAGTCACTCATCTGGTATGAGGAGTGCAGATAGAACGAACTCTTGCGAGGTATTGAACTATCGTTGTATTGTCTAATTTAAGCTTAAAGTGTTTCAATGCTCAGCAACGCCGGAACTATCGGAGGGGCATGGGTTTGGGAGTTCGAATTATTTGGCTCTGGATAAAAATTCGACCCTCAATTGGATCTGGCAGAATATTTTTCTATCTGGTGGAGACCCTGATAACGTCAAGTTGATTTGTAACCCTGGCGGAAGTACGGTGGCTCACCATCTGCAGACAAGTCTTCTTGCAGATCGACTCTTCAATAAATTTATAGGGACGGATATGTTTTCTAAGATCAGATTCTATCGTTGTTTCATCTCGGTAAATGGTCCACGGTTCCTTTGCTGATTAGTTACAACTAGGACGGGGTACTATTGAGGCATTGTATCCAAGGAATCGAGTCTCCTGTTGAGATCACTTCAGTGAGATAATCCATGCCATATGTGGTGCCGCCGCCCCTTATCAAATCGCTTTGGATTTGTAAGAGGAAGAGTCGACTGAACTATGCAAAGAATAATAACGGGAATAATCCAGTGTTTGGATTACTAATAGTTGGAAAAAAGTAGAGAGTTCGGAGGCCTTATATGATTTTACTACTTTGTTCATCAGCAAAGTGCCTTAACTGGGAGATAACTAGGAGCGCATCAGTCAGCCCAACTTATATTTAGCTTCGGAAATTAAATTCTACTCATTTTACGGCTCTGTGACTCCAAGGTCTGTTGATTAGTTATTGTTCGTGTGTTGTGAGGCTCAAAGATTCAGCTGATAAAAAGCTAAGAGTCAAAGAGACCCTTTCATGGCAATGGTTCGCAGGAAATAATACAGACCTATTAGATCGACATTCAACCTAATACCAATCGATATTTTCATAGACGAGGTGATCTCACTTTGACATGTACTCTTGATCCGATAACGTTTTATGTGATTTGTAATAAGAATTCATGATAAGAGATATAGTTTTTTTGTATGATTGAGTAGTAAGAATTAATATATACTTAAGAGCAAGAGTGCTGTCATGTCGTTTGTCTGAAGTATAAAGTCATCAGGAGGAGTTTCGATGGATATAACGTTCACTAAAGAGGATTTGGCGTTTCGCGATGAGGTACGCGACTTCTTTGCCACTGAGTATGATTCCTCAGTGGCAGGAGGCTTGAATTTAGCAACTATCAGCGATGGTATTTCCTACAAAGAAGCAATCGTGACATGGCAAAAGAAGCTTTATGCAAAAGGCTGGATTGCTCCCAGTTGGCCGGTAGAGTACGGCGGTGCTGGCTGGTCCATAACCCAAAAATTTATTTTTGAGACTGAGCGCGGGGCTGCGGGGATCCCAGCTGTCATTCCCTTCGGGCTAAACATGGTTGCGCCGGTTATATACACTTTCGGAAATGAAGAGCAAAAGAAAAGATTTTTACCCCGAATACTCTCTAGTGATGACTGGTGGTGTCAAGGCTATTCTGAGCCCGGAGCGGGATCTGATTTGGCAGCTTTGAGTACTTCTGCAGATTTGGTTGATGGACAGTACTTGGTCAACGGCCATAAGATCTGGACATCATATGCACAATATGCTGACTGGATCTTTTGCTTGGTTCGCACGAGCAAGGAGACGCGAAAGCAACAGGGTATAAGCTTTTTACTTATTGACATGAAAACTCCTGGGATTAGTGTCAAACCAATAGTGACTATTGATGGGAGACACCATCTCAATGAGGTGATGTTTGAAGATGTGTGGGTGCCGCTTGAGAACCTAATTGGTGAGCAGGACAAGGGTTGGACCTATGCAAAAGCGCTTTTGGCGCATGAACGCACTGGTATGGCCGAGGTGGCCGACTCAAAGCGGGCTTTCTCGGAATTAAAGGAGCGCGCAAAACACGAAGTTAATGGGGGTCGCGCAATGATTGATGACCCAGTTTTTCAGATGCGAATGTCAGATGTTGAGACGGAGCTTATGGCGCTTGAGTATACTGAACTTCGCGTATTAGCCGCGATGGCCGAGGGAGGCACCCCAGGGCCTGAGTCCTCTTTGCTTAAGATTAAGGGAACAGAGATAACTCAATCAATACAGGAGCTTCAACTGCAACTAGCTGCATATTATGGAAGTGGAATTCCAAGCGATGGGCAAAAGGATGGATATGGACATGATTTTGCTGAAGAAGCTCGTTGCGGATACCTTTTTGGACGTGCAGCAACAATATATGGAGGTTCTAACGAGGTGCAGCGCAATGTTATAGCTAAGATGGTTTTAGGGGTGTAGCCGACTTTGAGGAGAGAAAAATCATGAATTTCCAACTCAGTGATGAACAGGCGATGTTGCAGAACAGTGTTGCAAGGTATATAAAAGACCAATATAACTTTGATACAAGACGAAAAATTATATCATCACAAAAAGGAATGAGTTCTGAATTGTGGACAATCTTTTCTGAACTTGGATGGCTATCGATACCCTTTTCAGAGGACTATGGCGGCTATGGCGGTGGCAATGAAGACGTCGCGGTCATTATGGAAGAGCTGGGGAAGGGAATAGTGGTTGAGCCGTTTGTGCCAACTGTGTTGTTGTTTGGTGGCCTGTTGTCGCATTGCGGAAATAATATTGTTGCTGCAGATCTTATTCCGAAGATCATTGAAGGAAGTTGTCAGGGCGCGTTTGCTTATCTTGAACGACAGTCACGATTTGAGATTACCGACATGAAGACGAAGGCAACGCCTTTAGAGAAGGGGTGGAGTATAGATGGTTCGAAGTCCATTGTCTTGAATGGCTCCAATGCGACGCACATTATTGTGGCGGCACGAACATCCGGTGGTCAGCACGATTCGTCGGGGATCAGCCTGTTTATGGTTGATGCGGACTCACAAGGAATCTCAATCCTCCCTTACGGAATGATGGACGGTCACAAGGCTGCAAATATAATCTTTGACGGTGTGAATGTTTCGGATGATGCAATACTAGGTAGTTTGGACGAAGGTATGAGCATTGTGGAAAATATTATGCCACAGGTGTTAATCGGTCTCTGCGCAGAGTCAGTAGGAATTATGAGCGTACTAAATGATGCCACAATCGCTTACACGAAGACGCGCCAGCAATTTGGTGTTCCAATAAGTTCTTTTCAAGCCCTCCAGCACCGCATGGTAGATAATTTTATGGCAGCTGAACAGGCAAGATCCATGGTGTATCGAGCATTGTGTGCTTTCGGCGACGGTAGCCTTGAAGTTGAGAACGAACGAATGCGCTCACTGCATGCTATGAAAATTGCAGTGGCGAGGTCTTCGAAGATGATCGGAGAGGAGGCAATCCAGATTCATGGAGGGATGGGAATGACCGATGAACTAAATATAGGTCACTATGTAAAGAGGCTCATGACTATAAATCTCATGTTTGGGGATGGGGATTACCACCAGAGAAAATTTAATCAGATAAGCTACTGTGCGGCATAGTCTGCGTTTTGAGCCCATTAACATTATTGTCAATAAAAAATCATGCTCTGACACTGCAACAAATCAGCCTTGGATAGTTAAGATGCGGCTGCTGAGAATCCAGAAAGACGTGAACTTATTATCTCCTCCGCCTCTACCATGATTCGTTTGATAAGTGCTTCGACGCTTGGCGAATCATCGATTAAACCCGCGACCATACCGCAAGACCAAGCTCCTGCGTCCATATCCCCATCCGCCATAATTTTTGGATAGATGCCAGCTACCTCATCGATAACATCCTCGAATGCCAGTTTGTCACCGAGCGTTTTTTCTTTTTCGAGGAGTCTAGTGACAGCGGCATTCTTTAGGACGCGCTCCGTATTGCGCAGTGGACGCATTACCAGAGCGGTGTCAAGTTCAGAGGCGTCTATAATGGCTTGTTTTACGTTCGGATGAACCGGTGCCTCTTCCGTGGCAACAAACCGAGTGCCCATATTTATGCCCTCTGCACCGAGAGATAGAGCAGCCACCAAGCTGCGTGCATCAGCCATTCCGCCGGATGCAACAAAAGGTATTGTCAGCTCATCAGCGGCCCTCGGCAGTAAGATAAAATTTGGTATGTCATCCTCCCCCGGATGCCCACCACATTCAAAGCCATCGACCGAGACCGCATCGCAACCAATTCTCTCTGCTTTCAGGGAATGACGCACTGATGTGCATTTATGTATCACTTTTACGCCAGCGTCTTTTAGCATTGGCAACCATTTCTGGGGATTATTACCAGCTGTTTCCACAACGGTCACACCGCCCGCTATAATTGCCCTAAACATCTCTTCGTAGTTTGGTGGCGTCAGGCTCGGCAAGAAGGTCATGTTCACTCCGAAAGGTTTGTTTGTCATCTGTCGGCAACGAGCTATCTCTTTAGCCAATTTCTCCGGGGTACCTTGGGTGAGACCAGTTATTATCCCGAGGCCGCCGGCATTTGAAACAGCTGCAGCCAGTTCCGCAAAGCCGACATAATGCATTCCGCCCTGGATAATTGGATGTTTTATCCCAAATAATTCAGTGATCCGTGTTTTCATGGTGCGTCCTGTATTTCAGTATTTAATCGGTAAGTATAACTCACTTTGGGGCTATGAAACATATCGGGACTCTACATAAACTATACCTAACTCTTATATAATCAAAGGCAGTAGCTATTGCAACGATAGCTCTGAAATATGATTTTTTTTATAG
>MDTB01065480.1_pt1 | contig 57006 bp, 55 predicted proteins | sample 811161 | NCBI WGS metagenome assembly MDTB01 (sample SAMN05326650, study PRJNA326480) | marine metagenome | isolation source: seawater | place: Mediterranean Sea | collected 2009 | reverse complement strand
GTTGATAAAAAAGATATTGCAACAGTAATTGGTAAAGGTGGAGCAACCATAAGAGAGATTGTTGAAAAATCAGGAGCAAAAGTTGACGTATCGGATGATGGCACTGTTACTGTTGCAGCGCCCGATGAGGATTCTAGAAACAAAGCAATGCAAATAATTAAAGACTTAACTGCAAAGGCAGAAATTAATAAAATTTATAATGGAAAAGTTATGAAGATTATGGAGTTTGGTGCATTTGTAAATTTTTTAGGTAAACAAGATGGTCTTGTTCATATTTCCGAACTTGCAGATAAAAGAGTTGCAAAAGTTACAGATGTCGTAAAAGAGGGTGATGAAGTTAAAGTTAAAGTAATTGGCTTCGATAGAGGAAAAGTAAAACTTTCGATAAAACAAGCGAATGTATAAAAGGAACTATATCAGATTAAAGAAATTGTCAAATTGATATAGAAACTTAAGTGTAGAAACTATATTAAATTAATTAGAGAAAAAAAGTTATTCTCATTATTGGTTTAATTTTTTTTTTTTTTTTCATTTTTTAGTTTTCTTTTTTCTTTAAACGACAACTTTGATTTTTTCATTACACTAGAGTCTTTAAATGATTTACCGCTATATCTTTTGGACATTTTTAAGAAATATTTTTAGGATCTGGCATTCCAACTTTGTTATATCCAGCATCTACGTAATGAATCTCGCCAGTAACACCACTTGCCATATTGCTTAATAGATATAATGCAGAATTACCAACATCAATATTATCTACATTTCTTTTTAGAAAAGAATGATCTGCATTCCATTTATACAAAAATTTAGCGTCTCCTATTGCTGATGCAGCTAATGTTTTTATTGGACCAGCACTAATTGCATTTACCCTTATACCTTTCGATCCCAGATCTCTCGCTAAATACTTTACACTCGCTTCTAAAGCAGCTTTACAAACTCCCATTACGTTATAATTAGGAATAGCCTTGTTTGCTTCATAGCTCAAAGTTATCATACTGCCATTATCTTTCATTACTCTAGAGGCTTCTTTAGCCACTTCAGTAAAAGAAAAACAAGAAATTAGCATACTTTTTAAAAAATTTTCTCGGGTTGTATTAAGATACTCTCCTGATAATTCAGATTTTTCGGAGAAAGCAATTGCGTGAACTACAAAATCAATTTCTCCCCATTCAGATTTTATATCTTCAAACAATTTTACAACATCATCTTTATTTTCCACATCACAACTAAATGTTAAATTTGAATTAAGTTTTTCAGCTAATGGAACAACTCTTTTTTTTAAAGCGTCACCAAGATAAGTAAATGCAAGTTCAGCTCCTGCTTCTGAAAGTTTTTGTGCTATTCCCCAGGCTATTGATCTTTCGTTTGCAACACCCATTATAAGACCCTTTTTGCCTTTCATTAAACTCATAAATTATACTTTCTCAAATACTAGGGTAGCGTTTGTTCCGCCAAAACCAAAGCTGTTTGACATTATCGAATTTAATTTAGCCTCATTTTCTACTTCAGTGATTATTGGATATTTTTTTGCCTCATCATCCATATCTGTTATATTAACTGATGCTGCTATAAAATTATGTTTCATCATTATCAAACTATAAATCGCTTCATGAACCGAGGTTGCACCAAGTGAGTGACCAGCAAGAGATTTAGTCGAACTTATTTTTGGTTTATAATCTTTGAAAACTTCCCCAACCGCCTTTAATTCTGTAATATCTCCCACAGGAGTTGATGTTCCGTGTGTGTTTATATAATCAATTCTATTTTTTGATGTTTTTAAAGCCATTTGCATACATCTAACGGCACCTTCTCCAGATGGGGCAACCATATCATATCCATCTGATGTAGCACCATAGCCAGTTATCTCTGCATAGATTTTAGCACCCCTGGCCTTTGCATGTTCATATTCTTCCAAAACTAAGACCCCTCCACCTCCTGAAATTACAAAACCATCTCTAGTTTTATCATAAGGTCTCGATGCTTTTTCTGGAGTTTCATTATATTTAGATGAAAGTGCTGTCATAGCATCAAACATTGCCGTCATTGCAAAATGAACTTCATCACTTCCACCCGCAAATATTATATTTTGCTTTCCCAATTGAATTAATTCCATTGCATTTCCAATACAATGTCCACTTGTTGCGCAAGCTGAACTGATTGTGTAGTTGACTCCCTTAATTTTAAAGGGCACTGCTAATGTGGCTGAGGCTGTGCTAGACATAGTTCTTGGGACAACAAAAGGACCCATCTTTTTTGGGCTTTTTTGTCTTGTTTTATCTGCCGCTAAAATTACGTTTTCTATAGATGGACCACCGGAACCCATAATCATCCCGGTAGATATGTTGCTAACCTCTTTTTCTTCTAACCCAGAGTCTTTTACAGCTTCTGCCATAGAAATGTAATTATAAGCTGAGCCCGGGCCCATAAATCTAATAATTTTTCTATCAACATATTCTTCAAGTTTAATATTTGGTTTACCATGAACGTTACTTTTTAAGTTATATTCTTTATATTCTTCCGAGAATGTTATGCCTGATTTTGAATTCAGTAATGATTTATAAACTTCCTCTTGATTATTTCCTAAACAAGACACTACTCCAATACCTGTAACTACTACTCTCTTCATTACTTAAATAATCCTACTTTTAAATTTTCAGCACTATAAATTTTTTTCCCATCTGCTAATAAAATACCATTTGCAAGGCCAACGGTTGTACCCTCTTTTATTAAAATTCTTTTCATATCAATTTGATAAAAAGCAGTTTTACAAGTTTTAAGAACTTCACCTGTAAACTTTACGCTGTTAACACCCAAAGCTCTTCCCCTTCCGGGGTTACCTAGCCAGCCCAAATAAAATCCAACCAGTTGCCACATTGCATCTAATCCTAAACAACCTGGCATTACTGGGTCTTCCTTAAAATGACAGTCAAAAAACCAAAGTTCATTTTTAATGTCTAGTTCAGCTTTAATTATACCTTTTTTAAATTCACCAGTATTTTGTCTAATTTCTGTAATTCTGTCAAACATCAGCATTGGGGGGGACGGTAACTTTGCATTTCCTGGACCAAAAAGCTTTCCATTTGCGCAATCAATCAATTCCTCATAATTAAATGAATATTTTTTCATTTATTCAATATCTTAGTACTTGATTATGGCATATTTTAATATAAATTTCTCTTAGATTAGCAGATTTATAATGAGAAATTATCTTAATTTTGTTACAAAACTTAGAAATTCAGGCTTGAGACCTACGAGACAAAGAATAAAAATTTGTGAAATTTTATTTGGTGGCAAGGACACTTTTCACTTCTCAATTAATGAACTTTCAAAAATTATTTCACAAAGAGTAGATGAAAAGATATCACTTGCTACAATTTATAATACAGTTCATGCCTTTTTAGGAAAGGGTTATTTAAAGCAGATATCCGTTAATTCTGAGCAGAACTATTATGATACAAATATCTCCGATCATCATCATTTTTATGATGAAGATAAAAACCAACTAATCGATATACATGATAGTGAAGTAGAGCCAGTAAAAATTAATAGAAAAATTCCAGGTAAAAAGATAAAATCTATAGAAGTTCTTGTCAAAGTTCAGAATAATTAAGTATTAAATTTAAGTTAAATTTTGACGCAACCATCTTGATTATTACTTTAGAATAGTTATAATCTGGTAATGAGTAAGGAAATCATCAAAGAAATATCTAAGTGTCCATTTACTGGCGCTGGAACCCCGGCAAAACATCCAACAGGTAAAGGAACTTCAAATAGAGATTGGTGGCCAAACAGCTTGAATTTAAAAATTTTAAGTCAGCATTCAAAGCTGGTAAGCCCAATGGATGATAAATTTAAATATTCAAAAGAATTTAAAAAACTTAATTATAAAAATTTAAAAAAAGATTTACATAAACTGATGACGGATTCTCAAGACTGGTGGCCAGCAGATTACGGTCATTATGGACCATTGTTTATAAGATTAGCATGGCACGCTGCAGGAACTTATAGAACTGCTGATGGTAGAGGTGGAGCAGGAACAGGCAGTCAAAGATTTGCTCCATTAAATAGTTGGCCTGATAACGTAAATTTAGATAAAGCTCGATTGCTACTTTGGCCTATAAAAAAAAAATATGGAAACAAAATTTCTTGGGCAGATTTATTTATTTTAGTTGGTAACGTGGCTTTAGATTCAATGGGTTTTAAAACTTTTGGTTTTGGCGCAGGTCGTGAAGATATATGGGAACCCGAAGAAGATATTTATTGGGGGTCTGAAAAAGAGTGGCTAGGAGTAAACAGATATAGCGGGAAAAGGGATCTAGAACAACCCCTTGGAGCATCACACATGGGGTTAATTTATGTTAATCCACAAGGACCGGATGCAAATCCTGATCCATTATTGGCGGCACATGATATTAGAGAAACTTTTGGTAGGATGGCAATGAATGACTATGAGACAGCAGCTTTAGTTGCGGGAGGACACACATTTGGAAAATCGCACGGAGCAGCCCCGGAGTCACACAAAGGTCCAGAACCAGAGGGATCGAGAATCCATGAACAATCAACTGGATGGAATAGTGATTATAAAAGTGGAAAAGGGATTGATACAATAAGCAGCGGTATAGAGGGTGCATGGACACAAAATCCAATTAAATGGGATATGGGTTATTTAGACTGTCTATATGGTCATGAATGGGAGCTTACAAAAAGTCCAGCTGGCGCACATCAATGGACACCTAAACAAAATGGTCAAAAAATTAAAATGGTTCCAGATGCTCACCAAAAAAACAAAACCCATCCTCCCATGATGCAAACTACAGATATCTCATTAAAAGTTGATCCAAGTTACGGTCCAATTACAAATCACTTCCATAAAAACCCAAAAGAATTTCATGATGCATTTGCTAGAGCATGGTTTAAGTTGACTCATAGAGATATGGGTCCAAAAGTATGTTATTTAGGTCCTGACGTTCCTAATGAAAATCTAATTTGGCAAGATCCAGTTCCAAAACAAAAATATAAATTAAATAATAAAGATATTAAAAATCTTGAAAACAAAATCTTAAAATCTGGATTATCAATTTCTAAATTGGTATTAACAGCTTGGTCCTCAGCTTCAACTTTTAGAGGTTCTGATAAGAGAGGTGGTGCGAATGGTGCCAGAATAAAGCTTCAGCCCCAAAAGGACTGGGATATTAATAAGATTGCAAAAGTTGAAACAGTTATTAAAATATTAGAAAAGATTAAGAAAAATTTCGATACAAAAAATAAAAATGTTTCAGTTGCGGATCTAATAGTGTTGTCAGGTAATGTAGCAATTGAAAAGGCATCAAGAAAAGCAGGATACAAAATAAAAGTTCCATTTTTACAAGGTAGAGGCGATGCACTACAAGAACAAACTGACGTATTTTCTTTTAATTTACTAGAGCCAAAAGCTGATGGTTTTGTCAATTATCAAAAAGGAAAATCCGGTAATTCACCAGAAGAAATGCTAGTTGATAAAGCACAGTTGATGGGATTGACCGGACCAGAAATGACAGTTCTTTTTGGTGGCATGAGAGTTTTGGGAACTAACTTTGATGGATCTAATTACGGTGTTTTTACAAATAAAACAGGCACATTAACTAATGATTTTTTTAAAAATCTTTTAGACATGAACATTACATGGATAGAAAAAGACAAAGATGAAAAATATTTTGAAGGAAAAAATAGAAAATCAAATAAAGTTGTTTGGAATGGCTCAAGGGTTGACCTTATCTTTGGCTCAAACTCTCAATTAAGAGCAATTTCTGAGGTGTATGCATCTGATGATGCCAAGGAAAAATTTGTAAAAGACTTCGTAAAGGTGTGGTCAAAAGTTATGAACCTTGATAGATTTGATAAAAAAATAAATTAAATTTTTTATGGTAGAGCTTACCCAGGGTATATTTCAAACAAGTAAAAATGTATTCAAAAATAATAAAGGTTCATTATTAAGAACTTTGATTTACACAATTGGGCATTTTGCAATTGCTATAATATGCTTGACGTTAATTGCAGACGTTGCTTTCATTATAGCTTTAACAGATGCAATAGTTGAGCCATTAGCCAACTCGGTCTGGTATTTTCTTCTTGATAAATTTTGGGCAAGCAAAATGACAAAAAAAAATTAGTTTATATCTCTACCCCACAGTTTTTTCACTTCTACCCATCCTGAATAACTTCCAGTTTTTATTTTACACCAGTCTTTTTCACACTTTTCTATTAATAAAAGTCTACCTTTCTTGACTTTTACAATTGGTTTTGAAAACTTTGACGCCTTTTTAAAGATATTTGAGTCCTTTAACGTTATAAGGGACATACCCTTTTGTAGTTGTGATATGTGTATCCATCCACTATTATTCTTATGGTCAATAATTTTTCTAAAGTTTTCTTTTTTATCAATAATTTTTAGGGGAAGAAATTTTTTTTTATAGATAAATTTAATTGGATATTCAAAACTAGGACCATATCTCACGTTAACAGTGCTATTTTTTAACATTAAAAAATAATCCTTATTACTAGCGAGACTATTTATATTAAATAAAATAAAAAAAAATAGAATTAATTGCAGTCGCATTTTTTTTTTTTATCAAATTTTACTGATCTGAATTTAAGCGTTAACAAATTAATAATTAAAATTTTGCCATTTAAATTGTTACCAATATTTAATAGAAATTTTATTACCTCATTTGATTGGATTGAACCTATTAATGTCGCAATATACCCCACTACCCCATCAAACTCACAATTTAATATTTCGTCTGATGGCACATCCTGGTAGAAACACTTTAAGCATGGTGTGCTCCTCTTCTTAAAATCAAAAGTAAATATATGTCCTTCAAATTTACTAATAGCGCCAGTTATTAACTTTTTTTTAAATTTAAAACAAAATCTGTTGATTAAAAATTTAGTTTTAAAGTTATCCGATCCATCAATAATTATGTCATAACTTCTAATAATTTTTTCTGCATTATTCTCATTGAGAAATTCTTTAAAAATCTCTATTTTAGTTTTAGGATTTATTTTTGAAATTTTTTTTTTAATTATGTCTACTTTAAATTTGTTTATATCTTGTAAATTAAATAGATTTTGGCGATGGATATTTGATAATTTTACTTTATCTTTATCAACAATACCAATTTTTCCTAAACCAGATCTTGTTAAAAGATCAATAACTGTACACCCTAAACCTCCAGTACCAACAACTAATACATTACCTTTTAAGATTTTTTTTTGACCTAAAATACCAATATTTTTGATTATGATTTGTCGAGAGTATTTTTCAATTTCTTGCTTATTCATTTCCCAGTTGAGCCAAAACCTCCAGATCCTCTGATTGTATTTTCTAAATTATCTACTTCTTCGAAATTAAATTTTAAAATAGGCACTAAAATCATTTGAGCAATTCTATCTTTATTATTGATTACAAAATCTTTTTTTCCGTGATTGTGTAATATTATCTTAATTTCACCTCTATAATCGCTGTCAACTGTGCCAGGTGTATTTAAAACCGTTAATTGTGATTTCGCAGCTAAACCAGATCTTGGTCTAATTTGCACCTCACAGTCTGATGGAATTGCAATTGATAAACCAGTTGGAACAATGCAAGTATTACCAGGGTTTAAGATAATCGAGTTTTTAATATTTGCCATTAAATCTACTCCTGACGAACCATCTGTTTTGTATTCAGGGATTTCTACTCTTGGATCAAGTTTTTTTATTTGAACCTTGACCATACATCAATTTAATTCTTTTTTAATTTTTTTTACAATTTCACTAGCTAGTAAAGATTTTTTCATTTTAGGAATTTTTTCTTTATTTTTGTTACGATAGAATATGGATACTTCATTATCATCTGAATTAAAGCCAATATTTTGGTTACTAACATCATTAGCTATAATCCAGTCACAATTTTTTTTGTTAAGTTTATCTATTGAATTTCTTTCAAGGTCATTTGTTTCGGCGGCAAAACCAATAACTAGTTTTGGTCTTAGATAATTATGTTTTGATACATAACTTAAAATATCTTTATTTTTACTCAAACTCAGATTAAATTTTTCAGACTTTTTAATTTTTAATTTACTAAATTTATTAACTTTAAAATCTGATACAGCTGCAGAAAATATAGCTACATCCGCTGGTAGACTCTTTATAGTTTCACTAAACATTTGATCAGCAGTATAAACTTTTATTACTTTCACATTTCTTGGATATTTTAAATTTGTTGGACCACTTATTAATGTTGTTTTATATCCATTTTCAGCTAATGCATTAGCTATTTCATATCCTTGTTTTCCACTTGAGTGATTAGATATAAATCGTACGGGGTCTATTTGCTCTATGGTTGGTCCAGCGGTTACTAAAGCGTTAAAATTTTTATTCTCATCCAGCTCTTTAAAATAATTGTTTAATTCACTAAAAATATTTATTGGCTCAGTCATTTTTCCCTCCCCATACTCGCCACACGCCATATCACCTATTTCAGGTCCAACAGTGATATATCCATATTCATTTAATTTTTTTCTATTTTTTCTTGTCGATTCGTGCTCCCACATTCTTACATTCATCGATGGTGCCAAAAATATTTTTTTATTTGATGCTAATACAACAGTTGAAGCCAAATCATCAGCTATCCCATTACTTAGTTTAGAAATTGTATTTGCAGTTGCTGGAGCAATTAAAATTATATCTGCCCATCTTGAAAGAGATATATGGTCCATTTCCGATTCACTTTCGTGATCAAACAAATCTGTATATATCTTATTTTGAGATAAAGAAGTTATAGATAAAGGTGTCACAAATTTTTGAGCCGATTTAGTTAAAATAGTTTTTATACTTGCTCCATTTTTTTTTAATAATCTAATAAGCTCTAAACTTTTGTATGCTGCAATACCTCCACAAATGATTAATAAAATTTTTTTATTATATATTTTATTCATTTTATTAAATTAAAATACTATGAAACCAAGAAATACAAGAAGAATTATTCCAATAAAACTTTGATTTCTAAAAGATTTCATTTCTAACTCTTTTTCTTTATATGCAGAATAAGAATTTGAGTTTTGAGGGATCTTACCACCAGCAAGAAAAGTTAAAGCTTGATTAGTTTTTTCCATCATTTCTGGTAGTTTTGGTAATTTTCTTATAACTTCTGCAGTATCTTTTAAAGTTTCGGTGAAGTTATTTATTGGATCTTTTGTTTCTCGTAACCATTTTTCTAAAACAGGTCTAGACGTTTCCCAAATATTTGTTTCCGGGTTTAGTTTTCTTGCCACTCCTTCAACTACAACCATTGTTTTCTGCAACATAAGCAGTTGAGGCTGTGTTTGCATATTAAATTTATCTGTAATGTCAAAGAGTTGCTTTAATAGTTTTCCACCAGATATATCTTTTACCTTTTGCCCGAATATTGGTTCACCAATCGACCTTAATGCTTGAGACAATGTCTCTACTTGAGTATTTTCAGGTACCAACCCTGCTAAAATATGAACCTCTGCAACTTTTTTGTAATCTCTTTGAATAAAGCCATATAATATTTCTGCTAGGAATCTTCTATTAATTTTATCTATTCTACCCATTATACCAAAATCAACAGGAACTATTTGTCCGTTTTCATTTATAAATAAGTTTCCTTGATGCATATCAGCATGAAAAAACCCATCTCTAACTGCATGTCTTAAAAAGTGCTGAATTACATCTGATGCGATTTTCCTTGCATCAATTTTTTTTTCAATTAATTTATCTTTTTCTCTTATAGATATTCCCTCAACCCAGTCTAAAGTTAGAATTTCTTCACTGGTGTAATTCCAATAAATTTTTGGCACTTTAAAACCTATGTCGTTTTTAGTATTTTCAGCATACTCATTCGCAGCTGCCGCTTCAAATCTCAAATCCATCTCATTATTTGTAATTTGTTTTAATAAAAAGACCACCTCAACGAGCCTTAACCTCGCAGTTTTTTTTGCAAAGCCTTCAATTACATATGCTAAAAGCATTAAAGCATCTATTTGCTCATTAAACGATTTTCTAATATTAGGTCTTAAAATTTTTATTGCGACATCTTTTATAACTCCATTATCATTTATCTGCGCTTTATGTACTTGAGCGATTGATGCTGCTGCGATTGGATCACTGAAATTAATTATAGATTTAAAATTGTCATTTCCTATATTTTTTTTTAAGATTTCTGATGCTTCATTTGAGGAGAATGCAGGCACTCTATCTTGAAGTTTTTCCAAATTTTTTGAGAGCTTATCACCAATTATATCTGGTCTTGTAGATAAAAATTGACCCAATTTTATGAAACTCGTACCCATTTCTTGTATTGACCTACATAGTTTCTCTTCATCTGTAATTTGAATTTCTGAATTATTTTTTTTGCCAAATTTAATCCCAAATATATTAAAAAAAATTTTAACTGTTAATGGGGGTTGATGAAACTTGTATATAATTTTTAATGCATCAGATAATGCTAAGGTTCGTATTATTTTAAATAAGGTTAGAATTTTTTTAATCATTTCTATACTTTCCAACCAGAATGTATTGCTACTATGCCACCACTAATATTTCTATAATCACAATTTTCGAAATTATTATTTTTTAAAACATCTAATAGTTCTTTTTGATTTAAGAAACTGTTAATACTTTCTACAAGATAATTATATGGTCTACCATCCCCAACGATATATTTGCCTATTTTTGGAAGTAATTTAGAGTATTGCTTATAAATAAATTCGAAATTTTCATTCTCGATTTTTGAAAACTCTAAACAAAAAAATCTTCCACCTTTTTTAAGCACCCTATATGCTTCTGAGACTGTCTTATTTATATCCTCTGTATTTCTCAATCCAAAACTAATTGTATAGAAATCATATTTTTCACTCTCTACATCTAATTTTTCTCCATGACATTGTCTCCACTTAATATTCTTATATTTTTTTAATCTATCTTTACCCTTTCTCAACATATTATAATTTGGATCTACTGATAAAACTTCAGAATTTGCATTTGTAACATCAGAAAATATTTTCCCAATATCTCCAGTACCACATCCCACATCAATTAAACTATCGCCAGACAAAGGATTCATCATTTTGATTAGTTTATTCTTCCAGTTTCTATGAATACCTAAAGACATTAGATCGTTCATTAGGTCATATCGATCATATACCGTATTGAAAACATGACCCACTAACTTACTATTTTTTTTTAAATACCCAGACATAATTTATTATAAATGATAATATAGTATTAAATGCCAGAATTGCCAGAAGTAGAAATAGTCAAACAGTCACTCAAAAAAACTATAGAAACCAAAAGAATACTTAGAACAATAATAAGTAATAGAAATCTAAGATATAGAGTAGAAAAAAAATTTGAAGAGAATATTAAAAACAAAAAAATTATAAAAGTTACAAGAAGAGCTAAATATCTAATAATAGAAATAGAGAGAAAAAATTTTATATTAATCCATCTAGGAATGTCTGGTACACTTCATTTAGTTAAGAAAGAGAAAAAATTTAAAACTAATTTAAGTTTTTATAGATCTTCTGAATTACCAAATTCTCATAATCATATTAATTTTGTATTTAAGGGGTTTAATATAGTTTATAATGATCCTAGGAGATTTGGATTTGTTAAACTCTTTAATTCAAGAAAAAAATTAAATAAATTTTTTGAAAAAAAAGGACCAGAGCCCTTAAGCAAAAATCTATCCTATAATTATTTAAATTTGATATTGTTTAACAGAAACAAAAATATAAAAAATATAATTTTGGATCAAAAAATTATTGCAGGTATAGGTAATATTTATGCAAGTGAAATTCTTTTCTATTCAAAAATAAGCCCAAAAAGAAAAGGAAAAAATTTAAATAAAAATCATATTATTCAATTAATTAAATTTATAAAATTTGTTTTGAAAAAAGCTATCCATAGTGGTGGATCAACGATAAAAAATTTTAAAAGTGCTGTAGGAAGATCTGGAAGTTATCAGGATAAATTTAAAGTGTACAATAAAGAAAATGAGATCTGTCCTAATTCTGGATGTAATTTTAAAATTATAAAAATTAATATCTCAAATAGATCAACATTTTATTGTAAAAAATGTCAAAAATAAACGATAAATGTGTTGACCCTTTATAGTTTGGAAGTTATATACTCCCGCTTATGGCAAATACGAAATCAGCAATTAAACGTATTAGAAGAATTTCAAATCAAACTGTTGTAAATAAAGCTAGAAAAAACAGAGTTAAAAAAGCTATTAAAAAGATGAATTCAATTCTTGATGGCAAAGATAAAAAAAAAGCTTTAGATTTTTTACCTAAGTTTAATTCCGAATTAATGAAAATAGCAAAAACTGGAGTGATAAAGAGGCAAAACGCGTCAAGAAATATTTCAAAAGTAACAAAAAAAATAAACAACCTTTAGTTATAATTTTTAATCAACTCTTGCTAGATTAATTTAAAAAAAAAAATTCAAATTTTTTTTCTGTCATTTGTATTTTACAACTAAAAATATAATAATTTATTTATTTGACACTAAATATAATTTAATTTTACTTATACTATCTATATATTGATCATCTTCAGATAAAAAATAGTAAATATTTATTTACTAAAAATATTTTTTTTTAATTTAAAACTTTAAAGTTGTATTCTCGTAAAAATTTTACAATTACAGATTTTAAATATTTTTATCTTTTTAAAAAATTTTATTGCATAATATGTGTCTTAGGTATTTATGAATTACCAATGAAAAACAATTTAGATCATAAAATTAGTCAAGAAATATCAAATAAAATAAATTGGAATAAAGTTCAGATTACATTAAGGGAAAAATTTGGATTAGAGATATATGAAAGCTGGTTAAAAAAAATAAATTTTGAAGAAGAATTCAGAGACTACATTTTGTTATCTGTTTCGACCAGATTTATTAGAGACTGGATAACCTCGAGATATTTAGATCAAATTTTGCAAATACTAAAAATTTACAAAAAAGAAGCTAACAGGATAGAGGTAATTATCAAAAATAAAAAAGATAATCATACCCATGAGAACAATAGTGATGATAATTTGGTATCCAGTAAAAATATTTCATTTATTAATAATTCCTATCTACAATTTAATAGAATAGATCCAAATAAAACCTTTGAAAATTTTGTAATTGGCAATAGTAATAAACTTGCATATGAGGCGTCTAAAAAAGTTTCTACAGATATAGCGCATTACAATCCATTATATATTTATAGTGGTGTTGGAATGGGTAAAACCCACCTTTTAAATGCGATAGGACTAAATTTAAAATCGACGAATAAAGTTATGTTTATCTCTGCAGAAAGATTCATGTATCAATTTGTGAAAGCAATAAAATCTAATGATATGGTAAAATTTAAAGAAAATTTCAGAAATAACGATGTTTTACTAATAGATGATATTCAATTTATGAATGGAAAAGAGGCAATGCAAGAGGAGTTTTTTCATACTTTTAATGCTCTAATTGACAAAGGTTCTCAAATTATAGTCACTGCTGACAGACCACCAAACAAACTAGTAAGAATACAAGAGAGAATTAAATCAAGATTTTCTGGAGGTCTTGTTGTTGATATTCAAAGTTCAGATTACGATTTAAGATATAAAATTATTAATAAAAAATATGAAGATTTAAAGTATATTAATCAGCAACAAATAAATATAGATGAGGAAATAAAAAAGTTTATTAGTTCAGAGATTAGAACAAGTATAAGAGAATTAATTGGTGCTCTGAATCGTATTGTCTCGTTTTCAAAAATATATAACAAAATCCCGACACTTACAGAGATAAAAATTGTTTTAAAAGATTTACTTAATTTACCTGAAAACAAGGTCACAATTGATTTAATTCAGACTGAAGTTTGTAAATTTTTTAAAATAAGTAAGAACGAAATGTTGTCGTCAAGAAGATCCCGATATCTTGTAAGACCAAGACAAACAGCTATATATTTATCAAAATCTCTTACGTCGAAATCATTACCAGAAATTGGTAGAGCTTTTTCAAACAGAGATCATACCACAGTAATTCATTCTGTCAGAACAATTGATAAATTGAGAAAAAATGATGAAGAATTAAATGTGAATATTGAAAATCTAAAGAATAAGATATTATTATCTAAGCAAAATGAAATTTAGTGTAAAGCAGCAAGATATTCAAAAATCTTTAAATTATTGTCAAGGTGTAATTGAAAAAAGAAGTACTTTGCCAATTTTATCAAATGTTATGTTAAACGTCTCAAATTCAGAGCTCACTGTAACAGCAACTGATTTGGATTTAATATTCATTCATAAAGTTAAGAATATTGAGACACAAGAAGAAGGACAAACAACGACATCCTCATCTATAATGTATGACATAGTGAGAAAGATCTCTTCAAATAAAAAAATAAACTTTTCAAATATGGGAAATAGTAAATTAAATTTAGAGTCTGAAAATTCTACCTTTAATTTAAATTGTATTAACCCATCCGAGTTTCCTTTGATGAATGAAAATTTTAATGATAACGAATTTGTAATAAACTCAAAGAGTTTGTTAAAAATTTTAAATAAATGTAAATTTTCTATATCAAATGATGAAACGAGACATTATTTAAGTGGAATATTTATCCATACTACAAACCAAAATGATAAAAAATATTTAACAGCCGTTGCAACAGATAGTCATAGAATGTCAATCTCCAAATTCAAAGTTGATGAAAACATTAATTTTGAACCTATCATATTGCCAAAAAAAACAATTTTTCAATTGTGTACTTTATTAGATGACTATGAAGGAGACGTAAAAATTTCGAATATAAAATCAAAAATAAAATTTGAATTAAATAATAGTACATTAATATCAAAACTTATTGATGGAAAATTCCCAAACTATGTTCAAGTTATACCAAAAGAAAATCAAAAGAAGTTAGAAGTTGATTTAAAATTATTTCTTAATTCTGTTGATAGAGTTGCATCAATTTCGCTCGATAAAAAAGATGGTGTTAAGTTTAAACTATCCAAAGATAATTTGGATCTGTCTGTAAATAATACAAATAGTGGAGATGGAAACGAAAATATTAAAGTACAATTCGAACATGATTTAGAAATAAGTTTTAATTCAAGATATTTGCTAGATGTTGCTTCACAATTGGATGGGAATAAAATCGAAATCTATTTAAAAGATACAGGTTCACCTGCATTAATTAAAGATCCTTCAGATTTTGATAGTATATATATTGTAATGCCGATGAAAGGCTAAATTATTCTATCCAATTCTGCATACATACTTGTTTGTAACTGTTTCAAAAACATTTTTTCATCTAGTCCAGTTTCCAAAGGTTTTAATATAGAAATTATTAATTCTTTGTTTGATTTCATTGCTCCATTTTTAGGCCAAACAGCACCCGAATTTAATACAACTGGTTGGCATTTAATATTTAAACTATAAATCCGAGATACACCTTTTTTAAATTTAGGTCGTTCTTTAAAATCGTGTCTAGAACCTTGGGGAAATATTATTAACGGGTTATTACTCTTACTAATCGACTTTTTAACCCTCTCATAAAAGTCTAAATTATTTCTACTTACCTTATTTCTCTCTATTGCTATACACCCTATTTTTTGTAAAAAAAAACCGAAAATTGGAATTCTAATTAATTCTTTTTTTAAAATAAAAAATGGTGAGTCGAACAAAGCCTGCAAATAATATGTTTCAAATTGGGATTGATGAGTAGATGCAATAAAAAACTTATCACTCTTCTCTATATTTTCTGAACCTTTAATTGTTATTTTTGTTGACATGAACACCATCAAACAAAACTTTGCCCAATAACCTAATAATTTTCCTCCAAAAGATACTACTTTCTTTGGCATAATAAGCGTAGGTATAAAAAATAAGCATATAAGAACTACTCCTAGGTAAAAAAAAATTTTAAAAAAAAATTCTCTAATCATATTTAAAATTAAATTAGATCAGTAATTTTTTGTCTTTTTCTAATTATCTTCATATCCGACCCTTTAATTAAGATTTCTGGTGGAATTGGTCTGAGATTATAATTAGATGAAAGAGCAATTCCATACGCTCCTACATCACAAATAATCATTAAGTCATCATTTATAATTTTTTGAAAGCTGAGCACTTCTGAAAATTTATCTGTAGTTTCACATACCGGGCCAACGAACTCGTGTTTTTTTTTTATTTTCTTTTTAATAATTTTTGATGGAATGAGTCTATGATTTGCACCGTATAAGGCAGGTCTCATAAAATCATTCATAGCAGCATCTAAAATAATAAAATTTTTTTTACTAGTTTTTTTTACATATACAACTTTTGACAATAGGACTCCCGTATTTCCTATAATTGATCTTCCTGGCTCAAAAATAATTTTCACCTTATTTTTAATTAAAAATTTTTCAATCAAATCATTATATTTTTTATAATTTAATTTTTTATCACTCTTGTTGTATTTTATTCCCATGCCCCCACCTAGATCGATAAATTTAAAATTATGTTTGCAAAGATTGATACACTCTTGAATAATATCTAGCATTATTTTGTAAGGCTTATGACTTGTTATTTGACTACCAATATGGACACTTAAACAGCTAAAATCTAAAAATCGAGAATTCTTAAATTTTTTAATTATTTTATTTACACTTTTGATATCGACACCAAATTTATTTTCTTTTTTACCAGTAGATATCTTATTAATTGTTTTTGCATCTATATCAGGATTTAACCTTATGCCTATGCCAATCCTTCTTTTATTTTTCTTAGCAATCTTTTCAATATTAGATACTTCATCTTCAGACTCTGCATTTATTAAAAGAATATTCTTTTTTATAGCATAATCAATCTCATCCGATGTTTTTCCCACTCCAGAAAATACTATTTTTTTTGGATTAATTCCTGTCTTTAAAGCTGCTATCATTTCACCTTTCGATACAACATCTGCCCCGACATTTTGATTTTTTATAATTTTTAAAATATTTAAATTTGCGTTAGATTTTACGGAGAAACAGACCAATGGATCAATTTTATTAAAATATTTTTTAAAATTACTGATATTTTCACAAATTTTTTCATAAGAATAAACATATGTTGGGGTGCCAAATTTTTTTGATATTTTATTAGCACTTACTTTTTCGATAAAAAAACTACCATCTATATATTTCATTAAGCAACTTCTTTGTTTTCTAATACTTTAAAATTGCTTTCTTTATATTCAGGGTCCCCTTTTTTTCCACAAGAAAATACTAGATTCAAAACAATAATTATAAATAATATTTTTTTAATCATTTTAAAACTCTTTTGTAATACTTTATCATCTTACTTATATTTTCAAAAGAGGTTCCTCCATAAGATTTTTTGGATTTTACAGAATTATTTAAATCAAAAATCTTCTGCACATCCTCATTTAATTTTGGCTCAATTTTTTGAATTTCGTCTATTGTTAAATCTTTCAAGTTTTTCCTATTTTTGTCACAAAAGTTTACCAATTCTGCTGTAACTTTATAAGCCTTTCTAAATGGATATTTAACCTCTTTTACGAGATAATCTGCAAGATCGGTCGCTGTAATATGTCCTTTATTTGATAGCTTTAACATATTTTTTTTGTTTACTTTAAAATTAGTTAATATTTCGTTCATTAACAAAATACAATTTTTTAAGTTATCATAAGTTTCAAAAACAATTTTTTTGTCGTCTTGGAGATCTTTAAAATACGATAATGGCAACCCTTTCAAAATTGTAAGCATAGAAAAAAGATTACCATAAATTATACCAGTTTTGCCTCTTAAAAATTCAAGATGATCTGGATTTTTTTTTTGGGGCATAATGGATGAACCTGTCACAATTTTATCATTTAAGTCTATCAAATTATAAGCATTAGAATTCCAAATTATAAATTCCTCAGATAATCTTGATATATGCATAGAACATAATGACGATGAATAGAGAAAGTCTGTAACAAAATCTCTATCTGATATTGTATCTATCGAATTTCTTGTAGGATTTAAAAATCCTAATTTTTTTGTTGTGAAATTTCTATCAATATCAAATGTCGTACCACATAAAGCACCAACACCTAATGGATTTTCCATTAAACTGTTTAAATTATTTTTAAAACGATTTTTATCTCTTAAAAACATCTCTACATATGCAAGCATATAATGTGAAAAAGAAATAGCTTGCGCGTTTTGTAAATGAGTAAAGCCAGGCATTATTGTATATAAATTTTTTTCAGCGACTTTAACTATTATCTTCGAAGACTTATCCAACAATTTAATAATTTCCTGAGTACTTTTACGCATCCACAGCTTTAAATCTGTTATCACTTGGTCATTTCTAGATCTAGCAGTATGTAAATATCCAGCATCATCTCCAATAATTTCAAACAGTCTTTTTTCGATATTCATATGTATATCTTCATGTTTATTATCAAATAAATATTTTTTTTTAATTATCTCATTTTTTATTCTTTTTAATCCAAAAACTATTTTATTTTTAACTTTAAAGGTTATTATCCCCTTTTTAAAAAGCATTTCCATATGTACAATAGAACCCTCAATATCTTCCTTAAAAAGTCTTTTATCAAAACTGATTGAACTACCTACTTTTTGAAATAGCGAGGAAGTTTTTTTTATTCTAGTGCTCCAAACTGACTTATTGTTTTTATTTTTTGTCATGATAAATATTTTAAATGAAAAACCCGTTTATTAAATTATACATTACTATTATATATGTATTATCATCAACTTCAGTATATTCAATAGAAGCACCAAAAATTAAAAATTTAATTTTATATAAACAACCAAAAAAACTCGAAAATATTGAATTTCAAAACGTAAATAACAAAGTGCTTAGATTGTCAGATTTTGAAAATAAACTTTTAATTGTTAATTTTTGGGCAACTTGGTGTTTACCTTGTAGGGATGAAATGCCATCTTTGGACAAACTTGCAAACATTGATAGTTTAAATAATTTACAGATACTACCTATAAATGTAGGAGGTGAAGATATATCAAAGTCCGAATCTTTCTTTAATGAAATTAATATAAAATATATGAAAATATACTACGATCCTGATATGAAATTGCCTAAAGATCTTCTGCTCAGGGGCTTACCTACTACTTTGCTGATAAATAAAAATGGTCAAGAGTTTGCAAGAATTTTAGGAAGTATCGATTTTCAAGACAAAAAATTTATCGATTGGTTAAAGAATTTCGATTAATCTTATATGTTTATTAATGAAAAATTTTTGTTTAGATGGAGTAATTGTTAATCCCCCGGAAGATGGAGTGGTCAGAAAAGCCATATTATTACTTCATGGCTACGGAGGTGATGGTAAAGATATAAGCATGTTATCAATTAATTGGAAAAGACATTTAAAGAATACGATTATAATTTGTCCAAATGGTCATGAAAGATGTAAGATTAACCCGTCTGGATACCAATGGTTTGATTTATCAAATGATGATGAAAATTATATTTTAGAGCAGTCGTTAAACGCTGAAATTAAAATAAACGAATTTTTATCGGAAATAAAGAACGAGTATAATTTATTAAATTCAGATATTTGTATATCAGGTTTTAGTCAAGGATGCATGATGGCTATAAATATCGGTTTAACTTCAAAAATACCTTTTAATTGTATTGTTGGTTTTTCAGGAAAAATAATTAATAAAAAAAATTTATCTGAAAGAATACGTTCAAAATCGAAAACTTTGCTTATTCACGGTAGTTTAGATAATGTTGTAAGTCCAAATCATCTACTAGATGCTAAAGATTTTTTTATTAGAGAAAAAATAGATATTGATACAAAAATCATAGATAATTGTGACCACAGTATACCTTTAGAAGCTTCTACTTCAGCTTTAAACTTTATTAAACAAAATTTAAATAATTAATATAATTAAACTTTTTTTAATTTGTAACATTGAATTATTAATTTATTTAGGTTAGTCTTTTATATGAATTCATCATTAGATCAAAGCTTGTCTTTGGAAAAATGTCCTGCATTAGTACTTAATGCAGATTATAGGCCTCTTAGCTACTATCCATTGTCGTTGTGGAGTTGGCAGGACTCTATTAAGTCTGTTTATTTAGATCGAGTGTCTATTGTGAGTTATTACGATAGAGTTATTAGGAGCCCTTCGTTTAATATGAAGCTTCCAAGTGTAATTGCTTTAAAAGCATTTGTAAAACCATTATCAAATCCTAATTTCACGAGATTTAACGTATTTTTAAGGGATAAGTTTAGTTGTGTTTACTGTGGTAGTAATAATGAATTAACCTTTGATCATTTATTACCTAGGTCAAAGGGTGGAAAAACAGATTGGGATAATGTTGTAACTGCATGTTCCAGCTGCAATGTTAAAAAAGGTGGGAGACTTTACGAAAACTCAGGCATGATTCTAAGTCAAAAACCATTTAGACCTAGTACTGAAGATTTACATAGAAACGGTAAAAATTTTCCTCCAAATTTTTTACATAAAAGTTGGATGGACTATTTATATTGGGATGTTGAACTTGAACCATAATTATATTTTTTCTGAAATATTAATTGCAATTTTTGAACCTGTTTTAATTAGTTTATCCAAAATAGAGTAAAAACCCTCTTTAGATGCGCCTTTTTCATATGCAATATCTTTGTGATGCAATTCATCTTCTCTAAATTTTATAATTTTATCTCTTAGATCTTTTTCATCATCTTTAATCTGATTTATTTGATCTTGATAATGTTTGTCTATAACTTCCTCTACGGATGCCGTACATAACATCGCTGCTTTTTTGCCCAATAATGTAGTGCCAAAACCTAACCCAACACCCAATAAGTCCCATAGGGGTAAAAATTTAGTTGGTTTAATTTCTCTCCTTTTAATTTCGTTTTCAAAATATTCACAATGCTCTCTTTCATGCTCTCTCATTTCTTCAATTGTCTCTTTTAAATTATCGTCCTTATATATTGTATTAAGAGCTAACAATTGCCCCTCATAAATCTTAATAGCACCCCTTTCACCAGCATGATCTACTCTAATAAACTCTTCTAACTTTTTCTTATTTGTTTTTTGCATATAACATGGAGACTATTCCAAGTGCTATTATAGTCAATGAAATCATAAAATTAATCGTCGCAAGGGATAAACCAAATATCTTAAAAATAACATCTTTACACGAAATATTTATGTCTTTTAAAGCATTCAATAATTGATCTTTATCTTGGATATCCATACTGTCATTCTTGCATCCACTAAATTCTGGGAAAACTAAATTTTCAATACCTAAGTGATAACCAGAGAGAAGAGAGTTAAAAAAAAACAAACTTATTAAAACCAGAAAAGGAATAGTTTTATTGCTTAAATTATATCCAAAAAAGCAAACGAAGATTGATAAAATATATGGTATTCGTTGATAGATACATAGCTTGCACGGGCGAATACTTAAAATATATTCAATATAAATAGCAGCTAATAAAGAGACAGAACTGATTAAAAAAATTAAAAAAAAAAATTTTTTTGCATTTAGATATTTCTTAATCATAAGATAATAAAGCCTTCCAAAAATTTATAGATTAAGTAAGCAACAACTAAGATTACTAATGTAAATATTATAGACACTTTAAACATTCTTTCTTTAAGTAATTTTCCCATTGCTGGACCAAATTTACCTATTAAAAAAGAAATTAAAAAAAATCTTGTACCTCTAGTAAGGGTGGCAACTATGATAAAATAAAAAATATTGAAACCCACAAATCCACTCGTTATCGTTAGAAGTTTAAATGGAACAGGAGTAAAACCAGCGATTGCTAAAAGAGCAATCCAAGCTAACTCACCACCCTCCGATGAAACTTTTTCTTTTAAAAAAGATGTATTATCTACACCGTATAATTCAAAAATTTTTATACCAATTTCATTAAAAAAAACTAAACCAATTAAATATCCTAATATTGCACCAAAAACAGACCCTACACATGCAATAGTTGCTATTTTAAGCCAATCCTTCTTTTTTGATAAAGTCATCGGTATAATTAAAACATCTGGCGGTATTGGAAAAATAAAACTCTCTATGAATGATACAATTCCAAGTATTAATTTTGAACTTTTATGACCAGCCAATTTAATAGTCTTACTATAGAGTTCTTTAAACATATTTACTTTTATTTTTGGTGTTCTTTTTATACTATTTAAATTAAATATTAATATGTTTAATATGCGGGCGAATGGCGGAAATGGTAGACGCGTTGGACTCAAAATCCAATAGTAGCAATACTGTGAGAGTTCGATTCTCTCTTTGCCCACCAAGCAATTATGAATTTAAAAAATATCAGCAACTTAAATCAGCTTTTTTTTGAGAGATACTCTCAACAAAAGGACAAGAGTCAAATTTTACTTACAAATCTAAAGGAACCGAGAAAAGAATATAGTTGGTCAGAAGTATTTAATTTTATAAATCTTCTCTCTAATGAATTGTATAAGTTTGTAAAAAAAGGTGACAGATGTTTGCTTATATCTGAAAATAGACCTGAGTGGTTTATTTCTGATTTATCTATAATGCTTTCAAATTCCATCACTGTTCCTGCTTACACAACCTACATAGAAAAAGACTATGAATATATTATTAATGACTGTAAACCTTCTATTATATTTGTTTCAGACAATAAACAATTCAATAAAGTAAAAAATATAATTAAAAATAAAACATTTATCAAAAAAATTTTTTCTTTTGAAAAACTAGAAAATGTAGACCCTAAAATTTATATAAATATAAATGAATTAATATCTAAATCTGAATTAAATAATTTAAATTCAAAATCATCTTTGGGCAGAAAGGATATAGCTTGTATAATATACACCTCAGGTACGCAGGGCAACCCTAAGGGTGTAATGTTAACTCATGGTGGAATTTTAAATAATTGTGAAGGTGCAATTGAGCTTTTAAATCCACTAATAAAAAATAATAAAACAAAATTTCTTACCTGGCTCCCTCTATCTCACTCATATGAACATACAGTTCAGTTTGTTCAAGTCAGTGTAAATGCTCAAGTGTTTTATGCAGAAAGTATTGATAAATTGATAAAGAATATGAATGAATGTTCTCCTGACATTATGACTGCTGTCCCTAGGTTTTATCAAAATTTATATCAAAAAATAAATTCAAATTTTGAAAAAATCAAAGGATTTAGAAAAATTCTTATTAATAAAACAATAAGTCTTGGTATAAAAAATAATAAAAATATACCTTTAAATTTTTTTGAAAAAATCCAAAATAGTATCTTAAATACAATTGTTAGAAAAAAAATTAAGTCTCAATTTGGTGGATCCTTAAAAACTTTTGTATCTGGTGGAGGAGCATTGGATAAAGAAGTTGGCTATTTTCTTAATGCTATAGGATTACCTACCCTTCAAGGCTATGGGCTTACTGAAGCTTCCCCAGTAGTAAGCTGTAATCCGATTGATGATATTAGGGTCGAAACAGTAGGAATTCCATTTAAGGGTAATGAGGTTAAGATTGCTGAAGACGGTGAGATATTGGTTAAAGGGGAAAATGTCATGTTAGGTTATTGGAATAATTTAGATGAAACTAATAAAGTTTTAAAAGATGGATGGTTGTATACAGGAGATATAGGAGTTTTTGAAAAAAATTATTTAAAAATAACAGATAGAAAAAAAGATATAATAATTACACCTGGAGGTGACAATATAAGTCCTCTAAAAATTGAAAACGAAATTATAAATTCAAAATATTTTGAACAAGCAGTGGTTTTTGGTGACAATAAACCATATTTAGTTGCTTTATTAGTTTTAACAGACGAAAAAAATAAATCGAATGAGAATGAAATAAGTGAAGAAATAGAAAAAATTAATAATAATTTATCAAAAATTGAAAAAATAAAAAAATATTTTTTAATTCATGAAAAATTTTCAATTGATAATGGAATGTTAACACCAACTCTAAAGCTAAAAAGATTTAAAATTATTCAAAAATATAAAAATTCGATTGAAAAACTTTATTAAATTTAAAATGAAAAGTTGTTTATTAATCGCAATTTACTTAACTTTTTTTAATTGTTTTTAATCATTTAAAATAAAATAATTTTTTTATATTTTTTAATTTAATTAAAGATTTGACATAACTAATTAAAAAAAATAAAAATTGTATATCAACGAATCAATAATGATTCGTAAAACAAGGGAGCTAAAAATGGCTAAAAGAAGAAAAAAAGCTAAAAAGAAAAAGAAAGCTAAAAAAGCTAAGAAAAAAAGAAGAAGATAGTTTAGTATTCTTTTTCTTTAAATATTACGCTTCTCATGGCGCTTGCGTGGGAAGCGTTTTTTTTTAAATTACTTCCTCAACAGATGAGCTTTGTTCAGAAGTTTCTATTTTTACAGGATCTTTAATGGAATCTGGCTTCAAATTTTGAACGCTCTGATTTCTCTTTAATGCTTTGTCTAACTTTTTTTGTGTATTTTCTAAATTTGTGCCTAAAACAATTTGAAATTCTGTCATCAATCTCTCGTAAGCCTTTTCAAAAAGTTGTCTTTCACTGTAAGATTGATCTATCATAAGATCATCGCCTTTATTTAAGTCCCTTACAACTTCTGCAAGTTCATATATTTTTCCAGATGAAATTTTTGCTTCGTATTCTTGAGCTCTTCTACTCCACATTGATCTTTTAATTTTTGGTTTGCTTTTTAGAATGCTTACACATTTATTCACCTGATTGATTGTTGCAAGTGGCCTTAAATGAGACTGTTTATTAACTGGTATCATACCATTAGCCTTATCTTTCTCAAATTTTAAAATATAAGTTTCAACATCAATCCCTCCTATATTAATTTTTTTAAACTCAGTAATTTGTCCTACACCATGTTTTGGGTAAACTACGAAATCTTTAATTTTATATTCTCTTTTTTCTGTAGGTTGTTTTTTTATTTTTTTTATCTCTGGTTTTTGATCTGTGCTACTTTTAGTGAGTTTTAAATTCGGTTGCTTAGCATCTTCTAATTTATTTTTTTGGGTTTTTTGTATCTTAATATTTTTCTTAATCTTTTTTGTAACAACATTCTTTATAATTTTTTTATTTTTTTTAATTTTAGTATTTTTTTTAATTTTTTCGATTTTTGGTTTTTTTTTAAATGTTTTCTTTAAAATACTTTTCAAATTTATTTTTTTCATTTTTGAATTTTTCGTTATCAGACGGTGGCTCCTTTTTCTCTGATATATTCGGCCAGACGTCTGAATATTTCTTGTTTATTTCTAACCATTTATCAACTCCATCATTAGTGTCAGGCTCAATAGCATCAACAGGACACTCTGGTTCACAAACGCCACAATCTATACACTCATCCGGTTTAATTACAAGCATATTTTTGCCTTCATAAAAACAATCGACAGGACATACTTCAACACAATCCATTAATTTACATTTAATACATTTATCATTAACTATGTAGGTCATTATAGTTTTTTCGATCTTATATTTTCTTTAATATCACCAACAATCTTAGGATCTAAATATAATAGTCCTGTGAGTCTTCTCATTAGATTAGATTCATACATATCTGACTTTTCATCCGAAAAAATAATCTCCCATAACCCTTCAATAATAAGAATTTTTTTTTCTTGCTCTACATTTTTTAAATTCTTAGTAAAATCTAGTATCTGGTTGGAGTCTTTTTCTAAAATTTCTGCCTTATTTATTATTATTTGTATTTCATTTTCTTTAGCTCCAAATTTTAAAAGAGTTTTTTTAATAATATCTTTTTCTGTATCAGTATATTTTTCATCAATTCTAGACGCGTGGATGAGTAAACAAGCAATTTCTACAAAAGAATCACTCAAAACTTTTTCTTCATTATTTTTTCTTAAAAAATCAAACATTATTTTAGATTAAGTTGGTTTAATATCTCAAAAGGGTTGTTTTTTAAGGTTTTGTCTTTTCTAATTTTAAAATTATTCTTTTTCTTGATTGGAGAATACTTAATGAAAGTATTATTTTCTTTTTGGAAATATTTATAATTCATTAATTTAATGAGTTTTAAAAATTTTTCTTTACTACATCCTAATAAGTTTAACATTTCGGGAACTACTTTAATTTCATTTTTTTCTGATTCAGAATTTACCATATAGATAAAGAGTCTTTCTAAAATGTCAATTCTTACAAAAAACCTATTGAATTTTTCAAAACCACAAATTAACATAAAAGTTTTATCTGTGGCATTATTATCCTCAAAAAAATTAAGCCCGAAAGTAGGCGGTTCTAAATTCAAATATTTTTGATAAAAAATCTTCCAAAGTAAAATCCTTAGGGAAACAGCATGTGGTTTGAACAAATTAAATAGAAAAACGTGGTACCTTCCAAATTTTAAACCCAATCCTCTAAGTAATTTTTTATCCTCTTTACTTAAATTTTTAATTAAACTTGAGATTTCCTCCCTCTTTACTACTCCATTATTTTCATATATCACGTAGGCCAATGATCTAATCAGAGGATTTGAATTTTTAATATTTTTTAATTTAAACAGTGACTCTAAATCATCTGAAATTTTATTTGAAAGCCATTCACTAAGAAATTCTATCAACACTTTTTGGTCTGAAAACTCTATCATATCATCAATAATTAGATTTATATCTGGACTCAAATAGTCCTTTCCAGGTACTATTTTAGCAATTGGATTTTTATTCCAAACAATATTAAAATTTTTGTCTAAAATTAGATTTTTATCTTCAATAATTTTATTTATTCTTTGCAGAATTTCTGGAGCAACATTCTGTCTTGCAGCTTTTTTTAATGATTTAATATCAGCATCTAAAGCTCCAATTTTTAAATCTAAATGAAGTTTTAATCCCTTTAAACTACCAATAAACTGGTCATTAATCATTACTTTCTCATCATCAATTATATTAGTTTTAAATGTTATATCTTGTTTTAAACCTTTGGCTAAAACACTAGCTCTTTTATCAATAAAACTTTTTGTTAGTTCTTCATGAAGTCTATCAGATAATTTATCTTCTAAATATTTCGTTCTTTCTATCCAATAATCGTGATTTTCTACCCAATTTGATTTATTTGCAACATATGACCAAGTTCTCACGTTTGCGATTCTGTTTGAGATTGAATCTATATTACCATCAATTTTATCTAAATTATTTAATTGTGATTTCATATATTGATTTGAAATCTTTGATTTATTACTACTTAAAAACTCAAAAACTTTTTTAACTATTTCAAGATGGTGTCCATAAGTTTTTTTAACAAAGTCAGGTATTTGACAGCATTCCCACAAAAGTTTAATTTGATACTCGTTATGACCAATATTTAATTTTTCATATTTTACAAGGTATTTTAAAACTTTCTCGTCTTCACATTCATTAATTTTTCTTAACCAAATTTTGTCGGGCTTTTCATCAAGCGACAAAATCAATCTTTCTATATTTTTAAAATCTAGGTTTGAATTCCTCCAATAAATTGTTTTAATTTCATCAAATTTATGATGCTCTAATGATTCTACCTCATCTGCATTAATATCTTTACACTCTCCTGTAATACCGAATGAACCGTCATTTAAATGTCTCCCAGCTCTACCAGAAATTTGGCCAATTTCGGATAAATTAAGCCTTCTAAGTTTTTTTCCGTCAAACTTCTTTAAATTAGAAAAATAAACATGATCTAAATCCATATTTATTCCCATACCTATAGCATCTGTCGCAACTAAATAATCAACATCACCAGATTGATATAAACTTACTTGAGAATTTCTTGTTTTCGGACTCAATGATCCCATAACAATGGCAGCTCCTCCTTTTTGCCTTCTAATTAGTTCTGCAATGGCGTAAACATCCTCTGAAGAAAAAGCAATAATGGCACTCTTACGTTCAATACGTGATATTTTTTTATACCCGCTATAAGAAAGTTTTGATAATCTATTTTTATTTATAAACTCAACATCTTCTCTTAGACTCGATATTAAATTTTTTATCGTATTAGATCCCATGAACATGGTTAATTTACTTCCTCTTAGATTCAAAAGTCTATCTGTAAAAATATGACCTCTTTCTGGGTCTGAACACATTTGAATTTCATCAATACCAACAAAATCTAAAGATTTATCGATTGGCATAGACTCGACAGTACACAAAAAATATTTAGAGTTTGGGGGAATTATTTTTTCTTCACCAGTAATAAGAGCTACTTGATTTTTACTCACTCTCTTTATAACTTTATCATAAACTTCTCTAGCCAATAATCTTAGAGGAAATCCAATCATACCACTCTCAAATGCCAACATTGTTTCTATAGCATAGAAGGTTTTTCCAGTATTAGTTGGACCAAGAACAGCTGTAATTTTATTTTTTTCCATTTCTACTTTTTGTATATAAAATTTATTTTTAACTATATATTGTTATTAAAAAAGAACAAAAATAGTATAAAAATAGTCCGAATCGCCTAATGAAAAGTTCTCATTTATCTATTTTATTGTTTTAGAATACCATAAAAAAAAAAATTAAATATATCATTTTTATGTCAAAAATTTTATGGAAGGCAAGCACTAAAGAGATTGCAAATTCAAATTTATGTAACTATGAAAAGTATCTAAAAAAAAAGTTTAAATTTGATAGCAACAAAAATTTTAAAAAATTACTGAAGTGGAGCATTAAAAATCCTAGTTACTTTTGGGGCTCAGTTTGGGATTATTCAAAAGTTGTAGGAACAAAAAATTTAAAGACAAAATTATCAAAAAACTTATTTAAAAGTAAATTTTTAATTAATTCGAAATTAAATTTTGCAGAGAATCTCATAAGACAAAATGATAAGAGTAAAGCAATTACTTTTATTTCTGAAAATGGTTATAGAGAGGAAAAGTCCTGGCATGAAATAAATATTTCAATGAGAAAATTGGCTAATTTCTTCAAAGAGATTGATATAAAACCTGAAGATAGAGTAGCTGCATATTTGCCCAACATTAGTGAGACTGTAGAGTGTTTTTTATCAACAACTGTATTGGGAGCAATATGGTCATCTTGTTCTCCTGATTTTGGAACCAAAGGGGTTGTTGAGAGATTTTCACAAATCAAGCCTAAGGTTCTAATAATTATTGATAGATATTATTATAATGGCAAAGAGATAAATATTTTATCTAGGCTGCCCGGTATATTGAAAGAGATAAAAAGTATTAAAAATGTTATTGTAATTAACTATCCTGGTAAAAAACCTCTTAAAATAAAACAAAAAAAAATAAATATTACTAAATGGTCAGAGATAAAAAAAATTAAAAAACAAAATTTAATATTTAAAAAATTCGATTTTGAACATAGTCTAGCAATTTTATTTTCAAGTGGAACTACAGGTAAACCAAAATGCATATGTCATAGAACTGGCGGAGTATTGCTACAGCATTTGAAAGAACATCTATTACATTGTAATATTAAGCCTGGGGATAATATTTTTTATTTTACAACATGTGGTTGGATGATGTGGAATTGGTTAGTCAGTGCATTAGCGTCTAAAGCATCAATTGTCTTGTTTGATGGTTCTCCTATGTTTAAAAATAAAGATTTATTATTTAAAATCGCCGAAGAGGAGGAAATAACTTTATTTGGAGTAAGTGCCAAATACATTGATACACTTAAAAATTATAATGTGAAAATAAAAACAAAGTATAAGTTGTCAAAACTTAAAATGATATGTTCAACAGGATCCCCTCTATCAAAAAATAGTTATGAATATGTATATAAAAAAATCAAAACTGATGTGCATTTAGCTTCTATATCTGGGGGAACCGACATCGTTTCGTGTTTTGTTTTGGGAAATATTTATGAGCCTGTTGTTAAAGGACAAATCCAAAATAGTGGGTTAGGTATGGATGTTGATGTTTTTAATGACAATGGAAAATCAATTAAAAATAAAAAAGGCGAACTTGTTTGCAAGAATGCATTTCCATCTATGCCATTAAAATTTTGGAATGATAAAAATTATATTAAATATAAAAGTACATATTTCGATAAGTTTTTAGGTGCTTGGTATCATGGTGATTTTGCAGAAAAAACTGCCAAAAATAATTTTATTATTTACGGGAGATCAGATTCTACTTTAAATCCTGGAGGTGTTAGGTTGGGAACTGCTGAAATATACTCGGTTTTAGATAAATTCAAAGAGATTAAAGAAAGTATAGTTGTTGGTCAATCATGGAACGATGATGTTAGAATAATTTTGTTTATAGTTCTAAAAAATATGCAAAAAATATCACAAAAATTTATATTTAAATTAAAAAAATATATAAGAAAAAATTTATCTCCTAGGCATGTTCCTAATAAAATCATCCAAGTATATGATATTCCGAAAACTAAAAATGGTAAATTAGTAGAGTTAGCAGTAAAAAATACTATAGAGGGTAATAAAATTAAAAATAAAGAAGCTTTAATAAATCCAAATGCACTTACATTTTTTAAAGACTTAAAAGAATTAAAGTCTTAAATAAGACTTATGCCGTTTTTATAAAAATAAATAGCCATCAAAAAAATTATCAAAAAATAAACTATTCCATAAATAATATATTTTATTTTTTTTTTCATTATTATACAAAAGACCTATTAGTTTTTTTCCAAACTCCTGTACCGATTGCAAGAATTTTTCTATTAGTTGATAATCTACATCTCATAAATATTAGTGAATTCGTCACTTTCTGAATTTCAACATCTCCTATAATTAGGTCTCCAATACCACTTGAACCGATAAATTTTATATCTAAAGCTATCGTAACACATACTTGACCTTTAGTTGCTCTATGAACTGCAGTACCTGAACCCGCATCAATTATTCCCGAGAGAAATCCCCCATGAGTTATTCCGGCCCTATTTAGATGAAACTTTTTAACTTTTGTCTTAAATTGATATTTATTTCTAGAAACTTCACGAAACATTAATCCCCCATTATGTTTCATAAATCCTTGTTTAGTGCTTATATTCTCAAATCTTGCCATTAGATAAAAAAAGTAATTATAAGCAATATTATCGCAATAAATATAAAAAAGTAAATTACTGACTTTTGTAAAGATATCTTCATTAAAAATCCCTATGGTGCGCCTGCTAGGAGTTGAACCCAGAACCTCCTGGTCCGTAGCCAAGCGCTCTATCCAGTTGAGCTACAGGCGCACTTTATATATTATAATCGTTATATTTTTAATGTAATTTATTAATTAAGCAATTATTGTATTTAAAATGTCAAAAAATTTAGATGATATTGTAATAACTAATGCTCTAAGAACACCTATTGGCAAGTACAAGGGCAGTTTATCTTCGTATCAAGCACATGATTTAGGTGCTAAAGTTATAGAGAAATTGCTAAAAAACTCTAAGATTTCCCCTGAAGATGTTAATGAGGTTGTAATGGGACAGGTTCTAACTGGTAATACTGGTCAAAATCCAGCAAGACAAGCAGCAATTAAAGCTAATATACCAAATGATAAAACAGCTTATATTATAAATCAAGTTTGTGGTTCTGGATTAAGAAGCATTGTATCTGGTTATCAAAATTTAAAATTAAATGATGCCAGTATTATATTAGCTGGTGGTCAAGAGAGTATGACAAATTCTGATAAAGATGTTATGTTTAAGGATGGCTTAATAGATGTTTATAATAAATATCATATGGGTGTAACAGCTGAAAATGTAGCAGAAAAATGGAACATTTCTAGAAACGAACAAGATAGCTTTGCTGAAAATTCTCAAACTAAAGCACAATTAGCAATAAAAAATAATAAATTTAAAGACGAAATTTTAGACGACTTTAATGTATTAGATGAACATCCAAGATCTGATGTTACAATAGAGAGCTTAGCGGTTTTGAAGACTGTTTTTAAGGAGAATGGGACTGTAACTCCTGGAAATTCATCAGGAATTAATGATGGAGCAGCAGGAGTCATTATGATGCGAAGAAAGGAATCCGAGAGAAGAAACTTAAACGCTTTAGCAAAAATAGTCTCATGGGCTTCTTGTGGTGTTGATCCAGCGCTTATGGGTTCAGGACCTATACCATCTGCAAAAAAAGCTTTAGAAAAAGCTGATTGGGACATAAAAGATTTAGATTTGGTCGAGTCTAATGAGGCTTTCGCGGCTCAAAGTTTAGCAGTTATAAAAGAGTTAAAAATACCAAAAGAAATTGTAAATGTTAACGGAGGAGCTATCGCTCTCGGTCATCCCATAGGAGCCTCTGGTACCAGGATTATTGTTACATTAATTCATGAAATGATCAGAAGAAATGTAAAAAAAGGATTAGGAACACTTTGTATTGGTGGAGGAATGGGTATTGCGATGTGTATTGAAAGAGACTAAATATTGAGTTATTCGAATTTTTTTTTAAGTAATGAATTTTGTATCCAAATTTTAGCATCTAAATTGTAATAGTTATTACTATTGAATATTTTTTTTAAAATAAATTTAATCATATGTGTATATTGATTTTAAAACATGTCCTAAAATTGATATAATTATGTTAGAAATATTAAAATTTAATAAAATGATTAAAAATCTTGAAATATTACCAGATAAAATCAAAATTTTATTTTCTGATAAAACAGAAGATAGCTTTTTAAATATTTGGCTAAGAGATCATGCCAAAGATGCAGAAAGCTGGGATATGAGAAGCAACCAGAGAAAAATCTTTACTGCAAAATTAGACCCAAAGTTGCATATTAAAAACGCTGAAATCAAAGATAATGGCAACTCTATTGATATTCTTTGGTCTGATTTAAGTAATGCCATAAATTATTCTTCTCAATTTTTTTTGGACAATCTAAGTAAAAAAAAAAGTAAAAAACAAAATTTGATAACATGGACAAATAAAGATCTTGATCAAACAATATATGTTAATTTTGACGAAGCTATATCTAATGATGGTTTCAAGTCTTTCATTAAAAAATTATATAAATATGGTTTTGTTGTAATTCAAAATTGTAAAACTGAAATTAGCTCTGTAGAAAAAATCGCAAAAAAAATAGGATATGTAAGAGAGTCAATTTTTGGTGGATTATGGAGTTTTGAGTCTGATCAAGATAAGGCAGACAGTGCATACACAGAAGATGAGCTTAGACCACATACAGACTCTACTTACAGTAATGATGCACCAGGACTTCAATTATTGTTATGTTCTCACTATAAAGCTTCTGGGGGAGAGTCTATAATGGTAGATGGTTTTAAGATTGCTGAAAAAATTAAAAGCGAAAAAAAAGATGTTTACGATTTTTTAACCAATATGGAGGTTACAGGGCAATATATTGGAGACGGAGTATCTCTTCAAGCAACTAGACCAATACTAAGACTTAATTCTGATAAAGAATTAATTCAAGTAAGTTTCAACAATTACGATCGTGCTATATTTAAAATGAGTGAAGATAAAACAAAAAAATTTTACGAGGCAATTAGAGAATTTGATTTATTAGCAAATAATAAAAGATATCAGTGGAGGCGTATACTTAAACCAGGGGAATTGTTAATATTTAATAATTGGAGAATATTACATGGCAGAGGTTCATTTAGCGGCGACAGAAAAATGTCAGGGTGTTATATTAATAAAGAAGATTTTGATAGCTCCTGTAGAATACACAATGTCATTTAATTTATAAATGACTAAATCGACATCTTTAATATGTGCTTTAATTACCACTTTTATTTGGGGAACAGCTTTCATCGCACAAGACACAGGAATGGATAATATTGGTCCATTAACCTTTAATGCTGCAAGATTTGTTGTTGGATTTTTGACAGTTTTACCGATTGCATTTTTAATAGAGAGGAGAAAAATAATTAATAATATTAATTTAGATAAAAAACTTTTTTTTAAATATTTAATTTTGATGAGTTTATCATTATTTTTAGGAACTTACCTTCAGCAAACATCGTTGTTGTTTACAAATGTTGCAAATGCTGCTTTTTTTACAGTATTTTATGTTCCATTAGTTCCTGTTATATTATTTGTAATTTATAAAACAAAAGTGCATTGGAGTATTTGGCCGTCAATTTTACTTTGTGTTATTGGCGTTTACTTCTTAAGCGATTTTTCAAATTCAAAGATTTTACTTGGGGATAGTTTAGTAATATTGTGCTCAGTATTTTGGGCATTACACATAATTTTTGCAGGAAAATTTATGGAGAAGTTTAATATTCCAGTTTTTTTTGCAGCTATACAAGCATTTTTAGTTGGAGCCTACTCGCTCTTATTTGCCTTACTATTTGAAGAGGTAAAAATATCAAATATTCTACTCGAAAATTATTCAATTATTTACGCAGGTTTCTTTTCTGGTGGAATTGCTTTTACTTTACAGATGTATGCTCAAAAGAATATCGAAGAGACACCAGCTGCAATAATATATTCATTAGAAGGCGTATTTGCAGCACTAGCAGGATGGATTATACTTAATCAAATATTAGACCTCAATAACATTGTTGGCTGTTTTTTAATATTAATTGCAGTTATTTTATCTCAGACTACACCATCATTGAAAACTTAATTATACGCAATGATAAACAACAACAAAGATAAAATTAATCTATAATATACAAACACATTCAAAGAAAATCTCTTTAAATAGTAAAGTAAAAATTTTATAGTCATATATGAAAAAATAAATGAAAATAAAATTGACAAACAAATCACTAAATTAATTTCTAAACTTTTATCTTCTATGTTACTTAATCCCAAAGCACTTGCACCAGCCAACGCAGGTATTGATAAAAAAAAAGATATTTTTGCAGCGTCTATTCTATTAAAATTTGAAAATCTACAGGCAGTAATAATTATTCCAGATCTACTAACACCTGGTATTAAAGATAGAATCTGGAATAAACCTATTAAAAATATATTTTTTAAATTTAAATCTTTTACAATATTTTTATTCTGAATTTTTTTATCAGCGAAAAATAATAAAATACCAAATATTAATGTTGTCCAAGCAATTACTTTTAAGTTTCTAACTTGATCAATAAATCCAAGTTTATAAAAAAAGAAACCACAAATTATTAGTGGCGTTGATCCAAAAAATATTAACTTTAACAAATCCTTATTTTTAAAAATGTTAAAAAGATCTTTCCAAAAATATATTATTATTGCAATAAGTGATCCTAAATGTAGACTGATGTCTATTTCTAATGATGTATAACTAAGATTTTTAATTTTTGAGAATAATAACAAATGTGCTGATGAACTTACTGGAATGAACTCCGATATACCTTGAATTATCGAAAGTATTAAAATTTCTAAATAATAAGCACTCATTAACTTAATCCTCCTAAACTAAATAAAATCAAAATAAAGCAATTCAATGAACGCATATCTAATATGCTAAATACGTAAAAATGGCACAAAACATTGTTTTTTTTGTAAAAAGGGACAGTATTATTGTCCTTATTTCACTTTTCGCTACCCTGATTTTAGTATAGGAGTCCATCACTATGTCTGAAAAAATGCTCAAATTTGTTAATTTAGGTCAACAAACGCCTCCTAAAAGAGAGGTAATAGAGAGAAAAGACGACTTTAATGAGATTTATAAAGAATTTATATCACCAAAAGCAAAAGAACAATCTAGTAGATGTTCTCAATGTGGGGTTCCTTTTTGTCAAGTACATTGCCCGTTAAGCAACAATATACCTGATTGGTTAAAATTAACTGCTGAAGGTAGGCTAGAAGAAGCTTATCAGCTCTCTCAAAGTACAAATAATATGCCGGAAGTTTGTGGAAGAATTTGCCCTCAAGATAGGTTATGTGAGGGTAATTGTGTTATTGAGCAATCAGGTCATGGAACCGTTACAATTGGCTCTGTGGAAAAATTTATTACCGAGAATGCGTGGGAAAAAGGATGGGTTAAACCAATAGAAGTTAAGAATGAGAGAAATGAGAGTATTGGCATAATAGGTGCTGGACCTGCTGGATTAGCTTGCGCAGAGGAATTAAGAAAACAAAACTTTCAAGTAACCATTTACGATAGATATGACAGGTCCGGTGGACTTTTAATTTATGGAATTCCAAACTTCAAACTTGAAAAGTATGTTGTTCAAAGAAGAACTGAATTATTAGAAAAAAGTGGGATTAAATTTATTCATAATTTTGAAGTAGGTAAAGATTCTACTTTAAAAGATCTAAAAGATAAACACGATGCAATCTTAATTTCTACTGGGGTGTATAAAGCAAGAGAAATAAATTTACCTGGTAGCGACTTAGCTAATATTTTTCCAGCAATGGAATTTTTAACTGCTTCAAATAAAAAGGGTTTAGGAGATAAAGTAGAATTATTTGATGATGGCACTTTAAATGCTAAAGGAAAAGATGTGGTTGTAATTGGCGGAGGAGACACAGCAATGGATTGTGTAAGGACCGCTATAAGACAAGAGGCTAAATCTGTAAAATGTTTGTATAGAAGAGATAAAGAAAATATGCCAGGGTCTGCTAGGGAAGTTCAGAATGCAGAGGAAGAAGGAATAGAATTTGTATGGTTGTCAAGTCCATCAAAATTTAATGGCAATAACAAAGTTGAAAGTGTTGAAGTAAATAAAATTAAACTTGGTGAACCTGACGAAAGCGGTAGAAGAAGACCAGAAATTATTAAAGACTCGAGTTATAACATTAATGCTGATTTAGTGATCAAATCTCTAGGTTTTGACCCAGAAAATTTACCTAATCTATTTGATGAGGAAAGACTAGAAGTTACAAAATGGGGAACAATTAAAGTTGATTTTAAAACAATGCAAACTTCCGTACCAGGAGTTTTTGCTGCTGGGGATATTGTCAGAGGAGCATCTTTAGTAGTTTGGGCGATTAAGGATGGTAGAGATGTTTCAGAACAAATAATTAAATTTATTAATTCAAAAAGAGAGAGAAAAGTAGCGTAATGCATTTAAGAAAAAAAAATTTAAAGAAACTTAAAGACAATCATGCTTACTCAGAGAAAATGGAGCACGACGCGTGTGGTGTAGGGTTAGTCGCTTCTACAGAGGGAAAAAAGAGTAGAAAAGTTGTAGAATACGGAATACAAGCTCTTAAAGCTGTTTGGCACAGAGGAGCAGTAGATGCCGATGGTAAAACTGGAGACGGTGCAGGTATACATATAGAAATTCCTTCGGACTTTTTTGTAGAAAAAATAGAGGTCACAGGTCATAAGCACAATATAGGTGATGAAGTTTGCGTAGGCATGATCTTTCTACCTAGAAACGATTATTCAGCTCAAGAGAATTGTAGAACTATAGTTGAGAGTGAATTAACTAAAAATGATTTTTATATTTATGGATGGAGACAGGTTCCAGTAGATCCAAAAGTTTTAGGTGAAAAAGCAGAGCTAACAAGACCAGAAATTACTCAAGTTTTATTTAAAATAAATAATAAAAAAGTTAAAGGTAAAGATTTAGAGAGAAGAATTTATGAGACTAGAAGAAAGATTGAAAAGTCATGTAGAAATAAACATTTAAATAATTTTTATATTTGCTCTTTCAGTTCAAAGTCGATTATTTATAAAGGAATGTTTTTGGCTGAAGCACTATCAGATTTTTACTTAGATTTAAAAGATGATAGGTTTGTATCAAGGTATGCAATATTTCACCAAAGATTTTCGACAAATACTGCACCAAGTTGGGATCTTGCTCAACCTTTTAGATCAATTGCACATAATGGAGAGATAAATACTCTAAAGGGAAACATAAATTGGATGAAAGTCCATGAAGAAGAAATGTTCGATGCTAATTACGACAATATGGAAAACTTGAAACCAGTTATTCCAGAAGGTAATTCGGATTCGGCCTCATTAGACAATGTATTCGAATTATTAAGTATGTCAGGCCACTCAGCACCATTGATTAAGCTGATGTTAATTCCAGACGCATGGTCTAAAAAAAGTAAGATTTTATCTAATAATCAATTAAAACTTTTTAATTTTTTAAATAGTACAATGGAGCCATGGGATGGTCCAGCTGCGTTAGCAGGTACCGACAACGAGTGGGTAATTGCTGCATCTGATAGAAATGGACTAAGACCATTACGATTTATCATTACTAGAGATAAATTATTATTTGCAGGATCTGAAACTGGAATGGTGGATCTAAATGAAAAGAAAATTATTAAAAAAGGCAGACTTGGACCCGGAGAAATAATAGGTGTTAGAATTGAAAAAGGTAAAGTTTTTACTAACAGTCAAATAAAAGATTACTTAGCTAAAGAATATAAACACTTTAATAATCAAATAATAGATTTAGACAAAAAGCTTATCATAGAAAAAGAAAATAATAATTATTGGGGTGTGGAACTTAGAAAACGCCAGCATACCTTTGGATATAGTTTAGAGGATCTAGAATTAATACTTCATCCAATGGCAGAGGACGCAAAGGAGGCGACAGGGTCAATGGGAGATGATACTCCTTTAGCAGTTCTTTCAGACAAATATAGACCTTTATATCATTATTTCAGACAAAATTTCAGTCAAGTAACGAATCCACCCATTGACTCATTAAGAGAGAATAAAGTTATGAGCTTAAAAACTCGATTTGGTAATTTGGGTAATATTTTAGATTTTAACAATCTTACAGAAGAAAATATATATGTGTTAAATAGCCCAATCTTATCCAATTCACAATTTGGGAAATTTCTAAATTATTTTGGAAATAATCATAAAACTTTTGATTGCACTTTTCATAATACAGAGACATTAGAAGACGCTTTAAACAGATTAAAAAAAGAAACTGAAATCGCAGTTAGGCAAGGAATAACACAAATCGTAATATCTGATAAAAACATTTCAGACGATAAATATCCAATACCTACTTTATTAAGTGTCGGTGCAGTACATACAAATTTGGTAAAATTGGGACTTAGAGGCTACGTTTCTATAAATGTGCAATCAGGGGAATGTTTAGATACACACTCTTTTGCAACTGTAATAGGTGTTGGTGCAACTACGGTCAATCCATATTTAGCCTTCGATAGTTTGCATGAGAGGTTTCAAAAGAAACTATTTAATAATCTTAGTTTTGAAGAATGTGTAACAAGGTATATCAAATCTGTTAATCTTGGGTTGCTGAAAATAATGTCCAAGATGGGCATATCGGTTCTAAGTTCTTATAGAGGTGGTTGTAATTTTGAGACAGTGGGCTTAAGTAGAAGTGTAGTTAATGAGTATTTTCCAGGAATGATGTCCAAAATTTCTGGAATTGGCTTAGTGGGTATAGAAAAAAAAATTAGGACAATCCATAAAGATGCTTTTCAGACTGGCACAAATATCTTGCCAATTGGTGGAATTTATAGATATAGAAAAAATGGTGAGAAACACCAGTACCAAGGTAAGTTGATACATCTATTGCAAAGTGCTGTTGCTTCAGGTTCATATGAGACGTACAAAAAGTATGCAAAGGGTATTTATGACCTACCACCTATAAGCTTAAGGGATTTAGTCAGTTTTAATAAAAAGACACCTGTTGGAATTGATGAGGTTGAACCAATTGAAAATATTTTAAAAAGATTTGGTAGTGGGAGCATGTCGCATGGAGCACTGTCAAAAGAAGCTCATGAAACACTAGCAGTGGCTATGAATAGAATTAAAGGTGCATCCTGCAGTGGAGAAGGAGGCGAAGATTCATTAAGATTTAAAAGAATGTCCAATGGCGATTCTGCAAATTCAAGGGTAAAACAAATTGCATCAGCGAGATTTGGAGTTACAGTTGACTATCTAAATAATTGTAATGAAATAGAAATAAAAATCGCTCAAGGAGCTAAACCAGGTGAAGGAGGACAGTTGCCTGGTTTTAAAGTCACAGATGAAATAGCAAAATTAAGATACTCAACAAAAGGTGTTACACTTATTTCTCCGCCTCCACATCATGATATTTATTCGATAGAGGATTTAGCACAATTAATATATGACCTAAAACAAATTAATCCAAAAGCAAGAGTTAGCGTTAAATTAGTAGCTTCATCTGGCGTTGGAACTATTGCAGCTGGAGTGGCTAAGGCAAAGGCAGATATTATTTTAATTTCTGGACATAATGGTGGTACTGGGGCTTCACCTCAAACAAGCGTGAAGTATGTTGGAATTCCATGGGAAATGGGTCTGACCGAGGCTAATCAGGTGTTAACACTTAACAACCTTAGACATACGGTTACCCTAAAAACCGATGGGGGTATCAAAACTGGAAGAGATGTTGTGGTTGCAGCAATGATGGGTGCTGAAGAATACGGCGTAGCTACCACATCACTTGTAGCCATGGGTTGTATTATGGTTAGACAATGTCATTCTAATACTTGTCCCGTAGGTGTTTGCACTCAAGATGAAAAATTAAGAGAAAAATTTAATGGAACACCAGAGAAAGTAGTAAATCTATTTAGTTTTATTGCACAAGAGGTTAGAGAAATAATTGCTGAGTTAGGTTTTAAAAGTTTAAATGATATTATCGGAAGAACTGATTTATTAAAGCAGATTAGCAAAGGATCTTCTAATTTAGATGATCTAGATCTTAATCCTTTGTTTGTACAAGCTGATCCTGGTGAAAATAAAAGATTTTGTGAAAAACCAATTATTAATAAGGTTCCAGACTCTTTAGATCAAAAAATTTGGAATGAGATTGAAAATTGTATTGATAATAACAAAAAAAACGAGAAAGTTTACAATATTAAAAATACAGATCGAGCAGTTGGTACAAGAATTTCTTATAATTTATATAGAAAATTTGGAAACAATGAATTGCCAGAGAATTATGTGAATATAAATTTTGTAGGATCCGCTGGGCAATCTTTTGGTGCTTTTGGAACAAAAGGCTTAAAACTTACTCTTAAAGGTGATGCAAATGATTATGTTGCTAAAGGCTTATCGGGTGCAACTATCTCGATAAAACTTCGTGAGGAAAGTAATTTAATATCAAATGAAAATACCATTTTAGGTAATACCGTACTGTATGGAGCGACTGCAGGAAAATTATTTGCAGGTGGCCAGGCTGGCGAAAGATTTGCTGTAAGAAATTCTGGAGCCATATCAGTTGTTGAAGGATGCGGATCAAACGGTTGTGAATATATGACTGGAGGAAGTGTAGTAATATTAGGTGGTATTGGTGATAATTTTGGAGCTGGAATGACTGGTGGCATGGCATTTGTTTACGATGAAGAAAAAGAATTTGAAAAAAAAGTGAATCCTGAAACTGTTGTTTGGCAAAGACTAGAAACTAAATACTGGAAAAGTTATCTTAATAATTTAATAAACCAACATTTTGTGGAAACTAATTCAAAAGTTTCAGAGAAAATAATTAAAAACTTCGATCAAGAGTTAAATAATTTTTACCAAGTTTGTCCAAAAGAAATGTTAGATAAGTTAGAAAATCCAATTACAAATAAAAAGATAAAAGAATTTGCAAGCTAAAATCGCTGATTAATCATATTATCTAGCTCATTTAATATCATTTTTTGATATCTTTTTGAAAATAAACTATGGTCACCCTTTTTAATTATAATTAACCTTCGTTTAGTACTTGTAAATATTTTAATTAATTTTCTAGAAAATTTTATAGGGATAGCTTCATCTTTTGTTCCATGAAATAGTACCACAGGTATTTCCAAGGATATTTTTTTATTGAAAACCTTATTTTTTTTCCCATCCTTAATTAATTGATATGTTATTGGATACTCATATCCTCCATGTTTTAAATTATAAATCCCTTTTTTTATAGTTTCATTTTTCATTTTATTAGTAAATTTTTTCCACATAACTTTATCAAGAAACTCAGGGGCAGATCCAATTCCTATAAAACCTTGTATTTGCTTCTTAAAGTATTTGAATTGTAATGTAGATAACCAGGCACCCATACTAGATCCAATAAGAATAAACTTATTATTTTTAATTTTCTTTTGTATAAAATACTTAACTTGATTATTCCATTTACTGATATTGCCATCAGTAAATTTGCCAGAGGATTTTCCATGCCCAGAATATTCAACTGCAAAAAAACCTAGTTTCATTTTATCACAGAATTTGCTTAAAACTTTGGGTTTTTCACCGTCTATATCTGACATAAAGCCGTGTAAAAAAACTATATAGGGATTCTTCTTTAAGTTGTTTGTTAAGTATCTAATTCTAATATTTTTTGATATTTTAATGTATTTAATTTTACTCATAAAAGTTTATTAGAATTATTACTTAATATATAACTAGTTGCAATGGCATCAAAAATAAATATTTTACAAGTTATACCGAAACTGGGCTATGGAGGTGCTGAAACTGGATGTTTTGATCTAGCACACTATTTGCACGAAAATAAATGCAAGTCTTATATTGTAACAAGTGGAGGGCCTCTAATTAAATTTATAAACAAAAAAAAAGTTAAAATAATACGTTTACCTGTCCAGAGTAAAAATCCGGTATTAATTTTTTTAAATGCAATCATATTAACTCTACTGATTATGATTCTTAATATCGATATAGTTCATGCTAGAAGTAGAGCTCCAGCCTGGTCAAGTTTAATTGCAACAAAAATAACTAGACGAAAATTTGTCACTACTTTTCATGGAACTTATAATTTTAAAAGTGATCTAAAAAAATGGTATAATTCTGTGATGGTTCGCTCTGATTTAATAATAGCTGGATCCAATTTTATATTTTCGCATATAAATGAAAATTATTCAAAATATTTAAAAAGAAGCAAGAAGTTTTTAGTAATATTTAGAGGAATAAATACTGATTACTTTAATCCAAAGAAAATAAAGGACAGCGATAAAACTTTATTAAAAAAAAAATGGAATATTAGTGAAAAAAAAAAAATTATCCTACTTCCTGGCAGACTTACTGAGTGGAAAGGTCAAGAAATGTTTATTGAGGCTATAGCTATTTTAAAAAAAAATTTACCCGATTTAAATTTTATAGCTATAATTTTAGGAAGTGATCAGGGTAGAAAAATGTATAAAAAAAAATTAATAAGATTGGTTGAGCAGTTTAGATTGAGTGATAATATATTATTTATAGATCACTTAAGTTTAATGCCTATAGCTTACGAGATTTCACATGTTGTTGTATCCTCGTCTATAGAGCCCGAGGCATTTGGGAGAGTTTCTGTAGAAGCTCAAGCCATGGAAAAACCAATTATTGCAAGCAATATTGGAGGTTCAAATGAAACAATTATTAATGATAAAACAGGTTTTTTATTTACTTCTGGTGATAAAAAAAGTTTAAGTGAGAGGTTAAAAGAAGTATTAAATTTAAGCGAAGTTACTTTAAATGGCATTGGAGCAGAGGCAAGAAAAAATGTAATTGTTAAATTTAATGTTGAAAAAATGTGTAATACTACATATTCAGAGTACAAAAAATTAATAAATGCCTAATATTATATTACCAGATGGGAAGAAGCTCAATTTTGAAAAAAAGATTGATGGAATTACCATTGCAACAAAAGTTAGTAGTTCTTTAGCGAAACAAGCTCTGATTATGGAAGTTGATGGAGAACTTAAAGATCTTAATCACGAAATTACAAATGACTCTAAGGTTAAAATAATCACTTCAAAGAATAAAGAGGGTCTTGATGTCATTAGACATGATGCAGCTCATATAATGGCTATGGCGGTACAACAATTATTTCCTGGTACACAAGTGACTATTGGTCCAGTTATAGAGAACGGCTTTTATTACGATTTTGCAAGAAAAGAGCCGTTTACAAGCGAAGATTTATTAAAAATTGAGAATAAAATGTCAGAAATAGTTGATCAAGACGTGCAAACAAAAAGAGAGATTTGGAAGAGAGATAAAGCAATCATTCATTTTAAAAAAATTGGAGAAAAATATAAAGCTGAAATTATTGAAAGTATCCCTAAAAATGAGGAACTATCAATTTATTATCATGGAGATACTTGGCATGATCTCTGTAGAGGTCCTCATCTATCTTCATCGGGTAAAATTGGCAAAGCATTCAAACTTACTAAAGTCTCTGGGGCATATTGGCGTGGTAATTCAGACAATGAAATGCTTCAAAGAATTTATGGAACTTGTTGGGGATCCAAAAAGGAGTTAGACGAGTACTTAAATAGATTAGAGGAGGCAGAAAAAAGAGATCATAGAAAGCTAGGTAAAGAAATGGATTTATTTCACTTTAGAGAAGAAAGTCCAGGCTCGGTCTTTTGGCATCAAAAAGGTTGGAAACTATTCCAAAAGTTAATTTATTACATGAGATCAAAGCAAGATAAAGCTGGTTACTATGAAATAAATACTCCTGAAATTTTAGATAGATCACTTTGGGAAAAATCAGGGCACTGGGATAAATTTGGAAATAATATGTATACATCAACCACACCAGATGAAAAAGTATTTGCTATAAAACCAATGAATTGTCCGGGATGTGTTCAGATTTTTAATCAGGGTTTAAAAAGTTATAGAGATTTACCGTTAAAGATGTCAGAATTTGGAAAAGTCCATAGGTACGAGCCATCTGGATCATTGCATGGACTTCTAAGAGTCAGAGCTTTTACGCAAGATGATGCGCATATATTCTGCACCGAAGAACAAATTACAGATGAATGTTTATCAGTCACTAATTTAATCTTAGAAATATACAAAGATTTAGGTTTTGAAAACATAATTCTTAAATATTCAGATAGACCGGAAACAAGAGTTGGTGAGGATAAAGTTTGGGACAAATCTGAAGAAGCCTTATTAAAAGCAATTAAAAAAACTGAATTGGAGTATAGTGTAAATAAAGGTGAAGGAGCATTTTATGGTCCTAAAATTGAATTTGTATTAAGGGATGCTATTGGAAGAGATTGGCAATGCGGGACATTACAAGTTGATCTGAATTTACCTGGAAGATTGGGCGCAAGTTATGTTGACAAAGATGGTTCGAAAAAGGTTCCAGTTATGCTTCATCGTGCTCTATTTGGATCTTTAGAAAGGTTTATTGGAATATTAATAGAAAATTATGCTGGTAAACTCCCATTTTGGCTGTCGCCTTTACAGTCAATGGTAATCCCTATTTCTGAAGATTTTGATAATTATGCGAAAAAAGTAAATATTGAACTAAAGAAAGTCGGTATAGCAAGTGATGTGGATTTAAAAAATCACAATCTTAATTATAAAATAAGAGAACATTCTTTAAAAAAAATACCCATATTACTGATCTGTGGAAAAAAAGAAGTTGACTCTAATACTGTAACTATTAGAAAATTGGATTCAAATAAACAAGAAACTATGGAATTAAATAATTTTCTTAAAGAATATTCGCAACTAAGTAAAGCTCCAATAAACTAAGTGCCATTTCCTAAACAAAATTATTTTCAGAGAAAAAATAAAATTAAAGGCCCAAGATCTAACAATAGAATTACATCTCACGAGGTTCAAGTTATTAATAGCGATGGGGAAAACCTTGGAATACTTAATTTGCATGAAGCTATTAATAAAGCTAAAAGTGAAAATTTAGATCTCATAGAGATATCTCCAAATGCAAGACCACCTGTATGTAAAATTATGGATATGGGAAAGTACAAATATGATCAACAAAAAAAAATAAATAAAGCGAAAAAAAAACAAAAAAAAATTGAACTTAAAGAGATAAAATTAAGACCAGTAACAGAAGTACATGACTATACATTTAAAATTAAAAATGCTCAAAAGTTTTTGTCTAAAGGCGATAAAGTGAAATTTACGATTAGATTTAAAGGTAGAGAAATGCAACATAAAAATTTAGGAAGCAACTTGATGGAAAAGATTAAATCTGACATGCAGTCCATAGGCAAAGTCGAACTAGAACCTAAGTTTGATGGTAAACAAATGATAATGGTTGTTCAGCCTTTATAACAAAAATAGAAGTTGTAAAATAATATTAATATTAGTATAAGACCTTGAATTATGCCAAAACTTAAAACAAAAAGCTCAGCAAAAAAAAGATTTAAAATTTCTTCTCGTGGCAAAGTGATTATGGCTCAGGCTGGAAAACGTCATGGTATGATTAAAAGAACAAATTCACAAATTCGCAAACAAAGAGGAACAACTGTAATGTCTAAGCAAGATAGCAAAATAGTTAAATCTTACATGCCATACAGTTTGAGGGGTTAAAATGTCTAGAGTAAAAAGAGGTGTAACAAGTAGGGCAAAACATAAAAAAGTTCTGAAAACTGTAAAAGGACAATGGGGAAGAAGAAAAAATACAATTAGAGCTGCAAGACAAGCAATGGAAAAAGCAATGCAGTATGCGTATAGAGACAGAAGAAATAAAAAAAGGGATTTTAAATCTTTATGGATACAAAGAATAAATGCTGGTGTTCGTCAAGAAGGATTGACTTACTCAAAATTTATAAACGCTTTAAATAAATCAGGTATAATAATTGATAGAAAAATATTAGCCGAAATTGCTTATGATAATCCCGATGCATTTAAAATCATAGTTAAAAAAGCACAATCAGCGCTTAATTAATCTTCACTATTGTTTTTCTAATTTTTAGAAATAATCTATAAAAATGACTGATTTTGAAAAAAAAGTAATTGACTATAAAAAAAAAATTAGTTTAGCACCTAATTTAAAAGAATTGGATAGCTTAAAATCTGAAATTTTTGGAAAAGCTGGCTTAATAAGTTTAGAATTTAAAAAACTAGGCAACCTTTCTCCAGATGAAAAGAAAAATTTAGCACCAAGTATAAATAAAGCGAAGCTAGAATTGATGAATATTTTAAATAAAAAAACTATTGAGGTGAACGATAGACAAATTGATGAGACATTAGTCAAACAAAAAATTGACATTACTCTACCTGAGAATGAATTTAAAATTGGAAAAGTTCATCCTGTCTCACAGGTTATAGATGAAATTTCTTGTATTTTTTCAGAGATAGGATTTTCTGTAGAGGAAGGACCCGATGTAGAAAATGAATACAATAATTTTACTGCACTGAATACACCAGAGAATCATCCAGCAAAAGATATGCATGATACATTTTACTTAGATAAAAATATGAAAACCTTATTAAGGACTCATACATCGCCAGTTCAGGTTCGTACTATGCTAAAAGGCAGCCCTCCTTTTAAAATAATTGCTCCTGGAAGAACATATAGAAACGATAGTGACCAGACACATACACCAATGTTTCATCAATTAGAGGGACTTCATATAGATCAAAATATTAATATGGGACACTTAAAAGGTTGTTTGAATTATTTTATAAAAGAATTTTTTGAGGTTGATAAGATTAAAATGAGGTTTAGGCCTAGTCACTTTCCATTTACAGAACCTTCAGCAGAAGTTGATATAGGTTATAGAATTGAAAATAAAAAAATTATAATTGGAGAGGGGGATAAATGGCTTGAAATACTTGGATGTGGAATGGTTCATCCAAATGTTTTAAAAAATTGTAAAATTAATACTAAAAAATTTCAAGGATTTGCTTTTGGTATTGGCATTGATAGGTTAGCAATGCTTAAATATGGGATTAATGATTTAAGATCTTTTTTTGATTGTGATTATAGGTGGTTAAATCATTATGGTTTTGACCCTTTAGATGTTCCAACCAACTACAGAGGTTTAAGTAAATGAGATTAACAACCGATTGGCTAAAAGATCATTTAAAAACAAAAAAAAGTGAACAACAAATAATTGACAAACTTAATAGAATAGGTCTTGAGGTAGAGAGTGTAAATCCTATAAAAAATGAACTAAGTGACTTTGTTATTGCAAAAATAATTAAAGTAGAGCATCATCCTAATGCAGATAGACTTAAATTGTGTGATGTAGATATTGGTGACACGAAAAGTGTTAAAGTGGTTTGTGGTGCACCAAATGCACGTGATGGACTTATAACAATTTATGCGCCCCCGGGCTCAACAATCCCAAAAAATGGGGAGAAATTACAAATTACTAAAATTAGAGGTGAAAGCTCGCATGGTATGCTTTGTTCGGAGTCTGAATTAAAATTGTCTCGGGAGTCTGAAGGAATTATAGAATTAGACAAAGACTACACAAGAAAAATTGGCAGACCATATTTTCAAAATAAGGGAAATAAAAATGTTATAGAGCTATCAGTAACACCAAATAGACCAGATTGTTTAGGCGTAAGAGGAATTGCAAGAGATTTATACGCATGTGATTTTGGGGATTTAATAGAAACTAAAAAATCAAAATTTAAAAAAACCTTTAAACACAATTTGAAAGTTAAAATAGAAAAAAATAAAAATCAGTCATGTACTATTTTCGGAAGTTGTTTAATTAAAAATATTAAAAATAAAGAAAGTCCTAGTTGGCTTAAAGAAAGAATTTTAGCTTTAGGTTTAAGACCAATTTCTGCAGTAGTCGATATTACCAATTATGTAATGTTTGACTTAAATAGACCTCTTCATGCATATGATTTAGATAAAATTAAAAAATCAATTACAGTAAGAAACTCAAAAAACGAGGAAACTCTAAAAGCTTTAGATAACAAAACTTATCTACTAAAAGAAAATATGTGTGTTATAACTGATGAGCAAGGAGTTTTAGGTCTTGGGGGAATTATAGGAGGCACAAGATCAGCAACTGAACTAGAGACAAAAAATATTTTAATTGAGTCAGCTTATTTCGATCCCATTATTACAAGAAAAACTGCTAAAAAGTTGGAAATAAATAGTGATGCCAAATTTAGATTCGAAAGAGGTATAGATCCACAATCAATAAAAGAAGGACTTGAAATGGCTGCCAAGTTGGTACTTCAAATATGTGGTGGAGAACTATCAAGCTTTGATGTTCAAGAAATAAAAAAATATAAAAAAAATAAAATTAACTTTGATCCAAAATTATTATCTAAAACTATTGGGATTAACATTAAAATAAAGGATTTAATAAATTTGTTTAATAAATTGGGTTTTGTTACAAAAAGAAAAAGTAAAACTATTGAAATCAAAGTTCCATCTTGGAGGCCAGACATATTTGGTGAAATTGATTTAGTTGAGGAAATAATAAGAATTGTAGGATTTGATAGCATCATGTCAATTGAACCAATAAAAATTAGGAGTAAACCGACATTAAATTATTATCAAAAAAATTTTCATTTAGCTCAAAGAGCAGTCGCTTCAAAAGGATATTACGAAACAATAACTTGGTCTTTTACCGACGAGATAATTAATAATAAATTTAAAGAAAATATAGAAACAATTAATATTATAAATCCTATTAGTTCAGATTTAAACGTTTTACGAAACTCCTTATATCCTAATTTAATTTATTACATGGAAAAAAATATTAATCGTGGTTTTATTGACCAATCATTATTCGAAATTGGACCAGTTTTTACAGGTAGAAAACCTGGTGATCAAATTACTGTGGTGTGTGGAATAAAAAAACAAAATAACGATGATAGCAAGTACGGAAAAAAAATTAATTTAGATATTTTTGATATTAAAAAAGATTTAATGCAAACACTTGCAGAACTTGATTTAAACAAGGATGATATCTTGATTTCTGATAAATCCAGGACTTACTATCATCCTGGTATTTCAGGTTCCATTTACTCTAAAGATAATAAATCTCTAATTGCACATTTTGGCCAGTTACATCCAAAAATTATAAATATGGCTTATGGTTTTGAAATTTTTTTAGATAGCTTAGTTGATTATAAAACTAAAAACAAAAAAATTAAACAAAGTCTATTTTTATCTGATTACCAAAAATCAGAGAGAGATTTTGCGTTTTTAGTTGATAAAGATACTAATGCCCAATTACTTGTAGACTCAATAATTGATGTAGATAAGTCATTGATTAAAAATGTAAAAATATTCGACGTTTACATTGGTGAAAATATTCCAAATAATAAAAAATCAATAGCTTTAAAAATTTCAATTCAATCAGATAAAAAAACATTAGATGAAAGAGATTTAACAGAAATTTCCAATAAAATTGTCAATTCAGTTGAAAAAAAAACTGGTGCTAAACTAAGATCTTAATATGTCATTGATCGAAAATATTAGAAATTTTGCAATAATTGCACACATTGATCATGGAAAGTCTACAATTGCAGATCGAATAATTCATAAATGCGGGGGATTAACTGAAAGGGAGATGAAAGCTCAAGTTTTAGACTCAATGGATATTGAAAGAGAGCGTGGAATAACAATTAAAGCTCAGACTGTAAAACTAAATTATAAATCGAAATCAGGAAAGCATTATACTTTGAATATTATAGATACACCTGGGCATGTTGATTTTAGTTATGAGGTAAGTAGATCGTTATATGCATGTGAAGGATCGATATTAATTGTAGATAGTACTCAAGGAGTAGAAGCACAAACTTTAGCAAATGTTTATCAAGCCTTAGACTCTAACCATGAAATTATACCAGTTTTAAATAAGATCGATTTACCAGCTTCAGATCTGGCTCGATCAAATAAACAAATTGAAGATGTTATAGGCATAGATACGATAAATTCTATACCATGCTCAGGTAAAACAGGCGAAGGTATCGAGGAAATATTAGAAAAAATAATTGAGTTTCTTCCATGTCCAAAAGGCAAAGCTGATGAAAAACTAAAATGCCTTCTAGTCGATAGTTGGTACGATACTTACCTAGGTGTTGTCATTCTAGTAAGAATTATTGATGGGAAATTAACAAAAAATATGAAGATAAAAATGATGTCTAGTAACAAAGAATATAATGTTGAAAAAGTTGGAGTATTTACACCTAAAGCAGCAGATGTTAGCGAGCTTAACGCTGGAGAAATTGGATTTATTACAACAGGTATAAAAGAATTATCAGAAACAAAAGTTGGGGACACAATATGTGATGCATTTAATCCACTTTTAAATGCATTACCAGGATTTAAACCAAGTAAACCAGTTGTTTTTTGCGGATTATTTCCTGTTGATAGCTCCGAATACCAAAAGTTAAAGGATGGACTCGCTAAATTGCAATTAAACGACTCTAGCTTCTCTTATGAAACAGAAACCTCATCCGCGCTTGGGCTAGGTTTTAGATGTGGATTTTTAGGTTTACTACATTTAGAAATTGTTACAGAAAGACTTGAAAGAGAATTTGATATAAATTTATTAACTACAACTCCAGGCGTTGTATACAAAGTTCATATGAACAGTGGAGAAATCAACAATCTTCAAAACCCTTCTAATTTACCAGAACCTTCGTTTATTAAATTAATCGAAGAGCCCTGGATTAAAGCAACTATAATTACTCCAGATCAATATCTAGGTTCAATAATGAAGTTGTGTCAAAATAAAAGAGGAATTCAAACCAATCTTAGTTACTCGGGAAATAGGGCAGTAATTAGTTATGAAATTCCACTTAATGAAGTTGTTTTCGATTTTAATGATAGATTAAAGTCGATGACAAGTGGGTATGCAAGTTTTGACTATGAGATAATAGGACATAAAGAAGGTGATTTAGTTAAAATGGGAATACTAGTTAATTCTGAACCAGTTGACGCTTTAGCTATGATGATCCATAGAGATTTTGCTCAAAAGATTGGAAGAGAAGTTTGTGAAAAGTTGAAAGATTTAATTCCGAAACAAAATTTTATGATACCAATTCAAGCAGCCATTGGTGGAAAAATAATTGCAAGAGAAACAATCAAAGGTTATAAAAAAGATGTTTTATCCAAGATTCATGGTGGGGGAGCGCTTGATAGAAAAAGGAAACTATTAGAAAAACAAAAAAAAGGTAAAGTAAAAGCCAAACAATTTGGTAAAGTTGAAATTCCCCAAGAGGCTTTTATAGGTGTTCTAAAAATTAATAAAGAGTAATAATGATAAAATGGGGTATAATTGGCTTAGGCAATATAGCTAATATATTTGCAGAAGCAATTAAAGAAACAAATAATGCAAAGCTTCAGTCGATCTCTAGTTTAGATAAAAATAGATTAGATATTTTTAAAAATAAATTTGAAATAGATAAACAAAATTGCCATTCTAATTATATTTCAGTAATAGAAAATGATACTGTAGATATAATTTATATCGCATTACCGAATTCTCTACACTACAAGTGGATATTAAATTGTATAAAATCAAATAAAAATATTTTGGTTGAAAAACCTGCTACAATAAATATTAAAGAAATTTTAGAAATTAATAAATTATTGGATAGTAAAAATATTTTTTTTGCTGAGGGATTTGCTTACAGATTTCATCCACAAATATCTAATTTAATTAGTATAATTAAAAGCGGCGAGATAGGAGAGCTTTTAAGTGTAGAGTCATATTTTGGCAACAATATAATAAAAAAAAAAATATTTTTGGATTTAAAAAGTTTAAAATAAATAAAAATAGCAGATTATTTAATAAAAATCTTGGAGGAGGTTCAATTCTGGATCTTGGTTGCTACCCTTCATCCCTAAGTATAATGTTGGCTAAATTAAAATCTAATATAAATAAGAATAAAGTTATTTTTAAAAAAAAAAATATTATTATGGGAGAAACAGACGTTGATTTAGATGGATATGCAGAAATAGAGTTTGAAAACTATTTTAAAGCTAAAATAGGTTGTTCCTTCCAAAAAGATCTCGATAAATTTACGAAAATTGAAGGTAGCAAGAAAAGTATAAAATTGACAAATTCTTGGAGCAACAATCAAGCTCAAATAATGATAAATAGTAAAACATACGATATATCAAATAAATTTAAAAATATTTTGTCTTACGAAATTGAGGGTATATCAAATATGTTAGAGAAGGGCGAATATAAAATTGAAAACCCATACATGGATAGATTTGAAACAGAATTTAATATTAGCATACTTGAGGAATGGAGAATAGTTTGAAAAGTAAGATTATTGACTGTGTAACATTTTATCAAAATAATTATATTTTTGAATTAAGATATAATATATTAAAAGAGGTTGTTGACTATTTTGTAGTCTGTGAGTCCTTATATGATCACAAAAATAAAAAAAAAAAAATTGACTTCGTTAATTTGGATTTCTTTGATAAAAAAAAAATAAAACATATTGTACTTACAAAAAAGTTTCCAGATGACAAGAATATATGGAAAAATCAAGCTATACAGAGAGATTTTATCTTAGAAAATTTAGACTTTGCTTCACCAGATGATTACATATTATTCTCCGATCCTGATGAGATTCCTGAACCTAAATTATTGAAAGATTTAATATTAAAAAAAAAATATGGAATATTCATGCAGAAATGTTTTAATTATAAGTTTAACTTATTCAATAAATATGAGAGCCCATGGGAAGGTACTAGAATTTGTAAAAAAAAGAACCTTAACTCAATAAATTTTATGAGGCAAAAAGTATTAAGGAAAAATTTAAATTATAATATTATTAGAATTGATAAAGAGAAAAGTATCCAAATTTACAATAATGGAGGATGGCACTTCAATAATATTTTATCGGCTGTGGAGATATCAAAAAAACTTAAAACTTTTGCTCATACGGAATTTTCATCAAAAGAGTTTTCATCTGTAGATATTATAAATAAAAAAATAAAAGAAAATCGAGACCTTTTTAATAGAGGTCACGTGTATGAATTTGTTAAAATAGATAAAAGTTTTCCAGATTATTTATTACAAAATCTAGATAAATATAAAAATTTTATAATATCAAATAAATGATTTATTCTTATCAAAACAAATAAGATTTTCATTCATTGTAAAATAAAGATAATTTTTATCTTTTAAGTTTTTCAATACTTTTTTAAAAGTTAAATTATCAATATGAATATACTCAAAAATTATAATTGGTTTAAAGTTTGTATTTATAAAAAAATCTAATATTACTTTTCCGTCATATCCTTCTGCGTCCACATAAAGAAGGTCTATATTATTAAGATTATACTTGCTGATTAACTTTTTAAAATCAATTGAGTTGACTTTTACCTCATTAATATGTTTTTTTTTTACCCCATGTTTTATTAAATGGTTAATGTTAAATGAGCTAATCCCCTTAATATGTTCATCATAATAGCTCAAATAATTCTCCTTAACAGCATACAATTTTAAAATCTCATCATTATGAGAAACCACAGAATTTTCAAATTTTACATTTTTTAAATTTGAGAACGTTTCCTTTAGCTCTTCAAAATATTTTGGAATTGGTTCAATTAAAATACATTTGTAAAGATCTTTCTTTATAAATCTTGCTAATTCGTCAAATCTTTTGCCATCATTTGCCCCAACTTGAATTATACACTTAATATCATTTTTCTCGAAAATCTTATTTAATATTAAATTCATACTAAAAAAGTTATCATCACCCAAAAGTCTTTGATTTTTTACTAGGCTTTTATCTACTAATTTATATCCAAATATTCCTACTATTTTAATTAATATTTTTTTAAACATATCTATTATATTAACAGATTATAAAGTTAGTTTTATAATAATTTTGTGGAAAAAGAATATCTAAATATTTGTCAAGTTTCATTAGATGGTAACTTACCAATTATTTTACAAAATATTAAAAATTTTAAAAAATTTTATGATAATGTAAATTTTTTTATAATTGTACCTAGCAGATATTTTAATATTTTTAAGGAAAAGATTTATTTTGATAATATTAATATAATTTCAGAAGATGATATAATTTCTTTAGAGGAATTTAAAAAAATTTCTAATGAATATTTCAAAAAAAATATTTATTTCAAAGAAATTCAAAATAGGTTGTCTTGGTATTATCAGCAAATACTCAAAATTTCATTTGTAATAAACTTTATTGAAGATACCAAAAAAGATATAATTATATGGGACGCAGATACAGTTATAATTGATAAAATTATTTTTTTTAAAAATAGTCAATCTGTTCTTTACGGAAATACATCTGAGTTTCATAAAGCATATTATAAAACAAATTTAAATATTCTTGGATCTGCTCCAAGATACTTTATATCAAGCTTATCTCAGTTTATAGCTCTAAGTACCAAAGAATATGATTACTTTAAAAAATTAACTAATTTAAAATATAAAAATAAAGATATGATTGGAAGGGAATTGTCACATTTAATAATGAAGTCAATATCTAATGTTCATATTGACTACAATGGGTCCATGTTTTCTGAATTTGAACTTATCGGTCATTCAAATTTGTTAAAAAATTTTAAAAAACAAAAATTAATTTCAGGAATTAGAGATAATTTAAGTGGTACATTAAATAAAAATCAAATAATGCTACTAAAATTACTTGGATTTAAATATATCGCATACGAGCATACATATAATAATAATAACAGCCAAGGAATGTTAGACAGATCCCAAAATTGGTCATCACTTATAAAAATTCTTATAAAAAAAATTTCAAATAACTTTTTTAGAGGCTTAAGACATCACTTAAGATTTTATTATCATTGACGAAACCAACATTTGGGCAGTTTCAAATCTAGTTTATTTTTATTATTTGGTTGATCAAGATCACTGGGAAAATGAAGTTTTCCTTCAGTTATCCTAGATCTATCTCTTCTTAAAAAACTAAATTCTAATACTGGAGGTATAACAATATTTCCCTGCTTAACAATGATTTCAGGATTATTATTTGGATGAATATGTGTACAGTAAAAAAATTTATTTAAAATACTAAACGCACTTTTAATTTTTTTGAACAAAAAACTATCAAATAAATAATGGAGCTGATGAAATTCAACTAAAATTATTCTAAACTTTTTTAAGGTGTTTTCATCAATAGAATTAATAATATCATACTCGTCACCTTCAACATCTAATTGAAGAATTAAATCATTATTATTTTCATAATCTATCTTAGAACAGATCCAGTCTTTAAGATTAATAAATTTATCTTTTGTGACCGGACCAATAAATTTTTTATCAAAATCAATAAGTTCATTATCAGTTTTAAAATCAACACTATAGTCTGCCAAAAAACATTTTATACTTTTTTTGGTTAGATCTCTTTCAAAATTAAACAAGTTACCGACACCAGGAGAAAAGCAATATTTAATTCCAGCAAAATCGTTAGGGATGATATAGCCGCCATCGTTTTCGCCACCTATCCTGATATTTTCCACCTCTAATTTACTTGGATAAGTTATCTTAAAAAAATCTTTCAAATCTTGTAAATTTGTTCTTTGTGTTGTGAATACACCTCTGGATAGTAAATATTTGGATAGTAAACTTGAAATGTTTTTTCTTAAACCCATTAATTTTATATAGTTATATACCTTAAATGAGCAATTTAAAAATATTTTGTGTTACAAATAAAAAAATATCTCATCTAGAAGGATCTAGTTTATTATTAGCATCTGTAGGAAAAGAAAAGTTTAATAAGAATTATTTAAAATCAAATATTCAAGATAATATATTTTATAAAGAAAAATATTATTCTGAATTGACTTTTCATTATTGGTATTGGAAAAATTTAATTCAACAAGAGAAGGCTGAATGGGTGGGTTTTTGTCAAAGAAGAAGAATTTGGTTAAAAAATTCTAGCTCTAAAGAATTTATTAATAAACAGAATATCAAAAACCATATTCTAGATTTTCCTGATCCAAGCTGGTCTGGATACGACTCAATATTATGTGGTGAAATAAAAACTTCAGGTGCAAAAAAAATTAAAATGATAAAAAGAGGTTGGAAAAATTTAATTCGGAATCCTTTTATACTTCTTAATAAAAAAAAAGAAACTATCAGGTTTCATTTTGATATGCACCATGGGTATGGAAATCTAATTAAAGCAATAAATTTAATGCACGATAAAGATAAAAATGATTTTTTAAATTATGTAAACAAAAATAATAGCTTTAATCCGCACATAATGTTTATAACAAAAAAAAAAATAGCAAATCAATGGTTTAATGATTTATTTAGTTGGTTAGATAAATGCGAAAAAGTTTTTGGTTTCGAGGATTTGAATGGATATGATACTACTAGATTATACGCTTATTTAGCAGAAAGATACTTATCGTTTTGGTTTAAAAAATATACAACATATAAAGTTCATCCTTGGAAATTTTTTGAGGATTTTTGAGGAGAGGTGGCCGAGTGGTTGAAGGCGCACGCTTGGAAAGCGTGTAAAGGGGAAACTCTTTCATGGGTTCGAATCCCATTCTCTCCGCCATTTT
>MDTB01083417.1_pt1 | contig 57016 bp, 66 predicted proteins | sample 811161 | NCBI WGS metagenome assembly MDTB01 (sample SAMN05326650, study PRJNA326480) | marine metagenome | isolation source: seawater | place: Mediterranean Sea | collected 2009 | reverse complement strand
TGCTAGGCAATTGGTTGACAGGGCACGAGTTCAGTGTCAGATGAACAGGATGACCTACGGAGATCAAATTCCCGTGACAACTCTCGTTAAGAGAATGTGTGACCACAAGCAATCATTCACCCAATACGGCGGAGCTAGGCCCTATGGGACCGCCCTACTCATTGCCGGGGTAGACTCGGAAGGTATCCACTTGTTCGAAACGGATCCATCCGGCGCCTATCAGTCATACCATGCTGGCGCGATTGGCAAAGGCCGCTCTGAAGTGATAGAGTATTTCGAGGAAAATTGGAAGTCGGGAATGACTCTCAACGCAGCAGTAAAGATGGGGCTTACAGCATTGAAATCATCTCTCGACGATGATCTTAACGGAGACGCCGTAGAGATAGCATATGTGGACTCCGACGGATACACCAAACTCGATCGCAACGCCACCGCTTCCCACATCAATAAGGTTTGATGCCGGCACACATATGCGCCGCCTCCCCTTTCGACTGGCATGGTAAGTTTGGATGATGCAGTCATAGCCCGCCTTGAGCGAGGAGGTTCTCGTTACGAGATACTCGTAGACCCAGAGCTCGCTCAGCAGTGGAAGAAGAATCCAGGAAGCGTCGATCTGGAAGATGTACTGGCTGTTGAAGAGATTTGGTCTGACTCGCGTCAGGGAGACAGGCCTAATGAAAGCGATTTAGTGAAGAGCTTCGAAACAAATGATACACTCGAGTGCGCTGCTAAGATATTGGAAAAGGGATCGATTCAACTGACAACCCAACAAAGGAAAGAAATGACTGAAGAAAAGCGAAAGAAAATCATCAATGCGATTGCAACTACTGCAACTGACCCTAAGACCAAGTCTCCTCACCCCCGGACAAGAATAGAGAATGCTTTGAATGAGTCTAGATTCTCAGTTGACCCCTTCCTCTCAGTAGAAAGACAGGTCGAAGATGCTATCAAAGTACTCCGGCCCCTCATCCCGCTTCAATTCGTGATGGCAAAAATCGCCTTTAGAATACCAGGTTCAGATTACGGTGGAGCTTTAGGCGTTCTTAGGGATCTCGTTGAGAAAGAAGAATGGCTCTCAAACGGTGACTGGGCCTGTGTCGTCTCCTGTCCGGGCGGGATGCGGCATGATCTGATAGACCAGGTGATGAAGCGTTGTAGCCGCGCTGAAGTCAAGCATCTCGATTGATAATCATCTCACCCCTTCCACGTGAACGGTTATCAGGGGTAGGAGGGTCGCCGGCCCGATAGACATGACAAGAGGACGAGGTGCGGGGGGCCCGCACGGAAGTCGAGAGTCCGTTCTCGTCGCACCAGGCGACGATCTCGGAGACTCGAAAGAGCTCGAGCCAGGTCACGGCGTAATCGTCGTCGACGGCAGGCTCAAAGCTGTTAAACAGGGAAGAATGATGAAAGACGGAAAAAACGTCGGCATACAGCCACGGAGAACCGCGTACGTGCCACGTCCAAGCGACTTGGTGATTGGCTTCGTCGAGGGCATGACGAACAATATCTGGTTCATAGACATAGGAGCTCCTTTCAATGCTATCCTTCCATTGTCACTTGGACCCTCTAAAGCTTCCTTCGGCGGTCTTCGTTCAGTACTGGATGTGGGTGACGCAATTCTCTGTAGAATCCAAGAGGTCGAGGAAAACCATTCCTCTGTAGCAACTATGAAGGGAATGGGGCTTAGGAAACTTAAGACCGGTTCTGTCGAGTCTGTCGATCCCCATTTGCTCGGCAGGGTGATCGGCTCGAAAGGTGCGAATCTGTCGCAGATAAAGGAAAAGACCGATACTAGGATTATAGTCGCAGACAATGCGAGAGTGTGGATCGATGGAGATGTTGAAGGAATCATCTTGGCCAGAGCGGAGCTCGGTGCAATGATGATAAAAGCAAAAATTTCCGAGTACAGAGGTGATGTGTGATGGGTGGATATGGAGATGTTCAGATGATTGATGACAAAGGACTGCGCATGGATGGCAGGAAGCCATCTGAATGCAGACCAATAGAGATTGAAACCGGCGTAGTTCCTGTCGCTGATGGATCCGCGAGGGTACGCTGGGGCTTGAATGACGTCATCGCAGCGGTATATGGCCCAATGGAGGCACATCCTCGCAAAATCCAACGTCAGGATAGAGCTGTCCTCGATGTGCGCTACAACATGGCGCCGTTCAGTACTACTGATCGAATCAGACCGGGGTTCAACAGAAGAAGCAGGGAGATAAGCAAGGTGACCGCAGAAGCATTGGAAAGTGTCGTACTTCTCGAATTGTATCCTAGATCAAAGATAAGAGTCGAAATCGAGGTTCTATGTGCTGAGGCAGGCACTCGATGCGCAGGAATAACCGCTGCATCCGCTGCCCTTGCACATGCTGGCATTCCAATGACCGATCTTGTAGTATCGGTAGCTTCTGGAAAGGTTAACGGCGTTGTAGTATGCGATCTTAACAAAGAAGAAGATAATTATGGCGAGGCGGACCTCCCCATGGGAATCCTTCCGAATAGCGGAGAACTCGTATTCCTGCAGATGGACGGAGACCTCTCCCAAGAAGATTTCAAGATAGCATGGGACTACAACATGGAAGCTGCTTCCCATATTCACGAAATAATGGCCAGAGCTCTCAAGGGAGGTGATGCTTGATGTCCATACCTCTCGTACCCGAGCTCCTTAGAAAGCATCTAGCAGATCTAGCCGAATCCGATTTAAGACTCGATGGACGAGGAAGATTCGAATCTAGAGAAGTCTCTCTCGAAGTCGGAATACTCCCGAGGGCAGAGGGATCAGCAAGAGTGCAGATGGGAAACACGATTGTACTCGCCGGCGTGAAGTTCCAATTGATGACCCCGTACCCTGATCGCCCCAACCAAGGAGGGCTAATGTGCAGTGCAGAAGTAAGGCCAGTAGCAGGCCGCTCTTGGGAGCCGGGCCCCCCTAGCCCACAGTCAATAGAACTCGGGCGTGTCGTCGATCGCGGCATACGCGAGTCGGGCTGCATAGACGTCGATGAGCTCTGCATAATACCTGGAGAGAGGGCTTGGCAAGTCATATTGGACGTTTTCGCTGTATCTGACGATGGGAACCTTTTCGATGCCTTCGCACTGGCAGGAATAGCAGCATTGCGCTCAGCAATCGTGCCTGCTGAGCGATTTGAGATTGGCGAAGATTACCCACTTCCAGTTTCCAAGACCCCAACCATGTGTTCCTACCATCGAGTTGGTGGCAGGTATGTGTTGGACGCAAACAAAAAAGAAGAGCTAGGCGGTGACGAACGCATACACATAACCCTAGGCGACGATGGCCACGTTCATTCGCTTCAGAAGGGTCTAAAGGGAATCTTTACGACGGAAGAATTCGAAGAGATCATGGAGCATGCGCTCGAAAGGTGCGCTGAACTTCGTGACCTGGTCGATAATGCGATAGAGAAGTGATATCATGGCTAAGAGAACTCAGAAAGCTGGCGCCTCGGCTAGATTCGGACCCCGCTACGGTGTCAGCGTACGCAGACGGGCGGCGTCCGTTTTGAAGAAGAGGAGCAGGAAATTCACATGCCCTAGTTGCCAGTATCAGAAGGTTACCAGGGACGTTGCAGGAATCTGGTCATGCAAAAAGTGCGGGAACAAATTCACAGGCGGTTACTGGGAACCCTTCACAAGGGCTACAGAGGCAAACAGCAGAATCATCCGTCGTGGAAGAGAGGGCGCGACGTCGACAGATCTCGCAGTTATCGCTCAGCAGGCGGCACTCGATTACGAGCGTCGCATAGCGGAGGGACCGGTCGATGCCAGCAACGAGGAAGAATGAGTCCGTCAAGGTCACTGTTTCCATTTCAGCGGATCCTAGGCTGGCGGCAGCACTTCAAACAGAGGTCGAAACTTTTGAAATTCCAAGCGGATTTCAATTTGAGATCCATGGGGAATCGATTAGTGATGCCAGAGCTAGAATGAATACGGTTCTAAGAAGTCTAATCGCTGCACACCGAACCGGTCTAGCCATAGGGGCGTGGGTGTGATGCAGGCTGACATTCAATCTATTCAGAGAATAGCACAGGATCTCAACAACGTACGCGGGCAACTGCAGACCACAAAATCACAGATAGGGGAAATATCAACAACATTGGAACTACTCGAGGAACAACCGGAAGATAATGCGGTTTTCAGGGCTGTGGGTCCATTACTTCTCGAAGTGGGAGACAGATCAAAACTCAAGAGTTCACTAAACAGCTCCCTGGAGGCCCTCATAGGCCACTCATCCAAGTTAGAAGACTTAGAGCAGCAACTGCTCAAAGAGTATGAACGTATTTCTGCACAGATCGAATCATAAATGGAGGCCTTGAATGGTCCAAAACGCTCGAATTGATGATCTCAAGCCTTGGATATCGTCCCTTGCCGATGGCGCAATAGCCGTCTTGTCCCACAAAAACGGAGATATGGACACTATTGGATCAGCAACGGTGCTGGCTGCATGGATTGGGCCGAGAGCCCGGGCAACTGGATTAAATGCTGATAAAGTGGCTAAGCGAATGCTTCAGAGAACTGGGATGGAGTTCAGATGGATGGACAAACGTCACCCAACATTCCCAAGACAACTGTCTGGAATCATAGCAGTAGACACAGGAGGTCCTTCTCAAACCGGGATACAGATACCAGGGAATGTCCCGATGTTTGTTGTAGATCATCATTCTAGTTCTTCAGACCAATGGCCAGAAGACACAACACTCCTAACCTCCGATGCATCATCTACCTGCCAGATAATACTCGATTTGATATTAGCAGAAAATGGCAGGATACCCCTTGAATGGGCTGAGATGCTGTATGCAGGCATAGTGACTGACACAGGGCGATTCAAGCATGGATCAGAAAACGGCCACAGGAGCGCAGTCAAACTTCTAGATAACAGCACTCTGAGACCTGAGGACGTACTCCAAACAATTGCAGGAGATGGGATGCCTTCAGATCAGAGGAAGAGGATTCTTTCTTCAGTATCTTCTATGGAGATACACCAATGCGGCGGTATGATAGTGGCTACAGCGAAAGGCGGTAGCCATGAATCTAGGATAGCCACATCTTTGATTTCGTCGGGTGCTGACGCCTCTATCGTGACTAAGCATCTTGAAGATGGGAACATCAGGATTACAGCACGAGCCTCATGGGGGGCGATAGAATCTGGATTGGATATGGGCGCTATAATGAGCTCACTTGCTACCGCCAAAGGCGGCCAAGGTGGCGGACATACAGGGGCTGCGGGTTGGATGGGTAATGCACACCTAGGAGAGGCGATTGCATTTTTACTTGCTGAGATAGGCATTCAGGCCAGGGGGTAATCGAATCACTGCGACAGAACTTGACCTAGCCTTATCTCTGGATTCTGCTGGACAACTTGATGCAGAGAAAATGCTGCAGCTTTCCCCGCTCAGAAGAGATATGTTGAGGCTTTCTAGATCCATCTCGGAGGGCGATATAGCCTTCGCAGTAAATCTTTCAGAGGAGCTTCTAAATCGATCTAGATCCAGTGAAGAGCGTGATATCGAAGCGGAGGCTAGAATACGCCTAGATAGAGCATTGATTGGAGCCGTTGATGAATCAGCGGTAGGTGCTGAGTTACGATGGGCAACTGAGAGAATGTCGTCAATCCATCCAGGTTCACCGGGCCATGCTTTGGCACTTTTGAATCTGGCTGGTTGGCATGCATCTTCGGGTGAAAGCATGATGGCACTAGCAATTCACAGTGAGATAACTTCCGTTGCAGGGCACCCTAATGATCTCATAGCTCTCTCTAGGCTAGAGGTTGGAAGACTCCATCTTGGACTTGGAGACAATGAATCCGCCCTTCGCCATTTATGGTCATCAGCATCTAGATTCGAATCCGAGGATATGCACGGAGAGGAAGCTATAGCGTTACTTGAGTGGTTGGATATCGCACTCGACATTCTATCCTTTGAAGCAAGAACAATGGACGAGGCAATCAGAGATGCGGCGCCTAGGGACCCTAAAAAGAAAACTGCTGCAATGGCTCATCCCGATGATGCGGAAGCAGTAGCTAAGAGGATAGCAGAAACCATCTTGGAGGACTTATCAGGCTCTCAGAGACCAGATATAGGACTTCTTGTTGATGCAGCTTTCTGCCTCAAATCAGAGACCCTTGCGGACCTTCTAGCCACGAGGTCTAAGGACATTGAAGATACCAATGTTGTGAAGTGGATTCAAGAATTGGACCTGAATGACTCGGAACCAGACCAATCATGAATTCTGATTTTTTCAATCTCGGTCGCGTTCCATTTCTTCATTTCAGGAATTTCTAGACACCATCCGACTTCCATTATTTTTTCATCTTGGCTTTCCCAACCTATCGGCTCGGGTGTCTCACCAACCTCGATCTTCACCAAATCACCATTCTCGAAGAAATCTTTCTCTATATGGGTAGCTACTCCTAGAAAACCTACCTCTTCGTACAGTTCCCTTAATGCGGCTTCCTCGGATAACTCTCCTTCTTCTACCCACCCTCCGGGCAATTCCCATCCTCGTTCGATATTATTGACCATTATCCATGCTTCCTGATCACTGGTTTTCGTCTGAGAAGATGTTACCCAGCATAGTGCGAATCGCTTGTTCATTGCATAACCTCGGATATCTCATTCATGAGGTGCTCGGCTTCGAGATCCCCTTCAGCAGCTCTTCTCCGAGCCAAGAAGAATGCTTCATTCAACCTACCTGAATCAATGAGTGTCCTTATCGGATCGGATACAACATATTCGTTCTGATCGGGGATGGAATTTATGTCAACTCCGGCTAGAAGACGCATTGCATCTAAAAACTCAGCACGACTTTCTATTGGGGGCTTCTTCCAGGGGATCCTTTCAGTTCCGTCCATCCTAGCCCCCATACGTCCAATAAATCGATCACGCTCCTCGCAAGGCGGGTAGCAAACCTGAGCCTGATCATAGCAATGCCATGCTTCATCCGTAGAGCCCCGCCTCTCATGGATTCTTCCAAGCTTGGTCCAGGCTTCGTGATTAACTGGACGTTGTGCTAGAAGTATCCTAGCATGCTCCAAGTATTCATCTTCAAATCCATTGTCAAGAGCTCTTTCCAGCCTCCTGGAAAATAGAAGATTCGCTCTAGGATCGCTAAAATCCAGCGATTTTATCTTATCCAGAAGGCTTTCAATTGGATTTTCCAATGCCCACCATTCATCTGGGTCAAGGGGATCTATTCGGAGCGATTCGGCAAGAATTGAGGAACCATGCAAGATCATGTCTACGTCTTTCAACAAGTCAGTTAAATCCGGGTCCCTGCCAAGTACGCTGAACAAATCTTTCAAGGCAGAAGAGACACCAGTCTCATCCCTCAGTGCTATTCTAGATTTGACAAGGGTTTCCCAATTGCTGGGATTTGTAAAATCATGGAGAACAGCCTTGGAAGCCATCTGCTCGCCCCATATTGCATCACCTTCATCGCCAGAAGAGAGGAACCTCTCCGCCTGTGTTCTGTATCTGTCTCCGAGACTCCTTCTTGGATGGAGGAGTCTTTCCTCAAGTCTGTTGCCGGCAGAGTCGTTCATACGGCGCTCCTGAATGCTGAATCGTCGCTTCCAGCTTTGATTGTCGCATCCATGCCAATTTTGCTTGTTTTTCCATCGCCATAGCGGCTAGGGTCCAAAGACGAACCCTTCTGATCTCTCAAAATAACAGTATCTCGATCTGGCTGCCATCTTGTCATTAGGGCCCATTCGACCCTGACTGGGTCTGCAATGTCAATATCCGTGTCCACAACAACAACTTGCTTCATGGAGCCATGTCCCTTTATGGCTGCCTGAATCGCCTTCAGGCCGTCCCCGGGCTTTTCGGGTACGATTTGAACAACCGCTGATAACCATCCAGAACCACCATCTGTTAGATGAACATCGGTACATTGGACAACTTCTGATACGGCTTTCTTTATCGTAGGTGCCCTCGGGAGGCCCATTAGTGTCCTATGCTCCCTTTCAGCTGGTATTAGCGCATGGAAAATCGGGGAATCTCTATGTTGGATTGAGTCATAGACTATGACTGCCTCTTGCCTAACATCGTCTAACGTACCGGTGATATCGACATACGGCCCCTCATCACTTTTGTCTGATGTTATTCTCGCTTCCATGGCGTATTCTGCGTCAGCAGGTACGGCAATTCCATTATCTAGAGTGACGACTTTTAGGGGCTTACCATGTATCCTTCTGTGCAATGCGGCCGCGACCCTCAACTCATCTATATGCTCTGTGAATGACATGGCTCCAGCCAGCAACACTGTGGGATCCGGCGCATTCACCACGCATATTGGTACCTCTTTACCATGCGAATGTGCAGAATCAACCATTGTCTTTAGGTGTCGGGGCACGAATCTCGAGACGCAGCTAGTGGAGTCCCTCAGATATTGTCTGTGGAATGATACATTCCTTACGCCTTCATGCTGTGCTATTATGATAGAAGCAGATTGGTACCTTCCTCTGTCTGCTCTGTGATGCCATGGTATGGGTATTGCGAGGAGATTAACTTCTTCTTGCCTATTCTGGAGAACGGCAGCATCCGAGCGGTCAACCTCAACAGGATCTTCGGGGTTATCCATGGCCCACGCCAATATGTCGATCAACTCACCCGGTTTTATTGAGAATGCCTCGCACAGTCTCTCCCTAACTAGAACGTTAGCAGCCGCTCTTTGCCCCGGGCATTCGGAGATATTTTCGAACACAGTTGCCACGTGGCCTCCAGATTGAGAAGCGTCTAGTATGCCGTGATTCACTGATATTGCCTCCGAATGGCGGATGGCGCCACCCAGCAGATCCCTGAAGGCCATGTTGCTCGGTTTGGCATCGTGTGCTTGAATGTTGAGGGGGTCAATGGTGGTGATAGTATGTTCTCTCTCTGCGTCACGCTCTTATACCTCGGGCAGGTGGCCACGCCTGCTTAGGGGTGCGTCACTTGGGTCAAGGGTTGTTTTCAGGACCAAAGATGAAGGGTGATCGTAAGAAATTTAGGTGGAAGGAGCGTAAGTTCAAACAACGCCAAGATAAGCGCAAAGCTGGAGGCGTACTGAAGCATGATCCCCTCATGGGAAGTACCCAAGCTAAGGGCATAGTCATAGAAAAGGTCGGTATCGAGGCCAAACAGCCTAATTCCGGCATTAGAAAAGCCGTCAAGATCTCATTAATCCGAACTGGGAATAAACTGACAGCATTTGCACCAGGGGATGGGGCGATATCATTCATCGATGAGCATGACGAGGTCATGGTAGAAGGCATAGGCGGCCGTATGGGAAGATCCTACGGAGACTTGCCCGGTGTTAGATTCAAAGTCATCAAAGTGAATGGCGTCTCTCTCGATGAGATGGTTCGTGGACGGAAGGAGAAGCCTGTAAGGTGATCAGTATGTCCGACGAAGAGGAAGAGATGGAAGAGCAGCAGGCTGCTATAGCCGGCATAGGTACCATGGTTTTTGGGAAATGGGATGCTACTGAAGTAACCTGTAACGACCCTGGTCTAGCCCCATACGTCAATCTCACAACTATCGGAACGCCCCACAGCGGAGGGAGGCATGCCAGATTGTGGTTTGGTAAATCTAAGCTTTCCATCATAGAACGATTCATCAACAGTCTAATGAGGTCCGGAAAATACGCAGGAAAAAAGCAACATTGCGCCAAGGCATTCGAAGCAGCACTCGATATAATGGCCGAGAGAAAAGGTGAAAATCCCCTACAACTCTTCATCGATGCAGTTGTTAACGCTGCGCCTTGTGAGGAAATAACCAGGATAAAATTTGGAGCGGTAAGCCAGCCGAAAGCAGTGGACTCTTCCCCCAGCAGAAGGCTAGATACTGCTATGAGGAATCTCGCTAAGGGATGCGCTGCTGCCACAGCGAAGAGTACCCGGACTCTGACTCAAGGAATAGTATCTGAGCTTAGCAAGGCTTCCGAGGGAGATATAGCCTCGTTTGCAGTCTCTAAGCGCGAGGAAGTAGAGCGAATCGCGGCATCTGCAAGATGATTCAGCCGCTCATTTCGAGACTGTCCAAACGGTCGGCTTTATGAACCTCTCAAAAGTGGCCCGAACCGTCAGTGGTGTGCTAAATGGGACGTAAGGAAGACAACATAAAGCGAGCGGTTGAGGTCATGCATGACCGAGATCGTATTAGAAATCTAGCAATTGCTGCCCATATCGACCACGGGAAGACAACTCTTTCTGACAATCTAATCGCTGGAGCAGGTATGATGTCAGAGGATCTAGCTGGAAAGTCCAGGGTCCTTGATTTCGATGAGCAGGAGTCCGCAAGGGGAATCACAATCAACGCTGCTTCCGCATCCATGGTGCACAGCGTATCCGGTGAAGACTACCTGGTCAACCTGATAGACACGCCTGGACACGTGGATTTCGGCGGGGACGTCACACGTGCTATGCGTGCAGTCGATGGATGCATAATTCTCGCTTGTGCGGTTGAAGGAACAATGCCACAGACTGAAACGGTGGTACGTCAGGCATTGAAGGAAAAGGTCCGACCTGTACTTTTCATAAACAAGGTAGACCGTTTGATCAATGAGCTTCAGATTGATGGAAAAGAAATGATGGAACGCTTCTCGCAAATCATTGCTAAAGTTAACAAGCTAATCTCCACGTTCGCTCCAGAAGGTCTCAAAAAGGAATGGAGAGTATCTGTCGAGGATGGGACCGTAGCCTTTGGATCTGCATACTACAACTGGGGCATGTCGGTACCATTCATGGCGAAAACCAAGTTGAACTTCGTTGATATATTCGAGCACTGTAAAAACGATCAACAGAAAGAACTCTCGAAGAAGGCGCCCGTGCACGAGGTACTTTTGGATATGGCAGTAGACAAACTACCCTCTCCATTGGTCGCGCAGGTGTACAGGATACCGAACATCTGGCAGGGCGACCTAGAATCAGTACAAGGAAAGGCCATGATGAGCTGCGATGAGGCCGGCCCTCTTTCTCTTATGATAACCAAGATATGGATGGACCCCCATGCAGGCGAAGTAGCAGTAGGGCGGATCTACTCTGGCGAGATTAAACAGGGAGAGAGCGTCTGGGCTCTCGGCGGTGCCAAAGCCGAGCGAGTTCAACAGGTCTCCATGATGGTTGGGGGAGATAGAATATCAGTTCCTTCCGTGTCTGCTGGCAATATAGCTGCTATCACAGGCATCCGGAGTGCTGCTGCAGGAGTCACAGTTACTAGGGATCCCGAAGCCACACCCTTCGAGGCCATAAGGCATTATTCAGAACCGGTTGTGACCAAAGCTATCGAACCACTTGCAATGAAGGACTTGCCGAAGTTCATAGGAGCAATGTCGAGCTTAGCCAAAGCCGATGCTTCACTGCAGGTAAGCACCAACAGCGAGACAGGAGAGGCACTTCTAGCAGGAATGGGGGAACTACATCTAGAGATCACAATTTACAGGCTTGAGGAGGAACACGGCATAAAGGTCAAACAAAGCGATCCCATTGTGGTTTATAGGGAATGTATTCAGTCCAAGAATGAAGGGCAGGCATTCGAAGGCAAGTCACCAAACAGGCACAATAGGTTCTACATAGAAACAGAACCCTTGCCCACGGAGGTCATCCAAGCACTCAGGGAAGGCGAGTTCGGTGATGGCACAGTCAGGAACAAGGATTCCAAGGAAGTAGGCGACAAGTTCGCTGCATATGGCATGAAGAAAGATCTGATGAGGAAAATATACGCAATTCATGGTACAAACGTCCTTGTCAACGACACAAAGGGCATTCAGAATCTACATGAAACACGAGAATTAATCATCGAGGGATTCAATGAAGTGTGCAAGAAAGGCCCGCTAGCTCAAGAACCATTGATGGGCGTCATGGTGAGGCTCACCGATGCGAAACTCCACGAAGATGCAATACATAGGGGCCCAGCACAGACTATTCCAGCAGTAAGGAACTCGATAAGAGGCAGTCTCGTAAGATCTCGACCAGTTATTATGGAGCCCATACAGAATATACGAATTGATGCTCCAAACGACGTCATTGGCGGCGTTACCAGGGAAGTTACCAATCGAAGGGGAATAATCGAGGATATGCCAGTAGACGGCGGAACAGCATCTGTGATAGGGAAGATGCCCGTGGGAGAGTCATTCGGATTTTCTAATGACATACGCGCAGCCAGCCAAGGGCGAGCAGTATGGAATACCGAGAATGCAGGATTTGATATCCTTCCGATGAGCCTCTTTGAGAAGACTGTGGGCGACATACGTGAGAGAAAGGGTCTCAAACCGGAGATTCCGGGTGAGGCATACTACTCCGATTGAGGTTCACTGAACTCTTATTATCTGGAAGTCAGTAATAGTCCTTAATATATCCAGACTGGGTGATGGATCGAATTTGTCAAGCGCCTGATGCGCCGCCTCATGATAATCTAAAGCCCTCTTCCACGCATAATTCAGGCTTCCAGATTCTTCCAAATCTTCTATCGCTTTACCAATCATAATTTCGGAAGCATCTTCATTGCCGAAGGCTGCTTTGAAATTGGGCATATCTCTGCCACTTGATAGAGCATGAATCGCAATCAGCGTCCTCTTTCCGCTAGAGATGTCTGAACCTGAAGTCTTTCCTAGAGTCTCTGTATCCGACCTTAAATCGATAACATCATCCATTATTTGGAAGCATAGGCCTAGCATCAACCCCCACTCTGACATAGTCTCTACCATCTCTTCCGAAGCTCCTGAAATTATTGCCCCGGTCTTGGCGCACATTTGGAACATAGCACTAGTTTTACCTTCTATCATGGCTAGATAATCCGTTTCCGATACGACATCTCTACCCTCGAACTCGAAATCCTCTTGTTGCCCCTCTGCCACTCTTCGAACCATTTCTCCAATATTCTTCACAAGCAATCGTAATTGATCATCACCAATGTGATTGGAATCTGCAAGCATTTCAAAACTCAAAGCGAGCATGGCGTCTCCAGCATTGATAGCAGTAGAATCGTCAAATTCAACATGCACAGCCTTGAGACCCCTTCTAACGGGATCTTGATCCATGATGTCATCATGCACGAGAGTGAAATTGTGTATGATTTCTATGCAAGCGCCAAGAACATAGTGTCCTTCATGTCCTTTTCCAATCGCTTCCCCAACCAGCATAGGAAGCATAGCTCTGAGACGCTTCCCGCCGCCTGTGAACAAGTGACTCATTGCAGCGTGGAGTCTTGATTGACTAATCTTAGAAAGCCCATTCATGATATGCTCCTCAGCATGCTCTCTATGCTCTGATAATACTGAAAGAATCTGGCTTGAGTCACTAGGATTTAGTGACATTCTTCCGAATTGAAGAATTTCATCAGACTTCCTCTTCATAGCCTCATCTATCGATTTACCATCTGGCAGATATGCACTCACAATGGCCTTGAACCAGGGAGCCACTATCTCGTCAGACCAACGTCCGGTTTGCGTGACCATATTTCCCACTTCGTCAAGATGTACCCATTCGAACGCTTCGACCTCATTCAGATTAGGCTTGATATCAGTATCGCCTCTGACCATTAGGACATGATCGATTTCCCTCTCTATCCACTCATGATTCCATCTTGAACTGTATTTGAATTTACCAATCTCCTTAAAATCCCATTTCTTTGATATTTCTGAGGGTATGCCGAGTTCTTGTTCCATTTTTCTTATGGCTGCAGAACGAACCGGCTCTTCTGTCATTACTCCCTCTTCCGACACCATGAGTGGGTGACTGCAGCAGGTATTTGCCCATATGGATGGAAATGTGATCTTCGTCGATGCTCGCTTTTGTACTAGTAATCGATCGTTCGAATCGAATAGTAAGACGCTAAAGGCCCTATGGAGAGCGCCTTCTCCATGGTGGCATTCTTTCTTAGAAGCGCCACCAATCGGATTATCGTCTTTGTCAACTAGGATGCAAAGCTCTGTCATCATGGATCTCTGGTCAGAGTCCAACCCTTCGAGTACATCCCGCATGATTCATTCCAACCATTAGTCATTCATCACTTTTGGCCCTCAAACAGAGTCCCTGTGAAACGGCTCCCGATTAGAAGATCGTTAAGATTAACTGGGTCCAAACCATTCACGAATGCGACCAATGGAACTTTTTTGGAAATCCGCGCAGCAACTTCGACCTTCAATGCCATGCCGCCTGTGACGTCAGTTAACTCGTTGATAGAAGTCTCGTAAGAGGTTGAAGAAGTCCAAACTGGTATCTTCTGGGAACCCTTCTCGTTAGGATCCCTATCGTACAGCCCGTCTATGCCGTTTAACAAGAAGATGACTTTCTCAACATCTGGAAGTTCTGTGGAGAGCCTCTCCATGAGGTGATCTCCGGATAGAATACCAAACTCTCGATCCCCCGCAACATCAACCACATCACCAAATGTCACATGCACGTATCCTTTCTCTTCGAATCTTTTGATATCTCCAGTGAAATTAGAGCCAGTTCCATTAGCCCACTCCCTTGGAGGGTGGCTTCGGCTTCTAATTCCATGACTCTCAAGAATAGATATCACAGAGCCATTCAATTCACTCATGGAATTTCTTACCGTTTCCCTTGCTCGACGTTGCTCTTCCTCTCTACCAGACACACGTCCCCTAGCAAGGTCCCCTGACTTAGCATCTATATGACCGAAAGAACCTGCACCATGTACTATTATGAATTCCATTCCGGAATTTACCATCTTGGATAGTATTGGTGCGATAGCAGAAATAGTATTCGCTCTGAACACTTTTCTTGATTCCTTATCGGTGATCAAAGCACCTCCAAATTTGATTATGATTCGTCCCACGGTTGGTACCACGTTAAGCGATGCATTTGAGTGCGCCGTCGACCACAGGTTCATCCGTCCTCGTTCATTCAATATGTCATGGCCGAAGATGCGGACATGTCCAGATTCAAACGATGGTTACAGGCAAGAATCGAAGATTCGGAAGCTATAGAGGATATCGAGGAAAGGAAAATAACACTCAGGCGGCTTAATTCTGCTTTACATGAGGCTCAGAGTTTCTCAGATCTCGTAGCACTATCTAGCGGGATCATCAGCGATCCATTCGTTGAGAGGGATGCGAAAGTAAGACCTGTAGAGATACCCTCTGCACGGAATCCGGATCCTACGATTTGTCCATCGTGCGGGGAGAAGGTCTCATCGGATCTAGGGTTTTGCCCCCTTTGTGGGACATATAGAGAATCCTAGTTCACTCTTCTTCATCCCATTTAGCAGTTAGAATCTGCATTTCTGGGTCATTCAGGTCGGCGACTGATAGGAATTCAGGGTCGACGCTTTCTGAAAGGTATACAGTAACTCCTGCATGCCAAACGGTGTGCCCGGAAGCCACCATTCTAGCTGTGTCCACGTCAAGTATTACCGGTCTATCGTGATGAACCTTGCCTGCCTCTCCTGCTGATCTTATACTCCCTGAAAGGTGAACATGAGCTCTTCCCGACGGTATCAGCCCAGCTTCCAGGAGCGCTTCAACCTCTTCAGGGCCACAAGGGAAATACAGGGACGAGGGGATATTCTCCGTAGGAAGATCCAGTTCTATCTCGACAGTATGTCCGTATGTGGCTCTAATCATGTTACCGCGAACCTCGTATCTCCCTTTCGGATCTGTCTCAGAGACAGCTCTGAAGTGGTGCGGTCTTAGCCAGTGATATCGACGTTCATCTCTTTTCTTGAATTGGCGAATGATATCTTTGATGTCTATCCAGCCGTTAATGTCCATTTCCAGATCGAATTTCTCAGGAGCGTGCCTTAGAATGAGGGCCAGCCTTCTTGCCATACTATTTCGTTCACCAGAGCGCATGATGAACTTGCCCTCATCATTGCAGGCGGGGCATAAAGGCTCATCAGAGAAATAACCGTGTACGCTACATTCGCGAATCATGAGCCAGCGTAACAAGACCCTGATTAATACACACCGGTCAGCGGTTCGTCCAACTCAATCGTTAAGCAGCCATGTCCTTCCTCGCGGCCATGGCTCCCATCATTGCTGGCTGGGTACGGACTCCTTTCCACAGAGCGCACAAGGGAGAACTCGTGAATATGAGGCCTGAGAGCATGGTCGCGTCTTGTATAATGCAGATTGTATCACGCCTCAACATGAACTCGGATGATATCGATGACGTAATTGTCGGTTGTGCGTACCCCGAGGGCGAGCAGGGTTACAACATAGGCCGAATGGCCGCCTTGCTTTCCAACCTCCCTGAAACTGTTCCAGGAATGACCATCAACAGGCTGTGTGGTAGTTCGATGCAGGCAGCAATATCAGCAGCGAACGCCATTAGTGTCGGACAGGGTGAATGCTACGTAGTAGCGGGGGTAGAATCGATGTCTAGAGTTAAGAGGCGCGGATTCAATTGGAGCCCTCACCCCGTTCTAGAGTCTGGCGTTACTGATGCCTACATATCAATGGGGACAACTGCTGAGAATGTAGCAAGACAGTATGACATCACACGAGAGCAACAGGAGGAATTTGCCTTTCAGAGCCACAAGAAGGCTGCAGCGTATGAGACTGCTAACAGGCACATAATCGGAGTTTTAGATATGGATGGGAAAGAAATTTTGGCCGATGGATGCATAAGAGCAAATACATCGATAGAGAGTATGGCACGCCTTCCGCCAGCATTTGAAGAGAATGGAACCGTAACAGCTGCAACATCGTCCCCACTCACTGATGGAGCTATAGCCATGATCGTCTGCTCCGAGGAATACGCTCAGAGGATGAATATGCCCTCGATGGCCAAGATAGTTGCAGGAGCTGTGACCGGAGTCCCCCCCAGTATGATGGGAATCGGTCCGATTTCTGCTGGAAGAAAGCTTTCAGACAGAACAGGGTGGAAACTCTCTGATATTGATTTATTTGAAGTTAATGAAGCATTTTCTTCTCAGAGTATCGCGACCATCTCTGAACTAGAATTGGATGCTGAAAGAGTAAACATCCACGGTGGCGCTATCGCGATAGGACATCCTCTAGGCGCCAGCGGGGCTAGGATACTGGGCCAAGCAGCCTCGCTCCTCGAGAGTTCGGCTGGGTCCAGGGCTATGGCGCTAATGTGTATCGGAGGAGGCATGGGGATAGGGGTTGCAATTGAGCGGTCGTAGGTGCTACCTCCAAGAAGATATGTCGGATAGTCAATTTTCACAAAAGGGATAATCCACAGCCATCGGAGGCAGGAAGAGGTCCTCGCATGTACGATCGACTATAGAGAGACCCAATGTGGATGCAGCATCTGTCGAGATAGTCACTGCCTGCGTAGACACAGGGCTTGGGACATAATCTTCTCCCGTTTGACTCAAGAAGAGGGAAACACCATCGCCCGCAGGTATGACGACGTCCATTCCGAAAAACTCCATCTTAGCAATTACAGTGCTCCCGGGTGCCAAGATCTCACCTTCTTTCCCCCCTGAATGGAATCTTAGGTCCATCACAGCATGCCCCAGATGTAGACCGTCAGAAGATCGTTGCATCTCTACAAAGAGGTGACCAGATGTCGAGAACAGCGATATCTGGACCTCGATATGGAACGTTGGAGTTCCCACTATGCGGGTGTCTTCTTCAAATTCAGGGCATGAGAAGTGGGATTGCGTGTTTGAACCTATAACAGCACTTCCAAAGAAGTCGCATTTATCCATTCCAACCATTAGCCATTCTACATCTTCGGGGGGATAGGTGGATTCCACTCTCCAACCACCCATGTTATCCTGAACCTCGGCGATGAGTCGGGGTTGCGGTCCGATATCCCTCAGGTAGAAATCAAACCACTCTAGAAGATCATCTCCCCAATCCCATCGCAGGGTGTAAGGGTAGGCCTCGCCCCCCCTTCCGCTTGAAAGGCTAGAATGCCCCCCATCACGATCAGGATAATCATGTGCCCACTGGCCATAAAGGCCCTTTACGTCGAATCCCGCATCTATAGCCATCTGATGAGTTGGAAATGCCATATGAGGGTCAACGTTCCAGTCCTGTAGTCCGTGGATGATGTAGATTGAACCACCGTACATTTCCAGAGCACGGGTCAGAAAATGACGCTCCTCCCAATAATCCGAGCCCACCCATCCCAGATTATCACCCGTCATGTAAGCCGCTGGACCTGCATAATACCCTTCGAGGTAACCCTCGCAAGCATTCTCAATATCCCCGCTATCACCATCAAGTCCGAAAGAACCGTAAACGCCATTGTGCATAATGGCGCCACGGGCCTCCATGCTCCCGTTCCTCCACATCAGGTCATGCATTCCTATCAAGCCTGACATTGGGACTATTGTGGTGAGATATTCTGAACCTGAGGCAGCAGCGTTCCATGGTGTACTACCATCATAGGATTTCCCTATCGCTGCAACACGGCCATTCGACCATGCCTGCGTCCCTAGCCAGTCTATGGCTCCCTTGATTCCCAACTGCTCGTCATGGCCCATCAAATCCATGCAATGATTAGACTCTCCTGTACCGAAAACAGATACTTGAGCGACTGCAAAACCGTGGGGGACGAAATTTTCTATCAAGAACCGACCAAGACGATCGGCAGGCGTCAGAGCATCTACATCCCCATCATCGTAATAAGGACCGATTTCTGTTATTACAGGAATCTTACATTCATCCTTTATCGCATCCGAGTCCCAATCGCATCCCTCTATCAGGGGCATCCAGAGTCCTAGGTGGACCTCAGCTCCTCCAGTAACTCCAGCCCCACCATCAGAAGCATCAATCTCGGGTATTTCGACGTAGATTGAACGAACTAAGTCAGTCTCATAACTGCCATTCCAGGACACTCGTGAGAATACATCATCAGTTCTATACTCCATCCCGTGTCTATCTTCCACGGGTGGAAGCCAATGCTCCTGATCTTCTTCCAATGTGTCACCATCTGAACCGAAGCATCCAGCTAAGGGTGCAGAAAGGAATGCTAGGGCCAGTAAAATAGCCTTGATCCTATTCACCTTGAACACCATCGAGTTAACCACCAGTTAGGGACTTTCCGCAAATAGGGCAGAGATCACCTTTGTCAAGCTTCTCAGGAATCACCGCGAGCATAGATGAGCACGAGGGGCAAGTCGCAAGTACTTCTCCATCGGAGAGTTCAATTCCCAAAACATCTTCCCCAGTAGATATCGTCCACCATGATCTAAAACGAGGATCATTTAGCGCTCTTCTTCGTTGCAAACACGATCGTGCCAGCAATAGCACTAGGAAAGCCTGTATGAATAGCCAACCATCGCCCAACAGTCCAGCTGCAAGAAAATCAATGATGCCAATTGACACATACAACGTGAAAAGAACGTAGAAGGCATTCATAGCCTGGGACAGGGATCCCGGACGCAACCTCCTGAACGAATAGGCGCTGATTACAACATACAACAATGCAGAGGCACCCACAATAGACGCTATGGTAGATAGCAGGAATCCAAAGATGGTTACGTGGCTCGCTAGAAGGACTGCTAGTATAACGGCATCAAGGAGCATGAACGGAGTTGTTCGACGGTGAAGGCGTTCCCCTATCCCCTCCATGTCCACACTCCGCCAGCCATCTAGGTTTAGTCTGTCGATGACCTGAAAGCAAACAACGTTGGCCGTATACCTGTGCGCGACTCCGATGTTCAACTGTCTGGGGACTCCTTGAAGGGTAAGTTGGTGCACCTTGTTGTGACTGGGGGAATAGCTGCTGTTGAGACAGTAAGGCTGGCAAGAGAGTTGCGCAGGCATGGGGCTGAAATCATCGTGACTATGACGTCAGAAGCCACGAAAATCATCTCGCCGCTCGCCGTTGGATGGGCAACCAGTAGTGAAGTGAATACAGGCTGGTCTTCTGATTTACCAGGGTTGAAAACACCAGATCTCGTTCTTGTCGCGCCAGCAACAAGGAACACGCTATCAAAAATATGCGCTGGAGTTATGGATGATCCTGCGATGATGGCGATAACGGCAGCTTCTGGGGCTGGGAAAACCATCCTTCTGGTCCCTTCAATGCATGATGACTTGTTTGACGATGCAGTTACAAGGGATATGATCGAGAGAGTAAAATCGATAGGGTACAAGGTGTTAGTTTCTCCATCCGAAGAGGGGAGAAGGAAGCAACCATCTCCCTCAAACATAGTCAGATTTGCATCAGCGACGATTAACGGAAATCTCCCAAATAGAGCCAATATCGCTGTCATTTATGGAGCTACAGAGTCATCGATCGATCCTGTACGTGTAATTACGAACAAATCCTCAGGTAAAACTGGCATTCACATAAGCGACTACTTGGAGAGGATGGGGCATAGTGTCACCAGAATTTCCGGCGTCGTGGAAACGAACGAGGTTGAATGCGACATAAAGGCCAGAACGCCCCAAGAGATGATTGATGCAGTTAGTGTTGTTATTTCTAATTCTATACCGGATGTGTGGATTGTTGCAGCAGCTATTCTAGATTTCCAGCCAGTTAACCCCTCGATGGAGAAGATGTCATCCTCCGAACGCCCCGGACCCATAGATCTTGAACCATCACCTCGATTGATCGATTGCATACGAGATAGTGACCCTGATGCTAAGATAATATCGTTCAAACTAGAAAGTGGAATAGAGGTCATGGAGTTAATTTCTAGAGCGAGATTCCACATGGAAAAATGTGGAAGCGATGTAGCTGTAGCTAATTTATTGGAGAATCTCGAAGGCCCCGGGCCAAGGGCTCATTTGGTAACCAAGAACGATGTGGAAGAGATATCGGATTTAGAAGATCTCTCCATATCATTAGAATCAATTATTTCAGCCTGGATGGAGTAGATACACCCGGCATTTTGAAGGGTATGACGCGGTGGAAGGACTATGCCCAAGGGTCCAGGTAGCGCCAAAAGAGGCATCCCCCCCAAGGAAGACTTCAATTCGTGGTACCCTGCTATAGTGGAGATAGCAGATCTTGTCGATAAGCGGTACCCGATCAAAGGAATGGATGTATGGAAACCATATGGTTGGAGTGCGATGGGGAACATAGACGCACTGGTTCGTACTGAGATGAGGAACACAGACCACGATGAGTACAACTTTCCATTGTTGGTGCCCCACGATCTTTTGGATAAGGAGAATAAATTGGTACAGACTCTTAAGATGGCGAGAGAACAAGGCGTTGATCCCTCTGAGTTACGGATCGAAGAAGAAATCGGGGGATTCGAGAAGGAAGTCTATTGGGTAAAACATGCCGGTGAACATAATCTCGATGTCCCGATGTTTCTCCGTCCCACTAGCGAGACTCCGATGTATACCATGTTCTCGCTATGGATTCGCTCCCATGCTGATCTACCTTTGAAAACGTTTCAGATTGTCAATACATTTCGATACGAGACTAAGCAGACTCGTTCTTTCATCAGAGTACGCGAGATCCACTTTTTCGAGGCTCATACTGCGCATGCAGATCAATCTGGAGCAGATGCGCAGATAGATGAGGATTCAGATATAGTTCGGAGGCTCCTTCACGATCTCTGCCTCCCTGCAATCATATCGAAGAGGCCAGTCTGGGACACATTCCCTGGAGCTTGGTACACTAATGCAGTCGATGCAATCATGCCTAACGGGAGGACGCTGCAAATAGCCTCATATCACCACTACAGGGACCAGTGGGCTCGGGCATTCGATATCACATACGAGGGTGCGGATGGAAGTCAGAATAATTGCCATCAAACTACATTTGGGATGAGTGAGAGGCTTCTCGGAGCTGTGGTGGGGGTTCATGGTGATGACGCCGGACTCATAATGCCCCCATCGATCGCACCTATCCAAGTCGTGGTTATGCCTGTCGCGGCACATCTTGACGAGGCCGTCGAGCCCCAGGCGTCAAAAATCGTAGAACGACTGAAGAAATCTGGAATCAGGGCCAGACTCGATTCAAGAGATATGCGTCCCGGCGCTAAACATTATGACTGGGAAATCAAGGGCGTGCCTCTTAGGTTGGAAATTGGTCCACGCGATTTATCCAGCGGGTCCTTTGTGATGTCCCTTAGAACCGGCACCAAGGCGAGCCACCCTCTCAATCTTTTAGAAGAAATCGTATTGCAGTCTCTTGAAGACGTGTCTACAGAGCTTAGAGTGAGATCCTCAAATCTGATGGAATCCAAGATGTCAGTTCTTCAGTCACTCCCCTTGAAACCCTCCGATTTAGATCAAGGGACGGTCTACGAAGTTGCATTCGACGGCAACGACGCGGACGCAGAAAAACTAGAAAAATCTACAAATTTAACGCTTCTAGGTGATTCATTTGAGCCATACGAGTCACCTAGAATATGCATTATAACAGGTAAGGAGACAGTTAGGAAGCAGCATCTTGCTAAGATGTACTAGTCCGTCTTTTCCTGCCCCACTCAATGACTCCAAATATGGCTATAATTACCATACTGTATGTCAAAGGGGTCTCAGCTCTGAAACCAGCAGAATAGCCATACCCTCCTGAATTAATTATCATCACCTCGATGACATAATCCGCCACTCCTACGAAACTTGCAAACATGATGCTCAGCGCTTTCATACGTCTCTCTTCTATCTGCATAAGACCCCAAAAACCTAGTGGAACGGAGATCATTACCAGAGCAACGGGCTGATCATTGAAACTCCTGAAGATGTATACAGACATGCCAAGAAGAATGATTGTGTTTAGAGAAAGACTGAGCGAGATGTCCAACTCCGATTCATTTAGCCATTGATAGACAAATGAAATCAACATGCCGAGAGAAAAGAAGATTGGTACGAGTTCCAGGGGTACGCGGTCTCCCAGGAATAAAACAGATTCTACGTATTCCCATTTTCCTATTGATGTCCCGAGAAGCTCGACAACGAGATCTGCTATAGCAAGCAGGATTCCACATAGAAGACTCTCTTTTAGGAGTTCGACGCGTCCTTTCAAAAAGGCCCACAAGGAAAGCACAGCGATCGTTATGAGGCCTACTATGCTAAGAGTAGCCAAATCCATCTGAATGACCTCGATGCGGATTTCTATCTGTATCTTCCAGTCAGACCTACTACTCCTATTATGGAAGTCGTACTTATGACTATGATATCCTCGTTGGTCAGTGTTCCCGGCTCCCTCCAACTATCAGAAGATTCCAGATCTGGAGCGTTTCCTATAGTGTAGGTTTCCCCGCAGGAGTCGGTTTCACAAAGATCAACCACAGTTCCAACGCCTGCATAGACGTTAAACACGAAAAGTGCAGTCGTCAGGATCCCGAACACGAGAATAGTCCATCTCGGCCCCCATCGTGCTTCATCGTCTTGAATATCGCCAATCCCTTCGGTATCAGACTCTGTAGAATCTACATCTTCCGGAATAGGCTCAGAAAAACTCCTCGGAGCCGAATCTGTCTGCCTTAGACCAAGCTTTTCAAGCGCTTCTGCACCATATATTCGCTCTATCAGACTAACTATATTTGGGTCATCGACATCCTCAGGAGATATCTTTCCATCGAGTAGGTCTCTTAGTACGGACTCGTCGACCATGAGTGATTCGGATACGAAGGCCTACATCAAGTACGCCCAGGTTTTCGCACTAATTCTATCACTCTTTGAACTATATTGTCAGTAGTCAGCCCCATCTTATTCATGATTTCTTCTGGAGATCCGCTTTCACCAAATTTGTCCCTAACCCCAACCATCTTCATTCTGGTCGGGTATTCCTCCGATAAGATCTCAGCAACAGCAGATCCAAGTCCGCCTATGACTGAATGGTCTTCAGCTGTTACTATGGCGCCAGTCTTTGCTGCTTTGAGAATCGCATCTTTATCTATAGGCTTCAGAGTGTGCATATCTACGACTCTAGCCTCAATACCTCGATTTGCGAGTTCTTCCGCAGCATCCAGAGATCGCTCTACCATCACACCACAAGCGATTATCGTCGCATCCTCGCCCGATCTCAACTCGGAAGCTACGCCTATCTCCAAACTATCTGCCTCTATCTCAGAATATATCTCTCTAGTCTTATTACGAGCGGTTCTCGTGTAAGATGGGTATTCATGGTTTAGTAGATAGCGTGTCAAGGATCGGGCCGAGTTTCTGTCGCATGGATGCATTACCGTCATGCCTGGAAGGGTTCTGAAGATACCCAGATCTTCTGTAGATTGAGCGCTACTTCCATCTTGACCGGTATGCATGCCTCCGTGACTTCCGCATAAATGCACAACGAGCCCCGTTCTAGCAATGCCGTTCCTGAACTGCTCAAAGGCTCGTTCGGAGAATATCGCGAAAGTGCTCGCGAAAGGGATCTTCCCAGCTTCCGCAAGGCCTGCTCCAACTAGTGCCATATTTTGCTCGGCTATACCAAGACAGAACGTTCTGTCAGGATATAGTGATCTGAAGTGGCAGGATTTGGTGGACTTTCCAAGATCTGCCTCCAGAACTACAACTCTCTCATCAGATGACAAATCAAGCAACGCATCGCCATATCCATCTCTTGATGCTCCTGGCTCTGATATTCCAGTCATGCCAATTCCTCCATTGCTTCAGCATACTGCTCGTCATTTGGAGCCGCCCCGTGGAAAGCAGGGTTATTTTCCATAAAGGAAACTCCTTTCCCCTTTACTGTCGCTGCCACAATGGCTGTAGGCACTACACTTCCCTTTGCATCAGATAGAGCACCTAAGATCTCCTTCATGTCGTGACCGTTAATCTCGATAACATTCCATCCAAATGAGTGGAATTTGGAAGCGACGTCCCCGACCCTCATTTGTTCATCCACGAAATTATCATTCTGTATCCTATTCCTATCGATTATAGCAGTGAGATTAGATACCTCTAGATGGGCTGTGGACATCGCAGCCTCCCATATTTGCCCTTCTTGTATCTCCCCATCCCCTAACAATACCCATGTGTGCCTCTCAGACCCGTCGAGTCTAGCTGCAAGTGCCGACCCAAGTCCGAATGAAAGTCCCATGCCCAGACTCCCTGCAGAAAAGTCGACACCATCTGTCCACTTTCTGTCTACATGGCCTTGACATACGGACCCAAGTGATCTGAATCCATCTAGATCTGAATCCTCCAGAATTCCAATTTCCCTCAGTATCGAGTATACGGCAGGACTAGCATGTCCTTTGCTCATGACAAATCTATCACGATCTCCCCAATCAGGGTTCTTTGGGTCGAATCTCATAGCGCTTTTGTACAAGCCCACAAGGATATCTATACACGATAGAGAGCCGCCAGGATGGCCTGATTGAGCCTTGTATACCATTTCGACAATCCTCCTTCTGCATTTTGATGCAGCCTCAATCAATTGTTCTATGGTGTGACCCTGCATACCTCAACGTGATTCTGTTGGTCCTTATTGGTTACCTATCGTTTTGGTTGTTATGGAGTTAGCCATTCAATTATAGATAGGGGTCTAGAAGGACGGTTCATGCTCAATAACAGCGGCTCTATGTCGCTGGATCTTAATCTGACTAATTCAGAAGTCGAGGAAGCTATGGATCGTGCTCGTGCTATCATTTCCGAAGGCGGGCGAATCGACGTAGAGTTAGGCCTGTCGCTGTACAAGAACGCACCTCTGATGCAACTCGGCGAATTAGCCCACTCTATTAAGAGAAGAATGCACGGCGATAAGGTACATTTTAATCTCAACCTGCATGTAAATACGACCAATATATGCGTTCTTGCCTGCAGATTCTGTGCATTTAGAAAAGGTTCGAAACACGAAGATGCGTATTACTTGTCAGTAGAAGAATATCTGGATAGGGTACGTCCTTATTCGGAATCTATCGATGAAGTACATTCTGTCGGAGGACTCCACCCGAATTGGACTATTGAGCACTATGAAAATCTATATCGGGCCATGAAGAAAGAATTTCCGCACATCACAATCAAATCTTTGACAGCAGTTGAAATCAAGCACATCGCCAAACGTTCTGGTATGTCTATAGCTCAAACTCTGACTAAGTTGATGGATGCAGGTTTGGACGCAATTCCTGGAGGAGGTGCGGAAATCCTCGTAGATTCAGTCAGGGATAGAATATGCAGGGGGAAAGAATCCAGTCTTGAATATCTCTCAATACATAGATCAGCACATGAAGCGGGACTCCCAACGAATTGTACCATGCTGTTTGGGACCGTCGAAACCCTCAGAGACAGAATCACACATCTGGATTTACTCAGAAGACTGCAGGATGAGACTTCGGGATTCCAATGCTTCGTCCCATATCCATTTTTACCCGACAAAACACGTTTACCCGAGGCAAAGATACCCAGTGCCGAAGAGGTCCTGAGGACTATCTCAATATCCAGATTAATGCTTGATAATATACCTCATCTGAAGGCTTACAGAATGAACATTGGAGACGATCTAGCTTCTCTAGCAATCCTCAATGGAGCCGACGATCTCGATGGAACTGTAGAGAAGGAGGAGATTATGCACTCTGCAGGTTCGAGCACCCCCCTCAACACAGGTATGGATGGCCTCATACGGATGATTGAGTCCACGGGGCAAGATGCTATCCAAAGAAATACGATATATACGAGATTCAAATCACACACGTTGAAAAACCGTCCAGAATCTAGAAGTCTACCGATAGTGGGGTGATATTGTGTGGAATAGAACCATAGGACGCGTAGCTTTCACAAATTGTGATCCTTTGTACCACAATCTGTCAAAAAAATGGAGAATACTGCCAGCCCCCCCTTCATGGTTGACGGGGCATGTACTTCGAAGAGACTGCCTGATGGCTCCGATACCCTCTGCTGATTTCGCGAAACATAATGATACCCTAAGGCTCGTCGGGGACCTTGGAATAGTCTCTATGGGCCATGTTGGAAGTGTGCTCTTATTCGGCGATCGCCCTCCAGATCACATGAGAGATATAGCATTTCCAACCGATTCATCTACCTCGAAAAGATTGCTAAGGTGGTATTTGGACAAACAAGGCCTTGACCCTCGAGCGATAGATTTGGGGCCAGATTTGAGTTCCATGCTCCAACAGTGCGACGGGGCCCTACTAATTGGGGACAGGGCATTGAGGGCCGCTGCTGAACACCCATCCCTCGTTCAATTAGATCTTGGAGCTGAGTGGACCCGCTCAACAGGTCTCCCAATGGTTTTCGGCGTTTTCGCTACACACGAGTCATCCGACAATCAAGGCATATTGGAAGCTAAGACTGAACTAATCTCTAACTATAAGGCCTTCATGAATGATATTCATAGAAGGGAAGAAGTTGTCCGGATCGCTGCTGACAAGATAGGCCTAACTCCCAGTAGAATGGATCAATACTTCCGTTCGGAGGTTTCCAACATACTAGACGAGGAGTCTGTGGAAGGGCTTACGAGATTCCTTGTCGATGTTTGTGGCATGGATACTGGTTTAGCTCGAAATAGTATTCAATCTGCTACTTCGTAGTCTAAGGTTTTGGATGCGACATACTCTAACAGATCCATCGCTACTTCACAGGATTCAGCGACAACCGGTTCTGGATCCCCTACGAATTTCTCTAACGTTGCCAATGCTATTCTATCTCCAATAGCTCCGAGTGCTTCAGCTGCTTCATGACGTACCATGAGATCTTCATCACGATCCTCGAGACGTTCGATGAGGTGCGGTACTGCTGCAGGATCTTGCATTTGGCCCATCACATATGCGATCTCATGTTTCAAGAGGGCCGATTTGGAAGAGTAGGCAGCTGCAAGGGCCTCAACAGCCTCAACCCCTCCGATATTCCTCAAGGCAAAAAGTGCCCTCATTCTCTGAAACATTCTTTCATTTTCATCGCATATGGTTCGCCTTAACGTTGGTACCGATAGCATCTCACTGGCAGGAGCGGGATCAACGGAATCGAACTCGGATATCTCTGGCTTATCCATGTTTTATCGACTATGTGTCCTGCCTATGAAATCAATGGCTCTAGGGTCAAAGTCCGAATCGACTAATCCGATAGATTGACCCTCTTCTAAGAATCTCATTACAGCTTCTCTTCCATCGTCGCCATAATCGATGGTTCGTTGATTGACATACATCCCAACGAATTTTTCGTTAGTTTCGTCAGATATCCCCCTGCCCCACTTTTTTGCGAAAGAGAGTGCGGATTCAGGATTAGATATTGCATGCTCTATGGAGAGCCTCACATCATTAGCTATGTGTTCACACATCTCTGCGCCATGAGACTTTAGGACGACATTTCCTCCTAGAGGTAGTGGAAGACCGGTTTTTTCATTCCACCATACCCCTAGGTCTAACACCAGGTGTACCCCCTCATCTTTCCAAGTCAGTTGCCCCTCGTGGATGATCAGGCCATGAGTAGATTTGCCAGATGCTACAGAGGGCAGAATCTCATCGAATGGCATTACTTCTACATTCACATCACCTAAAGCAAGCCTCAATGTTAGATAAGCGGAAGTGCCTAATCCGGGTATTGCTATCGTAGCTTCAGATGCTTCTTCAAGAGATGATTCTGAAGTTGATATTATCATCGGCCCATATCCCTCCCCCATAGAAGCGCCACAATTCATTAAGGAATAATTATTGGAAATTGTCGGATAGGAATGTATTGAGACAGCGCTCACATCATGAGCGCCCTCCAAAGCTTGTTGATTGAGCGTCTGTATGTCTACGAGGACATGTTCGTATCGTCTATCGCCCGTGTCTATTAGGGATTCTGTCATGGCATAGAACATGAATGCGTCATCTGGATCCGGCGAATGGCCTATGCTGTAATGAGTCGTCATGTCATAGGCGCTGTCGAGGTTGTATAAATTGCCTTGGCATACTCCATGGCAATCGCCACCATGAAGTATCTGTGCTCTTTCGTGAGTACATGCCCGATGATGAGAGGCTATCCACCGCTACTGGCCAACTCGGCCCAAAGTGTGCTAAGACTGGAAAGCCCTTGAAATTCTCCGAGGCGATAGTTCACGATGGCGAGTATCTGTCCTACGAGGCCTATCTAGAACTTACAGGGGCAGAACCCTCAACGGAGCCAAAAAAGGTTCCAGGTCTAAGAATGGAATGACGCCATCTTGAAGTTCTTCCTCTCTATCGCTTAGACGTGGCGAAAGGTTGGAGTCGTATAGGTTCGAGGTTTTCAGACTTCTACAGGTCTATGAAACCGAACGACATCTGGTTGCCTCCACGCCTCAGACGTCGTGAGTGGATGTTTATGCCATGGGGGGACGGGGCAACAGATCGGCATCGCTCATTTACGGATGCAGGTGCACTCCACTCCTACCTCTGCCAGAGATTCCCTCACTCATGCTTTCATTCAACAGCTTACTATGATGATCCTTCTCAAAGAACGATGTCTGAAAAAGGATGGAGAGGAGCTGACCTAATCTTCGATCTAGACGGTGATCATTTGCATGGCATCAGTCCCACTGATTTTCCCAATCTAATATCTGCCATACAAGATCAGGCATGGTCCCTCTGGAACGACTTCCTAGAGCCGGAATTTGGCTTCAACAGAGATTATGCTCAGTTTACTTTCTCAGGGCACAGGGGTTTCCATATTCATCTAAGAGACCCGTCACTATTCCATCTGGACTCAAATGCTAGAAGAGAGATTGTAACCTACATACGCGGTGTTGGGCTAGAGGTATCAGCATCACAAAAAGAAAACTCAGGATGGTCCAGAAGACTGGATGAAGGTGTAGAAAGAATATCAAATATGCTTTCTGAAGCAGCAAATGGGTCAAACGGGTCATTTAGCGTTAATAGTCTGATAGAACAAGCAAGAGGGCAAAACCATCCTGTTAGTCGACCCAGAATGCTAGAACTGATAGAGAAAGCCTCCAGCAAGGATCATGTTTCAAGATTGAAACGAGATAGATCCCTCAAAGTGTTCGGAGAATCTGGAACGAGCCTATTCTGGGCACTAGTGCATGCCAACTCCACAGTTTCGGTAATAGGGGGCGAGACAGACGAGAATGTGACGGTCGATGTCAAGAGAGTAATACGCCATCTCGGGAGCCTCCATGGCAAATCAGGTCTCAGAGTTACAGAGATACCTTTCGAAAGATTAGATCCAGACGGCTCTAACCCATTTGATCCATTAAAAGAAGCAATTGTTTTCGCAGGAAGTGAGAATACCAAAATCCGTCTTTTAATTGATGACGTTAGAGCGATAATAAATGATAGGGAGATAGATGGAAATTCAGGAAGCGAGTATGTTGTCGATGAGGGGATGGCTATGTTTTTGCAACTTAAAGGCTGGGCTGAGCTAGTACGTCCTTGAATAGCACACATTAGCTACACATTCGGCGAACGTTGAAACCCGAAATTGATTGAGAGTGTACCATGGGCCTAATCCCACGACGTAAGAAGAAGGGGAAATTACCTCCTATGCCCCCGCCCCCGCCACCCCCCCCGATGGATGGACAGGGAGCTCCTATGGTGCCCCCACCACTTCCTCAAAATCCGCCTAATGAGGACTTTGATAGCTTAGTGCCCATTGGAGGGGGCCAAGGAACTGTCACCACTCCTGACTTGGGTGAGTATGATCATGAATGGTCTGACAAGAACAAAGATCCAGCGGAAGAAGACCTCGAGTCGCTCTGGAGCGCCAGGAAAGCGGCCAACATAGGCTCCGACGGGCTAGATGGTATGTATGGCCACATAGACAGAATCGCAAAGGGGGAAAGAGGATCACTAATCAATAGATTCTCTGATAGGTTTGGAACAGAACTAGACAGAGAAATCATAGTCATGAGGAAAGAACAACAACAAGTTGTTAGGGATATAGCACCCAAGGTCGAGCTTATCGAGAAACCGAAGGATACGGATCATCTCACTCTTGATGAGTTCATACACTCTATGGAAGAACCCGCTTTCATACAAAAGGTGTCTGATGCAACGGGAATAAGTACTGAAATGCTATCCTCATTTGAAGAGGACGAGTTGGTCGATTTCTTCCAAACTGCAGATGAGGACGATAGCGGGACAATGGAATTCGAAGAGTTTGCTGCAGCTATCACAAGACTAAAACAAGCGAATGATGACTTTGCTAGACTCTTCAGTATAGTGGATACGCTTCTCGGCAATCAAAGTTCCAAATTCATAGAATCCTTTACCGAATCTGATGCATATGATCTTTACAAGAAGGTGGGAACAGACCCACACCATGCCCCTGAAGAAGAGAGGAAGGATTTCTTTGCGCTTATCAACGAAGTTTTGGGTGATTTGCCGGCCTCCGAAATTGAAAGTTTTACACAATCAGAGGACTTTGAACACTACAAGACTATGGGCGAGGCGCTTCAGTGAGGGTATGACATGGGATTGCTAGAGAAGGCCGAATCCGGAAAAACCCCTAAGGAGACTCCTAAGAAAAAGTCTCCTGCAAAGGCCTCTGCGAAGGTTGTAGAGAAAACTCCTGCAAAGAGTCCAGCGAGGGTAGAGAAACCAAAGAGGGAATCTCGATTTTCGAGGCGTCGAGAAAAGAAAGATGCTAAGGCTAGGCCCGAACCATCCGAGTTACCTTCGTTCCCAGATGGTTTCGAGGCGCCTACCAGTGGCCAGATGGCCTTCAGAAGATTCGTAGATGTAATCGTAGGTTATGGTTGGATGTTTCCCGTTGTCGGTGTATTCGCTTGGGGATTAAATTTTGATGCAACTTACATAATCTTAGGTGGGATGCTTCTTTATTTTGGTAATGTGGGGTTCTTGCCATCAAGATTCAACAGAACTGTCGGGAACATAGTCTCCCGGACCAAGTTCGTCACTTCCAGCGGTAACAATGCCTCTTGGGCATACACATTCCTCAAAGGGCTGAACTTTCCATTTGCGATCATCGGCCTAGTCACAGCCCTAACAATGCTCTCCGACCTCTCTTCGCCCTTGGGGGAATCAACAGGGTCAGCCATATTCAGAGTGATCGGCCTTCTTCTTTTACTACCTCTCTTCTTCGATTGGTTATTGACCCGTTTCTCTATGGCCAAAAGAGGACTCTGGGAGAGGATATTCGGTGGCGTGTGGCTGGTCCGATCTACCAAGACTGGGAGCTCTAAAGGATGGCTGAAGAGACTAGATCAACTCAGCGACTATGCAGAGAAGAGGGGCCTTCTCTCCGAGAAAGAAGAAGATACTGTTAATCTAGATTGAGCTACTCTTCTTCTCGACGCATCATTGCCAGTTCGCGCATATCTTCTCGGACTGCTCCTTCCTCTATGCCCTCAATGTCCGCTTCGTCCACAATCTCGACACCGAGTAAAGTTTCAATGACGTCTTCCATTGTCACAAGGCCTATGATGGTGCCAAACTCTTCTTCCACAGTCAAAATTTGTACTCTGTTTTCTAGCATTATTCTGAGTGCTGCATCTATGGAACCGTCAGAATGAACACTCGAAATTGGACGCATTATGGTAGTCATCGCCGGATCAAAATTATCTGCAGCTGCATTCCTGAGGATATCAGACCTCAGTACCATCCCAACTACAGCATCCTCATCGAAAACCGGCATTCTCCCATGGACCATTACTGGGATGCGATCCATGACTGAACCGATCGTATCATGTGACTCCACGTAGGTCATAACGGTCCGGGGAGTCATAATCGCACCCACAGTCATCTCTTTGAGCATTAATAGATTCTGAATGACACTCTCTTCCCTCTCATCTATGACATCAGTCTCTTCGGCTATATCTGCTATTACGGATATCTCATCTCGAGTCATCGCCTCCTCCTTCACAGATGGGAGAAGCCGACGGGTCTTTTCGATTGGCCATATGATGGGTGCTAATACTATAGTCATCCAATGAAGTATTAATCCCGCACTAACCGTAAGCCGCCTCCAATAGAGTGTCCCTACCGTTTTTGGAAGGATTTCTGACAAGAGCAAGACGAGCAACGTCAGAATAGTGGATGCTATTGCTAGCGCATACTCCCCGGGATATGCATTTTCAACTTCAGAACCTACACCTAGTGCACCCACGGTGTGCGCGATTGTGTTTAAAGTGAGTATCGCCGTAAGTGGGCGTTCCGGGTCATCCTTGAAAGCCAACCACCTTTCAGCGGTTGTGGGCATCTTGGGCTGCACTGCAAGTATGTGGCCCCTAGTTGTGCTAAGTAGAACCGCTTCGAGGATCGAGCAGATAAAAGAAACTCCCAGGGCGACCGTTCCATATAGCAAAATAGCAGATACGGGTGTCACTTCAGGCGTTCCTCCGAAGAAGAGATTGGACAATGCTAGTATGCATGAGGTTGCGTTGCTCCGTGACTACGAGTTTGCCCATCTCCTAAATATGTGGCTGTTCAAGAGTCGACTCGTGGAAGACATGCATGTTGCTATCTTTATGGCTTGGCCGTATGCCAATGGTCCACTTCATCTGGGGCATGTGGCAGGTAATTGTCTTCCTGCTGATATACAGTACAAGTATGAACGAATGAGGGGGAGGAGAGTTTTGATGTTAAGCGGCTCCGATGAGCACGGGACGCCGATAACTGTAACTGCCGATGAAACTGGGAAAACACCGCAGGAGATCGTTGATGAGAATCATGCAAAAATACTTGATTCTTTATTGAAACTTGGTTGCTCTTGGGGCGACAATATCGATTCCAGGGGTGTAGATTACGGTGGCGCCTTGTATGGCAGAACTTCTGACTCAAGACATCATGAACTTGTCCAAGAAGTAATATTGGAATTACATGAGAAAGGATTCTTGAAGAGGGAAACAATGGAGCAGTTCTGCTCCATCAAGGATAATGGCGAGATACAATTCCTTCCTGATAGGTACGTTTTGGGGAAATGTCCGAGATGTTCTTCGGATGGCGCCAGAGGCGATCAATGCGACTCGTGTGGTGCAACTTATGAAGCCGAAGAGCTGATTGAACCCGTCTCTAAACTCAATCCTGAAGACCCTGTAGAAATTCGGGAAACCGATCATCTCTTCTTCAGGTTAGATCTTCTACAGGAAGACTTGGAAATTCACGCTTCAAAACGACAGAGGGTCTGGAAGCCTAATGTCAGATCTATGACAAAGAATTGGCTAGATATGGGACTGCGTCCACGTGCTGTTACAAGAGATATAGAATGGGGTGTATCGATACCTTTGGACGGGGATGTATGGGCATCTAAACGCGTATACGTTTGGTTCGATGCGGTTCAAGGGTATTTGACATGTGCAAGAATATGGGCCGAACAACATGCGAGTAAGTCAGATATTGTTGCTGATGAGGATATTTGGAAGAAGTGGTGGATACATGGAGAATCGGTCAAACACGTATATTTCATGGGCAAGGATAACATTCCATTTCACACCATAATATGGCCTGCCATACTATTAGCACTCAACACAGGGAAGGACGAGCATGCGAAGCTCCATCTCGAGGACAATGTAGCATCCAATGAATATTTGATGCTCTCCGGGGATCAATTCTCAACAAGTCGAAAGCATGCAGTATGGCTTCCAACATTCCTTGAAAGATATGATCCTGATTCACTTCGTTATCATTTGACCATAAACATGCCAGAACTTCACGATACAGATTTCCGATGGGACGAGTTTGTAGAACGTGTAAATTCAGAGTTGATTGGTAATTATGGCAATTATGTGAATAGGGTGCTCTCACTAGTCAAACGTGCTTCCAAAGATGGTGTGAACCCTGTTGCCTCCATGCCTGGTTTGGAGGCATATCCTGATTTTTGGAAATTCATAGAGTCGAAGATCGAGGGGGCAATTGACTCGATGGAACGTCAGAGGTTCAAAGAAGCGCTCAGGAAGATAATGGACATATCACAGGAGGGTAACGGCTTTCTTCAAAGATCGGAACCTTGGAAGTATCTACGTTCAGATGACCCAGAAGAAATACAGAAAGCGTTGTTACCATTATCTGCCGCATGGCATAGCCTACGCGTTCTTTCAATACTCACCTATCCATACATGCCCTTCCAATCAGAAAGATTGTGGGGCATGATTGGAGAACCGGGAAATCCGAGAGATTTGTTGTGGGATGATGCTATGGCTAGCGGAGAGCGCCCATCCCGCTTGCCTGAATCTGAACCTCTTTTCACCAGACTTGATCTCGAGAGCATCCTGTTAGATGAGGAATCTACAGACAAAATGAATAACGACACCCCACACATCGAAGGTGTGGCATTCGTTGACTTCGATACCTTTGCATCTGTCGAACTCAGGATTGGCAAGGTCATCTCCGTCGACGACCACCCCAATGCTGACCGCCTTTATGTAGTCAAGATATCAGAAGGCGACGAACAAGATCGGACTGTTTGCGCAGGTCTAAAGGACTATTATGCCAAGGAAGATCTCATGGGCTCATTGGTCGTCTTTGTCGCCAATTTGGAGCCTAGGAAACTCAGGGGTGTTATGTCGGAAGGTATGCTTTTGGCAGCCGACGATGGCAAGGGGTCCGTACGACTACTTAGACCAGATGGGGATATAGCCCCAGGATCAAATGTCAGATGATGGACGATCGAAAAATTCCCACTGCATCTCCTCAACCTCAGTCTGACTATGACAAGAGGAATATGCTTCAAGTAATTGTCTGTTCAAGTCAAGAAACGCATCACCGAACTTAAACGGGGTCAATAGAGAAATAGCCTGATCTTTACGTCCAACTATGTATAACGAGGCGGAGAGGGCCTCTGCAGTACTCATCCGTCCTCTCTTACCCCAGCTCACTGGATTCCCTGCGAGTAAGATGGGGAGTATCCTAGATTCGAGCCTCGTGGTTTTCGATATAATCCTGACAGATTCATGAATCCTCTTCCATGAACAATCCAACGCAACAAGAGTCCCGACTTCAATTAAATCTAGATCACTAGGACTCAGTAGGCTCTCTGAGAGAGGATCTAGTAGAATCCCCCTTTTCGCAGCTGAGGATATCCTTGTCTTGCACTGTATCAGCCCCCTCCTCTCTAATTTCTTAGCAGTACATTTCTTGGGGTCGTCCTGATCGAGGTGTATGGCTTCAATTCTGATTTTCTTGATATCAGTCATTGGATGCATCCCTCATCAGATCATCTAGCATGTCAGCGATAGTAACGGACTTATTCGAACGTTTTACGACTGGAGAGACATCATTTGCTTCGACTTCCTCCAATATCATAATCCCTAACTCCTTCTCAAGTTTTTTTGCTACCGAGTCAGGAGGCACGCTTCCACCTTCGTATTTCTGAAGGTCTTGTACACGGAGATTCATCTTCCTTCCAAGTTCCTCGACGCTCATCCCGCCTGCTTCCCTGGCCTTTCTTATCCTAATGTGAAAATCATTTGCAGCTTCGAATGTTGGTCGAGTCTTACGGGCTCTAGAAATTGGTGATTTAATTGATGGTCTCGTTCTGCCGGTTTCTCTAGACGGAATGGAAAATCCCCTCTTGGTACTACATGCTGCGCAGGCGGATATTTGGGCGCCGGACACTAGTATATTGAACACTCCAGTGTTCTCTTTCCCGCATAGCTCGCACACACCCATACTCTTCGGTTTTGCTAATCAGTCATGAATTCGACTCAGCCGAAGCCTTCTCAACTGCCAGTATAGAAGAAGCACCATGGCGAGCGACGCGGCGGGCACCTCACATGTTGAGGACGAGGTCGATAGCGATACGGATATGGCTTCAGAGATCGATTCACTAAAACGTGACTTTGAGATGCTTGCGGACAGAACGCAAACCCTCCTTACCGAGAAGCTTCTTTTGGAAAACGAGATAACACAGGTATCCAAGAGAGCCGGGAGACTTGAGGAAGATCTTAGACACCTCAAATCTCCACCACTCGTCGTGGGTCATGTACAGGACGTTATCGAAGACAGAGCTATTGTCAAGAGCTCCAATGGAACTGTATTCTTGGTAACATACAACCCTCGGATCAACCATGCGGACCTATCGCCTGGATCGAGGGTAACTCTGAATCAGGATACGCTTTCCATAATCGAAATTCTAAATGACGGATGGGATCCCTTGGTAGCTGCTTCTGAGATAATTGACAAACCAGATACGGAATTCAACATGCTCGGAGGTCTCGATCAACAAATAAAATCACTGCGAGAAGCCGTTGAGATGCCTCTCCTCAATCCAGATGCATTCTCTAAATTTGGCATAGATCCTCCGAGGGGTGTTCTTCTTTCGGGTCCTCCTGGTAATGGTAAGACCATGCTCGCTAAGGCACTTGCAAACTCAACAAACGCAACATTTCTAGGTATAGTCGGATCAGAACTCGCCCAGAAATACATTGGAGAAGGTGGCAGACTTGTTCGGGAGATCTTTTCGATGGCAAGAGAGAAGTCTCCATCAGTGATATTCATAGACGAAATAGATGCAATTGGCAGTAAAAGACTGGATTCTACAACCTCTGGAGATCGCGAAGTCCATAGAACTCTGATGCAACTTCTTGCTGAGATGGATGGATTCTCAGATTCTGAGGGTGTGATGGTGATCGCTGCTACAAACAGGATGGAACTCCTGGACAAAGCCTTGTTACGACCCGGCAGGTTTGATAGGATAATAGGAATAGGTGTGCCTGATTTCGAAGGAAGGATATCGATTCTTGGAATTCATACTAGAAACACTCCTCTTGATGATTCTGTTGACATGAGGAAATTAGCTAAGAAATGCGAAGGGATGAGTGGTGCAGAATTGAAGGCAGTGGTAACAGAGGCAGGCATGCATGCAATATCCGGAGGTAAGAACACTATGTCCAAGGAAGACTTAGAGGAAGGGGTCAGCAGAGTACTATCGGAAAGGTCTCGCTCTACTGAAGGAGCAGAGGCATTGTACCAGTGAGGTCAGAAAAGATGACTCTGATAGAGGCTGTACCCAATATAAGCGAAGGAAGAGACTCTTCGATAATCAAATCAATAGTCTCTTCAGTAGAAGATGGAGGCTCAAGAATACTTGGTGTTGAGCCGGATGAGGATTACAATAGGACTGTGATAACCTATGCCGGAGATCCGGACCAAGTCATTTCTTCCAGCATAGCTCTTGTCAGAAGAGCCCATTCGCTGATTGATATGAGACAGCACAAAGGGGGACACCCTCGAATGGGTGCAGTGGACGTGCTCCCATTCATACCACTCGGAGATTCGACCGAAGAGGACGCCTCCGCCGTTGCTGATGCTTGCTTCAAAGAATTAATGGGGCAAGTATCGATGTTCAAATACGGATCATATGCCACTCATCCTTCTAGGTCTAGATTGCCTGATTTACGAAGAGGGGGCTATGAAGGGCTAAAGGAGAGATTTTCAGGAGGAGCGTGGAAAAACGAAGAGACTAGAATGCCCGATAGTTGGCCTGGAGAATGGGGTGAAGGCTGCGATACTTTCGGTGCTATGGCCATTGGAGTACGCCCAATCCTGATAGCCTACAACGTAAATATCGAAGAGCCCGAGCCACAAGTCTCGGCCACAGTAGGAAAGGCCCTCAGAACCTCCGGGTTCCTCATCAAGTCCAAAGTTGGCCAGAGAATAAGGGTCGGGGGCATGCTAGAATCTGTACAAGGGATGGGTGTGAAGCTTGATTCGCATGGAATATCCCAGGTTTCCATGAATCTCTCGAATCCGAATAAAACGGATATTCACGTGGCCTTTGAAGCTGTTCGTGCCCTTGCGCACTCGCTTGGTGCAAAGGTAAATGGAAGTGAGATAGTCGGATTGGTCCCTCTCGAAAGTATGCTCAAGGCAGGTCGTTGGTATCATGGGGAAGATGCTTCGGAGGAAACTCTGGTAGAGCAAGCGATACTCGGATTAGGTCTCAGCACCCTTGAAAAATTCGACCCTGAGTCGAGGATTATAGAATGGGCTCTAAGAGACATATAGGCAGGTGGATAAATGGACATCAAAGAAACTCTTTCTAACATCTCAAATGGACAACCTACTCCAGGAGGCGGCGCGGTCGGCTGGCTCGCATGGGGCCAGGGAACAGCTCTTCTGAGAATGGTTTCAAATCTAACACTCAAATCGAAGAAATGGTTGGAGGGACAAGGCCCTGCGGAATCCATAATCTCCAAAACCATGGGATTCGAAGATACTGCTATCAACGGCTACAGTGAAGATTGCAAGGCGTATGATACTGTGGTGAATGCATATCGTTTGGATAAAGAAGATCCCGGACGAAGAAGTGCGATAGAATCGGCATCAATAATCGCTGCTGAGGTCCCCCTTGATCTCGTTTCGAAGGTTCACGAGGTCTCTATCCTTCACATCGAGATAAATGGCAAGCACAATAGAAATGCTCACAGCGATTTGATGGCCTCGAAGCAACTCTTAGCAACTGCTTCGATTATCGGAGCCTACAATGTTGCAGCTAATCTTCCAGAGATACCGGATCATAAGAGACAGGCTATTGAATCGAAGCTTTCCAAGATGATGGACGAAATAGAAAACATGCTCTCAATAACATTGGATTGGAGCGAATCTTGATGAGCGGTAAAGAGTCCTTCAGGGAACTCGTTAGAAGAGGTATCCCGGAAGAACTCCCCCCTAAGCGAGAAATAGACCCGGATGTAGATCATGCTCCACCGCGCCCTTTGAATCTCGACCGCGAATCTTTCTCCCTCGCTATAGAAAATGCACTCAGATACTTTCCAAAATCATGGCATGAAGAGCTTGCAGAAGATTTCTCTAACGAGCTTCGTAATTATGGTCACGTGTACATGCACAGGTTCAGACCGAATTATCCGATGCATGCAAGGCCGATAAGCGAGTATCCAGCTGAAACACCGTCTGCAGCAGCGATAATGCTGATGATACAGAACAACCTAGATCCCGCAGTCGCACAATACCCACATGAGCTTGTTACCTACGGAGGGAACGGCTCAGTATTCCAGAATTGGGCACAGTATCTCATATCGATGCGGCTCCTCAGCATGATGTCGGAAGATCAGACTCTTGTGATGTACTCGGGCCACCCTATGGGCCTATTCCCTTCAAACAAAGACTCACCCAGAGTAATCATAACAAATGGGATGATGATTCCTAATCACTCCACACAAGAGGATTATGAGTATCACAATGCAATCGGCGTTACCCAGTACGGCCAGATGACGGCTGGATCCTACATGTATATCGGACCGCAAGGAATCGTACACGGTACGGCGATAACCCTCCTGAATGCGGCTAGGCTTCATCTCGGGCTAGATCACGACCGAGGATTGGAGGGGGTCCTCTTCGTAACCTCTGGCCTGGGCGGTATGTCGGGTGCTCAAGCAAAGGCCGCAGTGATTACCGGCGCAGTGGGGATAATTGCAGAGACTAACCGACATGCTGTTGAGAAGAGGCACTCACAAGGTTGGTTATCGGAAATGAGTGATGATCTCGAGTGGGTCACAACCCGCGCGAAGGATGCTATAGCGAATAAAGAACCGATTTCAATTGGCTATATTGGTAACATAGTCGATCTCCTAGAGCATCTCGAAGAGTCGAACGTAGTTCCAGATTTATGCAGTGATCAAACTAGCCTTCACAATCCATGGTTAGGCGGTTATATTCCAAGAAATATGTCACACAGCGAAGCTTCTGAAATGCTATCAGACGATCCCAAGAAATTCAGGAAAATGGTCAAATCGACGTTAGTCGATCATGGGGACGTCATAAATCGGCTCTCCGAAAAAGGAATGAAATTCTGGGACTATGGTAACGCATTCTTGCTAGAAGCATCTAGAGCAGGGGCAGATGTGGGAGAAGATGGCTCGTTCAGATACCCCTCATATGTCGAGAATATAATGGGCCCCATGTGCTTTGATTTCGGTTTTGGCCCATTTAGATGGGTGTGCTCATCAGGATCGAGAGAGGATCTGAAAATCACCGATGAAATAGCTAAAGAGGTTTTACTGGAGCAGTCTTCCGATGCACCTGATGAGATACTGAGCCAGATATTGGACAACCTAAGGTGGATCACTAATGCAGACGACTATGGTATGGTTGTTGGAAGTCAAGCTAGGATACTGTACGCAGATGGTGATGGCAGAAAGCGTATAGCTGCTAAATTCAATGAAGCAGTAGCCAGTGGAAAATTGTCAGCACCGATCATCCTTGGACGAGACCATCATGACGTTTCAGGTACAGATAGCCCATACAGGGAAACTGCCAATATCAGGGACGGATCAAGATTCACGGCCGATATGGCGGTGCAGAATTTCATCGGTGATGCTTGTAGGGGGGCTACGTGGGTGAGCTTGCACAACGGTGGAGGCGTCGGATGGGGCGAGGTTATGAATGGAGGATTTGGACTCGTGCTCGATGGGTCAGTTGATGCTTCGTTACGTGCTGAATCTATGCTTTCATGGGATGTTGACAATGGCATCGCCAGAAGGGCATGGGCCAGAAATCCTGGTGCAATGTGGGCGATAAATAGGGCTAAGAAAAAAGACCCTCGCCTAGTAATCACAGAACCATCTCTGGTGGACGAAGAATTGCTAGATAAAATAGGGGGACATTCACCATGAGAGAAATCGTACTCGATGGAAAATCAATGAGCATAGAGGATATCATGTCGATTGGCATTGTTCCGACGAAGCTCTCCATTTCGGAATCAGCACGAAAAATGATGGTGAAGTCAAGGGAGCACGTCGAGTCGATTCTCGAGAGCGATGAGTCCGTATATGGAATTAATACGGGATTTGGCAGCCTTTCAAATGTAAAGATAGACTCTTCCCAACTTCAACAGTTACAACGTAATCTGATTCTAAGTCATGCATGTGGAATTGGCCCGAATATGAATCCCTTAACATCGCTAAGGATGCTGGCCATACGTGCGAATTCGCTGACGGTGGGAGTTTCAGGGATAAGGCCGGAGGTTGTTGATACGATGCTTGACCTAGTTAATTCCGGATATGCGCCAACCATTCCATCAATTGGCTCACTGGGTGCTTCAGGAGATCTCGCCCCACTGGCTCATATGGCGATGTCACTCATTGGAGAGGGGGAATTTATGCATAGACAGGGGAAGGAATGGATGGGGATAGAATCCAAGACGGTTTTCGAGAACATAGGAGGAGAGCCCATCGTCCTAAGTGCGAAAGAGGGGCTTTCCCTGATCAATGGAACATCTCAGATGGCCGCCTACCTTGCTGAAGCAGCAGCATATGCTGACAGACTATGTGTCGCTGCAGATGCTGCATGTGCAATGAGTATAGAAGCGATAGCGGGTTCTCACAAGCCATTCGATCCCAGAATACATGATGTCAGGTCGCAACTCGGGCAAAGAGTCAGTGCTAATCGGATATTGGGCCACCTCAAGGATTCTAAGATAAACAAGTCACACGAGGATTGCCAACGTGTACAGGATGCTTACAGTTTCAGATGCGCACCTCAGGTGCACGGTGCCGTTATAGATGTCGTTAAATCGATCAAAGAGATTGCTATATCAGATGTTAACAGTGCTACGGATAACCCTCTGATACTGGAAGATGATAATGGCGGGTACGACGTACTTAGCGGAGGTAACTTCCATGGTGAACCACTTGCTTTGGCAGCGGATAACTTAGCAGCTGCAATACATGAGATATGTTCTATTTCTGAAAGACGGACTAATCAAATGCTGATGCCAAGTTGGAGCGGGCTCCCTGCATATCTGGCAAAGGATAGCGGTCTTGAAAGTGGGTTGATGATAGTACAATATGTCTCAGCAGCTGCAATTGCAAGAATAAGGCTGCTCGCTAGTCCAGCAGCATTAACAAATATACCCGTCTCAGGGGGGAAGGAAGATCATGTATCAATGGGGTCAACAGCCTGTCAGCGCCTAGAAGAGATATGCAGATTAGCTGCCTCGGTCCTCGGTAATGAGATGCTCGTCGCCTCAGCAGCGTTGGACCTCAGAGAGCATGAACCAGGCAAGGGTGTTCAAAACTATCATGAAATGGTGAGATCGGTCTCAGATCCAATAAACGGGGACAGGTCGTTGTCGAGGGATACGAATAGTATGGCCGAGATGATTCTGAATGGTATGGAGGATTCGAATGTCTCAAACTAGGAGGCATTTGGAACATCATCCTGGAACTAATCCAGCACCATTCAAGGCAACCATCGAATCTGTTACAGACGAGGGGGTGATTCTCTCCGACTCTTGGTGCTATCCAAAAGGAGGGGGGCAGCCGGGGGACACGGGGATTTTCCAATCCGATGGGGAAGAATTCCGGTTTGGGGAGGTTTCTGCCTCGTCGTACATACTCCATCCTGTTCCTGGTGGTGACCTGCAGGTTGGGCAAGAGGTTGATTGCGTGATAGATGTTGAACGGAGGAATGCGCTTGCTTCGATGCATAGTGCGGCGCATATCTTGTCAGCTACTGCAAATGAGAGATGGGGCGCGATAACAGTTGGGAATCAACTTGGAGTGGGTGAAAGTAGAATGGATCTTAAGTTCGAAAATAGAGATGCGTTTGATGCGAATATATTACAGGACGATGCGAATCATTGGGTAAACAAGGATGCTGATATTATGATACACGAATGGGGCCGTAAACAGATCATGACCGACGATCGAGTTAGGAATAGAAGATTCGTAGAGAGGATTATCGATAGAATAGGGGGCAGCGATCCAAGATTGAGAATGGTTGAGATAGAGGGCATCGACCTATGTCCTTGTGCGGGCACCCACCTCTCTTCGACATCACCAATTGGAGACATAACGATAGGGAGAGTTCAGAATAAGGGGAAGGGTACCTTCAGAATCTACTTTGAAATATAGAATATTGAATAATTAAATTAAATAGGATATATTCTATTGGTGGGCTCGGCAGGAATTGAACCTGCGATCTTCGCCATGTCAAGGCGACGTCATAACCCCTAGACCACGAGCCCTACTCACATTGCCAGTAACCACTCACTGATGAAGGATTCTGAAGATCTTGAAAATAACATTAAGCTATTATCTTCGACAGTTTGGCTTCACAGCCCTCTTTATCGCAGATGCCTGAGAGTCTTTTCCTACCATTTCCCATAACTACGATCTTAGCATTGGAGACGTTCACATTCTGTTTACACCTCATGCAGAATGCACGTTCACTCATGTACGAAGCGCATTGGATGAATTATTTCATTTGAACGTAGAATAAGGGGGTTTTAGCTCGTTTCTAGTATATTATGAAAAAACGTACCACTGCGGCTATATTGATGTTAGAAGCTAGTTATTTTGGTCTGATAATGTGCATTATCAGCCCATAATTTGTTACTAAGTCCGTCCAGATATTTGTCCGGGTGTTCGGAGTCTTGGATATCTTGCCTAACAGAAATGATAATGATTATTGATATGTTAAATTATATATTATAAATTCTATATTTAAAAAAATACAATATGATATCTAATATTTTTAATTAATCATTTTGAAATTATTCATTGATCCGAACGTTGAGATCCATGATTCAGTATTTTTCGAGTTCAACAACAACATAGAACTCTTCAATCCGATTTCTATAGTCCCTCTGTGTTCATTTCCGTTCTTTCCCAAAGTTGTTGCTGGATTCCTAGTAACGGACACCAGTGCTGCCAACGGGTCTAAGCCCATACGATGGACAGCGAGGCTGCCAACAAACGGTAGAGAAAGTGATGGGCAGTTAGGGTTGTAGTCTGTAGCCATGGAAAATGCGTAGTCAGAATCATAACATTCCTTCAATGGTAAATTCAAATCTTTACCAAGGGCATAGGGAGTTCCCGGCAGAAATGTCTGCATAACCCCTGCATCATCGGCAGCTTGTCGCGATTCTAAATTGGATTTAGCAACATGATCTGCACTGACGGCTCCCAATTCAGTAGCAAGTTCCAACCCTCCCCCATCCACGAATTCATCAACATGGAGCCTAATTCCTAGACCTCCGTCTTTGGCTGCTGTGCAGATTTGTTCAGTATCTTCGAGGGAAAACCAGCCAGGTTCGCAGAAGACGTCAGCGAAGGAGGCCAGATTATTCTCGATAACGACGGGAAGTTGTTGTTCGATAAGCTCAGTCATGTATTCTGATTTCGATTTCCCTGTAGGAAAGTCATGTGCACCTAACCAAGTAGTTTCTATAGCCATTGAACTGGTTTCCGCTATCGATTTAATATCCACAAGAGATCGTACTTCAGTGTCAACATTCAATCCGTATCCTGATTTTGCCTCCATCCTTGCCGTTCCAAGTGCCTTGGCTTGTTCTATACTTGCCTTTATGGATTTACGTAACTCCAAATCGCTCGATTTTCTCGTTGACTGTACCGTGCTCCATATGCCTCCTCCGGATTCTGCGATATCTGAATAAGACATGCCTTGATGGCGTAAAGAAACCTCATTGCTCCTATCTCCTGTCCATGCAAGATGTGTGTGGGAATCTACAAATGACGGGATGATGCATCGTCCTTCAGCATTAATTAGATTAATTTCGGTTGAATCTCCCCATTCAGAGGTTAAACTGCCCGCTGACTGAATGTCCGACACTATCCCGTCTATGATCAGTATCTCAGTCCCACTTTCTCTGATCAACTCTCTACTGTCTGACATTTCATGCCCTCTAAGGGGTTCATCAGGATCCCCTGAATCCAAGGTTACCACAGAACCTGAACCATGTATCAAGATGGTACGCGCCATAGACTTCCGACATAGGGCCATCCATATCGTTGTGACCCGTAATTTTGAATCTAGGAGACTGTCCCGCGACCTGTGGGTCTAATCATCGGCATCGAGAGTACGGCCCATACATTCTCTTTCGGCGCGGTATCAAGAGATGGTTCTGATGTGTTCCCATCATCTTCATCCCTATACAGGCCCGAAGAAGGAGGCATCCATCCAAGAGAGGCGGCAGACCATCACGTGCAGTCTGCAGGGGATCTCCTCAGAATAGCAATGGAAAGCTGGGGCGCTGTCAAGAATGATGTTGAAGCTATTGCATTTAGCCAGGGTCCCGGCCTCGGTCCGTGTTTGAGAGTAGGTGGGTCTGTAGCAAGGTCCATGTCTATGGCACTAGACGTCCCACTTGTCGGGGTGAATCACTGTGTTGCCCATATTGAAATTGGTCGTAGAATGACCGGCTGTGTTGATCCAATATTGCTGTATGTAAGCGGCGGGAATACACAAGTTATCGCCCGAGCTTCAGGTCGTTACAGGGTACTAGGAGAAACATTGGACATAGGAATTGGCAACATGCTGGACAAATTTGGAAGGTCAATAGGAATACCCTTCCCTGGTGGGCCAGAAATAGAGCGAAAGGCTGCCAGATTCATAGAAGAAAATGGATCAGAACTTCTGTTAGATCTACCATACGCTGTGCATGGGACAGATATGGCATTCAGTGGCATACTAGGCGCTGCAATAGCACATGCAGAACGAGGAGAGGATCATGGACTAGTGTGCCATTCTTTGCAAGAGGTATCTTTTGCGAGTTGTATAGAGGTGGGCGAGAGAGCAATGGCGCTCACTGGAAAATCAGAAATCTTACTTGGTGGTGGTGTTGCCTGCAATCAAAGAATTCGGACAATGACATCCATAATGGCACAGGAACGGGGGGGCGAGGCATTTTGGCCAGAAAAATCGTTGTGCGTAGATAATGGAACCATGATAGCCGAATTGGGCAGAAGAATGCTCGACTCAGGTATCGAGACTATAATGGCGGATAGTGCTATCGAACCATCCCTTAGAACTGATATGACCCCTGTCTTATGGTCTTAGCATACCATATACTTATTCGGACACCTCTGAGCCCAAAGGCTGGTCGATTACGAAGTGCAGAGGAGAAGGAAGCATAAAGCAGCACCCGCGAACGTGTTCTCCGGCGGTCAGAAACCGAAGAAAGCGAAGAGGCCTCCACCCGTAAATGCACCACTCAAAAAACCCCCAGTTAGTTCTCCCAGTCAAGTCTCATCAACTCAAAAGAAGACCTCCAGAGCTATATCAAAACAAAGGGAAGAAGACTCTTCAATAGAATCTGAAAAAATAGAAGTTATTGAATCTCAGATACTAGGGGTGCCTAGAAGGAAATCCGCCGGCCTGAAAGCAGAAGACTCTTCTCTTGAAGCTGGAGAGTCAGAGAAATCAGAAGATGAAATAGCTATAGACAATGAAGTTCAACAGGCCTTAGCAAGGGCAAAGGAACGTTCTGAGGCCGCGAAAACTATTCCAAGAAAGGCTCCCAGCCCAGCGCCATCGCCCAAACCCAAGAGGAGAAAGGGGGGGCGGGGAAGGAATAAGACGTACCAGCCAGCTGCGAGGGAGAAAAGGCTCGATAGGGCTAGGCATATGGAATACAAGTACGAAATGAAGGGGCTGCTACAGGAAATATCCGTTGCTGAAGAACACCGATCTTCGATAATCGGATCCGTATGGGCTAAAGGCGAGCGTCAAACAGCCGATGTGGCTAAGGCCTTTGTCGAATCTAAGGTTTCTGAGGGTGCGATAGATGATGATCAAGCATCCCGTTTGATTAGACTAATCGACAACTACACTGTCCGAAGATGAACGACTTGAAACACTAAACAGGTGTGAGATAAGCGTGGATACCCCACCTCCAGCTGGAAAGCCGCCCTTCACGAGAGGGATTCACGAAGGGATGTATAGAGATAGGATATGGACTATGCGCCAGTATGCGGGGTTTTCTGACCCTGAGTCTACAAATGAGCGATTTAAATCACTCCTTAAATCGGGACAATCCGGATTATCTGTTGCATTCGATCTACCCACGCAGCTTGGCTATGATTCAGATGATGATCAATCCATAGGGGAAGTAGGAAGAGTCGGAGTCCCAATAGATTCAATCTCGGATATGAGATCTCTTTTCAAAGGTATAGAATTATCTAACGTTAGTACATCGATGACGATTAATGCACCAGCAGCAGTCCTACTCGCAATGTATTCAGTGGTCGCAGAGGAACAAGGAGCAGAACTTTCTCAGATATCTGGTACTGTCCAGAACGATGTTCTGAAAGAGTACATGGCGAGGGGGCTCCACATTCATCCGCCAGAAGAATCGATGAGACTTGCTGTTGATATTATCGAGTGGTGCTCTGAACACACTCCTAAGTGGAACCCAATATCTGTGAGCGGCTACCACATACGAGAAGCCGGATCCTCAGCGGCTCAAGAGGTGGGATTGACCATCTCAAATGCCCTTGCATACATAGAGGCTGCCAGGGAACGTGGGCTCAACCTAGATACATTCGCACCTCGAATATCATTCTTTTTCGGATGTCACCGTGATTTCTTAGAAGAAATATGCAAATTCCGCGCTGCACGTACACTGTGGTATCAAATCATGAATGAAAGATATGATTTTGAGGATGTCAGATGTGGAAGAATGCGATTCCATACACAAACGGCTGGTGTTACCCTAACAGCCCAACAATCTACGAATAATATAGTGAGAGTAGCATATCAGGCCCTAGCTTCGGTTCTAGGAGGAACACAATCACTCCACACGAATGGATATGACGAGGCTCTCGGACTTCCTACTGAGGAGTCCGCTAAAGTAGCTCTTAGAACCCAGCAAATCATAGCTCATGAAATCGGTTTAGTGGATTATGTAGATCCTCTTGGCGGCGCGCCACTAATAGAAGATATGACTTCGAAAATTATATCCGAGGCACGAAAAGTGGTTGAATCTATAGATAATCACGGCGGATCTGTTGAAGCTGTAAAAGCGGGAATTCAGTCTAAGTTGATCCATGAAAGTGCTTGGATACAACAAAACGAGTTGGAAGATGATCTACAGAGAGTTATTGGAGTGAACCTACATGTTGAACGAGAGGGCAAGTATCCTGCCGGACAGGTAATCAATGATGAGGCGATTGAAAGACAAATCTCCAAACTTACTCGTCACAGGAATACGAGAGATAACAAAAATGTCAAGCAAGCTCTTGAAGCGCTTTCTATAGCAATAAGTGCGGATGTGAATCTCATCGACCCCATAAGAGTAGCCTGTAAATCGGGTGCTACTGTAGGGGAGATATGCGGCATTCTTCGTGAAGGGCTAGGAACTTGGACTGCACCAGGGGGGATTTAGGTGTCTAAAGTATGGTTTGACCACATTGGAATAGCCTGTGTATCGAACGAAGAATCTGAAAAATTCTGGAGACTAATGGGATTCAATAGGACCGGTAAAGAAGAGAATGCCCAGCAAGGAGTAAAGATACTATTCATGCGAGGTAATGATGCTCCTCAGCCTAGATTAGAACTCCTAGAGCCTATTGCGGAAGATACACCTGTTGGACGATTCATCTCTAAGAGAGGGGCAGGGGTACAGCAGTTGGCACTCGCAACAGACGATCTTACAGGACTCCTCGATATCTTAAAGGAAAATAATATCAGATTGATCAATGAAGAGCCTCTGCAAGGAGCAGGGGGTTCGGTGATATCTTTCATCCATCCTTCAAGCACTGGCGGGGTGCTCGTAGAACTGGTTCAGAAGGAACCATGAAAAGGGATACAGTAAGGCCCGTGACATGCTTGCAGACGTAGTAGATGCTGTTGTGAAGGACCCAATGGATATAGATGAGGTTAAATCACTTAGAAGTACGATTTCGGATCGTCTTGTGAGTGCTAGGGATTCTGGAAATATCACTAATGACGAATTCCTCTCGTCGGGTAAGATCGAGGGGGGATTGGACGTAATTATTGCTATGCTAGAAAATGGTGCTTCATCAAAAGAAATTCGAATTCACGCTGAATCTATGGTAGAAAGGATCCATGCTATAACAAATTAATATTCTCTCAGTAATACCAGAAACATACTTGAAGCATACACATCAGGCTCAAACATGCCTAAGATAAGCTTGGACATCCCAGGGCACTTACTTGACGATATCAAAAAGCACGTGGGGGAACAGGGCAAGTTCGTTAGCGTTGCAGATGCTGTTAGGACCGCCTGCAGAAAAATGTTAGACCAACTGGACATGATTGATGAGCGCCATGGTCGTATAAGGGGTGACTGAATGACTACCAGGGACGAGGCCGAGAAAGCCATAAAGACGCTCTTAGGTTATATCGAGGACGATCCGGGCAGAGAGGGCCTTGCGAATACACCATCTAGAGTAATCAATTCATGGGACGAGATTTTCGCAGGATATCACCAATCGCCTGAGGAAGTTCTGAGCTCTACGTTCAATGGAGAGGGATATGATGGGATTGTTCTGTTAAAGGACATAGAATTCCATAGCACCTGCGAGCACCATCTCCAGCCCTTCACTGGAAGTGCACATGTTGCTTACATCCCCACGGATCGTATTGTTGGTATTAGCAAACTAGCGAGAATCGTAGACCTCCATTCACGTAGATTGCAAAATCAAGAACGTATCACAAAGAATGTTGCTGATGATTTGGAAGAACACCTTTCACCACTCGGTTGTGCAGTAATCATCGAAGCCTCACACGGTTGTATGCAGTGTCGAGGTGTTAAGAAACAAAATGCAACTATGACTACATCATCTATGCGCGGAGTATTTTTTGAAAGGTCCGAAGCGCGTTCAGAATTAATGCGTCTAATCAAAGATTGAGATGATAATGTGACAGTCACATATCCCATCGTCGAGATTTTTCATTCTGTCCAGGGTGAAGGTTTTCATGCAGGTAAACCCCATGTTTTTGTTAGGTTCGGGAACTGCAATCTAAGATGTGAATGGTGTGATACTGATTTTCTAACATACGAAGAACGGATGCTAGAATCGATTGTTGATGAGGTTCTTTCTTATGGCTGCGATAGGGTTATTTTCACAGGCGGGGAACCTGCTTTGCAGGATCTCTTTACTATCGGAACTATACTAAAAAATAATGGTATTAGTTTGTCTATTGAGACCAACGGTACAATAGAAGTCGATCCGATTATTGATTGGATATGTGTGTCTCCGAAGGATCAATTATACCCGAATGCCAAAATTATACAACGCCATGGAGACGAGTTGAAGGTCGTATATTGTGGGCAGGATTTGGATATGTATGATGATCTAAAAATAGGCTTTTTACATCATTTTATCCAGCCATGTTATCTCGAAACAGAATCAGTGGAAGAAAATGGAAGATCATTTCAGGCGGTAGAGAAGATAGTGAAGGAATCTCAGGGTTGGAGACTCAGCCTCCAGACACACAAATGGATGGGGGTGCTATAATTAGAGCTGTAATGGCACTATCTGGGGGCATGGATAGCACAGCTCTTCTTGTGCATCTTTTAGCAGAAGGTTACAATGTTAGATGTATATCCTATAACTATGGACAGAAACACGCTATAGAATTGGATAGGGCCTGTGAGAACATCGCCTATCTGAGATCTGAGGGACATTATGTAGAGCATGAAATAGCAGATTTAACATCGGCAATGGGTCTTTTTCACTCCGCGTTGACTACTGATGATTATGAAGTACCAGAGGGCCATTATGAAGAAGATAAGATGAAGCAGACCGTTGTGCCGAATCGGAATGCGATTTTCGCATCAATACTGTATGGGTACGCCCTCTCTACCTCGGTTGAGGAAGATAGCGATGTTGTAGTGGCTTTAGGCGTCCATAGCGGGGACCATGAAATATATCCAGACTGCCGTCCAGAATTCTATGAGGCTCTGGAGAAAGCCCTTAAAATTGGAAACTGGGGGAGTGATCGGGTTTCTTTCCACCTTCCTTACATCGAGGGCGATAAAGAGTCGATACTAAGAGATGCAGAGATCTCATTGATGAAATTAAATCTGGACTTCGATATCATATTCAGAAACACAATCACCTCCTATAATCCAGATAATGAGGGCAGATCTTCTGGCCGAAGTGGATCTGATATCGAGCGCATACTAGCATTTCATGCGATAGGGAAGAAGGACCCCTTGGATTACATTGGAGGTTGGGAAGTGGTTCTTAAGCATGCTCTAGGTGTACAATTTGAGTGGGGTGAAAGAAATGGATGATCCTTCTCGAACAGATCATGAGTGGAAGGAAATTCTTACTAGCCTCGAGTATAAAGTTACTAGGAAAGGTGGTACAGAACCTCCTTTCTCAGGCGTTCTCTATTTGGAAGATCGATCCGGCTCCTATTTCTGCGTATGCTGTAATCATCTATTATTCACATCTGAGATGAAGTTTGACTCTGGCTGCGGTTGGCCTTCATTCCATACAGAGCATCCCGAAGCAGGGATACACAGGGTAATAGACCGAAAATATGGGATGGTTAGGGTAGAGGTCCGATGTGGATCGTGCGATGCCCATCTAGGGCATGTTTTCGAAGATGGCCCTAGAAAATTTGGCGGTGAAAGATACTGCATAAATTCAGTATCAATGAGTTTCCAAGAGAGTGATGAATATGACGACTAAAATAAGAAGATGGGTGGAAACGGATACTGGGCACAGGGTGCCGAATCACAAAAGCAAATGTAAGAATATGCACGGTCATAGATATCGTTGGGAGGTAGAGTTGGAAGGCGAGGTAGTAGCTCATCCAGGGACATCAGAAGAAGGGATGTTGATGGATTTCTCAGACATATCCATGATATTGCAGAAATATATTCATGATGTAGTAGATCATGCATTTATTCTCTATGAAGAGGATACAGAAGCAGTTGATGCCCTTTCACGCATCGAAGGGCAAAAAACATTGCAAGTACCATTCGTTCCTACTGCAGAAAATCTAGCCAAATGGGCATTTGAACAAGTTAATCCGCATGTAAAAACAGCATATGGGAATGAAATAAAACTTCTTGCTTTCCATGTCAGGGAGACTCCTAAATCCTGGGCAAGTTGGTCGCCAAGAGAATAAAAAACATAAATTTCATCTTTTTATGTCTACCAAAGAACCATGACATAGTCTGCACCTATATCGCCCATTAGATCGCTTAGATCTCATGTGTCTAATATCGCAAGAAGGGCAGACCCAAAGCCATCCGGCATTCATATTACGTAGATATGAGGTGAAAGAAGGGCCCATTTCACGTGCTATGCCATCATGCCATAGCGCCTCTAGCCTCCTGAATTCTTTACCGTGATTAGAAAATCCAAGGGCATGCAAGAATTCGTGAAAAAGGAGGAAATTAGCATATCTGCTCCATCTATCATTCAGAACACGCGGATGGATATCTATACATCTAACACTAATAGGCGAAATTTCGTCAGTTTTCTTTACCCCATTCTTGTATCTGCAAACAGCGTGTAATCTGACAGCATTATTTCTCAATTTCCCTAACGGAATTTTAGAGAGTCCTGTCACATCTAAATGTGATAAATCTGATATTTTCTTCATTTCTTCGATAACGGCCAAACTCAATTTTTTTACAGATATAGGAGTATTTAGAGCGAATTTTATTTCGTTTTCGACATCATTTTCAACGTTGATTCGGACATTACTCAGATTCATGCGGGGTACCTTCCTCAAAAGCGTCAGCGGCAGACGTGATGACAGAAAGTATTCTAGATATCTCTTCTTCTTTAGGAAGACCTCTCATTATGACTCTTATCAGAGTGTCCTCTATGCTCTTCCTTCTATGATTCTGGGTAGGTGCTAGCTGCGAAAGCCTACCAACCTCTTCCCTAAATCTTCTTCTAAGACCTGGGGATATGACCCTCAAGCCCTCGTAGCTTCCCCCCGACTCCGAATTTATGAACCATGAATAGCATATCACGGCTACAGCGTGACTGAGATTCATTATCGGGTAACCCTCCCAAGTGGGTATCGTAACTAGAATTTCGCATTCCCTTAATTCATGATTCAACAACCCTTTTCCCTCCGGACCGAATACTATGCCTATCTTTCCAGTATCTTCCTTTACCCTGCTTGGCATTTCTTCCGGGAGAAGGAAGTGCCTGTGTTGTGTCTTATCGCCGAGTTCCCTCTTTCCGGAGGTCCCTATCACAAGCGAAAGATCCGATGTTGAAGATTTCAGGTCATCGTGAAAGGAGGTTTCTTCCAATATCGAATTAGCGTGTTTGGCCCTCTTCCTTGCAATCTCTGTAAATTCTTCATCTCTTCCAACTATTCGGAGGTCAGTGATACCGAAATTCATCATACACCGAGCAACAGCACCTATGTTCCCTTCATGATATGGCCTGACGAGAATGATGCAAAGTTGATCTGCCCACTCCGGAGTTGACTCGAAGCTACGACTGCCCATAGATCAAGCCCGCCACCATACGGCATGAAGGATGCGTGTTAAATCAGTCGACTCTGCGCTGTTTGTACCTGGTGATATAGCCCGCTATCCAATTTCGCATCTTCTTATTATCGACATCCGTGAAGCGCTCCACAAGACCCTTATTCTCGTCAAAATCCGCTGTAAATTGATCAGGGTACCTCTCTATGAGCCTTAGAGCCCTTATCTTGATGAATGATGGTCTAATATTCCCCATTTCAATCCTCCATTAGCTTCACTTCAATTGGGAATCCTTCTTCCCTGGTGCAAACAACCCGAATCTTCCTAGGGGGCTTCTGCATTCCACGAGCCCAAACGGCATGATTGACATCCTCATCTATCCAAATTTTCTCATCTTCGGACACCTTCATGTGTCGTTGTACGTGTTTTCTTATCTCTGCCATGGCGCGATTGGCCCTACGGGTTCTTGGGACCTTCCAAGCAGCCCTGAGTGGAATTACCATTTCTCTAACTTCGGACATAGTATTCACCTCTGCAGTTTAGATCTGCGCCACATGTGACGCTTTGGGTGAGTAGTTACCTTCCGCGCGGTCCTCATCATTACCCACACGGGAACGCGACGGTTCTGATTGGTTACCTTGATCAGGCGCTTCTTCTTTGCATAGGGCTTGTGTCTTGCCATATGTTCACCTCAGTATCTAGAGAGCTCCGGATATCTTGTTTCAGCGGCCCCTCTTGCTTCGTGGGCCACAGAATCGACATATGATTGTCCTTTAGATGTAATCACTTTGCCAAGGTTAACGTTGCCGCCAGGCGTAGTTCTAGGCTCTATGAGGCCCCCCTTCTCTAACTGTTGAAGTATAGTTCTAATGATTTTTCTTGATCCGGATGCTGCGGCATTCGGCTTGACTCCGCGATCCTTTGGGCCCCCGAACTCATGAGCGAGCCTATTCACACCTATCGGGCCCTTCATTACCACTTTACGAAGTACTGCGGCGCTCCTTATGCTCCACCAGTTTTCTTGGACGGGTATTCTTTCCCTGTGTATTCCGGTCTTAACGAAGCGGCTCCATTCTGGCGCATCCACAGTATTATCATCCACAAGTCGGCTCGACAGAGCCTCGATCATTAGATCAGCAGGGATGTCATGTACAGTGGTCATGTCTACACCGGGCAATCCGCCGACCTTCCGTCCGTATATAACCGTGATGACATCCCATAATCGTCAGACAGCGCAGCGAGCGCCTAATCAATAACGAGGTTTCAAAACAGGTTGTGGACAGAGAGTACTGATGAAGAAAACCCTCTCGAGGAATCCGAACATGCTTAGAACCATGATTGGTCTGGGTATGACCCTTATTCTCCTCCTCGGATATGCGGTCTATTCAAACACGCTTGATAGTGAGTATTATCGATTTGAGACAACGAATGAAGAAGCAGTTCTCGAAACCATAGAATTAGATGACGATGGAAAATGGTACGTCACTACGACTACTGCAATATCGTGGTTGAACATCTCGATGGAAAACCTTCCAGAAGGGTCTGAAATGATTGTGTCCTCAAGTTCCATTCCATTCTACACAAGTGAGTCTTTGGGCGCAGATAATGATGGCCGGATGTTCACTTGCAAAGATATCAATGAGGATTTTGAGTTAATTGTAGAGTCTTGTGAATTAGATTTCTCACATGAGTCAATCGTGACAGATGGAATGATTGAATTCAAATCGATCGTCGCTATCGATCTTCCCCTGGGTGGGGTAGGATATGTCGAAGCCGAGGATTATGATAGTGCATTAGAGACAGCAAGTGATCGGGTATCCCAAGCTGAGGGGATTACTACGTGGTCCGTAGAAGTTAGAAAATCTGGGGAAGTCGTCAACCTTTCGGATGCACCCGAGATACATGTGGTTACGCACGAGTTGATTAGCGTTGAAGAGTTTAAGCTGGACCCAGTCACAGAAACGCTCTACGGGTTAGCATCTTTGATTGGGTGTTTTACTATGATGATCGTAGTCCCCATGATAGCCTACTTCTCTAGTGTCGCTAGGCAGAAAAGAGAAGATAGGCTCAGAGTTGAAAATCCGCCTCCACTAGACTAGTTCCTGAGTATCCCCATCGTGTGGATTAATGATTCTAAAACACCATCGAGGCGTTCTGAAAGATCTCGGTCAACGAGGTCGTCGTCCGAAAGGTGAGATCTGCCACTCGGGATAGCAACTTGCTCGGGTGTGCACCATCCCCCAAGCCACCTCACAACATGACGCATATGATTGAGCGAGGAAGTGTTGGAAACTCCACCAAGCATGCTGACCAGCCCGAATGGCTTCCCTCCGACCTGATCTTTGCCCAACCAGTCCAACTGTAATTTCATTGTGCTGCTCATAGTTCCATGATATTCTGGAGTTAACAGAACGAAGCCTTCTGAAGATTCGGCCATGCTGCGGTATTCGGATACCGATTTTGATTCCCAACACCCTGGAGAGCCTACTAAGGGGAGAGTTACCATGTCGTTTCGGAATACACTACAATCCAAACCTTTGGAATTTAATCTAGCTACTATTGCTCGAGCGACAATGCCTGTGGATCCGTCTAGACCATACCCGCCGGATATTACCAATACACCCATGTCTATGCGAACACTATGGTCAATATTGTAGTTGCGCAGAAGAAGACATCCTTCAAAATAGTAGGCCCGTTGGAATGGCACCATGGAACCCTTCGATGGCCATACGGAATTGGAAAATCTTCTCGAAGAGGAGCCGGCCAGAGTCGTCAATGAACTTAGGGATAGAGTGCAAGGAGATCTAGCCTCGAATGGGCATGCTTGGCTAATGATCGGTCATGGTTTGACGAAACTTGGGTTCGAGGAACAAGGAGAAGAGTCCATTACTTATGGGAAGGGTTTGATCGAAACTAGTAATCTAGTAGAGGATGATGAATATGAGGACCTTCCCGAGAAGGTCGACGATGTAGATTATGCACACGATCTAGATTCGTCAGACTCATTGAGAGATGATGTAACGGATCAATTTGAAAATCAAGAATCGCCCATCGAGACGGCATCTATCGATATTACCGGAGATAATCCTGTAATAGAAGAAGAATCATCCAATGGTGTACTTTCCCGAGA
>MDTB01001854.1_pt1 | contig 57043 bp, 55 predicted proteins | sample 811161 | NCBI WGS metagenome assembly MDTB01 (sample SAMN05326650, study PRJNA326480) | marine metagenome | isolation source: seawater | place: Mediterranean Sea | collected 2009 | reverse complement strand
GAGCGGAGCTACTAACTTATTTGCCCCAGTAAAGCTATCTTTGACCGCTCTATCAACAAACTCAACGATAAGTTCAATGAAGTTTATAACCCCTTTCGGAGGCTCATGCGAAATTTTGGCTGCGCAAATGCTGAAAAACAAACAAAAGCACAATCCCAACCCAACTGACCAAGACATAGAATCTACATGAATTGCCCAAAAACCCATTGCCGACACTTCTGCTGCCCCCTGTGCAATAGTCCACGTATCCGCCATTAAAATATGTGAGTGCCCATCCACTTCTCTCTCAAAACCGGCTGGCAATTTGCCATACACCAAATTTTGAAGGTGGTGTTGTATATATTCGGTTGTGCTTGATGGATTACCGACCGCCATTTTCCCCTCGTTGCAAAAGATCGGCTAAGTTGTCGAAGTATTACGTTGCTTTGAAGAGAAATGAGCTAACACCCCTACATGGCTCAGCATCATTAACGTAAAAGTAACGAAAAGCATCAAATAATCAAAATGATATGGCAAGCACGTGATTATAAATGCAATTACAGCCGTGAATATAAATTTTAATACTTGCCACTGCCGCATGGCTTTGACAAATTGATAAGCAGATTTGCATCCAAAACTACTTTTCACCACACAACCAAACCATGTGTTCGGCACGATGTACATAAGACCTCCCGCTATAATCGATTTCGATACATCTAACCCAAACGGACCCGTAAAAACCAACAAAATTGATAATATCAAACATTGAAGCGTAAAAAGTTCCGAAATTAAAAAATGTTCATTGTGCATTTACTGCAGGCTCATATTGACTATTAAAGTTACATCAACGGCGAAGCATTATAGGGTGGCTTTGTCTTAGATTCAATTAACTTAACCACCAAAAATTGTGAAGATAAAGCAAAAGTTTAAAATCTGTCACTGTGTTTTAAGTTTCTTAATTGGGTGAGATAGTTAACGAATATGATTCAAGATACCCTCTAGTTCTTCTAAGCTATTATATTTGATCACTAATGAACCACTCCCAGCACGCAAATGCTTAATTTGCACAGACGCCCCTAATTGATCCGACAACTTTGTCTCTAGGCTTAGAATGTCTGCATTTGTAGAAATCTGAGATTTAACGCGTCTCTCTGGTTTCTTTAAACGCTTGATCAACATTTCAGTTTTCCTGACCGAAAGCCGCTCCCTTACAACAGTTTGCGCAGCGCCGATCTGTAAACTTCCATCCAAAGACAGCAAGCATTTAGCGTGTCCGAGCTCTAGGTCACCACTTTCGACTAATTCTTGGACAAATTCTTCTAACTTGACAAGTCTCATTAAATTTGTAACCGCTGACCTTGATTTTCCCAAGTTACTCGCTATCTGCTGCTGCGTAAGGTCAAATTCATTTTGAAGTCGAATAAGTGCTCTACTCTCCTCAATTGCGTTTAAATCTTCCCGCTGAATATTTTCAATTAACGCGATGGCCATCGCTGATTGGTCATCAATTTGGCGAATAATCGCAGGTATGTTTTCCAATCCCGCCTGCTGCGAAGCTCGCCATCGGCGTTCTCCAGCAATTATCTCATAACGATTAGTTGCTATCTCCCGCACAATAATTGGCTGCATCACACCTTGACGTAAAATTGAATTTGAGAGCTCAGTTAGTGCGCTAGGATCAAGATTTCGTCGAGGTTGATATTGACCTCGCTCTAAGTACTCCAATGGTAATTCTTTATTGAAATGTCCAGATCCTTGTGCATCAGATGTTATCGCCTCCTTGAAATCTTCGTCTGAGACAAAATCACTCATTAACGCGTCTAACCCCTTTCCCAAACTTTCTCGTTTTTTGTTCATTTAACTCCTTTCAATACAAGACAATTAAACCTTTGAGTATTTTAAAATCTCCGAGGCCAGCGCCAAATATGCGATCGCTCCTTTTGACCTCTTATCATAGATAAGTGCAGGCATGCCATGACTGGGCGCCTCCGCTAATCTCACATTTCTGGGAATACTCACCCTGTATAGTTTATCGCCAAAGTATTTCCGAAGTTGTGCTGAAACCGCGTTTGTGAGGCTGCTACGCGGGTCATACATAGTCCTAAGAATTCCTTCTATTCTTAATTTAGGATTAATTTGTTTAGAAATATTTGAAATTGTAGTACTTAAAGCCGACAATCCCTCTAGCGCATAATACTCGCATTGCATTGGGATTAACACGCTGTCGCTAGCGACAAGGGCATTCACCGTCAGCATATTTAACGAAGGCGGACAATCAATTAATATAAAATCAAACTTATCTTTAATATCGTTGAGGTTGCGTTCCAATTTCCGCTCTCGCTCGCACTCATGCATGAGTGCGACCTCCGCCGCTATTAAATCACCATTTGCAGGAAGGAGTTTATAACCACAGTGTGCACTGTCTACAATAACTTGTTCAATGTTTACTCGTTCCGTTAAAAAATGATAATTTGTAAATCGACATTTTTGCTTGTTCAATCCGGACCCTGCGGTAGCATTTCCCTGAGGATCCAAATCAACCAAGAGTACATTTTTTCTATAACGAGACAATGAAGCTGCCAAATTTACACTTGTCGTTGTTTTTCCAACCCCACCTTTTTGATTAGCTATAGATAATATTTTTGCCATTCAAGCCCCAAAAGAATAAGATTTTTTGGCAATTTTAATAAGATAGCGATCGCCAACTACTGTAGGTACGGAAAGTTGCTCTGATTTTATTATTTTATATTCGGAGGGTATAACATTTTTCTCTATTTGCGTTAACTTCCCCTTCATGGCACAAAACAATCCGCCCACTGAAAGCAAGTGGTCACAGTGCCCCAACATATGGGCAAGTGAGGAAAAAGCTCTTGTAAGCACCATATCAAATCCTTTTTCTGGCATGTATTTTTCAACCCTCTCATGAACCTCAAAACAGTTTTTCAATCCTAATTTAAGACGCACGTTGAATAGGAACCGGATTTTTTTTCCATTACTATCAAGTAAAAAAAAACATTTATCAGGATTCATTATTGCCAACGGTATTCCCGGGAGCCCAGCACCCGTCCCAACATCTATGATTCTGCCACCATGTATACACTTTGTAATTGATAAACTGTCAAGAAGATGTAACCGTGTTATGTCGAGAGAATTTTTCGCAGATGTCAAATTATAAGCTTTATTCCATTTGACGAGTAAATCTAAATAAAGAGTTAGTTGTTGTTGCTGGAGATTGGTACATCTAACTTCCATATCATCAAGTCCACGAAGTAGAACCTCCAGTGTTCCATCGTCACTTCTGGTTTTATGCTGCATTTTTCTTTAATGATATCAAAAGTAGAGAAATTGCAGCGGGAGTGACGCCTTGTAACCTTGATGCGCGAGCGAGTGTCTCTGGCTTAGCCTCGCTTAATTTTTGAGTTACTTCTGATGAAAGCCCTTTTACCTTTGAATAGTCAAAAACAGCAGGGATAGGAGTATCCTCATGCCTTCGAAGGCGTTCTATCTCATCTTTTTGACGATCGATATACCCAGAGTATTTAGCTTCAATTTCTAACTGCTGAGCTACAACAGTGTCAATATCTTTATCAGACAACTTCAAAAGTATGTCTACAGTAAGTTCTGGACGTTTCAACAGCTGATATAAACTATACTCATGAGTAATGGGGTGTTTCATATGTTTAGATAATTGCTTTGCGAAATGACTTCTCGGTTGAATCCAAGTTGTTTTGAAATACCTCCGCTCAATATCAATTTCATTGGATTTAGCTTTAAAACTGTTCCAACGCGATTTACCGACGACCCCTAAATTCCAACCTATTTCGGTTAATCGTTGATCAGCATTATCCTCTCTTAATAAAAGGCGATATTCTGCACGGCTTGTAAACATTCTGTATGGCTCAGATGTACCCATTGAGACAAGGTCGTCAACCATTACGCCAATATACGCTAAATCTCTGCTCGGAACCCAACTTTTTTTGTTTTGTATTAGTAGTGCCGCATTAATTCCGGCTAACACACCTTGCGCAGCTGCTTCCTCGTATCCGGTTGTTCCATTAATTTGCCCTGCGAAAAATAAACGTTTCAAGAATTTGCTTTCCAGCGAATGTTTCAGATCCTGTGGGTTAAAAAAATCATACTCAATCGCATAACCGGGGCGAGTGATGTGCGCCTTCTCAAACCCCTTAATGGTCCTCACCAACCTGGTTTGTAATTCAAAAGGTAGGCTCGTCGAAATACCATTAGGATAAAGCTCATAAGTATTCAAACCCTCTGGTTCAATAAAAATTTGGTGATTTTCTTTATCAGAAAAACGAACTACCTTGTCCTCTATAGAGGGACAGTAACGAGGGCCAACACCCTCAATTGCCCCGCTGTACATTGGAGACTCCTTGAGTCCATCAGCAATAATTTTGTGCGTCTCTTTATTTGTCTGTGTAATCCAACAACAAAGTTGATCGGGATGATCAGTCGCAGATCCTAAAAATGACATCACTGGTCGAGGTTGATCCCCCCATTGTACAGATAATCCAGCAAAATTTACAGTGCGAGCATCGATCCGTGGTGGTGTGCCAGTTTTTAATCTTCCAAATCTAAAAGGTAATTCACGAAGAGTCCTAGACAAAGATGTGCTACTGGATTCACCGGCACGTCCACCGGAATAATTATTTTGACCAATATGAATTTTTCCAGCTAAAAATGTACCAGTGGTGAGCACAACAGCATCTGCATAAATTGTTTCGCCCGTCTGTGTTATAACTCCGCATACACATTCATCACGAATCAGAAGATCGGTGACAGTTTGCTGAAACACCGTCACATTAGAAGCAGAGTGAATCATAGATTTTATTGCTAAGCGGTATAAATCACGGTCAGTTTGAACTCGAGTAGCACGAACTGCCGACCCTTTACGAGAATTTAACACTCGAAATTGAATGCCAGCTTTGTCCGCAGCTTTCGCCATTGCGCCATCGAGGGCGTCAATTTCTTTAACCAATTGACTCTTGCCTATCCCGCCAATGGCTGGATTACAAGACATAATTCCAAGTGTGTCTAAATTTTGAGTGAGTAGAAGCGTTTTTTGCCCCATACGACTAGCTGCAAGAGAAGCTTCTGTTCCTGCATGTCCGCCTCCTACGATTATCACATCATATTGTTTGAGTTGTTTCATTAAATACCTTTTAATTTTAATATATGTTTAAGTAATATATATATTTATTTAATTATTGTTATTATTAAGTGCTATCTAAAGATTGGATAACTCATATTAACTCGGCAAAAACAATAAGTTAATTGAAAATTTGCAATGTATTATATAGTTATAACTTCCTCTAAAAAGATGTATAAGACATTATAACTTAGACTAAAACAAAAATTGGAGTATTACTTTTTTTTTGGATGTCAAATCTGAGTATAAAAAGATCATTTTTCCAAAGCATTTTCACAGGTTGTTCCTCTGACTGTGAATGTTTTTTCAAACCTTTTATAACTTTTTTTTCTAACAATTGTACTGAGTGGAGTATTTAACTATACTTTCCAACCATGTTAGAAGTGGTGCATCTGGGAGAAAAAAATGAAGAGAACGTTTCAACCGAGTAATTTGAAACGCAAGCGGACCCATGGATTTCGCGCGCGAATGGCCACAAAAGCAGGTAGATCGGTTATAAACCGCAGGCGTGCAAGAGGTCGAAAGCGCCTAGCGGCTTAGGACAGGGGGCGATCTTGCCCGATCAAAGATTTCGCGCATGCCATCGCTTACATGCTTCGAATGAATTCAGACAGGTTTTTAAAAATACCGACGTAAGAGTTGCACATCCAGATTTCCTTTTGCTAGCAAAAGGAAATCTCGTAGATTATGGTCGACTTGGTGTGATCGTGGGTAAACGACATATTACTAAAGCTTCAGCTCGAAACGTCGTAAAAAGACTAGTCAGAGAGACATTTAGAAAAAATATCCGAAGCGAGTCGTTTGATATTTTGTTCTTGGTAAGGAGTGATTTATCTGGAATCTCGAAAAAAGAATTAACAAGATTGTTTGAAGATGGATGGAAGCGTTTGAAAAATAAATGCTCTAAGTTTGGAAAAGTTAGTGGCTAAGTTAATTGTTATTATTATTCGTGGGTACCAGGTGCTCTTAAGTCCAATCTATGGTCCATGTTGTCGTTTTTATCCCTCGTGCTCAAATTATTCTTTGGAATGTGTAAAGCGGCATGGAGTAGTTTTGGGGACATATCTTATTTTAAGACGATTACTTAAATGTCATCCTTGGCATGAGGGAGGGGTTGATTTGGTGCCTGAGAAATCTCCTTTGTGGGCTAGTAAATCAATTGATGAGAGTAAAAAAGAAAATGGACTGGAGAAAACTTAGTCTTTTGGGTTCCATTGGGTTTGTCACTTGGATGCTGGTCATTCAATGGAGTAATTTTGAACCACCAGTGGTTGTTAATACGGTTGAACCGATTACGGTGCCGAGTCTATCGGATACTGGTAGCTCGCTACCAGTATTACCGAATGACTTAGACGAGATGGATATTCCAAAGACAAAACTTTTTGATATTAAGAAAAACGAAAAATACGAGTCAAAAACCAATGTTGTGTTTGTCGAAACTGATGTTTTTGATGTAATTATTGATCTAAACGGAGGCGATATTATCGATGTAAAATTACATCAATATTTGACAAAATCTTCTGGCGATGACGGGTTGCCTTTGCAAATGATGCTGCGTTCAGCAGACAGGTTCTTTGTTGCTAGTAGTGGGTTAATTGGCCGAGATGGTACTGACAGTAGAACACTAGGAAGACCTATATTTTCGACCGACAAGTACAGGTACACATTGGGCACCAACAATGTTTTAGAAGTTGATTTATTTTACGACCAGAACAACACCGATATTGTAAAGCGCTTTATTTTCAAAAAGTCGAAATATGATATTGGCGTTAATTATATTTTAACGAATAACACGATGTCTTCATGGGAAGGTCGCTTTTTCGGGCAAATAAAACGTGACAGCAAGCCCCCGAGCGGATTTAAAAGCGGTTCATTTCTTCAGCCACCATCGTTTTTAGGAGGTGCAAGACGCGAAGAGGATAAAAATTTTGCGAAATATTCTTTCTCAGACATGGCTGAAGAGCCACCCTCCTCCAGCATTAAAGGCGGATGGTTAGCATTTATGCAGCATTACTTCACAGCAGCGTGGGTTCCTCCTCAAGATGAGGTTAATCGTTTCGATTTTAAACAATCCAAAGAGCGTGCAGGCCATAACATTCTGAGCTTTGTTGGACAACCAATCACAGTTCCAGCGGGGAGCACAAATTCGTACTCCGCTAAATTATATGTGGGACCAAAAGATCAAAATTCTTTAAGGGAGTTAGCGGAACATTTAGATCTAGTCGTGGACTATGGGGTGTTTTGGATAATCTGTAAGCCAATTCATCAAGCAATGGTTGCCATTCATAGTTATATTGGCAATTGGGGGTGGGCTATAGTTGTTCTCACAATAATTATTAAAATTTTGCTGTTTCCTCTCTCTGCCAGGAGTTTGAAGTCCATGGCTCGGATGCGAAGCTTACAGCCGCAAATGGAAAGATTGAAGGAATTATATGGTGAAGATCGTCAAAAAATGGGTCAGGAACAAATGGCTCTTTGGAAAAAAGAAAAAGTAAATCCGTTGGGCGGATGTCTACCTATGCTGTTGCAAATGCCAGTTTTTATATCTTTATTTTGGGTTTTATCCGAGAGCGTGGAGATAAGACATGCGCCTTGGTTGCTATGGATAACTGACCTCTCCTCTATGGATCCTTTTTTCATTCTTCCAGTTATAATGGGAGTGAGCATGGTTGCTATGCAGAAACTCCAACCTTTGCCGACAGATCCGATGCAAGCAAAGGTTATGCAATACATGCCGATCGCTTTTACTTTTATGTGTCTTTGGTTTCCATCTGGCCTAGTTTTATATTGGACAGTCAACAACCTTTTATCAATTGGACAGCAATGGATTGTAAATCGACAAATTACCTCTACAAACAATTCTTCTACATCAGTTTGAGGATTAGTCTGGATGTTGGGGATTTATAGTGGTTACGAATTATGACGACACAATTGTTGCTCTAGCGACAGCTCCTGGGAATGCTGGAATAGGTATTGTTCGCTTATCTGGCAGCAATATTGATGAGTTTATGCGACAGATTTTAGGTTGTGAGTTAATTCCAAAGCAGGCATGTTTTAAACAATTTCTGAGCCATGATGGGGAATGTATAGACACGGGTATTGCAATTTATTTTCCCTCTCCCGAATCGTATACTGGGGAATGTGTCCTTGAGTTACAAGGTCATGGGGGTTCATTTATTCTCGATCGTGTGCTTCAACGCTGTAATGACTTAGGTGCCCGCCAAGCTCGTCCAGGTGAATTTAGTGAACGTGCGTTTTTAAACGGAAAAATGAATTTAACTCAGGCTGAAGCAATAGCGGATTTGATTTCGAGTTCCTCACTGGAGGCTGCGAGGTCTGCTATGAGATCGTTACAAGGAGATTTTTCGAAATCTGTTGAATTGATTGTGGCAAATCTGATGGAAACGCGAGTATTTGTTGAGGCTGCGATTGATTTCCCCGAAGAAGATATTGATTTTCTCAGTGATCCGAAACTATTGGAAAGGATTATAGGTATTGAGCAATGTTTAGACGAACTGTTAAAGGGAGCTAGAAGTGGAGTGATACTTCATGAGGGTTTGTCGGTTGTTCTTACTGGGAAACCTAACGTAGGAAAATCTAGTTTAATGAATCGTTTGGGCAAAGAAGACACTGCGATCGTTGCCAGTGAGGCAGGAACCACGCGTGATGTAATAAAAAAACAAGTTGTAATGAGTGGAGTGCCAATTCAGCTTATAGATACCGCGGGATTACGTGAAACTAAAAGCGAGGTAGAGAAAGAAGGAATTCGCCGAGCGTGGTCAGAAATAGAATTAGCTGATCACATCCTTTTAATTACAGATTCTGACTGTTGTTGTGTGCAAAAATTAGAGTCCGTTTGGCCAGAGTACTGCGCTCGTTACCCAAATAGAACTTCTGACGTTACGGTGGTTGTAAATAAGATAGACGCTTTAGGGTGTTCACCAGGGGTTGATCACCATTCATCGAAGGTTCGCGTGTCTGCCAAATATAACTTAGGAATAGATGACCTGGTTTCGCAAATTATGAAAAAGACGGGGTTTTCAAATAAAAGCGAGGGAAATCTTTCGGCACGACGGCGACATCTGTCAGCATTAAATGAGGCCAAGTCTTTTGTTATTTGTGCAAAAACACAGCTTAGTTTAAATCGCTCTGGAGAGTTGGTTGCTGAGGATTTAAAAATGGCTCAAAGAGAATTATCTCAAATTACGGGATCTATATCTTCTGATGAGCTGTTGAGCGAAATATTTTCATCTTTTTGTGTAGGAAAGTGACTAGTCTAAGGGTTTTGGTCATTACTGACCTACTACGGGAGGGGTTTTGAAAAGTTAAACTACTGTTCTTCCTACTGGTTATCAACAAGATATACATATAACATGGCTAAATTTTGAGCAAGTTTTTGGTGTTTACTGTAGATAATTTTTTTTTAAGAAATCTATAAACATATGATTAATATGTATTTTAATAACGATTTCTTTTCTTGTGCTTTTTTTGCATGTGGATAAGTCGGTATTAATGAACTTGCACTTCATGGTATTAGTTGCTTAGACGGGTTTATTCGAAGTATTATAAGATTGAACGTAATTTTGCAGAGACTTTTAAAACAAGAATGAGGAAAAATATGGGTCTAGAACTGCCTGAGGTCTTATGGAATCGATGTCAAAATCAATTGAAAAACGAGTTGCCGGAACAGCAATACAACACTTGGATTAGGCCTTTAATAACAGATAATCGTCAACAGGGAGAAGAAAAGCATTTTTTTTTAGTGGCTCCTAATCGGTTTATTAAGGAATGGGTAAAAAGTAAGTTTGCTAAACGAATTGAGGAACTTTGTTCGCACTATGGTGGTATGAAGTTGTCCTTAGTGGTTAGCAGTGATCGCTGCGGGATTGATGTAAGCAGTAAGGCACCTTGTGTTGAAGGAGTTGATTCTGCGAGTGATGTGGTTAAACTAAAAATCGCCGCACCAGACAATAATACCTCTGATGGGGGCGTAAAAAAACGTGTAACATCGGCAGCTGAAAAAAGTCTGCAAAGTAACCTGAATAGCACGTTTTCATTTCGTAACTTTGTTGAAGGGAAGTCAAATCAGTTGGCACTTGCTGCTGCACAACAGGTCTCCAAAAATCCGGGAGGTTCTTACAACCCATTATTCATTTACGGCGGGGTTGGCTTGGGTAAGACACACCTGATGCATGCAGTGGGCAACGCCATGAGAGTTTTTAATCCAGAAGCCCGAATCGTTTATCTTCATTCTGAGAGATTTGTGGCGGATATGGTCAGGGCGCTTCAGTTAAAGGCGATAGATGAATTTAAACGGTTTTATCGCTCCGTTGATGCTTTGTTGATTGATGATATCCAGTTTTTTTCTGGTAAAGAGAGGTCTCAGGAAGAATTTTTCCATACATACAATGCTCTTCTGGAGGGTGGGCAGCAGATGATTCTCACCTGTGATAGGTATCCGAGAGAAATGGATGGTGTTGAGGAGAGGCTTAAGTCAAGATTTGGATGGGGGCTTACGGTAGCTGTAGAGCCTCCGGAATTGGAAACTAGAGTTGCTATATTGATTAACAAGGCGGCGCAAGGTGATATGGCTCTGTCTCGAGAAGCTGCTTTTTTTATTGCTCAGAGAATAAGGTCTAATGTGCGAGAGTTGGAGGGGGCTTTGAAAAGGGTTATGGCACATTCTCAATTTTCCGGGAGATCTATAGATATTGATTTAATCAGAGAATCTTTAAAAGATTTATTGGCACTTCAAGATAAGCTGGTTACCATAGATAATATACAACGAGTGGTGGCTGACCAATACAAACTGAAGATTTCTGATTTATTATCGAAGCGTCGAAGTCGGTCCATAGCCCGCCCGAGGCAAGTGGCGATGCACTTGGCAAAAGAGCTGACCACCCATAGCTTGCCAGAAATTGGCGAGGCATTTGGTGGACGAGATCATACAACTGTATTACACGCCTGTAGGAAGATAAGGGAGCTTGAAATAGCGGACAAAGAGTTACAAAGAGATCTGAAAAATTTGTTTAGAACACTTTCGACTTAAGTAGATTTTGTTGAGATAAAAGGAACGCTTATGAAATTTAATCTTTCCAGAGAGGCTTTACTCAAGCCGCTACAATTAGTTGTTGGGGTTGTGGAGCGACGGCAGACACTGCCAATTCTGTCAAATGTGCTTTTAAGGATAGATGGTTCGCGACTATCTATAACTGCAACTGATCTAGAGGTTGAAATAGTAGGTTTTAGTGAGGTTTCTGGCTCTTTGGAAGGCGGGGACGTTACAATTCCAGCACGAAAATTTGCAGATATTTGTCGTTCGTTACCTGATGGCGCAATAGTGGAGTTCAGCAGTGGTGACGGACGTGCACAAATAGTTAGTGGTCGTAGCCGATTTACGCTTGCAACATTGCCTGCTAATGAATTCCCATCTGTTGAAGATAGTGAGGAGAGTATTGGATTTATTGCAAAAGGTTTGGTCATAAAAAGCCTAGTAGATAGCACCTCATTTGCGATGGCGCAACAAGATGTTAGGTATTATTTAAATGGAATGCTTTGGGAGCTATCCTCAAATAATTTGCGGGCTGTAGCAACCGACGGTCCTCGTATGGCGCTGTGCGATGTTGAATGTTCAGTAGATATAGCAGAGAAGATTAGCGTAATAATGCCAAGGAAGGGTATTGTAGAATTATCTCGTCTGCTTGGGGATGATGATATCGCTATCACAATGGGAGTTAGTCATGTTCGAGCTAAGACAGATGATTTTTGTTTTACGTCAAAACTGGTGGATGGAACTTATCCAGATTATGAGCGCGTACTCCCGAAAGGCGGAGAAAAGAGAGTATTGGGTGAAAGATTGGAATTACGACAAGCTTTTAATCGAACATCGATTCTATCTAACGAAAAATATAGAGGAGTGAGACTACTGCTGTCGAGTGGCGGATTGAAAATGGTTGCAAATAATCCAGAGCAAGAGGAGGCGGAAGAAGAAGTGTCAGTTGACTACGTTGGAGATGACCTTGAAATAGGGTTTAATGTTAGTTACCTGCTTGACGTTTTAAATGTTCTTAAAGGAAGTAGCGTGTGTTTCACGCTGTCTGATTCAAATAGCAGCGCTTTGCTTGAGGATTCCTCTGAAAACACCCGCGCAGTTTATGTGGTTATGCCAATGCGCCTGTGATTCGGGGTAAGAGTCCACTCCATCCCATGAAGTATGAGATGAGATATTGCTTTTAAAACTCGAAGGGAAAAATATAAGGAATCTTGATAACTTCAGTGTGCGTTGTTGCCCTTGCGCTAACATTATCTATGGAAAAAATGGAAGCGGGAAAACAAGTTTTCTGGAGGCAATATATTTTCTTGGCCGGGGAAGATCCTTTAGAAGTAGAGATACAAAGACTGTCATACAGGCAGGCCAAAGTGAGCTCGTGGTGTCGGCACAGTTTGATCGTCTTCAAAGTGGCGTAGTTTCGAAGATGGGTGTCCTTCGTACTATGAAAGGTAAATTTGAAGCTCGCCAAGATGGCCGAGTTATAAGAACTGCGGGAGAGCTTGCAGTCCAACTACCAATCCAGTTAATTGATGCCCATAGTTTTCTTTTGCTCGAGGGCGGGGCGCTCCAGCGCAGACAGTTTTTGGATTGGGGCGTGTTCCATGTGGAACATTCATACATAACCCTATGGAGACGATTTCATAGGGCTCTTAAACAGCGCAATCAATTGCTGAAGCATGATAGACTTCGTTCTTCGGAATTGGAGTTGTGGTCGAGAGAATTGGTTGGATTGAGTGTTTCTATTGCAGAGAGAAGAGAAGAATACCTCAGATTGTTAGTAGAAGAAGTGGTCAAAATTAGCGCCAATTTTAAAAGTTTTGTCGGTATGTCGATTGAGTACTATAGAGGGTGGGATCGTCAAAACGATTTAGAAGAGATTTTAGCGAAAGATTTAGACCGAGATCGTAAATATGGTAAAACTCATCAAGGACCACATCGAGCTGATCTGGTTGTGCTCTTTGGTGGCGCTCCAGCAGTGAGTTACCTCTCTCGCGGGCAAATAAAAGCTCTAGTGTATGTTATGAAACTGGCTCAAGCAGCAATTTTCCAACGAAAAACTGGAGTAAAATGTATTTTTCTACTTGATGACTTACCCGCTGAGTTAGATGTTTGGCATAGAGATTATCTATTAATGTCATTGAATCAGTTGTCATGCCAGTATTTTATGACGGGAGTAGATATAAAGGATTTCATAAATATTGTTGAGAAAAGTCCCCATCAAATTTTACATTTAGATCAAGGACGGTTGGCCAGTTGATACAACCGACAGGGTATATAGTTTATGGTTGATAATAGTTATGACTCGTCCAGTATTACCGTGCTCAAAGGATTGGATGCCGTAAGAAAGCGTCCGGGCATGTACATCGGAGATACTGATGATGGAACAGGGTTGCATCATATGGTTTTTGAGGTGGTTGATAACTCGATTGATGAGGCTTTGGAGGGATTTTGTTCTGAAATTCAAATATCGATTCATTCTGATGAGTCAATAACTGTGAGTGATGATGGTAGAGGTATACCGACTGAAATGCATGAAGAGGGCGTGTCAGCCGCGGAAGTAATATTAACTGTGTTGCATGCCGGCGGTAAATTTAATGACAAAAATTACAAGGTGTCTGGAGGCCTTCATGGTGTGGGCGTTTCTGTAGTCAACGCACTATCCGAGCGCTTATGTTTAACGATAAGGCGAAATGGAACGGTCTATAACCAGACGTATAAAAATGGAGAGCCTCAAGGGTCGTTAGAGCAAATTGGACACGCTGATTCCACGGGGACTGAAATTCATTTTAAACCCTCTGCCGGGACTTTTACTAATATAAAATTTCATTTCGATATATTAGCGCAGCGTTTACGTGAATTATCTTTTTTAAATTCGGGTGTAAGAATTATTTTGCGTGATGAGCGATGCAAAAGGGAGGAACAATATGCTTATGCCGGCGGTTTGATGGCGTTCGTTGAATTTTTGAATTTGAATAAAACTTGTGTTAATAAAGTGGTGCATTTTTGCGCCTTACGTGATGACGGTATAAGCGTGGAGGTGGCTCTTCAGTGGAACGACGGATTTCAAGAAAATCTTCTGTGTTACACCAATAATATTCCTCAAAAAGACGGCGGTACCCATCTCGCTGGATTTAGGACAGCCCTCACGCGGGCACTAAACACATATATTGACAAAGAGGGTATTAGTAGCAAGGGTAAGGTGAATACAACTGGAGACGACGCAAGAGAGGGGTTGATGGCAATTATTTCGGTAAAGGTGCCAGATCCTAAATTTTCATCTCAGACTAAGGATAAGCTAGTGAGTTCTGAGGTTAAAACAGCGGTTGAGCAAGTGGTCGGAGATAAATTTGGCGAGTACCTTCAAGAGTTTCCGCAAGATGCGAAAGCGCTGGTAAATAAAATGATAGATGCGGCACGTGCCCGAGAAGCCGCTAGGAAGGCAAGAGAAATGACACGTCGAAAAGGCGCGTTAGATATAGCCGGATTACCCGGCAAACTTGCTGATTGTCAAGAAAAAGATCCTATTTTGTCAGAACTTTTTTTAGTAGAGGGAGATTCGGCTGGTGGATCAGCAAAGCAAGGTAGAGATAGACGTAGACAAGCGATATTACCTCTAAAAGGGAAAATTCTTAATGTAGAGAAAGCACGGTTTGATAAAATGTTATCAAGTGCGGAAGTGGGAACATTGATAACCGCTCTTGGCTGTGGAATAGGCGCCTCCGAATTCAATCTTGAAAAGTTGAGGTATCACACAATTGTTATAATGACAGACGCCGATGTTGATGGTTCTCACATACGAACGTTGCTGTTGACATTTTTTTTCCGACAGATGCGCAAGCTGGTTGAACATGGTCATATTTATATAGCACAACCGCCATTATATAAGGTGAGTAAAGGTTCCTCAGAGCAATATGTCAAAGATGATGCTGCGCTCACGAGTTATTTAACTCAAAGAGCTCTTGAACACGCGAGTTTATATGTGAACGCTAATGCTCCTCCAATTCAAGGTGTTGCGCTCGAAAGTCTTGTCACTAGTGTTCGTAATATTGAGGGGCTTTTCCAACGTCTCTCCTTAAATTATCCGAAATATGTGCTTGAGGCACTACTTAAAGTTGCGCGTTTTGATCAGGCATTGTTTGCTGATGAATCTAAAATATCCGGATGGTGTAGGGAACTTTCTGATTGTTTTAAAGAATTCGAGGATGGAACGCATCGCTTTAGGGTGACTTTCCAAAAAGATCAAGATTTTAAAATATTTCTTCCTGCTATCGAAATAGTGGCGCATGGTGCTCCAAAGACAATTGTTCTCTCCCGTGATTTTTTACAGTCTAAAGAATATGAGTCGATCGTGTCGCTGGGACATACACTTAACGGACTCATAGAACATGGTGGTTATGTTCAGCGTGGTGAACGTACCAAGCAAGTTAAAGATTTTGACGAGGTAATACTATGGCTAATGAGTGAGGCGCGGAGAGGATTAAACACTCAACGTTACAAAGGGCTGGGAGAAATGAATCCATCTCAGCTTTGGGAAACTACTATGGATCCGCAGAATCGGACAATGCTCAGAGTAACAATCGATGATGCAATTGCTGCTGACCAGATGTTTACTACTTTAATGGGAGATCAAGTAGAACCAAGGCGAGATTTTATAGACAACAATGCTTTAGCTGTTGTGAATTTAGATATTTGAGTTGAGTCATATTGCACTAGTCGACTTTCTTGATGTTTTGAGATAAAAAAGGCCTCGGATTCCAGGTGATTATTGAGACTATCGTAAGACGTGCTGAATTAATGTTTATTTAGCGATCAGTCATCCTTTAGTTAAGAAGTCATAAGTGAGATGTCAGCTACTTTTAGAAACAACTCTTGAAGCTCATTCATAAGCGCTAATCGATTGTTCCTAACTAAATTATCATCGGAAATAACCATCACGTTTTCGAAGAAATCATTTAAAGGCAAGTGTAAAGGAATCAGCTTCTCAAGAGCATCGTTGTAGCAACGCAGATTGACTTTCTGATTAACTGTGGGCTTCACTTTTCGGATAGTATGGAAAAGTAATTTTTCTTTGTCAGTTACGAAATAATTTACATTAATGCTCGTGTCGTTACACACATTTTTGGTCAAAATATTATTGACTCGTTTATTTGCGGAAATTAATTTAACAGAATCTGCTTTAAGCCTGAATTTTTCCATTGCTTTTGTTCTTAAGTCAATGTCGTATAAGTTGGTTAGTTTCAACGCAGCCACAGATTTATAACTTTTTGGATTAAACCCTTTTTCTTTATAGTAAGCATTTAAGCGATCTAGAATATAAGTAAGCACTAACTCCTTACTCTCCTTAGAAATATTGTTACCATGAAGACTAAGCTTGTTTGCAGCTACTTCAATACTTTTTTCTAGCTCCATATCAATACCGCCTTCGATAATAATCCTTATCAGTCCTAAGCTTGCTCGGCGAAGGACAAAAGGATCTTTCGATCCGGTCGGTTGAAGGCCTACTCCAAAGATTGCGACTAGAGTATCTAATCGATCGGCTATTGCTAAGGTTATCGCAATCGGACAAGTTGGGATTTTATCCCCAGAAAATTTTGGTAAGTAATAGGCAGAGATGGCCTTTGCGACTAAGGGGTCCTCCTGATCGTTCAATGCATAGTAATATCCCATCACCCCTTGTAATTCGTCAAACTCTCCCACAACATCACTCACAAGGTCTGACTTACATAATTGGCCTGCGCGATGCGCCAACGATGGATTTGCCCCAGTATATACGGCAAACGCTTTGCAGAGTGAAGCTACTCTCTCTGTTTTTTGTAAAAGTGATCCCACTTCAGATTGAAATACGATGTTTGAAAGCTTCTTCCGCCATTTTTGTAAGGTTTGGTTTAGGTCATTTTCATAAAAAAATTTAGCATCTGCTAACCGAGATTTAATTACACGCTCATTGCCCTCCGACACTTGCTTTGGGGCTTTACTAATCAAGTTTGCGACAGTAATAAAATAGGGCATTAAATCCCCATCGGCACCTATTACGTGGAAATATTTTTGATGCTGTTGCATCACTGAGATTAAAATTTCATGTGGAATTTTGAGGTAGTCTTTATCGAAAGACCCGATGAGCGGAACCGGCCACTCATTTAGAGCCGATACTTCATTGAGAAGCTGATCAGTTAGGACAGCTTTACCACCTATTTCCTGCGCTAATTTGTCTGCACCTTCTTTTATAATTTCTTTTCGTCTTCCAAATCTTCCTATTACAAAGCCGTTTAGAAGTTGCTCCTCATAAGTTGCGACGCTGGAAATTAAAATTGTATCGGGCGCTAGGAACCTGTGACCTCTTGTGGTGTTGCTTGAAATTATCCCCATAATTTCTATATTCAGCGTTTTAGAACCGTACAACACCACTGCCCAACGCACTGGCCTAATAAATTCTTCTCGCAGATATCCCCACCTCATGCGCTTTTCCAAAGGTATTTCGAAAAGCACTTGCCGGATCAAACCCTCAAGCAAGTCAGGAGTATAGGCACCGATACGAAGCTCTCGAAGACACAATTTTTCTTGATTACCATCGTTTTCAATTAACTCACTAATTTGACTGATTTTGATATCATTTTTCTTCGCAAAAGCCTTGGCAGCTTGGGTTGGCTTGCAAGCATCATCGAATGCTATGTGCTTTGGAGGTCCCCAAATTATGATCTCTCTGTCAGCAGCTTTTGAAGCAAGTGATTGGACAACTACAGCGAGTCTACGGGGTGTTGCAAATACTTCTATATTATTAAAATTGACACTATTCCTCTTTAGTGCAGTCTTCACTCCATTTGAGAAAGCGAGAGAGAGCTTCTCTAAATTTTTTGCAGGCAACTCTTCTAACCCAATTTCAATAAGCAGATCATCATACATCTAGCAAGTTCCGGCTGTTTTGGAGCATGTTTTTGGTGAGTTTTGGATTGGCTAGAGGGAACCCTAACGCGGCTCTTGATTCTAGGTAGCCTTGCGCGACTGCTTTCGCAAGACTTCGGACTCTAAGAATATAACGTTGCCGCTCTGTAACTGAAATTGCTTTACGTGCGTCCAATAAATTAAATATATGAGACGCCTGCATAACTTTTTCATACGCAGCGAGAGGAAATTTGTCGGAAATTAGTTGAATGCTCTTTTTTTCGCACTCGTCAAAGTGAACGGTCAAGAATTCTATATTAGCATGGCGAAAGTTATAGTTGGACATTTCGTACTCATTTTGTTTAAAAACGTCGCCATATGTAATAGGACCGAGCTCGCTCTCAGTCCAGACCAAATCATAAACAGACTCGACACCTTGTGTGTACATAGCCAATCGTTCAAGACCGTAAGTAATTTCACCAGTCACCGGAAAGCACTCAAGGCCTCCTGATTGTTGAAAGTACGTAAATTGAGTTATTTCCATCCCATTTAACCAAACCTCCCATCCAAGTCCTGACGCGCCAAGTGTTGGAGATTCCCAGTTATCTTCTACGAATCGGATATCATGGATTCTTGAGTCAATTCCTATCGTATTGAGGGATCGGAGAAACAGCTCTTGAAAATCCTCAGGAGAAGGTTTCATCACCACCTGAAATTGATAGTATTGCTGCAATCGATTAGGGTTTTCACCATATCGACCGTCGGTAGGTCGTCTGCATGGTTGAACATATGCGCTGAACCAGGTTTCTGGACCTATTGAGCGTAAAAATGTTGCCGGATGAAAAGTGCCTGCGCCGACTTCCATATCTAAGGGTTGCATAATTATGCAGCCTTCTGCAGACCAAAATTGCTGTAATTTAAAAATCAAATTCTGGAAGTTTAGTGGCTCAGTGTTATATTCAATTTCAATCATTGACCATACTTTTTGATGAATTATTTATTCTGCAATTATAAGCTGGAATGACTAGAATGATAGGCAATAAGATGATCAAATGCCGATATTTAAAGCTAATAAGCTGTAAAGGTAATTTTATTAAGGATTAAACAGATTTTTATCAGATAATCGATTTTTTCAAAAGGGAGTTCTTCAGGTCATGACGAGTTCAACAAATCATAAAATTCTCAGAAAGGCAATTTTTCCTGTCGCTGGTTTGGGCTCTCGATTTTTACCCGCCACCAAGGCGAGCCCGAAAGAGATGATGCCGGTTGTTGATAAGCCCCTGATACAGTACGCAGTAGAGGAGGCAGTGTCCGCCGGAATAACTGAAATGATTTTTGTTACGGGTCGGGCTAAACGGGCAATCGCAGATCATTTTGACAAAGCCTATGAGTTAGAGCATCAGCTAGAAAAAAGCGGAAAAAGGGAATTGCTTGAAATTGCACAAGGAGTTGTTCCCAAGGGTGTTAGCTGTACTTACATCCGACAAACCGAGGCTTTAGGTTTGGGACATGCAGTCCTTACTGCAGCTCATTTGATAGGAGATGAGCCCTTCGCGGTATTGCTAGCCGACGACTTAATTCATTGTGAGGTATCTGCTTTGAAACAAATGGCGGAACAACATAATTTCTACGGCAGTTCAGTAGTTGCGGTCCAACAGGTATCAGGTGCGGCTATCTCGGCTTATGGCGTTATCAGCGGTGTTCAACAAGGTGACCGTCTTTATTTGCTAGATGGCATTGTAGAAAAACCAAAAGTTAAAGACGCTCCCTCAGATATGGGGGTGACTGGCCGTTATATATTCTCACCCCAAATTTTTGAGCACTTACGTGCTTTAAAACCAGGGGCTGGGGGTGAGTATCAGCTAACCGACGCGATTCAAATGCTTTTAATGCAGGAGCAAGTTATAGCTTATGAATTTCATGGGACTCGATATGATTGTGGCTGTAAACTTGGATTATTGAGAGCTAACATAGAGTTAGGCTTGGAGCACCCCGAAATCGGAAATGAGCTGCGTGTATTTTTAAAAAATGAGTTATTTCAAAAACTACAATAGTAGGATAAGGGGATTAAGATTAAAAACATGAAGGGGTGTCTGATATTGTGTTTATTGAGGTGCCTGGCGTGGGTTCCTTTGTCAGTATCACGTTGTTTTGGTAAATTAACCGGTGCTATCGGGTACCGTCTCAATGGACGATCTTGCCAAATAGCAAGAATAAATTTAAAGCTTTGTTTTCCCTCCTTAGAAGAGAATACCCGTGAGCAACTTTGCCGAGAGCGGATTAAGCACATGGCTCAAACAATTCTTGAAACGCCGGGGCTTTGGCGGCGTTCGTCATCTTGGTTAACAAAACGGACTGTTGAAGTAAATGGGTTGAACTTTTATGAAAAGGCAATGAAAAATGAAAATGGAACGATTTTTCTCGTTCCACATATGGGTAATTGGGAAGTCGTTGGTCTATGGCTTGCGCATCACACAAAAATAACTTCGCTGTACGAGCCACCAAAACTTGCAGCTCTTGAAAAATGGATCAGAACTTGTCGCCAGAGTTCTGGAGCGACACTGGTACCAACATCTCCGAGAGGAGTAGCCGCGCTTTTGAAGGCTGTTAACAAAGGGGAGGCAGCAGGGATCTTGCCTGATCAACAACCTCCTATTGGTAGTGGTGAATTTAGTACTTTTTTCGGTCTTCCAGCATTCACAATGACTTTAATACACAAGCTAATACAGCGGAGCAAAGTAAATGTACTTTTTTGCGCGGCTTTGAGAGTGTCTGGAGGATGGCAACTGCATTTTCTTCGGCCAGAAGAAGATATTTTTAGCTCAAATCAGGATCAGTGCTTAAGAGCTGTGAACCTTGGCATAGAAAAAATTGTTTCGCTTGCTCCTAACCAATATCTTTGGGAATATGAGAGATTTCGGCACACCCCCAACGGGTTTTCTTCTGCCTATGAGTAATGACTCTGTGTGGTCTCAAGCCCCAAGTTTCCATAAACTGGGCACTAATGTTTGGCATGTTATTACACATAAAGAAATTTTTTTTATTCCGAAAGAATGGCGCTTTTGGCTATTATCTCATGGCTCGTTAACAAAGCAATTGAGAACGCTAGCTACCACACATATTTCAGTAAAGCTTTTATCCCAAAAATATCAGCGACCGATGCTGTCGGAGCGAAGAGCGTTTGGCAATTCGGTCAGCAAGACGTCTTTTGTAAGAGAAGTTTTGTTGTGTGATGCCGACAGTCCAATAGTTTTTGCTCGGACAGTGTGTCCTAGAAATTATAGAAACGGAATTTGGAGAGAGATTCAACAGTTGGGTGACCGTTCTCTTGGTGATTGGTTATTTGGTAATCATTCCGCCATCCGTATTAATGTAAAATTTGCCCGATTGAATCCTAGTAATTTTTTTTTTAGAGGACAACCACTCGTCGAAAGCTATTTGTGGGGACGTAGATCGACTTTTAATATTGGAAATTCGTCAATATTAGTGACAGAAATATTTTTGCCGGATTTCGAAGCACTCAAATCAAAAGTAAATAAACAATGGAAATAGATTGTCGACCTTAGCGGGGTTATCTACCAATCCTTGGATACGCCTTTTTCGGTTGGATCGACCGATCGGCACCTATTTGCTTCTTTGGCCAACTCTCTGGGCCCTCTGGCTGGCGTCTAATGGTTTTCCTGAGATCGATATCTTATTAATATTTTTTGTCGGGGTCATTGTTACACGTGCTGCCGGTTGCGTTATAAATGACTACGCCGACCGCAATATAGATGGACAGATCTCGCGAACAGCTAATAGGCCCATTGCGACTGGCGAAATAAAGCCGCATTCTGCACTTCTAGCGTGCGTATTCTTATTGGTGTTGGCATTTTGTTTGGTGATACAGACTAACTACTTTACCGTTGTTCTTTCTATGGTGGCGGTTGTTTTGATGACTATTTATCCTTTTTGTAAACGCTGGATTAATTTTCCACAAGTAATTTTAGGATTAACATGGGGGTGGGTGGTGCCTATGAGCTTTGCTGCAGTAGGGCATAATATTTCTTTTGTAGCATTTGCATTGTATTTATCGGTTGTATTTTGGACCATTGCCTTTGATACTCTATATGCGATGGTCGACCGAGAAGATGACATTCGTGTCGGGGTCAAGTCCACTGCAGTATATTGGGCTGGAAATGAGCTACGTCATATTGCGTTGTGTCAGTTATGCTCTTTAATCTTACTTGCTTACTGCGGGCATCAATCTGGGCGTGGTTGGGCCTTTGGTGCCGGTATTGCAATCACAGCAATTTGCTTCGTGCGCCAGTTGCGGCTCGCTAATAGTCGTGAAAAATCTGATTGTTTAAACTCATTTATGAACAATCATTGGGTTGGTATGTGTATCTTCTTATTTCTGGTTTTAGACTACTGTATGATTGATTGATTGATTGATTGATTGATTGATTGATTGATTGATTGATTGATTGATTGATTGATTGATTGATTGATTGATTGATTGACGATATTTTACTTGGATTTTCTCCAAGACAATATTCGATTATTTTTGGGCATACTTAAGTTGCCGGTCATTTGTAGCCCTAATCTTTGTGCTATTTCATCGATCATCTCAACTTGACGTAAACCTCTGTTTGGAGAGGACTCTTTTAATCTTTTATCAAATGCTATGTTGCTCGGAGCCATATCAATATCACGAAATTTAAATGGCCCATAAAGGCAAAAAATACCATCTTTCGGTAGTACCGAAGCGGCACCAGTGATCATATATTTAACGTTTTTCCACGATAAAATATGACTTGTGTTAGCACTGAAAACCGCATCATAAGGGGTTTTAGGCCAAGCCTCGCACACATTTAGTACGATGGGCTTACAAAGGTTCGGCGCGGGGTATGCATGTAACCATTTGTTGATATCATCTTGCCGATTTTCCAGATCACTAGGTTGCCAATCTAGCCAAGGCAGTCGTGGTGCAAACCATGCGGCGTGTTGGCCTGTGCCACTACCGATCTCTAAAACTTTAGACGTTTGTTTAAATAGTAATACAAGTTGCTCAATAATCGGATCTCGATTGTTTTGGCATGACAGAGAGATAGGCAATATCGTCAAGGAAAAATTAACCGCGAGTAAAAACCCATTTATCGGGGGAACTTAGTCCAGAGTTAAAAAGATAATCTCCATCTCTGAAATCTTTAAGATCGTTTATGTTCGATATTTTATTTTTAATTGCAAACGCGGCAATCTGGCCACGAGCGCGTTTTGCGAAAAAACTTATCACTCGGTAGTCATTCCCCCTTTTTTCTTTAAAAATTGGTGTGACCACAGATGTTTCTAAATTATTGGGCGTGATTGCTTTAAAGTACTCATTAGACGCCAAGTTTACTAGGTAAGGCGGTATCTTTTTTTTGCTCAAAGCCTTAATTTGTTTATTACAGGCATCAGTGATTATGTTTCCCCAAAATTTATAGAGGTCTTTCCCTCTCAGATTTTCAAACTTTGTCCCCATTTCGAGTCGATAGGGTTGCATAAGATCAAGTGGACGAAGAAGGCCATAAAGTCCAGAGATAATGCGTATGTGGTCTTGCGCCCAGATTAAATCTTTTTCATTAAATGTTTCGGCGGATAAACCTTGGTACACATCACCTTTAAATGCGAAAACAGCTTGTCGAGCATTATCTTGATTGAAGGGCATATGCCAATCTTGATATCGCTGATAATTTAGAGAACCTAATTGGTCACTAAGGCCCATTAGCCTAGATATTTCTTGTGGCGAAAGAGTTTTTAACCGATCTATCAGCATGTGGGCTTGTGGCAATAGTTCAGGCTGAGAGTGGAACGTGTCTGTAATCGGATCGCTGTAATTTAGCTTCTTAGCGGGCGACAAAAGTAAAAGCATAATAAAATTCCACTTATAGACTCATAAAATATAATTTTGAAGGGAGTAAAGAAACAAATCAAGGAACAGATACATAGTTTATACATGATATTAGTTTGGAGCAAAAATATGAGACAACTCCTGTTGATTTGTTTAATTACAATGCCGATCACTTCGTGTTATGTCAATCCAGTAATTGGACAACGTGATTTTACTCTCCGTTCATTTGTTGAAGCCGAGTCTATTGGGGAAAAGAATTTTGCTTCCGTAAGGCAGGCACAGGGGGGCGATTATTACGTCGACTCGGAATTACAACGGTATGTCAGCGATGTGGGACTTAAATTGGTGGCAGTGGCTGATAATCGCCAGTTACCATATCGATTTATAGTATTGAACAACCCTATGCCCAACGTATGGGCATTGCCAGGCGGAAAAATTGCAATTAATCGTGGCTTACTTCCTTATTTACGAGATGAGGCTCAATTAGCAGCGGTTTTAGCGCACGAAATAGCTCATGCAGCTGCTCGACATGGAGACACTCAAACTACACGTGGTTATTTGATGCAGTTTGGGGCAACTGCCTTAAGTGCCCGAACTGAGGGAATTATCTATAAAAGTTACGCCGATTTGGCTACTCCTATCAGAGGCGCTACGCAAATCGCGAGGTACGGGACATCAGATGAGTTGGGGGCAGATCTTTACGGAATGCGTTGCATGGCGCGAGCTGGTTATGAGCCCATTGCGGCAGTGGAGATGCAGCAGACATTTTTAGCTTTGGCGGGTAACCCCAAAACCGAGGAGAGTTGGTTTGGTGACCTCTTTTCTAGTCATCCACCATCGCTTAAAAGATTCTCGGCCAGCCAAATGACAGCACGAGGACTGGTTTCAGGTGCCCGCTATAAAAATCGATTTGAACAAGCCATGAGCAATTTGCAAAAAGATAAACCAGCTTATAAAGCAGCCCAAGCTGCGGATATTGCACTATCGAAAAACTTACCAAAAAAAGCACTTGAATTATTGAAAACTGCTATTGCGATTCAACCTAATGAAGCCGAATTTTGGAGGTTGAAAGGAACTGCATGGGAACAATTAAATTTGGTAGACAGTGCAGAAAGAGACTATTCCTTAGCAATCGCGAAAAATCCGAATTACTATTTAAATTTTTTGAGGCGCGGTATTTTTAGATATAATCAGGGCAGGGTTATTGCTGGCGTTTCGGATATTCGTTCTAGTCACAAGCTCTTGCCTACAGCCTTGTCTAATTATTATCTAGGACAGGATGCTGTGCTCGCTCAGAGCTATCAGACCGCAGAAATTTACCTGAGGGCGGCAGTAAATAGTTCATCTGCTATACAAGAAAAAGCTCGAACTGCTCTTGATTCACTCCTTTTAGAACAGAAACCCGAAAAGTTTTTCAAGACAGTCTTGTCGCGCACCGAGCGCGGTGTCCTCCAAGTTCAGATTACAAATATGGGACCTGTGAAATTGATGGCGACGCATCTTAAAATTTCGATATCCAATGGTATTTTGTGGCAGGATCGCTTTATTGACCTTGAGGCTGTATTGGTACCAAAACAAATGGTGCGCGTACAAACCACTATAATTTCTAGATTAAGTGAGTGGACCTCAGGTAAATATAGAGCTAAAGTTATCAATGCAATGGTGCTGGATTAATTTCTTTTTTAAGTTTAGTTAATTTTTAAGCCTCAACAGACATTTTAAACCGAGGAATTTGGAGAAAATGAGTGGATAATCAAAACCGTTCGCCTTGTGCTGTGTGCAAACTTGTAAGGACTTACATGCTTGTAGCTATCCCGATGATTTTGATCATGTGGACAAGACCGGAGTTAAAAAAATTGCAAGGTATTTCGCTAACAAATGGGTTTGCTACGATCATAACTATTGGTTTTGTAACGATGGTCGTATGGAAGTATTACCAAGAATTCTGGAAGCCGCGTCGTGAAAATGCCAACAAAAGACGGCCCTAATTGCTGGGGCTGTATTCACTTCAAGATTACTCACGATAGAAATAGGCCCTATGGTTGTAATGCGATGGGGTTTAAATCAAAGGCACTTCCTAGCGTAGAAGTTATTCGAGCACATGGAGAGCATTGCCTAAGTTTTTACCCAAAGCATATCCAAAAATAGGGTCCATTTTTTCATTTTCTTTGAATTTATCTTTCTCTTACAAGCATGAATGGTTGGTTTATTACTCGCGCTTGTCGGCACGATATGCGTCCACTGTAGGTGTTTAAAGAACATCGAAAGGTATCTTGATGAAGGCTGCTGCTTGAGGTCCAATGATTGGCAACTTCAGCCTCAAGAAAAACGTTGGTATTAATTGCGGGCGCTATACAATCCGGTTGTATGATCGACTTCATCTCTTGATTAGTGGGGAGCCTCCATTTTATACCAGATTTTTCTGAGAATTCTTTCGCATAAGCAGTTGCTTCATCCCAAGACAGGTACAATGCTTCGCCTTGACACCTGTAGTTTACAAAGCGCTTTCCGCCTGAGCACCGGAACCAACGGGTACCAGTCTTTGGATCAATTGCCATTCCTAGCTCGTCAGTAATAAAATCTTGTTTGTCATACGCCTTGATCTGGTCTTCGCACTTAACTTCAGGCTCATGGAGATCACATCCAGCAAGCGAACTAATTAAAAGAGTTATTACGATTACAATGCAGCCGTTCGTAAGCAGCTTAACCATATTTCACCCAACCTGAAAATCTATCAGTAAATCAATCTATACCCTAATAAATTGATCGTAACCAAGTGCATGTAACCTTGCAACAAAAGTCTGTTTTGGGTCACGCTATGTATCTACGCTTTATCACGAGCGAGAAACCATTTATCATATTTAGCGCATATACTTACTTTGATAATATCAGAAATGACTGTAACAAAACCAACTATTCGCAAAAAGTGAATCGTTGTGGTCAATTATATAAGGCGTTTAATTAAATTTTTGATGGTTTCTGCCGATTTACGATACACTGATAAGTAGTTAAAGTAGATTTAAATGGAAGATGTAGACGTTCGACTTGAGAACGACCTAATTTTCCAAGGATTAACAACTAATTTAATTTAGCCCTCGTGAGGAAATTTTATGGATATTGCTACTATTGTGGGTCTTTTAGGAGCGTTTGGGTTGATCTTCATGGCGATTGACGATATTGGTGCGTTTATTGACACCCCATCACTATTAATCGTGGTTGCAGGATCTGCGATGGTCACGATGGCGAGATCGTCTTTGGGAGAATTTTTAAGCGCTGGTGGTGTTGCCGGCAAGTGCTTTATGTACAAGATGGACACATTCCCTGATCTTATAGAAACAATGGTTGAACTCGCCACGATCGCTCGAAAAGATGGAATGATTGCCTTGGAGGGCCAAGAGCTTTCGAATGCCTTTTTGGCGAAGGGTGTTGGGATGTTGGTGGATGGAGCAGAGCAGGATGTAATCAAGTCAACTCTGGAGAGAGAAAAGGATTCGACAAAGATAAGACAAATGCTCGGAGCTGACTTTTTTGCTGCATGGGGTGAGGTTGCCCCAGCTATGGGAATGATTGGAACTTTGATAGGACTAGTTCAGATGTTGGGGAATATGTCGGATCCGAAGGCTATTGGACCAGCGATGGCAGTAGCGTTATTAACTACGATGTACGGCGCTATATTGGCTAACGTGATCATGTTGCCGCTAAATATGAAACTTACGAATATGGCGTCATTGGAAGAACAGAATAATGAACTGATCATTGAGGGCTTGATGTTTATGGCAGAGGGCGGAAATCCTCGCGTGTTAGGTGATAAACTAGCCGCGTTTTGTGATGCTTCGGCGCAAGCTAAGCTTGCAGCCGCTGCCGGATAAGATAGAGTTCCAGCTATGGCGGAGGAACAAGAAAAATCAGCTGGGGAAGATGAAGCAGTTGTGCTCAATTGGTGGGAGATACCGATTGATCACGGTCCTGAGAAGCAAGACTGCCCAAAGTGTAAAGGCGGGGCGCCTGCTTGGATGGCAACCTTTGCAGATATGGCTACATTACTCATGGCTTTCTTTGTTCTGTTGCTTTCATTTGCTGAAATGAGTGTGCCAAAATACAAGCAGATTGCTGGATCATTGAAAGCCTCTTTTGGCGTTAAACGTATCGTGCCAACAATTACCATCGAGACCGCTCGAAGTATCGTGGTCGATGATTTTTCGCCTGCGGTCGCTCAACCGACTGTTTTTCGGGACGTTAAACAACGTTCAGACGATATCACCATGAGAGAGGTGGTTAAAAAAACTGAGGAGAAAGAAGCTGATTTTAAGACTCAACAGGACTTCCGGACGCTAGAGCAGGTTATGCAAGATGAAATCAATAGCGGCCAAGTTACAGTGCGCATAGATGACAATAAAGTCGTCGTTGAACTGAGCGCTACAGAGCAAAGCGGCGGGGCTGCAGATGTCGACGTTAAAGACGGCACTGGCGGGCCGATTAGCCAAAAGACCTTGGACATTGCGGCGAAGGTTGTGAATGCACAAGCGAGGCTCTCAACTGAAGTCGAAGTGCGAAGACAAAAATTGGCTGAGGGCGAGAAATCTCGGGGTCGAGATGACCAAAGTAGTTCGCAAAAGTCTCCTGGCGGTAAAACTAATAAACAGAATCAAGACATCGAAGATCAGTTCCAGAAAGTACGTGCCGACCTTTCTAAGGATATTCAGAGGGGTTTGGTGGAAGTAGAAAAAATTGGTAACAGAATAACTGTCCGATTAGCAAGCCAAGGCTCGTTTGTGTCAGGCAGTGCAAGTCTGAAGGATGAGTTCGAACGACTCTTAGGACGTGTTGGAAAATCTTTATCCGCGTCTAAAGGAAAAGTTCGAGTTGAGGGTCACACCGACAATGTTCCAGTGGCTTTTAGTGAGCGTTTTAAGTCTAACTGGGACCTGTCCGCTGCGAGGTCTGCTTCGGTAGCTCAATTTTTTATAAATGAATCCGGCTTCGATCAAGAGCGAATAACCGTTGCTGGATTCGCGGATACCAAACCAATTGCCAGAAACGATAGCTCTGTGGGTCGGGCTCGTAACAGGCGTATTGAGGTAATTGTAGATGGCAGTTGATTTTAGGGTAAAATTTAATGGCTGACCAAGAAGAAGCAAACTCGGAAGAGGAGACGGAATCTGCAGAAGTAAAAGAGGAGCAGATACTCGATTCTCAGGGTTACCCAACTGTATTGGATGAGGAAGGTAAGCCAATTGAAAGGGAGGTGGTTGTCCACCCCAAACCTCCGGAGTGCTCACCATGTAAGAGTGGCGCGCCCGCGTGGATGGCAACATTCGCCGATATGGCCACGCTCTTGATGGCATTTTTTGTACTCCTTCTTTCGTTTGCAGAGATGAATGTTCCGCGATATAAGGAAGTTAGTGGTTCAATGAAAAACGCGTTCGGGGTACAACGAATCGTTCCTACTGTCGAGCCTCCAAAGTCCAAAAGTATTATTGCAAAGCAATATAAGCGTGCGAAAGTTGACCATACTACGTTGAATGTCATCCAAGAGCAGACCACTGATGAAGAGCAACCAGTTGATCCTATACTCAAGGAAACAATTAAGACTGCAGATTTTGATACGAATTCTGATGTAGAAAAATTAAAAGAAACTATGGCAAAAGAGATAGCTCGCGGTAAGGTGGAAGTAAGAATTGAAGAAAAAAGATTGGTTGTAAAAGTTATCTCTCAAGCTAAGACGGGAGAAGATGGAAAAAACGAGAATGATATGTCGGGTGCTCAGGTTTCTCAAGATGACCTTGAGGTTTATGCAAAGATCGCTGCAGCTCAAGCCCAAATAGAATCAGTGGTTCAAGTTGAACAGGGTTCGCCTGACGACGTTGCCGCTAATTTATCGGGCATTTCGAATGCTAAAAGAAAACGTGCAATAGACGATCAGTTTGAAAGAATCCGAATGAATCTCTCAAACGAAATTTCGAAAGGTTTAGCCGATGTTGAGCGGGATGGAGATAAGATAATCGTCAGATTAGCGGAGAGGGGTTCATTTCGAAGTGGCTATTCAGATCTGAAGCCGGGCTTTAAACCCTTGTTGAAAAAAGTAGGTAATTCAATAGGGGAGTCCAGTGGGTTAATAACAATTGAAGGACATACAGATAACGTGCCAATGGCTTTTAGTGAGCGGTTTAGATCTAACTGGGACCTGTCGGCCGCCCGCTCAGCTGCAGTGGCTGATTATTTGCTGGATAACTCTTCTGTAGAAGAAGGTCGAGTGACAATTGTTGGTCTCGCAGATACCAAACCAATCAGACCAAATAGCACACCGCAAGGGCGAGCTAAAAATCGACGAATTGAAGTAATAATTGACGGAGGCTCGTGATTGAGTTTTTCATCAAGCTGGGTCTGGTCTTTCTCTGCGTATGAGGTCGGTGTCTAGAAACTTGAAAACTAAGTGTTTCTGAAGTGTGTTTTGTGGATCTTAGATGAACTTAAATCTAGAATAGATATATAGTCTGATAATTCCGCAAACACGCTACAGCTTAGGTACAGTTTTCGTTCAATCTTCGGATTTTCTGTTAGCCTTTTCTTCAATAATTCCGTCGAACTCTTGCTGCTCAGCGATGTTGTCAAAGATAGCCTTTGCATGTTGTTCGGTTATTTTAAATCTACCTCTTAAATCTTCGATGTGATCGGCCTCATCTTCGGTTATGACACCATCAGCCATTGCTGCGTTAACTTCAGCTTCAAATATTGCCTCGCGCCTAGCCATTTGGTTGGAAAAAGCAGAGGCTACGATACCGGTTAAAAGTGCTACAGCACAAACGCCCATCAGAGCAGTAAATGCTCCCACAATTTTACCTATTCCAGTGACAGGTGACACATCACCATACCCAACAGTTGTGAGAGTTATCATGGACCACCACATTGTGTGGGGGATCGATTGAAAGTTTTCTGGTTGTGCCTCATATTCGGCGAGATACATCATTGAACTGGATAAGAATAGAGCTATTGCCATGAGGTATAGGGCAGCTATAAACGACTGTCGTTCTTGATAAATTGCCGAAAACAGGTCCTCTAAAGCGGTGGAATAATGAGAAATCTTAAGTAACCTCAATAATCGCAGGACACGCAACCATCTTAAGTCGGTTCCTGGAAAGAAGTAGGGTAATATGCTGGGCAAAATAGCCGCTAAGTCAACTATTCCGTGAAAACTGAAGATATAACTTGCTCTTCTGCGCGCTGCATCAGCATATCGGTTTTTTTCATCTGCGGCCATTGACCAAATTCTTAATAAATACTCTATAGCGAAGACTAATACCGAGAAGATCTCAAACATAAAGAATTGTCTCTGATATGTTTCTCCCAAGGACGAAATAGACTCGAGGCATACTGCCAACAAATTTAGGAAGATTAATATTGACAGGAAATAATCACAAGCTAGGCTCGTTTTGTCGGTTTTGTCACCTTTATCAAGTATCTGAAATATCCTGCTCTGAGTGAATGCCATGGTATACCGACTCCGATTATCTATAATAATTGTGGATGCAATTCTTGTTATTTAAGTAATTTATGCCATGCACGAGCAGTGCTGTCAAGCCATACGTTTGGTTGTCTTTGTGAGCCTATCGTTAATAAGGGGACTCAATATTACGAAAAAAAGTTTATCAGTAATATAAAATTGTTGTGATTTTATTTGTTGCCAATTGTTTCTAGCCTTATAACAGGTTGAGTTAAATTTACCTGTTATATCGTGTTCCAGAAACTTGTAACTTGTAAATAGTGGCGCTGATTATTGGCTTTCTACTATTTCATTCAGATAAGCATTTACTTGAATTCGATGTTCAATTTCTGGTTCGCCGAGCTTACTTACGCGAGGATTTGGCTGATGCAGAGATATGAATTGATCAAAGAAAAGGCAGTCGGTAGGTAAATTATTTTTTGGTTGCGGCGTACTTGGCTTCGTAGAAGTAGTGGAATTTATTTCTAGTAGCTCCTCGTCCTGTGAGGGTTCGTAAAGCCAAGCAACCTCGTTACCGAAGTTAGATTCGCTGTTCTCGCCCTTGCTCCGAGATAGCTTTAAATCAAAAACGCTCTGAGATTGCGACTTCAGAGCGTTGGATATTGATGCGTATAACATTATGTAATTGAGCGGTTAAATAACAATTATGAGGCCATTGCTGCATTTTGGTCTTTCAAGAGTGAGGGCAAGAGCGTCCAAGCGGAACTAATTTCTTCCATCAAACCCTTTACCTCGCGAACAGCTTCAATGTCGTTGTAGAGATTGGCTTTAATCAATCTTCTTAAACAATAATCATACAACTCACTGAGGTTGCGTGCTAATTCTGCGCCCTTCTCAAAGTCCAAAGATCCCTGCAAACCAATAATAATGTTACTCGCTCTGTAGAGCGCATCGCTTTTCTCCTTTATCGACTTGCGCACCAGATGACCCTCGGCAGCTGACAGTGAGTCTATCAGGCCATCGAACAACATTTGGATCAACTGAACACCATCAGCATAAGGAACTGCTGATGACACATTAACATCTTGGTAGGCATTCAGTGCTTTGGCGTGTCTTTTCATTTTGTTGAACTCCTCGGTTTTTTACTACAACTGCTGGTGTAGTAGTTATATCGTCTAGAGTTCGGATTTCTTTAGAAAATAGTGGAATAAAATTTATAGAGGAACTGCTGAAAGTCTTCTTACTGAGTAGGACAAGTCGCGTAATTAGTGTTAACGCAAATGTCTGCTAAGTCAACCGCTTTGGTGATTTCTTCATCTTCGAGTTGTAACTTGGCTTGGTCGCCGACGTCTGCATGGTCAAGTTTTCCATTTTTCCCAGCCACCGTACTCCAAACGAGTGCTTTGAAAGGATCTGGATCACCAACTTCCCCTGCTTGTAGCATAAAAGCATACATAAACTGAGAATTAGCATACCCTTGCTTTGCTGAAAGAAGGTACCAATATTTTGCAAATTTGTAATCCATAGATACACCTTGGCCTTGATGATACATAAGGCCAATCATGTATTGTGAATCTGCAAGTTTTTGTTCAGCAGCTTTTCTAAAGTGTTTGAAGGCCTCTCTATAATTTGTTTTTACGCCATAACCAGAATAATAAAGCATGCCTATATTGTGTTGCGCTTCAGAAAGTCCTTGCTCCGCGGCCAGCCTATACCAGCGCATAGCGACACTGTAATCCTGCGAAACCCCAAAGCCCTCTTCATATAGATGACCGACGTTGTTTTGTGCCTCAGCTATACCATCATTTGCCATTCCGATCCAAGCGCGCATAGCAGTCGCGTAATGAGCCCGCTGGAGAGCGCTGAGACCGGCATTGAAATCCCCTGATACTGTTGGCGACGAAACGTAAAAAGCTATCGCTAACAATAGGCACCAATAAGATTTCCTCATGCTTCCTCCAAGTCAAAATACAAAACATTAAAACCCTTTTGAGGGAAGCAGTGTTTATTTGATAAACTGTACTAATCTCTCTCGATAGTTCGCGCCTGGCTTTGAACATCTATGACAGCTTGAAACAACTCTCCCTCTGCAATACTGCCGGTCATTTGAGTACTTTTCCTATGTACGATTGGTAAACTTTCGCCGACAAAGTCACTTACCTTAATCATCGCCTGTTTTAGTGAGTCATCAGAATATAATAGTGTTGGATTTTTATCCATATGGGTTTTGACAGCGTCGTCCCCGCAGGAAATAGCCTGATATATACTCAGCTTACCCAAAAGTATACCTCCTTCATCGACAACATAGGCTTCAGTGTGTTGCCGACGCTCCATATGCTTTCGGGCAACATTACCAGTATCACTAGCCCCTACGCGAATATGATCTTGCGATGCAAAAGGCTCCAATACTTGATGTTCTAATGCTATGGCCTCTCGACCTTTAATTAAATCAACTCCCCTATCTAGCAATTGGCGGTCAAAAAAAGAATGCCCAAATAAACGATGAGTGATTAGACTGCAGACCATAACCGCGATCATGGCAGCTACGGCGTATTCATAAGATTGTGAAAGTTCGAGAACAATTAGTACGGCGCTGAGTGGGGCACCAATCACTGAAGCGCTGACTGCTGCCATAGCGGCTACAGTCACTACAGATGCAACATCATTGAATCCGAGAGAGACAAGTAATTTTGTTGCGAGAGCACCTGCTGCAACGCCGATAAATAAAGCGGGTGAAAAAACTCCACCAAATATTCCGAATCCTATACACGCTGCAGTCATAAAAATCTTTGCTATCAACACACTTATGAGGAGCGGAACTAAGTATTCTCCAGATATCATATCATTGATATTACTTACTCCTAGGCCAAGTGCTTGAGGAACAAAAAGTCCTACTAAACCACAAGCAGTAGCACCTATAAAAGGAAGAAGAATTGGATTTACAGATAAGGAATTAGCCAATTTAGTGGAGTATCTTATTGATACCATGAAAATTATCGCGGTAATTGCAAATATGGGTGACAGGACAACCAAAAAAGGGACCACATCTGCAAGGGCAGGCGCAGCAGCGTTTATTTTAAACGCCGCTGTATGAGGAAAGAGATAACCACCCACCGAACTTGCTGTTATCGAAGAGACAGTAATAGGAGCTATAGCTCTGACAGAAAAGTGCCGGAGGATGGCTTCATGGGCAAAAATAATCCCCGCGATTGGTGCATTGAAACCAGCAGAGATTGCGGCGGCGACCCCGCAGGCAAGATAAATTTCTCGGGGAAGACGATTAAAGCCAAGACGCTTCCGCAGCTGAAGTTTTGATGTGATAATCCCTACGGTTGCCCCGAAATGTACTATTGGACCATATTGACCAACTGATGCTCCTCCGCTGACCGAAGTGAATGCCGCAAGGGTTGACGCAAGACCTTGCTTTATATTGAACGGGACATTGAGTTGGTGCACTGCGTACATGGAGTCAGCAGGGCCAGCCCACTTCGCAATGCCAAAAGTCCTTTTAATTATAATAATGGCCGCGGCCGCGGCCCACAAAAAGAGAAGACTTGAAAAGGAAATAGTTTGGTTGCCGATAGTGGTGGTCAAAAAATCTACACTTTCGCGTTGCTGACCAAACCACTGGACGCTCGAAACAAATAGATTCGATACAATTGCTAAACTTGCACCAATAAGACCACCAACAATAAACACGATAAATACTTCTAAAAAAGCTTCTTTTATTCGATTCATTTAGCGAACCTCTCTTATTAGGAAAGCGTAATGTTCTAGATTACCTAGTAAGTGATTGCTGGTCAAAGAATGATTCATCAGCAATGTTGTTATTAGTTTAATTTTTTAGGGTTTCAAAAACCTGACGTAGATTGAATTATTGAAGACGCTGCTTATTCTCATTAGAATGCATACTTATCACTAATTATTAAAGTGTTATAGTGCTTTGCCAGCGCTACATAATGCCAGTTTCCCTGCTCTTCTGATGGGCAACAAGGTTGAGAGCTGGGGCATCTGAATTTTGTTGAGACGATTTAGTGCAGAATTTAAAGACAATTGTAGGTCGGAGTGCGGATATCAATGAGCTCCGAGCTCTCATAAAAGTAGTGGGACCTAGTGATGCAACCGCCTTGATATTGGGGGAGAGCGGCACCGGGAAAGAACTCGTGGCGCGCGCGCTTCATGACTGTTCAGAGCGTTCTGCTGAACCATTTATCCCAGTTAATTGTGGCGCTATTCCTCGGGAGTTGCTTGAGAGCGAACTGTTTGGGCATCGAAAGGGAGCTTTCACCGGTGCGATATCAGATCGTAAAGGAAGATTTGAACTCGCAAGTGGAGGTACTTTATTTCTGGACGAGATCGGAGATATGTCCATGGACCTGCAAGTAAAGTTACTCCGGGTATTGCAGGAACGCATAATTGATCCAGTCGGCACAACACAGGGCTTAGCAATTGATGTTAGAGTTATTGCCGCTACACACAAAAACGTAGAGAATCTTATAGAGAAAGGCGAATTTCGTGAGGATCTTTTTTATCGGCTCAATGTTATGCCGATAGAAATCAAGGCCCTCCAAGAGCGAAAAGAAGATATCTTGCCACTTATCGAGCATTTTGCAGTGATGCATGCCAAGCGGAGATATAAACCTATAACATTTGTATCTTCATCACTTGAGCTGTTTATGAGATACAGTTGGCCCGGCAACGTCAGGGAACTTTCTAATCTTGTAAATCGTTACTCGGCACTTTATCCTGGACAAATCGTTGATTTCAGAAATGTTCCGGAAAGTATGCTACCTCTCGGCATTCGACTGTTAGCAAACTCTGAACCCGGTGAAATTCCAGCAACAGTGCATGTTTCCAGCGGTCAAGGCGCTTTTAATTTTGAAGACCAATCTGAGGCGAACCTATCATTAGCCATGCCGAGTAATCCAGCATTATCTAATTCATCAACAGAAGAGGTTAACAACGGAAAAGTCTTTGACGAGACGGTTAACGTAATATCAATGGCTCAAAGTTGGGATTCGTTTCCAGAGCAAGGACTTCCTTTAAAGCAACATATGGTAGATATAGAGCGGAGTCTTATACAGCAAGCTTTAGACAAGGCTGAAGGAAATGTTTCCAAAACAGCAAGACTTCTAAACGTACAACGAACGACGCTTATCGAAAAAATCAATAAATATGGTCTCTCAAGTGCCTAGGCTCTTTTGAACAGAAAATTTTCAATCGAAGGCTTTTCAAACACAAAGTAGCCAGCAAACAAATATTTCCCTGAATTAATCTATGTACTGGACTGTCAGATTGCCGACTGTTTTTGATTTTTGCGTACATAATCCTAACTTGCCGTTGGCGGATAACTGACAGTTTATTGCCACTATTGCAATAAATAATTGAATTGGTTAGATTTTTTTATCTGGCATATATATTGCTTTACTTTATATGAAGCGGCAATTTTTTTAAAACAAGCAGAGAGAAGGTACCAAAGTGGCAAATACCAATAGCATCCCGATGTTGTGGATAGATCCAGTCGATAAGCTTAATGATCAGGTTCGACAAGCCTTTATTGATAAAGGGTTTGATTTGCGTATAGGAGACTCTTTAGATATAGAGGACGATGCGTTCACGTCAGCCGAAATTGTAGTCGTTAGGCTGTCGAAGTGTGCCACGGCATTAAAAGAACTTCAAATGAAACTAGTGTCCCTAGGATCGCCTGCTCAAGTCATTACTCGCGTCGCCAGAGATTTATTTGAACTAGGCATTGAGGCTGTCCGCCAAGGAGCTTTGACAGCGGTCCCGTCTGAACAGCTGGCTCCCGCGGAATGGCGTCATATTGTCGATACTAATGTTTCAGAGCCAAAAACAGATACCAGCGCCTTTGTTTTTGCAGATCCCGTAAGCCGAAATTTGTTGGCTTTAGCTGAAAGAGTTGCGAGGGTAGACGTGACAGTGTTATTAACTGGACCAACAGGAGCAGGGAAGGAGGTTCTGTCCCGAATCTTGCATGATGCATCACCGCGCTTTGACCGGCCTTTTGTTGCATTTAATTGCGCCGCAATGCCAGAGAATCTCATTGAAGATATGCTGTTTGGGCATGAAAAAGGGTCTTTTACAGGCGCCAACAAAATACAACAAGGGCTGTTCGAGCAGGCGCAGGGAGGAACCATTTTTCTGGATGAAATTGGAGAAATGTCATACAGCATGCAGGCTAAATTACTAAGAATTCTCCAAGAGAGGTGTGTAGTAAGGCTTGGGGGCCAAAAGTCAATTGAACTCGATATTCGAATAATTGCGGCTACTAATAGAAATTTAAAGCAAGCTATAGCCGAGCATCGCTTTCGCGAAGATCTATACTTCAGACTGAGTGCATTCAAACTTTCACTGCCTCCATTAAGCGAAAGGCCATTAGACATCCTTCCTTTAGCAGAGCAATTTGTCTCTCAGCAAAACTTAACTGGGCACCCTATAGTGATCAGTCCAGCGGCGCAGCATAGACTAGTTTCGTACCCTTGGCCCGGAAATGTGCGGGAGTTACAGAACGTTATCGTTCGAGCAATGGTGCTATCCAACCAGAGATCGATCGAGCTCGAGCACCTCTTATTTGACGATCTCCACATAAATGATGAGTTTGCGGAGCCTTCATCAGACTTTGTTCCGCGGAGTGATAGGTCGCGTAATTGGACGCAGGGCAGTCCAAATCACGGTGTTTCTCGCTCCAAAGTTCCTAATGTGGAACAAGATAGGATAACTTCAGCTATTGGGGGAGCGAACAAAGGGTCAAACGTCCGTTCGGTACTAGACCATGCTGTGCAACAAAGCGAGCGTCAGGCTATCTCCGAAGCTCTCCAGTCCTCGAGGAGTAGAGATGAGGCCGCAGAAAAACTAGGTATAAGTCCTCGCACGCTTCGTCACAAGCTTCAAAAGCTTCGTGAACAGGGTATTACCGTTACTCGGGCCTACGCTCGATAAGGATAGTCGTCTAATGAATCCAACCAATATCGGAAATATAGAAGCAGTCCTCGGGCAAATACGTAACTATCAGGCAGAAATAGAGGCCGGGTATAAGCCAAGTGCAGATGCAGCGAACATTGGGTTAGGTACCAAACCAGACCCTAATCGGATAAGTTTTCCAGAGGCGGTCAAAGGAGCGGTTCAAGCCGTAAATGGCGCTGCCATGAACTCTAAGGTGTTAAGAACAGCGTATGAGCATGGAGAAGATGTTCCCTTGACAGATGTGGTAATCGGAATGCAAAAGTCTTCTCTTGCATTTGAAGCCACTTTGCAAATCCGAAACAAAGTCCTGAAGGCGTATGAAGATATTCTTCATATGCCGGTCTAATATTTATTAAGTGAGTTAAAATATGGCAGCTGCAGCAGAACCCGGCACTGATTTGGTTGCTAATACACCTGATACAGGGGGTGCCGTTGTGGCATCTCAGCAGGCAGCACCCAAAGCCAATATGCTTCCAGCAGTTACAGCGGATGGTATTGCTTTGCCGAATATTGCTGAAGTTTTGGCCCAGCCAGCCGTGCGAAAGGCAATGCCGGCAATCATTACCTTACTAACTATTGCAATCTTTCTTATCGCATATTCTGTCACGAGAGAGCCGCCAACCAGATCGCTTTACCCAGGATTATCTGAAGCGGATCGGCAGACCGCATTTGATGCACTTTCCAGTGCAGAGTTTTATGTCCAAATCGATGATCAAACGGGAGATTTAGTCGTTCGAGATGAGCGATATCACGAGGCGAGAATTTTTCTCGCTTCGCGAGGACTTCCGCAAGAGGGCGCAGCTGGCGGGATGGGGTCGTTGAGTGAAGATGCGTCGATGACCACGAGTCAGTTTATGGAGCAGGTTCGTTATGTTTCCGCAATGGAGCAGGAGCTAGCTAAGAGCGTAGCGCAGATATCGACGGTTCAAGCGGCCAGAGTTCATTTGGCAGCTCCGAAGCAAAGCGTTTTTGTCCGAAATAGGACTCCGGCAAAAGCTTCTGTGGTGGTGACACCATTTCCCGGGCGAATCATTTCAAACTCACAGGTTGAAGCCATCATCCATATGGTTTCCTCAAGCGTTCCGTATCTTGCTGCAGATGATGTGGTGGTGGTGGATAAAAGAGGAAAACTTTTAACGGATGCTAAGCGTTTTGCTTCCATGCAGCTCAATTCGTCTCAAATGGAGCACAAAAATAGTATTGAAGAGACATATCGTAGTAGAATCGATGCGCTTTTGTCGTCGGTTGTTGGTGCGGAAAATGTTCGTTCCGAAGTTGATGTCACAATCGATTTCACAGAAACAGAGGCTACATACGAAGAATTTGACAACAACCGCAACGGGCCCAAAGCGCGATCGGAGATACTTACTCAAGAAAATAATTCCACTATGGCCGCAGTAGGGATTCCTGGATCAATGAACAACACAAATCCCGGTTTGGCTGCTGGTGTTGTCGATGGTCAGCTAGGTGATGATCCAGTGGGCACAGACGGCTCTAGTAGTACGCGGCAGACCCGAAATTATGAGCTCGATAGGGCTGTGCGTCACGTTAAGATGCGTGGTGGTATGATTCAAAAAATATCTGTAGCAGTTATCATAAACGAGAGAGAGGTCGAAGCGCCTCCTCCGGCGACCCCAGTGGTAGCGGAGGGTGGGCAGGCTCCCCCTGTTGCAGAGGTAGCTACTGAGCAACCAGGCACGGTCATTGATCCTTACACCGAAGTTGAGCTTGAGCGGTTCACCAATTTGGTGAAAGGAATAGTTGGTTTTGATCAGGCACGAGGTGATGTAGTGACGGTGGTAGCGGCTGCATTTGAAAAACCCGTTCCCATGGAAAACTTGGTCAAGTGGTATGAAAATGCGCAGGTAATGAGTACTGCCAGAAGTATGGGAGCTGCATTAACTTTTATAATCTTGCTTTTCGTGGTTGTTCGCCCAGTATTAAAATCATACTTGCCTCAAGTAGAGACGGTGGAGGAGACCAAGGCGGTCAGGCGACAAGATGGAGAGCTGACAGAAGAAGAACTGGCTATGATTCAGGAGGAGGAGCCTGAGTCTTTAGACGATATTAAAGCCAAGCTTAAGCCTAAAAAGTCGACCATTTCTGCAGACATGTTAGACACCGCCAACAGTTATGATGATAAAGTTGCTCTTGTGCGGTACCTAGTAGCGGAGGATGCGGGCCGAGTGGCTAATGTAATTCGTAAAATGATTAAGGTCGGATAACAGATTTTGGGAGAGTTAAAAGATGGCTGATGCAGCGGTCGCAGAGGAAAATGTAGAAGGAGCGATGTCTCAAAAAGTTAAGGAAGAACTTGAAGTTCTGACTAATACTGAGCGAGCTGCCGTAATAACGCTACTGTTGGGAGAACAACAAGCAGCAGATATTATACGATTTCTCAACCCCAGAGAGGTTCAAGCACTCGGTGCGGCAATGGTGAGTGTTGCTGATCTTTCGCAAGAGACTGTTAATTACGTCCTTGACGATTTCGTTGTCACCATCAAGGCGCAGACTAACCTTGGATTGGGTAATAATGATTATGTTGAAAATGTATTGAAACGTGCGTTAGGTGATGATAAAGCAGCGACCGTTTTAGGTAGAATTTTACCAGGAGCGTCTAGCAAAGGTCTAGAGATTCTGCGCTGGATGGATGCACGCTCTATTGGAGAGATGATTCGTGAGGAGCACCCACAAGTTGTAGCAATTATCTTGTCAGTCCTTGAGTTTGACGTTGCAGCTGACGTTCTTGGATTCCTTCCGGCGGAGAATCGTGCTGAAGTCATGCAGCGCGTCGCCAGCTTGGAAACAGTGCAGCCTTCTGCAATGGAGGAGTTAGAGGGTATTATGAAAGAACAATTCAGCACTAGCTCGTCAGCGAAATCCTCTAGCATGGGCGGTGTTCCGACAGCCGCAAAGATTATGAACTTTGTCAAAGTTGATATGGAAAACGCAATAATGGAGGGCGTCAGTAATTTAGATGAAGGATTGGCGTTGGCCATACAAGATAACATGTTTACCTTCGATAATTTGGCCGCGGTTGATAATCGCGCGATTCAGGTTCTCATGCGTAACATTGAGAATGATCAATTGATGACCGCGCTTAAAGGGGCAGATGAGGAAACTAAAGAAAAGTTCCTTGGCAACATGTCTCAGCGGGCTAAGGTCATGTTCCTTGATGACATGGAAGCCAAGGGACCTATTCGTATTACCGACGTTGAAATCGCGCAAAAAGATATAATGCGCACGGCCAGAAAGTTGTCTGACTCAGGTGATCTTGTCCTAGCGGGTAGAGGGGATGACTTTGTCTAGGGAATCGTCTGTGAGCTGGAGACTAAACGATCTCCTCACTGCCGATCGAAAAGCTAAGGAGTTTGCAGCAGTCGGCTGGAGTGAGTCTGATAAAGTTCGTGGGTCGAATAGTACATTCACACAGTGGACCCCTGCAGTGGTGAACATTGACGAGCTTTTAGACGATGAGGTTTCGGATACTCTAGATGAAAACGATAATTATGATATGCCATCAGATTCGTTTCAAGAAACACAGGAAGCTCCTTTAGAGTCAAACGACGAAAATAAGGAAGAAAGCGATAATGCTTCTAGAGAGCAAGCGGAGGCCGCCGAATCGTTTGCAGCCGAGGCTCTTGATCAAGCTAAGCGAGACGCTCACGACGAGGGATTCTTGAAGGGTCGTCATGCTGCGGAGCAAGAATACGAAAAGTCTCAAAGGCAACTGGAAGCGTTAATAACCTCTCTTCGGGCGGCGCAGCAGGATATGACGGCTTTTTACCAACCAATGAAGAAGCTTGCAATTCACCTCGCACAACAATTGGTGCGCGGAGAATTGACTCTATCGTCGACCGTCATTGAGAGACTTACAAAATTAGCGCTTGAAGACCTTGAATACCAGGGTGAAGGACCTATTTTAGTTTATCTACATCCGGCCGATCGTGATCATTTTGGGGACGAAGTATATAACGACTTTACGAGCCTAGAGTTGAGAGTCGATCGCTCGCTATCTCAGGGTAGTGTTAAAATATCAGTAGACGATACCGCAATAGAGGACTTAATAGAACAAAGATTGGACAAATTATCTCAGCAAGTATTGGGTTTTTCCTTACCCTCGGTCTCAGCGCCTAGAGAAGATACAGCGCAATTTAATAATCAAGTTCAAGAGCATACAATTGAGGGTTCTGTGTTAGATGCTGGCGGATGTGTGGATCAAGACGTTGATGAATCAGGCACAATTAGTGCTGATTCTATTGATGTAGATCCTCATGTTTGATTTTGATTCACAAGTCGAAGATTTAATTTCAGAAGCCAGAGTATCGGAGCGTTCTCGAAGTGGGAAATTAGTTCGTGTGGTGGGATTAACCCTAGAGGCGAAAGGAATTCTGGCGCCTTTGGGAGCACATTGTCAGGTAGAGAATCTTGACTATGGAACACTCGTTGACGCCGAAGTAGTGGGTTTCAACGATGATATTCTTTTTCTCATGCCTTTTACAGATCCGGGAGGTCTTGGACCCGGCGCTCGAGTTTGGGTGCGCTCTAATCATTCAAAAGCCGGTCTCGGAGATTGTCTCTTGGGACGCGTGATCAATGGTATTGGAGAGCCTCTTGATGGTAAGGGAATACTCAAATACGAAGATTATTTGAGCCTAGAGGGACTACCGATTAATCCAATGGAACGCGGTCCAATTGATTCAGTGTTGGATACAGGCATTAAGGCGTTTAATACATGCCTCACTTTAGGGCACGGGCAAAGATTGGGTTTGGTGGCTGGTTCTGGCGTGGGAAAGAGTGTTTTACTCGGCATGCTGACGAGAAATACCGTTGCCGACGTAGTTGTTATTGGTCTTATAGGAGAGCGTGGGAGGGAAGTACAAGAATTCATTCAACAAACGCTTGGTGCTGACGGATTGGCCAAATCAGTCGTTGTGGCAGCTCCTGCCAACATATCGCCGGTATTGCGGTTGAAGGCAACGTATTTGACACACTTGATTGCTGAATATTTCCGAGATCAGGGAAAAAACGTTCTTATGCTGTGTGATAGTCTGACGCGAGTGGCGCACGCGCAAAGAGAGATAGGCTTGGCAATAGGTGAGCCGCCAACTGCGAAGGGTTATCCGCCCTCGGTATTTGCCTTGTTACCAAAATTAATTGAGCGAGCTGGGGTAGGGCGCCATGGGTTTGGATCTATCACGGCAATATACACGGTGCTTGCAGAGGGTGATGATCGGTCAGACCCAGTTGTTGATATTGCCAGAGCGTCGCTGGATGGGCAGGCAATGTTGTCTAGGCAGCTTGCGGATGCCGCACATTATCCAGCAATAGATCTCGCTGGTTCGATATCGCGAGTGATGGCGAGTATCGTCAGTCCTGCGCAGTTGAATTCAGCAAATCGATTTAGACGGTTGTGGACGTTGTATCAGCAAAATCAGGACTTAATTCAGGTTGGGGCCTATGAGCCGGGTACAAATCCAGACCTAGATGAGGCAATTAAGATTCGGCCGGGCATGGAAGCACTTCTCCAGCAATTAAGTGATGAGTGCGTATCGCTGCGAGATTCACAGACGTTTCTCAATCAGCTCACGGGAGTTCAGGTTTAGTGAAATCTGTCTGGGAAGTATTACTCACAAAGGCTGATAGAGCTGTTCGTGTGGCCCAACAAAAATTAGCGGATGCACAACAGAAAAAAAATCTTGCTGTGGAGCGAAGTGAAAAACTTGACAATATGTTGGCAGAATATAGTAATCAGTTAAGGGAAGTCCAGGTTCGCTCTCACCACACGGGTGAGGTAGGCAACTATCAGCAATTTATATTTCAACTTCAGGCAATGAAAGTTCGTTCTAAGCAAGAGATAAATGTCCTTGATGACGTATGTATAAAGGCTAGAAAAATTATGTTGACGCGTGAACATGAAAGATTAAAAATTGAGTTATTAGCTCAACGAGAGCGAGAAAAATGTGAGATTGACGCATTAGCTTTTGAGAATCGGGAAATTGAAAGTAGGGCGTTGCAACAGTTCAACTTGAAAGTTAGAAGTTAACAAAAAATGAGATTTTTTTCCATTGGCATGTCTTTTGCAATCTCGAGAGGTAACGTGGAATAACTTTTTAAGATGGAGTGTAAATGTCTGAATTGCCGACTTCTTCATTGGGCTCTGAAAAGCCTGCTGTTCTTGATATATCTAAGGTTTCAGAGGTATCGTCGAAAGCTACCAGTGATTTTTCTAATGTTCTCCATGAACAGATGTCAGGTGAAGATTCAGCTCAAGGCGGCAATGCTTTGCCAAAACGCGGCGAAGTTGTGTTGCAAAATCGCCAGCTTCAGAGTGGAATGCGTATAAAGGTCTCAGAGGTAGAACCGTCTGAAGAGGGGATCGCCGAGTTTGCGTTGTCTCAAGGTATCGATCCAAGAGCTCTCATGATGCTGCAGAGTGCTAGCCCCACCTTGTCAGCGAATAATAATGACAGTCTGGGTGATGGAACTGGGCTTCTTGAGTCTAGAGAAGTCCTCTTGAGTACGAAAACATTTGAGAGTAGCCGAGCCGCATCGATTGCTTCAGCAGTTTCCAGATCTAAATCGAGTTCTGATGTCCTTGAGGCAGCAATTGAGATTCATACTTTGCTTAAAAATATGAGAGAGGTAGGGCATGATGATGTTTCCGAAATTGGTCCCTCACTCCAGCTCAATTCATTTAAAGCTGGTGGAGAGCATGTTTCGGCGGGGGATTTTGAGGATGAGTTGTCCGCTGAAGGAGCTATTAGCGTCTTTCATCAATCCGCTTCAATAAATGACTTCACGATGAAATCAAAAAGATTCAACCAAAGGGCGTCTGACCAAAACCTTACCTTTTATATTGATCAAGAAAATGAAATAGGCTTACAAAACGATTCTTTAAAAGGTCTTGAAAAACTTGTAACTACAAATGATGGTATCGTCAAATTGAAGAACCTTGATCCAGTGAAGATCAATGATGAGGAGCTAAGGTTAACCAGAGAGGAATCTATATCGTCAAGATTGATTGCATCCCTTCTCAATAAGGATCAGCGGACGGATGGTCAGATAAAGCCAGGAGTTCCCCCTTTATTCGGCGGCAACCAAGCGCGGCATACAACAAGTCAATCGGCCCTTGGAGAAAAAATCTCAAATGTCACCAGTGAATTAACTGGTAAATACATTGATCTGGGCTTAAAAGAAGATCAATTAGTGACGAAGTCAACGATTGCAGCTGCAGAATCTTTGAAGTTAGGCGATTTGATGGGGAAGATCGCGATTCGGGTTGGGAATCGGGATTTAGCAGAGCGGCTAAACTACAGTAAACGACTTGGCACAACAGAAAAGATGCCCCCGATCACGTTAGTTTCTTCGTCATTAGAACAAGCACCGGGCGCACCAAGTTCTGGGAATAACAACCCCGTCGCCTCGCAGCATACTTCTATTTTGGCGCCTGTAATAAATCTCACATCAGAGCCCTCTCCCTCTTTGACACAACCCAATTTAGCGGACTCTTTGGAAACATCGCAAGATGATCTTACGGGTGATATCATTCGGCGCAAGGAGTTACAAAGCCAGTTGTCGCAGAGATTAACTCAAGCGCTAGCACAACGATTGAGTGCTCAGATTGAACGCGGATCTTGGCGTGTCGAGATGGATTTGCATCCGTCTTCGCTCGGTCGTGTTGAAGTACAAATAGAGATGCGTAATGGTGAATTAGAAGCTAGCTTTTTGAGTTCAAACCCGACGACCCGTGATCTATTGCAAGAGAGTTTGCCAAGATTGCGTGAAATGTTAGATCAGTTTGGCACGAATACTGCTTATCAAGGTTTGGGATCCGGCTATAAGGGCCAATCTGACGGAAATCCGGCATCTGATGGTAATGAGAGTCAAAGGTCGTCAGATGAAGAAGGAAAATTGGCATCCTCCGATATGGCGCGTAAGCCGGTGTCTGATGATGGCCTCGATGTGTTGGTGTAAGACGTCAACTATCAATTTCCGCGTAAAAGTTTAAGACTGAGGGATGTACAATGGCTGATGAAGTTGTAGAAGAGGAAGAAGGTGGTGGTAAAGGGGGGCTAATTAAAATCATCCTCCTGGTGGTTGGTATTCTCCTTTTAGTTGCTATTACTATTGGAGGGACACTATTTTTATCCGGATTTTTCGAAGCAGACGAAGAGGCGACTGCTGAGGCTGCTGTAGCAGCACTTGAGGCAATAGCGTCTGAGGAGGCTGCTGCCGCTGCCGCTGCTCTTGCTGGGCCTGACCGAGTAAAAATCGATTCTCCTGAGCTCACTAGATATGAGCAAACTTATTTCGAAATAGAGGCTGAGATGACCTCAAATCTTGCCAACTCGCGCAAGGTCATGCAGGTCAAGGTCTATATAATGACCCATTATGACGAGCGAGTGATTGCTCACATGGAGAAGCATGATTTCCCGATTAGAAACGCTCTTATGCGGATAATGGCACTAAAAACTGAGTCAGATTTAGCTCGCCCGACTTTTAGAAAAGAATTAGCGGAGGAGTTTAGATTAGAAATTAACTCGATCCTTGAGGGATTAGAGGACTTCGGCGGTGTTGAAAAGGTCGGCTTCACTGCGTTTGTTGTGCAATAAGAATTTGCTTTGTGGGCAGTTTAAAGACTAGCGAGATGTATAATGGCCGATTCTACTAATTTACTTTCTCCTGAAGAGCTTGATGCTTTAGCGGCAGGCATCGAAGACGGGACTATTGAGTCTGATACCGGCGTTAACACTGGTGCAGCGGCGCTTAAGCACGATTTAACAAATGAAGACTCATCCCTCGGAGTAAATGTCGGCGCTGTAGATATGATCAATGAACGATTTGTTAGACAGTTTCGTCATGGATTGTTAGAGGTTTTGAGGACTACTCCAAAAATTAACATGGCCAACGTAAAGATTATTAAGTTTGGGGACTATTTAAAAGATCTTCAGCCGCCTCTGGCTGTAAATACTATTCGTTTAGATCCCTTACGAGGATATTCTTTAGTTGTAATAGATCCCTCCGTTGTTTTTGCGTCGCTCGACAATTTTTTTGGTGGATTTGGTCGAGGCATGAATGCACTCCCCCCAGGTCGGTCATTTACGCCGACTGAGACAAGTATCATAAGTATTATGTTAAACGTTTTCTTTGGTGCCTTACAGGAAGCATGGGCTCCAGTAATGCCGATAAAGTGTGAGCATGTAAGTTCGGAAGTGAATCCACAGTTTGCGCAGATTGCCGATCAAAACGACTTGGTTATATTTTCTCGCTTTGAGTCAGAGTTAAGTCATGATGTGACCGGCAACATAGATCTTGTGTACCCTTACAGCTCTTTAAAACCCATAAGGGAAGCCTTGGCTAGTAGGGTGCAGACCGGGGACGATGACACAGGCGACCAGCAATGGAGTAATGAGTTGCATGCTGCAGCCGCAGACGCTGAGGTTCCCGTCAGAGTTACGTTAGCAGAGGTGGAAACTACTCTAAGTAAGTTTCAGTCGATGTCCTCAGGTGACGTTCTTTTCCTTAAAAAAGCGGACTACGCGAGGATGTATGTTAATGAAATTCCTGTATTTGAGGCAGATATAGGTAGCAGTGGTCCGCATATGGCGGCCAAGATTGTAAAAGCAATGGAGCCAGAGGAATAAGGTTCTTCACCAAAAGCGAGATTAGGATTATGGCAGAAACTAGTACAGAGACAGTGGAAGGTAACGGCAACGGAGCAACTGCGTTGGACTTGAGTCAAAGTCAAATTAACTCTGATGTGCTTCAAAACATACCTGTAACGATTTCAGTCGAGGTAGGTAGGACATCTCTAAAGATTCGTGACTTAATGCGATTGACTCAAGGGAGTGTTGTTGAGCTAGATCGCCTTGCAGGTGAACCACTAGATCTTTTGGTCAATAATACGCTGGTCGCGCAGGGCGAAGTTGTGTTAGTCAACGATCGTTATGGCGTAAGATTGACTAGTGTAATACCGACAGTTGATCGGGTTAAGAACCTCTGAAACACATCGATCATGGTTCCCGACTTTGGAGTTGGCGACTTACTGAGGATGACTGGTTCATTCATCTTGGTTCTCGCGATGCTTTTGACAACGCTCTTTTTTGTAAAAAGACTGTCTGTCAACGGAGGAGGTAGCACGAGACCACTCGGTGTAAATGTTGTTCACCATTTAGGCTTTAGGCAAAAACTAATTGTTATAAAGATCAACGGTGATGAGATACTGGTGGCTCAATCACCGAGCGCGGTAACACTCCTCGGATCATGGAAGATCAGTGAATTGGACAGTGCTAAACAGTCCAATACTGAACTGAATTCCCAAGGTCAATTTCTAAATCCTCCATCCAAAAAGCCAAAATTTAGAGAGTTTCTAGGGCAGCTTGTAAATCGACAGAGGAATTAAGGGCGATGCGCACAAGGTTTCTCAAAATACTACTTTTGATGATATCAATTTCTATCCAGTCTTCTGTATTTGCACAAGGTGGTGGTATGCCGATATTAAATATGGTCGACGATGGAACTGGAAATACACAATATAGCTTGACTTTGCAATTATTAGCGTTGATGACGATGCTCACACTTCTGCCATCGTTATTGTTAATGATGACATCATTTGTGCGCATTATCATCGTGATGTCACTACTGCGTCAGGCTTTAGGCACCGCTCAAACTCCGCCAAATCAAGTCCTTCTTGGGTTGGCTTTGTTTCTTACAATCTTCATTATGACGCCGGTCTTTAGTGTCGTCTATGACGATGCAATGCTCCCGTATATGAATAATTCCCTTGGCTTCGAAGAGGCACTTACAGAAGCTCAAGCACCCTTTAGGACTTTTATGCTCAATCAGACAAGAGAAAGTGACATTGCAATGTTTGTAGAGATAGCTGGAAACGATGAAGTAATTGAACCAAATGATGTACCGTTTACCACTTTGGTTCCCGCGTTCATTACTTCGGAACTAAAAAGTGCATTTGCTATTGGATTTCTCATATATATTCCATTCGTAGTTATTGATTTGGTTGTCGCGAGTGTTTTAATGTCAATGGGTATGATGATGCTTTCTCCGATGATGATTTCTATGCCTTTTAAGCTTATGCTGTTTGTTTTGGTCGATGGGTGGACACTTATCATGGGGTCTTTGACATCAAGTTTTGCAGTTTTGTAGGAGAACGTAATGGATGCAGCAATGGTAATCGACCTTGGACGTGAATCTCTTTGGGTTGCGGTACTAGTTGCTGCCCCGCTCTTGGGAACGGCATTGGCGGTTGGCTTAGCCGTCGGGATCTTGCAGGCAGCCACGTCGATTCAGGAGATGACATTAAGTTTTATTCCAAAACTGGGAGTAATGATTATTGCCTTGATTATTTTCGGAAGTTGGCAGGTTTCGATTATGGTTGATTTTTTCCAACGTATTTTTGAGCGAATACCAACGCTTTTCATATAATGGATATTCTTGCTGCTGAAATTATCCAGCGTTTTTACACTTTGCTATGGCCGATGACTCGGATATCGGCTTTTCTGTTGGCGGCCCCGTTTTTTTCTTTGCAAGCCGTCACAGTTAGGATTCGAGTACTGTTGGCACTTTCCCTGACAGTTTTGGTTTATCCATTGATTGAGTGGCCGATTATTGTTCCAACAAGCGGTTCTGGGATCAGAGAATTATTTAGTCAGGTTTTTATAGGTGTTTTAATGGGCTTATCATTACAAATTGTCAGTAGTGCTTTAGTGGTGGCAGGGCAGGCTATCTCAGCATCTATGGGCCTGAGTATGGCTAATATGGTGGATCCAAATATGGGTAATGTTCCGGTGATAGCTCAGTTCTTACTTATCTGCTCTACACTAATTTTCTTGGGATTTGGCGGTCATGCTATTGTTTTGCGGGCCTTAATGGAGAGTTTTGTTACATTGCCCATTGGTAGTGCACTAGAGGTACAATCATTAATTTTGTTATTAATTGATTGGAGTAAATGGCTTTTTTTGGGAGCCCTCTTAGTAGCAATGCCTATAATGGTATCCCTTCTGTTTATCAATATGGGAATTGGTGTGATTACACGTGCGGCTCCGGCTCTAAATATTTTTGCAGTTGGGTTTCCAGCGATGATCATGGCTGGAATACTTATTCTAAGTATGTCTATGCAGACTATTGGGTTTCGTATCCAATCGCTTTGGCAAGAGTCCTTTGACACAGTGGGAAGGATGTTGGGAATTATTTAATGGCTGAGGAAAGTTCAGAAGAGAAAAGTGAAGAGCCCACCGCTAAGCGCCTTGAAAAAGCGCGACAAGATGGTCAGGTGGCGAGATCGCAAGAACTCGGCGTCGCGCTGATGATGATTGGTGCTGCTATATTTATGTATTTATTTGGCAGCTTTTTCATCGTCAGTTTGGTGGAAACTTTTTCGGAGGCTTTCGTTTTCGATCGAAGGACTGTTTTTAATGAGGGCTTATTACCTGAGGAATTTGGGACTCAAGCGCTTTCTTCCATGTACATCATGCTCCCGTTTTTTGGGCTGACCGCCGTTATCGCTGCAGCGTCTGGCGGTGTGCTCGGTGGCTATGTGTTTTCGATGAAGGCAGTAGCGCCGAAGGGAAGTAAATTAAATCCTTTGTCTGGATTTAAGCGGATGTTTGGATTACAGGCACTCGTTAATCTTGTAAAAGCCTTGCTAAAGTTTCTGCTGGTAGGTGGAGTTTTATACCTCGTAGTGAGTGAGCGTTTTGATACTCTGACATACCTAGGAATGATGGAGATGAAACCAGCTTTGGGGAAGGCTGGAGAATTAATTGCTTTAGGAATAGTCTTGGTCACATTTACGTTGCTGATTCCAGCCGCCATAGATGTGCCATATCAAATTTTTGAGTTCAGTAAAAAAATGAAGATGACAAAAAAGGAGGTTAAAGATGAACTTAAAGACACTGAAGGACGACCGGAAGTAAAAGCTCAAATAAGACGGAAGCAACGTGAGATGGCAATGGGTTCAATGATTCAGGCTGTGGCCGATGCCGATGTGGTCATTGTGAATCCGGAACACTTCGCGGTAGCCTTGAGCTACGACCCCGCCTCTGACGGAGCACCGCTAGTAGTTGCCAAAGGAGCAGACTTTTTGGCTCAAGCTATCAGAGATAAGGCAAAAGAATGTGGTGTGCCGCTCTTCTCTTCACCGTCTCTTGCTAGGGCGATATATTTTACAACAGATATTCAGCAATCGGTTCCGGAGGCACTTTATTATGCGGTGGCACAAGTCATTGCCTATGTGTTTGGCCTCAATAGTCTTAACAGTAGTAAAGGAGTTCCACAGAAACCCATTCCCAAAGTACCTGAAGATATGAGATATGATAAAAATGGAAAGCGTCAAAAATAGTCGGCTGTATTCGGAGGGAGAGTAATAAGTGCAAGACCAGAATTCGGTTGATTTTCAGGATTTGTTTGATGGTGCAGACATTTTTTTCCGTGCTAAGGATAAGCGACGCTTTCAAACTTCATTGGACGCTATCGGACATGGAAAGCGCGGTCTAGCAGTCATCGGCAGTAATGATGGTGTATTAGACCACTATTCAAGGATGCTTGTCACTCGCTTACGCGGTATGCATAATCTTCAAGTTGAAGTATTTCTCCCAAACGACACTGACAGCTTACTTAATCGCTTTAATCATATCTTAGCAAAGATGACTATGGAAGAGGCGCGTAAACCAGCTGACACGTCGGCTATAACACACTTGCTTGTGCTAAATGATGCTAAGTCAGTTAAGCAAGATCAATGGAATTTACTTGTGCGACTGATGACTGATTTCCCGGGAACCAATGTTCGATTAGTTATGTTTATTGACAAGACCGGATGGCCCGGCTTTGAGAAATTATTGACTATGTTTGGAAGACAGCTATATCGTTGGGTGGTAGACACTCCATCAGTCGACGAGGCCATTCAGTTAATGTACGCGGCGCGCGAACATGGTTATGAAAATGACACGCAGTTACTTTTGGAACAGGTTGGCTTAGGTGATGTTGTGGCGCCAGATGATTCAGAAATTATGCCCGGTGATATTGATATTCTGAGCCAAGATACATTAATGCAGGATATAGGCGGAAGCCTTGTTTTTCCAGAAGAACCATTTAATTTTGATGATGATAAGCCCGAAAATGATACGAAACGAATTCCAGACGACTTTGAAGAAAACGGGAGTTCAAAATATAAGGAAATTGTTCTTGGTGTATTGATAATTTTGTTATCGCTGGTGGTAACATTATTTGTTCTTCATAGATTTAATCCAACAGAATCGTTGTTTTACAGAGATCTAATATGGTCATCTTTTCAAAAGTGGGGTAAGAGTTTAAATATGCCCCTATTGGATAAAGCAGTACCTATCAGGGAGGATTCTTTTGTTACCAAGTTAACGGTAGAGGAAAAGAAAAGTGATCAAATCGATTATGAGGATAATTCGCTGAGATTGTTACAGTCGGATCGCTCAGAACCCTCAACATCTAACGAAAATAAATTAGTGGTCAGTGCTACATTAAATGTTTCAGATGCCTCTTTGGAAAATGTAGACACTTCAGAAATATCAGAAAATCTTGCTGATTCGTTAGACCTTGAGACCGAACCAATCGTCGTACAAACCGGCAATTCCATTTCTAAGACAGAGCAGATTGAAGCCTTATTAGAGGCCGTTGCTAACGAATATGATTCAGTTACTAACCGCGACTATCTGTTGTCGAATGTTGGTAGTTTAGACGAAAATACGGTATCTGAAATTCTTGCTGCGGAAGAAGTTGCAGATCGACCTGAAGATGAAATTGTTACGGTTATTTCTGCGCCATCACGGCTAAGTATATCAGCGGCAGCCAGTAAAGTAAGGAATTCGAGGGGTAGTGACTTTTTCGTGCAATACATTGTTTTCACCTCAGAATCTCAGGCTAGCAGTTTCATTGATGATTATGGAGGACTTTCAGATGCCCTGATTGTACCAATTTCCTTGCGTGGTAAACCCGCATATGCTGTAGTAGCAGGGCCTTTTGACTCCTTAGGTGCAGCTCGAAGTTCAGCTCGGGCTCAGCAGCTGCCTGGAGATTATTGGTTTAGAAGTGCTTCACAGTTAAAGGGAGCGCTCAGGGGTGGTTAAAAAGATTTGCTAACCGAGTAAAGTCTGGGTTGGGAGGGTTAAAGTTTGGTTGATAATACAGACGATGATTCATTATCACTTAAAGTTTCTGGGCTCAGGCCTGTTGGGCTGAGAGACGTGCGTGCTTCGAAAGATGATAAACAAAAAGAATTTGTGGCACTTGACGAAAAACAGTTACCTAAAATTGAGCATGAGGACCCAGACGGAAGTCAGCTCGGCTCAATTCAGATAATAAGTGATCGGGCAAAAAAAAATGCAGCCACTGAGAGTGAGCAATTTAACAACTTATTGGAAAGCCGTTTGGCTAAAGTTAAAGCGGCCACTGTCGATATTTCTAGACAACTAGATGAGATAGAGCCTCATTTTACCAAAGACGATGTGGATTGATTATGAGTATGGCAGAAGAGCAAGAAACTGAAGATGCGTCTGAAGACACTGAAGCACCTAACACCTCAGAGGAGATTACGGATTCCCAAGCTGAATTAGAGAGTATTGATAAATATCAAGAAGATCTTGCAGATGTTTTGGGTTATGCGAAACAGATCTCTGGCCGTTTGGAAGTGTTAGTGCCTAGCTTACTTGATACTGCGGACGCGACTAACAGTGCGGCAGATGTCAGTAGGCGGGCGTCACTGACTCTGGAGAAAGGCTTAAGTCAAGTCCAGAAGAGGGTACAAGAACTTGACGAAGCGAGTGCGAAAAGCAACAAGCTGTCTGGATATATTCTTATTGGAACGGTAACGGTGTTTGTAGCTGCGGTAAGTGTTTTTGCATTCATGGCGCAACAGCTCAACGCAAAGACAAATCAGGTTGATGCTATGCTCGTTGCATTAAGTCAGCGGGTCGTCAGTATGAATAGTGCTTTAAGTCTTTTTGACGAAATAAACCAAACAATGAATTCGCTTGCGGTTGAGCAATCCGCATTTAGTGACACACAAACCGCGTTAATAGAGTCTGTGCGAAATGCGGAAAGGTTGGCTGGGGCAATTAAAAGTGACGTACCCGAAATGGCGGCTAAAAGGGTGGGGCAGTCGACTGCAAAAGTAATCAAACAAGTTAATGACTTGGCAGGCACTGTCAAGTCTCAAAGCGCTGACGTTGCAAGAGTAAGCAAGTCTGTTGCAGTATTAGCGTCGCAGGTTAAAACAATGCAAGGACAAGTTGGAAATATCAAAGCTCTCAATGCTGACGTCCAATCTCTTATAACTCTTGAGCGCGCTAAGTACATAGACGTTTTAAAGCGACAAGTGGCTTTAGAGGAGGCGAGAGACCAAGGAGAGCAGGTTGAAGAAGATCTCTCCCCGACAGTAGTTACCTTTCCATCAGGACCGAGCATAAGATAATACCGTTGCCTTTTAAGAACACTTTTAGCTACTTTTTAGCCTACGTCACATACACTGCCTGAGTGATACGCGACTTAGCAATTAAAACAGTGTGGGTTGAAAGACCTTTTTTGCAGGACAATGCTTAATCCGATTTTTCTCTGCCGAGATTTTCCTCTAACTTAGCAGTTTCTTCAGCGAGATAATCGTCATCAGAGGCACTTTCATTACCATCGTCGTCTTCCGTCGATTCACTGGAAGATGCGGAAATAGTGGCCTCCGGAACCAGTCGGCTAGACATTAATCCTTTCGGTTCGAGATTGATTTTTGAGAACAACGCCTCACAAGTTCGATCAAGGGCGTCTATAATATCCAATCTGGCATCACCATCCTTTACCATGCCTTCTTCGGTCACTATTTCAAAGCCTGATTCATATATAACAGAAGCATATTGCGACGGCATGAACGCTTGAACATTTTCTCTCAGCGTTGAAATTTGCATTGGACTTTCTGGTTGTTCTGGCGTTTTGCCTGCCTTTTTATCCGTCATCCCAGTTTTGAAGAGAGTTTCGATATGTTTGTACAGGATGTGCTCATATTTTGGCTGAAGAGGCATAGCATCAGCTGTCGCGTATCCGGGTGGAGGGGTCCCCGAGAGAAGTTCCCAAAGATCGACACCACTCAAACCAAAAAATGGCTTTTCAGCATTTATCATTGCCAAAGATCCTTTTGGTTGCGGGCCATTAATGGCAATGGTTTCGACTTTTTCAACACGCGCAATTAAATAAATCATTAATATTACGATTGCTGCGGCTCCAACAACCACTGCTAATAAAAGCAAATTTTCCATTTTAATTTCCCCCTTATTTAATAGGCTTCGGAGATTTTAAGTTTAATTACTCTTTGGTATCAGCTTCTGAATCTGGAGTTTCCAAAGCGGCCAATTCGTCACGGAGAAATTGTAGCGTAACAATTGGCTTTTCCAAATCTAAGTCGAAGCTAACTTTATCTGCTATTTCCTGCGTGAGCCTGATTGCACGAAAAGCATCTATTTCCATTGTTTGATATTGACCCCCATACAAAAAAACCGGCTCCGAAAATTCTGCTGGCACGTAAGTGTATATGACCCCATTCGGTCCTTTGGCTGATTGAAACATACCAACTTTAGGGGGAGGAGGATGCTCTAGACCACGATTAGTAGCTTGTTCACAAAGATCCTGATGACGAGCAGTTTTGGTGGCGCCTTCTATAAAAATCTTATCTAAATGCGTTCTACTTCTAAATCCGATGCGTCTTTTGAATGCCATCTCTTCGCGAGTATCTCCTTTGAGTGTCGCTGCTTCAACATAGGCAGATTTAGCAGCCAGCAGAGCTTTTTTTTTCGCGCTGTCTTTAAAAAACATATCCTTACAGCTCTGTTAAGTGTAGGTGTTTCCGAAGTTTAATCACGCATGCAGATAAAATTTGACTCACTCGAGATTCACTTACGTCCAGAATAACACCGATTTCTTTAAGATTCATTTCGTCAGAGTAATAGAGTGAAATTACGGTCCGTTCCCGCTCAGGTAGAATTTTGATTGCATCAATTAACGTTTCTAAAAATTCTTCCTTTACAACTTGCGCCTCAGGTTCACTGGAATCTGAGTCAGGTTGATCAGTAGTTTCTGGAAGTTGCGATTCTAGAGATACGGTTTGAAATCGGTGTGCATGATTCCTTTCGCGCTGAAATTCTTCCACCCCTTTACCCATATACTCAGCTAATTCAGTTTGAGTCGGCTCTCTGCCCAGTTCGCTCGAAAGTGCTGAGGATGCTTCGTTGTGATCACGCAGATTTACTATGGCCGATCGTGGCAGATACGACATCTTTCGAACTTGATCTAGTATTGCTCCCCGAATGCGATTTTTTGCGAAGACTTCGAATTCAACACCCTTTTCACCTTTGAAGGAATTATTAGCCTCGATTAATCCAATCATGCCTACCTGGATTAACTCTTCAAGCTCCATAAAATTCGGGAGTCTTCCCTTTAGATGCAACGCGACTCGCTTAACCAATCCGACATGGGCCATTAGCCCATCGCCATCTCTCTCAGAACTTTGTATATCTTGATAAGATTTGATATCAGCCATAGGATGTGCCAAGGCGATTGGGCGGCTGAGTTGCGAGGCGTTCGACGAAGAACTCCAATCCACCACTCATTGGAATGTCGGATTGAAAATCTAAAACCATCTTG